>Ga0272449_1000278_pt1 | contig 62846 bp, 55 predicted proteins | sample YNPCB0241_FD_198679 | JGI IMG/M metagenome (GOLD analysis project Ga0272449, IMG submission 198679) | Hot spring sediment microbial communities from Yellowstone National Park, WY, United States - YNP-CB-024-1 | ecosystem: Environmental > Aquatic > Thermal springs > Hot (42-90C) > Sediment...
AGTAGTAGTTGTTGTCGAAGCGCACCAGCTGGTTCCGGGCCGCCCTGGTCTCCACGTAGCGGCAGCAGGGGAAGGGGTGCGGCGGCAGGGGCAGCAGGTGCTCCTTTTCGGCGGCCCAGGCCTCGGCTACGCTTAACTGGGTCCCGGGTACCCGGTGGGTGGCGGCATAACGCCGGCAGCGCTCCGCCAGCAGGGCGTTCAGGCCCTCCCAGTCCCCGGCTTCGGGTACCGGGGTGAAGAAGTTGCGGTGCACGAAGCCCATCAGGTTTTCCACCCGGCCCTTCTCGTGGGCCCGGCCGGTGTTGCAGTAGCGGCTGGTGAAGAGGTAGTGGCTGCGGAAGGCTATGAAGGCGTTCTGCTCGATGCGGTTGCGGCCGGCCAGCACCTTGTATACCGCGGCCTTGAGGTTGTCGTAGGTGATGCTGTGGGGCACCCCGCCCAGGAAGAGAAAGCCCTGGACGTGCCCCTCCATGAAGGCCTCCTGCCGCTGGGTAGGAAAGGCCATCACAAAGGGCATGCGGCTGTAGCTCAGGCGCAGGGCAAAGATCTCCGCCAGCCATTCCAGGCCGTCTATGATGACCGGCGCCTGGCCCCAGTCGCACTGGGCATTGCTGCCGGCCGGGAACTCCAGGGGCACGAAGGTCTCCCGGGTCTGGCGGCGCAATTCGCCCACCAGGCGCCGGATGGTGGAAGGGCTGCCGGTGTAGCCGTACTCCTCCACCAGGCGCTCGTACATGCGCTGGCCGGTGTGGCGCCGCTTCTTTTGCAGCTTGGCCTCGTCCTCGGCCACCCACTCGGCCAGCACGGAGCGGATGGCTCCGGTCACGGGTTGCGGCCTGGGGCGGCTTAGCCGGTATTCCGGCGGGCTGGCGTCCTGCAAGGCTTTGCGGATCGTTTGTCTTGAGTAACCGAGTTCCCGATGGATCCAGCGGATGGATTTGCCCTCCACATAGTGCAGTTTGCGGATCAGCTCTTTGTCGACCACACTAATCATCCTTTCTTTCCCTCCTGCCGCTGGGGGTTTGTCCAACCTCCAGCATACAGGAGGTAGGGTTCAGGTGGTCAACTTTTCGCTGATCAAGTGGGCAACTTTTATATTATCAAACACAATGTATGGGGGATAACTGGAAAAAATTACAACTGCATTTCCGTTATTGCACAGGAAACAAAGATGAAACCAACCCTGGTACCAGCCTTCAACACTGCCTGCGGGCATCCACAAAAATTCAAGCGCTGGCAGTGATACAACCACCACAAGGTTATGACTTTCTGAAATTCGACACATTAGCCATATTCTAGCTCTCAACTGTTGTGCAGATTATAGCTCTTCGCCATGACTTTGTAAAGGGATATTTGTCCCCCGAAAAACATAGCCTCCGGTCCGCCCGCCCAGAAGACGAGGTGACGGGAGCATGCTCACGACCATCGGCGCCCGCCTGCGCTACCTCCGCCTGCGGGCCAGGATGACCCAGGCCCAGCTGGCGGCGGCGCTGGGCAACCTCTCGCAGGGAAACGTCAGTGACCTGGAGCGCAACCGCTACCTGCCCTCGCTGGACACCGCGCTGGTCATCTGCCGCTACTTCAAGGTTTCCCTGGACTGGTTTCTCACGGGAGAGGAGAGGTATTCCCGGCGTTCTCAGCCGGTGGACCCGGCCTTCGGCCGCCGCCTGCGCGAGGCCCTGCGGCGGAAAGGCCTGGAGCCCGCGGACGCGGCGGCGGCGCTGGAAATGGACCCCGACGAACTGGAGGCCCTCCTGCGCGGCACCGTGCCCGACCCCTATCGGCTGCTGGCCCTGGCCCGGCTGAGCGGGACGGACATGGAGTGGCTGCTCACCGGCGGCGAGGCCGGCTCCCGGCCACCGCGCCCCGGCAACGCGGCGGCAGGGCGCCGCCAGGCCCTGGCCCGCTTCGTGGCCGCCGTGGCCAGCCTGCCCCCGCCGATCAGGCGCGGTCTGGCCGAGGGCCAGGTCGCCGTGGAGGAGGTGCTGGACCCGACCGTCTGGCAGGAGCTTGACCTGGACTAGCCCGCCCCAGGAAGTCCGGGCCGCCGGCGGTCGGGTAAAGGTCCGGCCACCGCATTCCTGCCCCGTTTCCCCCGGCAGCCCCCGGAGCCCGGAAACCCGGCCCGCGCACAGGCGCCGGCCGCGCCGACATCGGACCGCCCGAAATGCTTTTCTCCGCCGACCAGGATATCCTAGAACCAACGGTTTTTGTAAAAATAAAAAACACTCCTTTAGAAGGAGTGCCCTGACGCATGGCGTGAGTTGCCGGTAGCATACCTATCTGGTTACCAGCCCCCCCCCCCCCCGCATGTCAAGTTTTGCCACCATCATTGTCATCGGCAACCTCCGTCGGGCATACAGGATGCTTGCAGTGCTTGCGATTATTGGACACTAATTCGACGCCCCCGGGCCTTTTCCTGCTGCTTCTCCGAGCACCGCGCCCCGGTCCCGCAGGTAAACCCGCGGCACCCGGGCGCTGACCATGCACACCACCTCGTAGTTGATGGTGCCTATGGTGCCGGCCACCTCCTCCACGGGCAACTCGGCCCCGCCCTGGCGGCCGAAAAGCACCACCTCGTCGCCCACGGCCACGTCCGGAATGTGGCTCACGTCCACCATGAACATGTCCATGCACACCCGGCCCACCACCCGCGCCCGCCGGCCGTGGATGAGCACCTGGCCCCGGGAGGAGAGGAGCCTGCTGTAGCCGTCGGCGTAGCCGGCGGGTATGGTGGCGATGACCGAGGGGCAGGGGGTGACGTAGGTGCAGCCGTAGCTGACCGTGAAGCCGGCCGGCACGCGCTTGACCGCGGCCACCACGGTCTTGAAGGTCATGGCCGGGTGCAGGGTGACGCGCGCGCGGTCCACCTCGGGCGAGGGGTAGAGACCGTAAAGGGAAATGCCGGGCCGCACCAGGTCCAGCTGGGTCTCGGGCAGGTCGATGAGGGCCGCGCTGTTGGCGGCGTGGCGGTAGGGCACCTCCAGGCCCTTCTTTTTCAGGCGCTCCAGGAAGTCCAGGAAAAGGGCGAGCTGCCGCCGGGTGAAGGCCTTGTCGCGCTCGTCGGCCGCGGCGAAGTGGGTGAAAATGCCTTCGACTTCGAGCCCCGGGAGGCGGGCCACCCGCAGCACTTCCTCCAGGTCCCGGTCCTCCGTCAGCCACCCAAGCCGGCCCATGCCGGTGTCCACCTTGACGTGTACCGGCACGCGCGTGCCGCGGCGCCTTCCGGCCGCGGCCAGCTCCTCGGCCAGCTCCCTGTTGTACACCGTGGCCCGCAGCTCAAAGCGGATCAGTTCGTCGCACTGGTGGGGAGGCACGCAACCCAGTACCAGGATGGGCGCGTCGATGCCGGCCCGGCGCAGCATCGCCCCTTCGGCCACCCGGGCCACGCCCAGCATGTCAGCGCCCGCCGCCAGGGCCACCCTGCTCACCTCCACGGCGCCGTGGCCGTAGGCGTTGGCCTTCACCACCGCCATCAGCCGCGTGCCCGGCCTCAATAGGCCGCGCAGGGCCTGCACGTTCCGGGCCACGGCCCCCAGGTCGATCTCGGCCCACACGGGCCCCGCAGGCATGATCCTTATCCCTCACTCCGCAGGGTTGGGGAAAACCTCCAGCAGCGCCCGCGGCAGGGCGGCCGTGATGTCACCGGCCAACAGGGAGGGCTGGCCTAATCCTTCGGCCGCCAGGTCCCCGGCCCGCCCGTGCACAAAGGCCCCCGCCGCCGCGGCCTCCAGCGCCGGCAGTCCCTGCGCCATGAACGCCGCTATGATGCCCGTTAGCACGTCGCCACTCCCGGCCGTGGCCATGCCCGGGTTGCCGGTGGGATTAACGTAGGTGCGGCCGTCGGGACCGGCCACGATGGTGCAGGCCCCCTTGAGGAGCACCACCGCGTTCCAGGAGGCGGCCGCCCTTTCCGCCACGGCCAGCCGGTCGGCCTGGACCTCGGCCGTGCCGCAGCCCAGCAACCTGGCCATTTCGCCGGGGTGGGGCGTCAGCACCGTGGGGGCCTCCCTCGCGGCCAGCACCTCCAGGGCGCCCACTAGGGCATTGAGGCCGTCGGCGTCCACCACCAGCGGGCAGGCCACCTGGCGCACCAGCTCCCGCACCAGGGCCACAGTTTCCTCCTGGGTGCCCAGCCCCGGCCCCAGGGCCACCACGTCGGCCCGTCCCAGGTGCCCTTCGAGGACCGTCAGGGCGCGCCGGGACAGCACGCCGCCGGCGGTCTCGGGCAGGGGGACCGTTATGACCTCGTCCAGTTTGGCGGCAGCCACCGGCTGCACGCCCTCCGGCACGGCGAGGTACACCAATCCCGCCCCGGCCCTCAGGGCCGCGTGAGCCGCCAGGCAGGCGGCGCCGATCATGCCGCGGGAGCCGCCGATGACCAGCACGCGCCCGAACTGGCCCTTGTGGGCCTCCACGTCGCGGGGCGCGAACCACGAGGCCACCAGTTCCCCCGTCAGCAGGCGGCGCCTGATGCCGGCCTCCTCCACCACGCCCCGGGGGATTGAGATGTCGACCACACGCACCTCTCCCGCGTACCGCGCCCCGGGAAGCAGATAGAGGCCCAGCTTGGGCAGCCCGAAGGTCACGGTGCACCGGGCGCGCACGGCGGGTCCGGCCACGCGGCCCGAAGTGGCCTCCACCCCCGAGGGAACGTCCACAGCCACCACGGGTTTGCCGCTCTTGTTCACGGCCTCTATGATCCTGGCCACCTCGGCCGGGGGCCGGCCCCGAAATCCGGTGCCGTAGATGGCGTCCACCACCACGTCGGCCCCCAGCAGGGCCACCTTGAGCCGTTGCACCCCGTTGGGCCCGTCGACCCGATAAACCCCCTGGCCCATACGGCGCCATATCTCCAGGTTCACGCGGGCGTCGCCGGTGATCTGGGCCGGGTCCACCACCAGGCAGACCCGGGCCTCGTAGCCCCTGTTAAACAAGTGGCGGGCCGCCACCAGCCCGTCACCGGCGTTATTCCCCTTGCCGGCCACCACCACCGCCACCCGTCCGCCGCGCGACTCCAGGATGCGCGCCGCTTCCTCGGCCACCCGGCGGCCGGCGTTTTCCATCAGTACCAGTCCGGCGATGCCGATCTCCTCAATGGTCCTCCGGTCCAGCTCCCGCATCTCCTCCGCCGAAACCAAAAACATCCTTTCCCTCCCCGCGCACGGCCACGGCCACGGCCACGGCGTAGCGGCGGTCGTGGCTCAGACTTACCAGGACTTCCAGGCCCTTCTGGCGGGCGATCTCCGCCGGACGGCCGTACAGGCGCACTTCGGGCCGTCCCCCCCGCAGCGCCACCGCCACGTCCCGCCACCGGCAGCCCGAGAGTCCGGTCCCGAGGGCCTTCAGCACGGCCTCCTTGGCGGCAAACCGGGCCGCCAGGCAGGAATAGAGGTCGTGCCGGCCGCAGCAGGTGGCCAGCTCCTCCTCGGTCCAGATACGTTCCAGCAGCCGAGGCCTCCTGACGACGGCCCGGCGCACCCGCGCTATTTCCACATGGTCGATGCCGATTCCGTACAGCACGGCAAACAAAAACGGCCCCTTGCGGGCCTAGAATCCCAGAATCCGGCGCAGCTTTTTGGCCTGGGCCCGACTGACGGGTACTTCGCTGCGCTCCTTGTCTTCCACTATGAGATTATAAGTGCCGTTGAAGAAGGGTACGACTTCCTTCACCTTGTGGAGGTTGACCAGGTAGCACCGGTGGGTGCGAAAGAACACCGAGGGATTGAGCCGCGCCTCGAGTTCCTTCAGCGTGAACCGGGTAAAGAGTTTCTCGGAAAAGGTCTTGATATATACGTAATCCTGCTCCGTAAAGGCGTAGAAGATGTCCGACTCGCTGACCAGAATGGTCTTGCCCTGCTTTTCGGCCGGAATCCGGTCGATCTTGATGACCCGCTCCTGGCCTTCTCCGTTGGACCTGGCCACCGCGCCGGCCGCCGCGCCCGCCGCCTCCTGGGCCGAGGCCTCCTGGCAGAGGCGCATCACCTTCTCCACGGCCTTGCGCAGCCGCCGCTCCTCAACCGGCTTTAAGATGTAGTCCACGGCGTTGACCTCGAAGGCCCGGACCGCGTACTCGTCGTAGGCCGTCACGAAGATGACGTAGGGCGGCCTGGGGAGTTCCTGGATGGCCGCGCCCAGCTCGAGGCCGTTCATGCCGGGCATGGCGATGTCCAGGAAGAGCACGGAATAGTCCAGGGCCTTGATGAGGGCCAGGGCCTCGGTGGCGTTGGTGGCCTCACCCACTATTTCCACGTTGCCGATGTTGCCCAGCATGTACCGCAGTTCCTGGCGCGCGGGATACTCGTCGTCCACGATGAGGGCCCTTAATTTCACGAGACCTTCCTCCTGTCCTCAATGTGACACACCAGCGGTATCCGGACGTACACGGAAGTGCCCCGTTCGGGCTCGGACACGATGCGCAGGCCGTAGTTCTCGCCGAAAATGTTCTTGAGACGTTCGTGGACGTTGCTCAGGCCCACCCCGGTGCCCGAACCGTAGCCCGGCTGGAGCACCTTGGGCAGGCGCTCGCGGGGTATGCCCACTCCGTCGTCGCTGACCACCACCAGCAGTTCCCCTTCGTCCAGGCGGGCCGAAACCCTCACGGTGCCGGGGCCCACCTTGGGCATGATGCCGTGCTTGACGGCGTTCTCCACCAGGGGCTGCAGGGTGAGCACGGGCACGTGGTAGTCCAGCAGCTCGGGGTCTATGTCGCACTGCACGTGGAGCTTATCCTGGAAGCGCGCCTTTTCCAGGTAAAGATACGTGTCGATGTACTCCAATTCCTCCCGGAGCGTGTTGAAGTGGCCGTGGCGGTGGCGCTTCAAGGCCTGGCGGAAAAAGGCCGCCAGGCGCACCAGCAGCCGCCGGGCCATCTCGGGATTGGTACGGCTGAACATGATGATGGTGTTCAAAGTATTGAACAAAAAGTGCGGGTTGATCTGCGCGTGCAGCGCGTCCAGCTGGGCCTGGGTGACGAGCTGGGCCCGCCGGTCGAGTTCGGCCAGCTCCATCTGCATGCTCAGGAGCTGGGCAATGCCCACCGCCAGCCGCACCAGTTCCGGCGGGATTTCTCCCCTGGTGGTGCGGTAGAGCTTGACGGTGCCCGCCACCTCTCCGCGGCACTTGAGGGGTGCCACCACCGCGGTCTGCAATGGGCAATCCTTAACCGGGCAGTCCAGGGCCTTGCGGTCGCTGAACACCTTCACCTCGCCGGTGGCAAGCACTTCCCTGGTGGCCCTGGTCATAATGGGTCCGCCGGGCAGGTGGTGGTCCGATCCCGCCCCGATGTAGGCCAACACCCGCTCCCGGTCCGTCACCGCCACGGCGTCCACGTCGCTTATTTTCTGGATGATTTCGGCCGTGCTCCGCGCCGTCTCCTGATTCAGGCCGCGCCGCAGGTGGGGCAGGGTCTCGCGGGCAATCTGCAGGCTGGGGTCCAGGAAGCCGTCCTCGATCTGCAGCGTGACGGTGCGGTGCACGGGCCAGTAAACGATCACCAGGGCGGTCACCAGGGCGTTGATGGCCATCAGGGAAAGGACCAGCAGCGCGGACTCCGGTCGCCAGGCCATGAAGCCCACCACGACCGCGAACTGGATGAGCAACGAACGCACTATAATGCCGCCCACGTGGCGCAGGCCGATGGATTCATCCCCCCTTGCGACAGTTTTGCCCGCCTTTATAATATAATAACGGCCGCAACATAGCAAGGTCCCCTGCTCGGTCCCGACGCGCAGGGCCTCCCGGTCTTCACCACAAAAGAAGACCGGGCCACAACCGGCCCGGCCCCGAAAAAGCCCGCGTTCAGGCCGTGCACCGCTGACCCAGACCCTCGCCCTGCAGCTCGGCGGTGCGCGCCCCTCGCTCGGCGTCGCGCCGCTGGCGCAGGCTCCGCAGCCGCTCGTGCCAAACTTGTGGCCGCCAGCCGGCCGGGTCCGCGAGGTAGGCGTCCACCAGCTCGCGGTAGAAGGCCACAATGGCACCGATGAGTCCGGGCGAGTACTCGCGGCCCTGGATCTTCAGCGTGTCCACCCCCAGGCGGATGTAGTCGGGGATCTCGTCCACCAGGAAGAAGGCGTCGTTGCGCAGCACCACGCCGTCGGCCACCACGCGCCCGACCAGCCCCAACTGCCAGGGCAAAAGACACAGGCGGTAGCACACCCCGCCGCGGTTGGGGCTGCCGCGGAAGTGGTCCTTGCCCCTGGCGTCGATTTCCCGCACCTGGCGGGTAAACGAGCTCATCCAGCACTGTCCGATGTAGGTGAAGCAGGTGGTGGCGTGGATCAGGACCTCCACGCCCACACCGGCCTCTTTGATGGCCTTGAGCTCCTCGAAGGGCAGCTTGCAGTCCGCCACGATCTGGGTCACGCCCAGCTCCCGGTAAAAGGCGTAGTCGGCCCCGTTGACAATGTTGCAGCCCACACTGGCGTGGATGGGGAGGTCCGGAAAGGCCCGCCTGGCGGCGGCGATGCACCCGATATCGGTGAGGATCACGCCGTCGATCCCCCACTCCACCAGCCGCCCCAGTTCCTCGCTGAACAAAGGAATTTCCCTTCCCGCCGGCAGCGTGTTAAAGGCCGCCCGGATTTTCTTGCCCCGGGCGTGCACGTACGCGATGCAGGCCTTGAGCGTGTCGTCGTCCATCTCAAAGGCGGCCGCCCGGCGGCTCCAGCCGCGCGGCCCCACGTATACCGCGTCGGCGCCCGCATCCAGGACCGCCCTCACCATGGCCATGTTGCCGCCGGGTGCTAGCAGTTCCACCAAGTTCCATTCCTCCCTTCCTTGACGCGATTTCGGGTCGGCCCCCTACCGTGCCCGGCGCGGAGGTGCCCGCCCCGCGCTGGCCCGGGTGGCGCCTGCCTCAACCGGGAACCGCGGCGCCCACGTAGTCCCGACCGGACTTCCCGAAGAAGTAACCGTTGCAGAAGCCGTGGGGGTTGTGGGCCGCGAGGCGCCCCAGGAAGGGCCCCGCGGCGACTTTCGCTCCGGCGGCCAGCCCCTCCAGGGCCTCTCGGTAGATGCGACCCACCTCGCGCCGGTAGGCCGGCGCCTCCGTGAGGGTCCCGATGCAGAAGATCCGGTAGCCCCGGCCCAGCAGGTCCCCGAGGTGCTCCGCCATGCACAGGTCCTGGCCGCTCAGGACCACAGTGCCGATGCACTTCAAAACCCAGTCGCGGTGCCGGAGCCAGAAGTCCTCGCGGCAGACGGCCGGGCACTCCCCGTACGCCAGCAGGAAGCAGTCCCGCGTGATGCCGAGGGGGATCTTGCCGTGCAGCCAGAGGGTTACCTCCAGGCCGGTGGCCTCCTTCAGGTAGTCGATCTCGTCCAGGCTCAACTCGAAGTTGGGCGTAATGCGGGTGACGCCGTAACGCTTGAGTTCCAGTGCCCCCAGGTGCGTGTAAACGTTGGCGAAACAACCCGCGTGGAGTTCCAGTCCGGGAAACTCCCGCGCCAGCATATGGATGACGCCCAGGTTATGCGCCTCCACCGCGTCGATTCCTGCGGCCACGGCCGCGGCCACCACCTCGCGTACGGCGGGCAGCTCCGGGGTGGCGGGCGCCGCGGGGGTGCTCAGGTAGGCGCGCTTGCCGAGCCCTCGCAGCCTCTGGATAGCCTCCCGCAGCGCGCCGTGGTCCACCAGCAGGTTACCGGGATAACGACCGCAATAGGGATGCCCGAGGTACACCGCGTCGTAAGGCTCCAGGCACGAAGGTTCGATTTCCTCAAGGGTGGCGACCTGCGTGTGTAGCTCCACCGCCATCCAACCTTTCCAGTCCCGCGCGCAATTCCTCCACCAGGCCCCGGACCTTTTCGGCGGGCAGGTCCCGGCCCTGGATCTTAAAATACCGCACTCCGGCGGACACGTAGTCCGCCAGGCAGTGGTGAACAGTGACCTCTTCCTCCGGCAGGGGTCCCGCGGCCCGGCCTCCCCAGTCCCACTCGGTCCGGCAGGGACGCCCGCACGTGCCGCCCCGCCTGGCGCTCCCCGGGTACAGGATCCGGCCTTCCCTGGAGACCCCGACCCGACGCAGGTAGCCGGCCAGCCAGCAACGGCCCAGCAGAAAGGGCTCTTTAACGCCCCGCGCGAAGACCTCCACGGCCGGCGCCATCCCCTCGCCCGCGACCGCGGCCACCTCCCCGGGAGAAATGCCCGGCGGCAGGACCACCGTGTCTGCGCCGGCCGCGGCCAGGAAAAGCAGGTCCTCGCGGTTCAGGGCCCCGCACCCCACGCTGGCCGTCAGCCCCAGCCCCGGGTGACGCCGCCGCACCTCCCGCAGCAGGCCGTAATCGTTAAGGATGAGACTGTCAACACCAAGGTACACCCAGCCGGCGAGCTTTTCCCAGAACACCTCCAGGGCCCGCGGGTCCGGCACCACGTTGAGGGCCAGGTACAGACGGGCGCCCGCCTCCTTGACCATAGCGGCGCAAGAAGGCAACTCCCCCGCAGGCAGGCCGGCCAGGCTCCCGCCCCGACTCCAGCCGACCAGACCCACGTACACCACGTCGGCGCCGGCGGCCAGGGCCGCGGCCACGGCCTCCCTGCTGCCGGCCGGGGCCACGATCCCGGGCCGCCCGCCGGCGCCGGAGACAGACGCCAGCACGCCCACGACTTCAGCCCGCCCTCCTCGCCACCCGCGCCCGCCCCCACGGGCGGTGCGCCCTCCCGCAAAAGGGACGGGGGCCGGTGCCCGGTGCCCGACCCCGCCCCTTCCGGTTCCGGACCCCGGACGTCTTATACCACACACCACCCGGCACCGGTTCGCCCCCGGCGCGTGCCCGCAGGCGGGAATTCCGCCGCGGCGAGCCCCGGGGTTTCCGGCGCCGCGGAATCCCCGGCCGGTTTCCGCGCCAAACGCGCGCCCCGGCCGCCCGGCTTAAGAGGCCCGCTCCTTCTCCCACTGGCGCAGGATGCGGCGCAGGATCTTGCCCGTGGCCGTCCGCGGGATCTCGTCCACGAAGGCGAACTCCCGCGGCAGCTTGTAAACCGAAATCTTGTCGCGGCAGAAGTTGATGAGCTCCTCCTCCAGTTCCTTGCCGGGCGTGTAGCCGGGGTTCAGGGCGATGTAGGCCTTCACGTTCTGGCCGCGGATCTCGTCGGGCACGCCGATGACGCCCACGTCCCGCACCGCGGGATGCTTGGCCAGGGCCTCCTCGATCTCCTCCGGCCCGATGCGGTAGCCGGAGCTCTTGATGAGGTCGTCCTCGCGCGACACGAAGTACATGTACCCTTCCTCGTCCATCTTGACGTAGTCGCCCACGCGGTTCCAGCCCTTGAAGTAGACCTCCTGCTGCTTCTTCAAGAGGGCCCCGTTGTCCTCGTAGGGACGCCAGTAGAGGGTGCAGGTCGGACCGCGGGCAATGAACCATCCGATCTCGCCCGGCGGCAGCTCCCGGCCCTCCTCGTTCACCACCTTGACCTCGTAGCCGGGCACCACCTGGCCGAAGGAGCCCGGCTTGGCCCGCATGCTGGTGGCGTTGGACACGAAGACATAGCCCATCTCCGTGGTGCCCAGGCCCTCGTAAATGGTCAGGCCGAAGCGCTCCCGCCAGCGGTAGAAGGGCTCGGTGCCCAGGGCCTCGCCGCCGCCGGTGCACACCCGCAAGCTGCTCAGATCGTACTTGCTTTCGGCGTCGGGCACCTGCAGCATCTTGCGGTAGGCCGTGGGCAGCACCGAAATGATGGTGGCCCCGTACTTCTCGATGGCCGCGAAGAAGGCCTCGGGCTCGAACTTGGGCACCAGGAAGCAGGAGGCGCCGAAGCGGTAGGGAATGGCCGCCACGGTGCCGTAGCCCGCGGCGAAGGCCATGGGCGCGGGCCCGCCGATGACGTCGTCCGGCTTTACCCGCCAGCAGTACTTGCCGAAGCCGTCGGCGATGAGGAGCGGGTCCTCCATGAAGTGCACCGTGCCCTTGGGCGGCCCCGTGGTGCCCGAGGTGTAGAGCAGGAACGAAACCGCCAGGCGGTCGCGCCGGCAGGCCGTGAGGTTCTTGTTAGGGTGGCCGGCCACTTCGGCGTAGGGAATGAAGCCCTTGGCCTTGATGTCGTCGGGCTTGCCGCCGATGACGATGACGTGCTTGACGGTCTGGAAGTTTTCCTTGGCCGCCTCCAGCTCGCCCAGCAGCCCCACGTGGCAGATGATGGCCACGGCCTCGGAGTTGTTGGCCACGTGGGTCAGCTCGGCCCGGGAGAAGAGCGGCGAGGTGGGCACGCACACGGCTCCGATCTTGATGATGGCGAAGTTGGCGATCACGGCCTCGGGCGTGTTGGGCGAGCGGATGATGACCCGGTCCTCCTCCTCGATGCCGAGCTGCTTGAGGCCGTTACCCAGCCGGTTGATGGCCATCTGGAGCTCCCGGTAGGTGATCTTCTGGTCCTCGTAGTAAATGGCCACGCGGTTGCCGTGACCGGCCGCCACGGTCTTGTCGATGAGTTCCTCGGTGGAATTCATGGGATTGGGATAGGTATAGTGCTCCGGCAGCAGGTAGATCCGGTCCGGCCACAGCTCCTTGGGCGGCAGATAATTCTCGGGAATCTTGCCCATCATTTCACCCCTCCTGCGGATTCTTAAAACGTCAATTCCAGACCTTAACGTTTTTGCGCCCGGCCCGGTCCGCTACCACCTCCGTTTCAGGCGTAGACCCGCTGCAGGGTGTCCGCGGCGGTGAGTTGCTCCGCCGTTCCGGCGAAGACTACGCGACCATTGCAAAAGCCGTACACCCGGTCCGCCAGTTCCCCCACCATCTTAAGGTCGTGCTCGGCGAACATGACCGTGACACCCTTGTTGTGGATGCGCCGGATGACCTTGAGGAGCGCCTCCCTCATGGCCGCGCTCAGGCCGAAGAAGGGCTCGTCGAGGAGCAGGACCTGCGGCCGCGCCATCAGGGCCCGCCCGATGACCAGCATTTGCTTTTCGCCGCCGCTCAGGCTACCCGCGGGGTGGAACTTTTTCTTGTCCAGGCAGGAAAACAAGTGGAAAACCTCGTTCAGCACCGCCTCCCGCCGCCGGCGGTCCCACCACAGGTAGGCCCCCACGAGGAGGTTTTCGAGCACCGTCATCTCCGGCGCCACCCGGGCTCCCTCGCGGGCGTACACCAGACCCAGCCGCACGCGCTCGCCGGGTTGCAGGTGGGTAATGTTGCGACCCTGAAACAGGATGGTGCCGCTGCGCACCCTCACCAGCCCGGCCGCGGCCCGGAGCACCGTGGTCTTGCCCGCGCCGTTCGGTCCCACCAGACCCACGATCTCCCCGGGGAGTACCCGCACGTTGACCTGTTCCAGAACCGCCACCGCGTCGTAGGACACGTTCACGTTCCGCAACTCCAGCAACGCCGTCACGTTTCCAGCTCCCCGTCGGCCAGCAATTCCCCCGGGGTTCCCTCCCTGAAGGTGCCTTCGGCGGTCGTCAACAGGACCCGGTGGGCCAGCTGCCTCAGGATGCGCCGACTGTGGGACACCAGGATCATGGCCAGACCCTGGCGGTTGAGGCTCTTGAGCAGGGCCATCAGCTCGCGCTCTTCCTTGATGCTCAGGGCCGCAAAGGGCTCGTCGAGGAGCAGCAATCGCGGGCAGGTGGCCAGGGCGCGCGCCACCTCCAGCCGGCGCATGGCACCCGAGGACAGCCGCCCTGCGGGCCACAGCTCCCGGTCGCTCAACCCCACCCGGGCGAGGATCTCGCGCGCCTTGGCGCGGTCCCGCGCCCGCAAGACGCCTCGTCCAGCAGCCACGGCCACCAGCACGTTCTCGAATACGGTCAGCTCCCGCAGGGGCCGGGGCAACTGGAAGGTCCGGCCCACCCCCAGAGCGGCGATGCGGTGCGGCGGCAGCTCCGTCAGGTCCTGGCCGTCGAAGATCACGGCCCCGGCGTCGGGTCTGACCAATCCGCAGATGATGTTCAGGATGGTGGTCTTGCCCGTGCCGTTGGGACCGGCCAGGCCCAGCACCTCGCCGGCACCCACACTGAAGCTGACGCCGTGCAACACCTGCACTCCGTCGAAACCCTTTGTCAGCCTGCTCACCACCAGCAGCGGTTCCATGCCCCTTCCACCCTAGGCCTCCCGGCCGCGGCCGAAAAACCACCGCGCCGCCAGTATGGCCACACTGCTGTACAGGAGCAGGCGCACCACGGGTGCGACCCAGAGCCACCCCAGAAGCACATTGAGCAGGTAGGACAGCACGGCCGGCCCGATGATGGTGCCTTTTCCGCCGGCGATGGACACGGTCATGGCCACGAAACTGAACTCCAGGGACAGGGTGGAGGGTGTGGCCACGCCCATGTACTGGGCGTACAGCACGCCGGCCAGCCCGCCCACCAGGGTGCCGGCCGCGAAGGTGGCCACCCGAAAGCGGTCGGGGTTCAGCCCCACCGTCTGGGCCACCACCGCGTCCTGGGCCAGCGCTTTTATTTTCAGACCGGGCAGAGAGCACCGTATCCAGTAAAGTACCAGCACCGTCAGGGCCAGGAAAAAGAGGCTGATCCAGAAAAGGCAGCCGTAGAACCAATCCGCCTCCCGGGCCAGCAACGGCGCCACCGGCAGGCCCCCCTCGCCGCCGATGGTGTAACCCTCGGGCGTGGTAAAACCAAGGGCGAGGGACAGCTCGTGGGCCACCTCCGCCACGGCCAGCGTCGCCAGCAGCAGGTAGGCACCGTCCAGCCTCCGGAACAGCCAGCCCAGCAGGGCCCCCACCAGCGTGATGCCGAACAGTGAGAGCGCCGGTATGGTCCATGCGGGGCACCCCGCCAGCGTGAGCAGGCCCGACAGATACGCGGCCCCCCCAAAACTCAACGCATGCCCCCCGTTACTGTGACCCGCCAGTCCGCCTAGAAAATCCCACCCCAGTACGTAAATGGTGTATATGTTGGCCAAAATCAGCAAATTCAGCAAGAAACGGTCCGTCGTCAGCCAGGGAACTACGGCCAGCAAAGATACCACCAGCACAAAGGCCAGTACGGCGGCCCTGTTCATTTTCACCTAGTCCCTGCGCCCCACCCTGCCCAGCAAGCCCGACGGCCTGGTGAGCAGACCCACGGCGATCACCAGCAACATGGTAATATAGGACCACTCGGGGGATACGTAGAAGCTGACCCCGGAGGCCACCAGCCCCAGAATCAGGCCGGCCACGAGGGCCCCGTGAACGTTGCCGAGGCCGCCGAAAATGACCACCGCCAGCGCCATCACCAGGGGCACGCGCCCCATGGCGGGGTAGATGCTGTGGGCGAAGGCCGTCAGGTTGCCGGCCACGGCGGCCAGCCCGCAGGCCACGCCGAAGACCACAGTCTGCACACGCGGCACGTCGATGCCCACCAGGGCCGCGCCCTCGGGGTCCTGGGCCACCAGACGCACCGCCATCCCGATCCTGGTGCGTAGTAACCCGAAAAGCACCAGCAGCAGGACCACCGCCACCAGGGCCGCGGCAATCTGCTGCAGGTCCACCAGGGTCCCCATGAACCCCACCAGCGGCAACTCCCGCGGGATGCTTTGGTAGTCGGGCCCCCAAACCAGCTGAAAGATCTGCTCCATGAAGATGGCCACGGCCAGAGTCACGATGGCCACCACCGCGTGGTGCCGCCGGACCGGCCTGATGACCCATCTCTCCAGGCCCATACCCAGGAGCAGGGAAAGGACGAAAACCAGCGGTAACGCGAGGAAACCGCGGCCCCCCCACTGCACCACGCTGCAGGTGACGAAGGCCCCCAGGGCGAAGAAGGCGCCGTGGGAGAGATTGACGACCCGCGTGATCCCGAACACCAGGGTCAGGCCCACGGCCACCAGGGCGTAGGTGAAACCGGCGAGGAGTCCGCTCAAGGCCAGCTGCAGTTCCTGTTCCACGGGCTCAACGCCCCTCTAAATCCGGGGCCAGCGCTCCTCTGCCCTGCCGTCCTTCCACTCCACCACCATCCCCTGGAGTCCCTCTCCCTTGCCCCAGCGCGCCTGGTGGGAGCGGTCGAAGCGGTAGACCCCGCAGGCGGCCCGGAACTCCCCCTGCTCCAGGGTCTGAATCAGGCGCGGTACGTCAAGGCTTCCGACCTTGTTCACGGCCTGGGTTAGCACGAAAAGGGTATCGCGCGCCAGCACGTCGGCGTACCCCACCGGGTGGTAGCCGTATCTCTCCCGGTAGGCGGCGAAGAAACGCCGCGCTTCTTCGCTCGTCCGGTCCCAGGCCGCCGCCTGGAAATAAAGGGGTCCTCCCGCCGGCAAAGTGCGGGCCACCCGCTCGTCGCCCAGGGCCCCGCCCACCGAGAACAGGGGGGCCTTAAGCCCCAGATCGCGCGCCTTTTTCACGAAGTTGATGGCGTGCTGACCCGGGTCCCCCAGCACCACCACGCCGGGACCCTTGCCCTTCAGGGCCACCACAATGGGCTCCAGGGCCGGCTCCTTGGGACTGTAGAACTCCTCGTAAACGGGCGCGATTCCGGAGGACGCCAGGTAGTCCCTGAGGGCCTGGGCCAGTTCCCTGTTCCAGCGAATGTTGGGCCCCACAAAGGCGTAACGGGATACACCCATGTCCGCGATGAAACCGCCCATCAGGCCGGCCCACTGGTCGATGTTGTAGCTGGTGCGGAAGACGTACTTGTATTTTTCGTACTCGTTGGCCACGCGCGCGTTCAGCTCGTTGGTAGCGGCCACGGGTACCATCAGCAAAACCCGGTTCTCGGCGGCTACCTCGGCCGCGGCCATGGTTTCCTCGCTCAAATAGGCGCCCAGAAGCACGTTTACCTTTTCTTTGTGGATCAGGCGCAGGGCCTCGCTGCGCGTGGCGTCCGCGGTGCCTTTGCTGTCTCCGAAGAGCAACTCCACGGGCCGGCCCAGCACGCCCCCGGCCCTGTTGATTTCCTCCGCCGCCAGCTGCAAACTCTGCTGCATGGCCTGGCCCTGGGAAGCAAAAGGCCCGGTCAGGGGTGCCAGCACGCCCACCCTGAGCCCGGTCTCCGGGGCCCGGGCGCACCCCGACAACACAAAAAGAGCCAGCAACCCCACCAGCGCCAGCACCGCTCGGCCCCGCACGGCCACTCCCCTCCCCCGACGGGGAATTTTGCCCGCGTAAAGCCATCCGTTCCCCCGCGCCGGTGGGTCGGCAAAATTCCCCGTCGCCCGACCGGGGAATTTTGCCCGCGTAAAGCCATCCGTTCCCCGGCGCCGGTCGGTTGGCAAAACTCCCCGATCGTATCTTTACAGGCATTATATTACGACAAGGCGCCGTCAACTCCTACGAATCCGGACTGAACTGCCGTTTTTACGCAACCAGCGGTAGGAACAAGCCCCTCAGCAGCAACGCCCCCGCAAGTCGCCCCAAAACCCGGTCTCGGACGACTTGAGCTGGAACACAGACCGTTGGCTCCGCTTTTTCGTCCTTTGCCAGTCAAAGCCTTGCCCTGTGCGAATTATCTGGATAATATCGTAGCTGGTGAAAAAAAACAACAAGGAGGTTGTGCAAGCACATGCGAGAGGTCAAAGAGATCGAAATAAAGAGCCGGGCCGACACCCTCAAGATGCGGCCCTGGCCGGTGACGCCGCCTCCTTCCCGCGAAGAAGTCACGGCCAAGGTCTACGCCAGGCGCAAGGCCGAGGAGTTCTGCAAGTTCATCGAGGACATCGTGGGCTTCGAGCACGTTCACGGCAAGCCCGAGGCCCTGCAGGGCATCAAGGTGCTGGACGCCAGCATCTGGCGGCTGGGCGGGGCCTTTTGCTCTTCGCTGCTGGCCGAGCTGGGCGCCGAGGTGGTCAAGGTGGAGCCGCCCGGGGGCGATCCCCTGCGCAAGCTGACGCCCTTCGGCCGCGAGGAGTACATGCTGAAGGACGCGGACACCGGCGAGCCCTGCGGCCTGGATTTCATCAGCGAAATGCGGAACAAGTATTCCATTACCCTCAACCTGGAGACCCCCGAGGGCCGCGAGATCTTCAAGCGCCTGGCCACCCAGGTGGACGTAGTCATCGAGAACTATCCGCCGGGGCAGTTCGACGAGTGGGGCATCGGCTACCGCCAGCTTTCCAAGATCAACCCGCGCCTCGTTTACTGCTGGATCGGCGTCCTGGGCCAGTGGGGGCCCATGAAGGACCGCGTCTCCAAGTTCGGCCAGTGGATGCTCGACCCCTTCAGCCAGGCGGCCTGCTCCTACATCCACAACACCGGCTATCCCCAGGACTTCCTGCCCCGCGGCTCGGGCGGCGACCCGACCCGTAACGGCGTGTGGCTCGCCGATTACGTGGCCGGCGAGCAGGGGGCGGTGGACATTCTGGCGGCCCTGTACTACCGCGACGAGGTCAGCGGCAGGGGCCAGTTCATCGAGGTCACCGGCGCCGAAGCCCTCATGGACATCCTGGACTTCGACATCACCTGGTACGCCTTCAACAAGAGCATCAAGGCCCGCACCGGCGGCTGGGACCCGAACCTCAACCAGTACGAGTGGAACCCCTGCAAGGACGGCTATATGATGATCGGCGGCCAGACGGACCGGCTGTGGTACCGCATCGGCATGTGCATCGAGCGTGACTTCCCGCAGTTCGGCCGGCTGATTCACGAGGATCCCTTCCTGAAGGAAATGGCGGCCCGCAACGCGCTCCACGCCCTCATCAAGACCTACACCCTCACCACCAGATGGCTGCGGGAGATCACCAGGTACGAAGCCGAGCAGAAGCTCCTGGAGTACGACGTGGCCGCCGGGCCCGTCATGTACATGGACGAGGTGGCCGAGTTCCCGCACTTCAAGTACCGGCCCTGGGTGCACCTGGTGGAGGACGAGCACTACGGCACCCTGATGTACGCCGTGCCGCCCGACGCCTACCAGCACCGCACGCCGGCGCGCGTGAAGTGGCTGGGCCGGCCCCTGGGGCACGACAACTCCGAAATCTACATGCGCTACCTCGGCATGGGCAACGAGCAGCTGAGAGAACTCAAAGAGAAGGGGGTAATTTAAGGATGGCGGAGGTCAAACGGGAGGCCTATTTCGAGGAGCTTCCGGGCCCCAGGAGCCAGGAAGAGCTCGAAGAGATGAAGATGCCCTACGAGGAGTACTGCCGCAAGATCTTCGACCCCAAGTCCACCTTCCTGAAGCCTGAAGCCCTCAAGGGCATCCGCTGGCTGAGCTGCACCATGTACATCTTCACGCCCCACTCGGTGGCCAACCTGGCCGAGCTGGGTGCCGAGTGCATCAAGTTCGAAATGCCGCGCATGGGGGACCCGATGCGGCACACGTCACCCTTCAACGAGGCCTATCTCTATCCGCTCCACGACAGCAGGCCCCGGACCGGTACGGGCCTGGGCTTTACCAACGCCAACACCAACGAGTACTTCGTGACCCTGGACTACCACCGTCCCGAGGCCCAGGAGATCCTGTATAAGCTGGTGAAGATGTCAGACGGCCTCACCGAGTGCTACCGGCCCGGCACCTTCGACCGCTGGAAGCAGAGCTACCGTTACCTGATGGAGATCAACCCCCGCTTCATCTACGTGTGGGGCGGCGGTTTCGGCTACGGCCCCAAGACCTTCGGCGGCTCCTACGACATCCTGGGCCAGGCCCACGCCGGCATGTCCAGCATCACGGGGTTCCACGAGGACTTCGGCGGCCACCCCACCAAGAGCACCAACTGGGTCATCGACTGGTATTCCGGCACCCACATCACGGTGGCCATCCTCGCGGCCCTGTACTGGAGGCGCAAGACCGGGCTGGGCACCATGATCGAGTTCTCCCAGGTGCAGGCCTGCACCCGCATCCTGGGGTACACGGTGCCCCTGTACCACCGCTTCGGCATCGTGCGCCAGCGCTGGGGCAACTGGGACACGCAGCTCTGCGTGCACGGCATCATCCTGTGCGGCAAGTCCGACTACCCGGACGCGCCCAACCCGCAGCTGAAGTACGACGCCCGCTACGTCATGGTCAGCGCCTTCAACGACGCCGACTTCAAGGAGCTGTGCAACATCATCAAGCGGCCGGACCTCTTCGAAAAGTACAAGACCCACAAGGACCGCGTGCACGAGCAGGCCCAGATCGAGATCTACCGCACCCTGGAGCAGTGGGCCGCGGACAAGAGCCGGTCCGAGGTGGTGCGCATCCTCACCGAGGCCGGGCTGCTGGCCATGCCTGTCATGAACGACAAGGAAGTGTACGAGTGCGAGCACTACCGGCAGCGCGGCACCATCCGCTGGCTGGACGACCCCATCTTCGGCGACGTGCTGGTGCAGTCCGGGTACAGCACCGGGCTCATGTCCGAGACGCCGCGGCGGGTGCGCTGGATCTGGCGGCCGGTGGGCGCCGACAACGTGAAGATCTACCACGAGCTGCTGGGCTACCCCATGAGCCAGCTGCAGAAGTGGTACGAGCAGGGACTCATATAAAAAGGGGGAAGGCGGGATGTGCGACATCATCTGGTGCAAAAAGTGCGACACGGTCAACTACCTTGACCCCTACACCTTCTGGAACTGGGAAGGCAAGACCAAGTGCGCCGAGTGCGGCACGGTCTACTACATACACATGATCCAGGGCTTCATGTACCGGGGGCCCGAGGAGCGGCCCGGCGAGGAGCCGGACATCCTCCCCCTCTACGCCGACAAGCCCAACCAGGGCTACGAGTGCTACCTCCCGGGCGTGGAGGGCCGTACCCGGCCCTACCAGTGCCTGCCCCGGGAGGTCTACCTGGGCCGGGCCGACACGGTGAAGTTCAGCATCCGGGGCAAGCCGGTGCGCGGCTGGGCGCCGCAGCCGCCCTCGACCGGGCCGCTGGGCTCCTGCGGCTTCAAGTGGGAAATCGAAAAACTCTCGCCCGAGGTCTGGCAGGAGTACCAGGAGAAACTGAAGCGCGGCGAAGTCTCCGAATGGTAGCGGAAAGGAGCGGCGATCCATGGACCGGAACCTGACTCCCGAGGAATTCCTGGCCAAGGTATTGGAGCCCGAAAAGCAGACCGACCACATCTGCTGGAAGTGCAAGCACCTGAAGCCGGTGCTGAAGGGCTCGGTATTGCCGCCCGCAGACCTCATCGGCTGGTGCAAGAAGATCCACTGGCCCTTCTACTGGTGCATCTCGGAATACGACGTGATCAAAGGGTGCTATGCCTATGAGGCAAGAGGGTAAGGCGGAGCTGGCCTGTTTGCAGCAGATGGTGCTCGCCTGGAAGGAGGACTACCTCCGCTGGGCGAGCGCCACCGCCCACCTTGATTTCCTTAGCGAAATCGAAGAGGTAGTGTATCCCTACCTGCGCCGGTTGCGCGAGTGCGACTTCATCGACGAAAAAGAGGCCGGCGAGTTCATGAGGTTCTGCGACGAGCAGGCCCAGGAGCTGTGCAAACTGATAGGAGAGGTGGATTGACATGCCCGAAAAGTGCCGTGTCGGGATCTGCGGCTTCGACCCGATGCTGGTGAGGGGATACCTTAAGACCGGGGCGCGGGCCCTGTGGTGGTACCTCCCCGACGAGCTGTACGAGGACTACAAGGTAAAGCCGGGGGACAAGGTCAAGGGCAAGCTGCTGGCCGTCTACAACCCCAGGGGCGAGATGCGGGTGGCCACGGAGGAGCCCAGGATCTCCGGGGAGGCGGCCGAAGAGGCCTGGTACCCGCCGGACAAGGTGCCGCCGGACGTCAACTTCGTGGCGGGCGAGACCTTCACCTGGCCCGCCAGCCGCGAGACCGGCTACGCCATCGTGCTGCCGCCGGAGGTCATTACCAAGTACGGGTTGACCGAGTTCCACTTCCTGGAACTGGTCATAGAAAAGATCATCCGGGCCTCGGGCCAAGAGGTCGAGGTCTACCCCGGCGAGGAGAAGTGCCGCAAGTGGTGGCCCCGCGAAAAAATGAAGCTCCGCTACTATCTGGAGTACGTGGCGCCATGACCGATAAGAACAACGGCGGGGCGGGCTGGAGGTGCCTGGGGCAGGTACGGTCCGCCCCTCATCCGCTTTTTGGGCACCTCTGGTTCCTGGAAGGCTACGACTTTTCCTGCAACATCTACGTGCTGGCCGGGCCCTACCTCACCGTAATCGACCCGGGCAACGACTACACCGCCTACATGCAACTCTTCGCCCTGGACTTCCGGCCCGCGGACGTGCGCAAGGTCGTGATCACCCACGGCCACTTCGACCACGCCATGGGCGTCATCGAATTGCTGCGCGCCTACCCCAGCCTGGCGCAACCCGGGCCCCTCGAAGTCATCATGCACGCGGCCGGCCCGGGCGAACTCAAGGACATCCTGCGTGAGATGGGCGCCCTGGTCACCGAAGTCCGCGGCGGCGAGACTCTGAAGCTGAGCGGTTTCGACTTCGAGGTGGTACCCACGCCGGGCCACACCGTAGATGGCGTATGCCTTTACCACGCGGCCAGCGGCACCGTTTTCACCGGCGACACGGTCCTGCCCGACGCCGTGGCCGCGCCGGACCCGGCGGCCGGCGGCCGGCTGGAGGACTACCTGGCCGGGCTCAAGAACCTCCTGAAGCGCAAAATCTGCCACGTGCTCCCGGGCCACGGCCTCCCGGTTATGGACGACGGCGCCCGCACGGTGCGGGAAACCTACGAGGCCGTAATCTTAAAAATCGTGGGGCCGCGCCTCACCTGGTTCGAGGCGGCCCTCCGGTTCCTGCAGATCGGCTACCTGGAGGACGCTCTGTTCTGCTGCGAAAAGTGGCTGGAAGCCTATCCCGAAGAACCCCGGGGCTCCGAGCTCAAGGGTATGTGCCTGAACGACCTGGGGCGTTTTCAGGAGGCCGAGCGGGTCTTCGACGGGATTTTGAGCCGGGAGTCGGGCCGTCTAGGGGCCCTGCTGGGCAAGGGCTATGCCCTCATGGGCCAGGAACGCTACCTGGAAAGCCTGCCCTACTTCGACGCCGCCCTGGAGGTCGAACCCCGCCTGCGGGAGGCCCAAGTGTACAAGGGTCTGGCCCTCTACCTCTCCGGCAGGGTGGACGAGGCCATGGACATTGAGGTCTTCCGCGAAGAGTTTGCCGAGAGGGTCAAGGCCGGGCTGCTGCAGCAGGCCGGGAAACCCGAAAACACGGGTGCCGGATAGACCGAAGCCTCTGCAGACCGGCCGGACAGGGAGAGTTGCATATGTAGCGCCCCGGGTACTTCTCCGGGGCGTTCGTCCTTCGCCACAACCGGCCGCACGCCAACCCTTCCTTTCCGCAGTCGCCAGGCCGATGGGCCTTTCCGGTCTCCCGGTCCGGGCTCCGGATCCTTCGGCAACCATCGGTGAACCAAGCACCGGCGGCCCGTGTGCCCGCCATGCGGACCGTGGCCCCGCCCGCCGGGGTCTTACTTCACCGCCAGGGTCACTATGGTCCCGATGAAGCCCACCAGAATGGAGATCACCGCGCCGATGGCCCAGAACCTGAGGCTATTCAGGCGCTCTTCCAGCGTGTCCATGCGGCCGCCCAGCTTACCTTCCACCGCATCAATACGGGCGGCCAGCTTACCCTCCACCGCATCAATACGGGCGGTAAGCTTGCTTTCCACCTCGTTGATGCGGGCCGACAGCTCCCGTTCCACCGCATCAATACGGGCGGTAAGCTTGCTTTCCACCTCGTTGATGCGGGCCGACAGCTCCCGTTCCACCGCATCAATACGGGCGGTAAGCTTGCTTTCCACCTCGTTGATGCGGGCGGTAAGCTTCTCCTCCACCGTGTCAATCCGCCGGTTCAGCCTGTCCTCTACCCGGTCGATACGCTCGACGAGAAAGAGAAACTCTTCGGAGAACAGCCTCCGGGGATACTCGACTGCTTCCTTAGGAGCTTCTTCGGCCATTGCGACCACCGCCCTTTTCCTCATCCCAGTATACCCGCCGGAACGCCGCCGGGTCAAGAAAAAACACCGGCCCGCACAAAAGGCACGCGCGGACCGGCATTACCGAAGTAGGGTATTACTCCACCGTTACGCTCTTGGCCAGGTTGCGCGGCTGGTCCACGTCGCACCCGCGGACCACCGCGGCGTGGTAGGCCAGAAGCTGGAGGGGAATGACGGCCACGATGGGCGCCAGGAGTTCGTGGACGCGCGGCAGGGCGATGAAACGGTCCGCAACACCTGACGCGGCCCGGCAGCCCTCCATGGCCACCCCCAGGACCCACCCGCCCCGGGCCTTCACTTCCTTGATGTTACTCACAGTCTTTTCCACCAGGGCCTCCTGGGTGGCCAGAGCCACCACGGGCACGCCGTCGGTAATCAGGGCCAGGGTGCCGTGCTTGAGCTCGCCGGCCGCGTAGGCCTCGGCGTGAATGTAGGAAATCTCCTTCAGCTTCAGGGCTCCCTCCTGGGCCACGGCGTGGTCCAGGCCGCGGCCGATGAAGAAGACGTGCTCGTGGCGCGCCATCTCGCGGGCCACCTCCCGCACGCGGTCGCCCTCGGCCAGCACCCTTTCGGCGGCCGCGGGAAGGGCCGCGAGTCCGGCCACCAGTTCACGCTCCAGCTCCACGCCGATGGTGCCCCGCCGGCGGGCCAGCCAGAGGGCCAGCAGGTACATGACGGCCAGCTGGGTGGTGTAAGCCTTGGTGGAGGCCACCGCGATTTCGGGCCCGGCCCAGGTGTAGCAGGTAGCGTCGGCCTCCCGCGCCACCGAGCTGCCCACCACGTTGGTCACCGCCAGCACCGGGGCCCCGCAGCGCCGGGCCTCGCGCAGGGCAGCCAGGGTGTCGGCCGTTTCCCCGGACTGGCTGATGATCACCACCAGGGTGTCAGGGTCCAGCAGGGGCTGCCGGTAGCGGAACTCGCTGGCGATCTCGACCGCCACCGGAAGGCGCGCCAGCCTCTCGATGACGTACCTGCCCACCAGGCCGGCGTGGTAGGCCGTGCCGCAGGCCGTGACGTAGACCTTCGCGGCACCGGCCCACTCCTCGGGCACGTCACGTAGGACCACCGCGCCGTCAGGCCCAATGCGGCCGCGCAGGGTGTCCCGCAGGGCCTTCGGCTGTTCGTAGATCTCTTTAAGCATGAAGTGGGGGTAGCCGCCTTTCTCCGCCTGGGCCGCGTCCCAGGTCACCTCGAACACGTTCTTGTGCACCGGGCGGGCCTGCGCGTCGAAGACCCGCACCCCGTCGGGGGTGACGGCCACCATTTCCCCGTCGTTCAGCACGCAGGTGCGCCGCGTGTAGGGCAGCAGGGCCGGAATGTCCGAGGCCACGAAGTTTTCGCCCCGGCCGAGGCCCACCACCAGGGGGCTGTCCCGGCGCACCGCCACCAGGAAACCCGGGTGCTCGCGGCACAGTACGACCAGGGCGTAGGAGCCCCGCACGCGCCGCACCGTCTCCCGCACCGCGGCCAGCAGATCCCCGGCGTAGAAGTGCTCCATGAGGTGGGGCAGCACCTCGGTGTCGGTCTCGGAGCGGAAGACGTGCCCCTGGCCCCGCAGCCACTCCCGCAGCTCCTCGTAATTCTCTATGATGCCGTTATGCACCACGGCCAAACTTCCGGCGCAGTCGGTGTGGGGATGGGCGTTCTCGTCCGAGGGCCTCCCGTGGGTGGCCCAGCGGGTGTGGCCGATGCCGCAGTACCCCCGCGCCAACCCGTCCAGGGTCTCCACCAGGGCCCCGAGCTTGCCGGCGCGCTTGACGATCCTCAGGCCGTCCTCACAGGACACGGCCAGCCCCGCCGAGTCGTAGCCGCGGTACTCCAGCCGCCGCAAACCGTCTATCAGAACGGGCACCGCGTCGCGGTGCCCCGTATAGCCCACGATGCCGCACACAGGCCATCTCTCCTTAACCGGGAAGTCGGGTGGGCCGTGGCCCCCCGCCACAAACAAGACAGGGAATTTTGCCAACCCCCGGTGCCCATACCCGGATAGCCTTCCGAGGCAAAATTCCCCGACCTTACCGGCGCCCGACGTGTCGCGCGCCGGCCCGTTAGAGTCACAGGATACCCGGCCCCACCCCGCACGGGGGGAACAGCCGGGAAACAGATTCCCCTGCGGAAAGGCGACAAAATCACCTTTCCCCGCAACGGGCACGTCTCAGGCTCCGTCACCCGGCACTTTTGTCCTGGCGGTCGCCCGCCAGTTTTGTGGTGCCTTTCTCGGTCGTGACCGACCGGGGGGCATCCGCCGAAACCTTCGATTAACCCCCACCTCGTCAACCCGACGCGAACGCCCGCCGGCGAAACTGCCGGCGCCCCTGTAAGCCCGCAAGGCCTCACGAATACCCCCTCCGGGTGGGTACCCCGGGCACCACCGGCCGGACAGAATTTCCCGGTCGGCTGGCCCCCGGTGCCCATTCCGGCGGCGCGGCGGTCGGGTTCTGGCGCTTGGCTATGCGGTTGTCACACCCGTTGAGCCGCCCCTTCCCTGCCGCCCCTCACCCCCCTTCCCGCTCGATGCGCCCGATGACCTCGCCCAGGGCCGCCACCACTTCCTCCAGCACCGCCGCCGAATGTCCCTCGGCCATGACCCGCACCACCGGCTCGGTGCCGGAGGGCCGCACCAGCACCCGGCCCCGGCCCGCAAGGCGCCTTTCTTGTTCTCGCACCGCAGCCTCGAGCAGCGGGTGACGCATCACCCTCTCCTTGTCGGTCACCCGGAAGTTCCGCAGCACCTGCGGGTACCGCTCCCACTCGCCAGCCAGCTCGCCCAGGGTACGTCCGATGGAGTTCACTGCGGAAAGCAACTGCACGGTGGTGAGCAGGCCGTCCCCGGTGGGGCTGTGGTCCAGGAAGATCACGTGCCCCGACTGCTCGCCGCCCAGCCGCGCCCCGGTTTCCAGGAGCTTTTCCAGCACGTAGCGGTCCCCCACTTTGGTTTCGATGACCCTGACCCCCCGGGCCGCCAGGGCCGTGCGCATGCCCAGGTTGCTCATGACCGTGACCACCACCGTGTCGCCGGCCAGGCGACCGCGCGCTTTTAGGTGGCGCGCGCACACATAGATAATGCTGTCACCGTCCACCAGGTTGCCCTTCTCGTCCACGGCCACCACCCGGTCCGCGTCGCCGTCGTAGGCCAGGCCCAGGTCCGCCCTCAGGCGCCGCACCTCTTCCTGCAGGGCCGCCGGACTGGTGGAGCCGCACCCCACGTTGATGTTCACACCGTCGGGCTGATGGTTGATGGCCACCACCTCGGCCCCCAGTTCACTAAGCAGGCGGGGCGCCACCTGGTAGGCGGCCCCGTTGGCGCAGTCCACCACGATGCGCAGGCCCCGCAGGTCCACCCGGGCCGTGTTGGCCACGAAGGCTACGTAACGGTCCGGCGCGTCGGCCACGCGGTAGACCCGGCCCACCTCCACGCCCGAGGGCGAGGGCACGCCGGCCAGGGAATCGAGCACCAAGTGCTCGATCTGCCCTTCCACGGCGTCCGGGAGCTTGTATCCGCTGGGTCCGAAGAACTTGATGCCGTTGTCGGGCGCCGGGTTGTGGGAGGCCGAGATCACCACTCCCCCCGCGGCCCCGAGGTCCCGGGTGAGGTGGGCGATGGCCGGCGTGGGGAGCACGCCCACCTGCAGCACGTCCACCCCCACGGAACAGATGCCGGCCACGAGGGCCGCCTCCAGCATGTCGCCGGAAGCCCGCGTGTCGCGGCCGACCACGATGCGCTGCCGGGAGCCGGACCGACCCGCCAAGCAGTATGCCCCCGCCCTCCCCAGCTTGAAGGCCAGTTCCGCGGTCAGTTCCTCGTTGGCCTTGCCGCGAACTCCGTCCGTACCGAACAGGATGCCCATGACCCGTCTCCCCCCGCGATCCATCATATGCGCCACCGCAACCGGCGGCCAGCGTCGGCCCGCGACGGGCACACCAGACCCGATAATCTGGCCCGCAATCCCCCCTCGTCCAGATCGCCTAACAGCACGCCCTCCAGCGCCAGCGATACCCTTCCGGTCTCCTCCGAAACGACTATGGCCGCGGCGTCGGACTGCTCGCTGATGGCAATCGCGGCGCGGTGCCTGGTGCCCAGCTCCAGGCCCGTACGGGAAGCCTCGGCCAGGGGCAAAAAACAACCGGCCGCCGCGATGCGGTCGCCCCGGATGATTACGGCCCCGTCGTGCAACGGCGTACGCGGCACGAAGATGTTGAAGAGCAGTTCGGCCGAAAGGACCGCGTCCAGCCTCACCCCCGCCGCCACGTACTCCTCGAGGCCGGTCCGCCGCTCCACCACCACCAGGGCCCCCATCCGCTCACGCCGCAGCATTTCCACGGCCCGCACCAGCTCCTCCACCACGCGGGAGGCCTGGTATTCGGGTGAACGGAACGGGGAGGCCGCGAAGACGCGCCCGCGGCCTATGCTTTCCAGGGCCCGGCGCAGTTCGGGCTGGAAAAGCACCGGGAGGGCCACGATCAGGGCCGTGATGGCCTGATTCAAAAGCCAGCTCACGGCCTGCAGGCCCAGCTTGCTGCTCACGGCCTTGGCCACCAGCAGCACCAGCAGGCCCTTGACGAGCTGCACCGCGCGCGTGCGCCGGATGAGAAGCCAGAGCCAGTAGAGCAGGAAGCCGACGATGAGAACGTCGACCACGTTGAGAATCCCGATGTCCCATTGTCCCGGTATCCCCGGCACCCTTTAACGGCCCCTAACGGCTACAATTCTTCGACACCGGGGCCGGTGACTCCTGCTCACAAAAAGACCCCGCCCTCAGGCGGAGCCGCCCATGCCCCTTTTCAGCAGGCCGTAGGCGATGCTGTCCACCAGGGCCTGCCAGCTGGCCTCGATGATGTTGGTGGACACCCCCACCGTGCCCCAGGAACGTTCCCCGTCTCCGGTCTCGATCAGGACCCGGACCACCGCCTCGGTGCCCTGCTCGCCGTTGAGCACGCGCACCTTGTAGTCCGTGAGCTGCATCTCGCGCACCGCCGGGTAGAACTGCTCCAGGGCCTTGCGCAGGGCGTTGTCCAGGGCGTTCACCGGCCCGTTGCCCTCCGCGGCCGTGTGCACCACCTCGTCGTTGACCCGCAGCTTGATGATGGCCTCGGAGTAGGCCTGCTCGCCCGCCCGCAGCTCCACCAGCACGCGCAGGTTCTCGAGCTGAAAGGGCAGGCGGTAGCCCTCGTTGGCCCGCCGCAGGAGCAGTTCGAAGGAGCCCTCCGCGCCCTCGAACTGGTACCCCTGGTACTCCAACTCCTTCAGCTCGGCCAGCAGCCGCCGGCTTTCCTCGCTCTCCAGGTTGAGATTTAGTTCCCGGTACTTGTAAAGGAGGTTGGAAAGGCCCGACAGTTCGGACACCAGCACCCGGCGCCGGTTGCCCACCGCCTCGGGGGGGATGTGCTCGTAGGTGCGGCTGTGCTTCATGATGGCGTGCACGTGCACCCCGCCCTTGTGGGCGAAGGCGCTGGCCCCCACGAAGGGCATGCGCGTGTCGTGGTGCAGGTTGGCCAACTCGCTCACGTAGCGGGAGAGTTCCGTGAGGCGCGCCAGCTTTTCCGGCGGGATGGTGCGCAGACCGTACTTCAGGGTGAGGTTGGGGATCACCGAGCACAGGTTGGCGTTGCCGCAGCGCTCGCCGTAGCCGTTGACGGTGCCCTGGACGTGCACCACGCCCTCCTCCACGGCCGCCAGGGTGTTGGCCACGGCCAGCTCGCCGTCGTTGTGGCAGTGGATGCCCAGAGGCACGCTCACCGCGCGGCGGGCGGCCCGCACCCCCTCCCGGATCTCGGCCGGCAGGCTACCCCCGTTGGTGTCGCACAGCACCACCGTGCGCGCCCCGGCCTCGGCCGCGGCGCGGATGGTGGCCAGGGCGTAGTCCGGGTTGGCCTTGTAGCCGTCGAAGTAGTGCTCGGCGTCGTAGATGACCTCCATGCCCCGCTCCCGCAAGAAGGCCACCGAATCCCGGATCATGGCCAGATTCTCGTCCAGGGTGGTGTTGAGCACCTGCAGAACGTGGAAATCCCACGTTTTGCCGAAAATGGTGGCCACCGGCACCCCCGCCGCCACGACGGACTGCAGGTTGGCGTCTTCCTCGGGCGCCACGCCCGCTTTCCGGGTGCTGCCGAAGGCGGCCACGCGGGCGTGACGGAGGCCCTCGTGGCGGATGCGGCTGAAGTACTCGGCGTCCTTGGGATTGGAACCCGGCCAGCCGCCTTCCACGAAGTGAAAGCCCATCTCGTCCAGCCGGCGCGTGATCTTGATCTTGTCCTCTATGGAGAAGGATACCCCTTCGCCCTGGGCCCCGTCACGCAGGGTGGTGTCGTAAATCTCCACGACCTTCATCGCCGGTACTCCCCTCGTGAACCGCTTGGTCCGTTTCACGCGTAAGGCGCACGCAAATCCCCATCTGCTTACCAACCCGTCCCGCCACATGCTGCCGAGGCACGTCCGCGCCGGGGATGCCCTTTACCCGCGGGCGACCGCCCCACACCAACCCCGCTACGCCCGCCGCCTTTCCGCCAGCCGCCGGGCCACGAAGGGCACCAGTCCCCCGGCGGCCACGATTTCCCGCATAAAATCGGGCACGGGTCGGGCCCGGTACTCCTCGCCCTTCGTGAGGTTGCGTATCAGGCCCCCGGCCAGGTCTATTTCCAGCACATCGCCGGCCGCCACCCGCTCCGCGGCCTCCGGGCACTCCAGGATGGGCAGGCCGACGTTGAAGGCGTTGCGGTAGAAGATGCGGGCAAACGTGGCGGCCACCACGCAGGCCACGCCGCAGGCCTTGATGGCCAGGGGGGCGTGCTCCCGCGAGGACCCGCAGCCGAAGTTCTTCCCGGCCACGATGACGTCCCCCGGCCGCACCTCGCGCGCGAACTGCGGGTCCGCGTCCTCCATGCAGTGCCGGGCCAGTTCCTCCGGCTCCGAGACGTTGAGGTAGCGGGCCGGTATGATGACGTCCGTGTCCACGTCGTCGCCGAACTTCCAGGCCCTTCCCGGCACCTACGCCACCTCCTCCGGGGGCGCGATGTACCCCGCCACGGCCGAGGCCGCGGCCACGGCCGGACCGGCCAGGTAGACCTCGCTCTCCGGGTGGCCCATGCGGCCCACGAAGTTGCGGTTGGTGGTGGCCACGGCCCGCTCCCCGCGGGCCAGCACCCCCATGTGGCCCCCCAGGCAGGGCCCGCAGGTGGGCGTGCTCACCGCCCCGCCGGCCTCCACGAAGGCGGCGATCAGGCCCTCCTCCAGGGCCCGCAGGTAGACCTCCTGGGTGCCGGGAATGACGATGAGCCGCACCCGGGGGTGCACGGTGCGGCCCTTGAGAATGCGGGCCGCCACCCGCAGGTCCTCCAGGCGCCCGTTGGTGCAGGATCCGATGACCACCTGGTCGATCTCGATCCCGGCGGCCCGGCTTACGGGCCGCACGTTGGCCGGCGAGTGGGGCAGGGCCACCTGGGGCTCCAGGTCCGTGACGTCGAATTCGTAGACGCGCTCGTACGAGGCGTCGGGGTCGCTGGTAAACACGCGCCACGGCCTTTTGGCCCGGCCCCGGACGTAATCCAGGGTACGGCCGTCCGGAGCGATGATGCCGTTCTTGGCGCCGGCCTCCACGGCCATGTTGCACATGGTAAAACGTCCGTCCATGGAGAGATTATTAATGACCGGTCCGGCGAACTCCATGGCCCGGTAAAGGGCCCCGTCCACCCCGATCTGCCCGATGGTGTAGAGAATCAGGTCCTTGCCCCCGATCCAGGGACCCGGCGTGCCGTGATAGACGAACTTACACGACGGCGGCACCCGCAGCCAGATTTCGCCGAGGGCCATGGCCGCGGCCAGGTCCGTGCTGCCCACACCGGTGGCAAACGCCCCCAGGGCCCCGTAGGTGCAGGTGTGGGAGTCCGCGCCCACGATGACCTCGCCCGGCCCCACCAGCCCCTGCTCAGGCAGCAGGCAGTGCTCGATCCCCATGCGGCCCACCTCGAAGTAGTAGGGCAGGGCGTGGCGGCGGGCGAACTCCCGCACCACCCGGGCCTGCTCGGCGGACCGGATGTCCTTGTTGGGCGTAAAGTGGTCCGGCACCAGGGCCACCCTTTCCGAGTCGAAGGGCCGGTCCGCGCCCATACGCTCGAATTCCCGGATGGCCACCGGGGCCGTGATGTCGTTGGCCAGCACCAGGTCCACGCGGCACCAGACCAGTTCTCCCGGCTCCACCCTCTCGCGGCCCGAGGCTGCGGACAGGATCTTTTCCGTGACGGTCATCCCCATCTTGTCCACCTCAGCCCTGGTGATTGCGGCCCGCCAGGTCGTGGATCATCTTGTTGATGGCGTTGACGTAGGCCCGGGCGCTGGCCTCCAGGATGTCGGTGCTCACGCCCCGTCCGGTGTAGACCTTCTCTACGGAATCGGTGACCTTCACCGTCACGCTGCCCAGGGCGTCCTTGCCGCCCGTGATGGCGTCCAGGCGGTAGCTCACCAGGGTGCACTTGAGGCCCGTGATCTTGTCGATGGCCTTGTAGATGGCGTCCACCGGCCCGTCGCCGCAGGCCGCCTCCTCGATCACTTCCTCGCCGCACTTCAACCCCACCGTGGCCGTGGGCACGATTTTGGTGCCGGTAAAAATATGGAAGTACTCCAGGCTGTAGGTGGGCACCACGGTCCGCAGCTGCTCCTCCAGGATGGCCTCGATGTCCAGGTCTGTGATCTCCTTCTTGCGGTCCGCCAGGTTCTTGAAGCGTTCGAAGGCTTTGTTGATCTGCTCCTCGTCCAGCTCGTAGCCCATCTCCCGCAGGCGCTCCCGGAAGGCGTGGCGGCCCGAGTGCTTGCCCAGCACCAGGCTGCTCTGCTTGAGCCCGATCATGGCGGGGTTCATGATCTCGTAGGTGGTGCGCTCCTTGAGCACCCCGTCCTGGTGGATGCCCGACTCGTGGGCAAAGGCGTTCTTGCCCACCACGGCCTTGTTGTACTGCACGGGCATGCCCGTGAGGGCGCTGACCAGCTGGCTGGTGCGGTAGATCTCCTCGGTGCGGATCCCGGTGTAGCACCCGTACCGGTCACGCCTGGTGTAGAGGGCCATGACCACCTCTTCCAGGGAGGCGTTGCCGGCCCGCTCGCCGATGCCGTTGATGCACCCCTCCACCTGGCGCGCGCCGTTCAGCACCGCCACCAGGGAATTGGCCACGGCCAGACCCAGGTCGTCGTGACAGTGGACGCTGAGCACCACCTTTTCGATGCCGGGCACGCGCTCGCGTATGGTGCGGATGAGCTCCCCGAACTCCTCGGGCGTGGCGTAGCCCACCGTGTCCGGAATGTTGATCACCGTGGCCCCGGCGGCGATGGCCCGCGCGATGACCGCGCACAGGTAGTCCACGTCGGACCTGGAGGCGTCCTCGGCCGAGAACTCCACGTCGCTCACGTAGCCCTTGGCGCGGCGCACCGCCGCCTCCGCGGCCTCCAGCACCTGCTCGCGGGTCATGCGCAGCTTGTACTTCAGGTGGATGTCCGAGGTGGCGATGAAGGTGTGGATGCGCGGCTGTTCGGCCTCGCGCACCGCCTCCCAGGCCCGGTCGATGTCCTGGAAGTTCGCCCGCGCCAGGGCGGCCACGGTGCAGCCCTTGATCTCCCGGGCCACGGCCCGCACGGCCGCGAACTCACCGGGAGAGGAGATAGGGAAGCCGGCCTCGATGACGTCCACTCCCAGTTTGGCCAGCTGGCGGGCGATCTGGAGCTTTTCGGCCACGTTGAGGCTCACGCCGGGCGACTGCTCGCCGTCCCGCAGTGTGGTGTCGAAAATGTAAACCCGTTCCATGAGCTCTGCCTTCCTTCCTCCCTTTCTCGGCGCCTTCTAGCCTTCCGGGCTGCGGTCCACGGCCTCGGCCAGGGACTGGCCGACCAGCACCATGGGCAGCACGTTTTCCTCGGGCTCGATGAGGCAGTTCACCAGCACCGCCTCCGGGGCCGGCAGGACCTCGGCCAGGAGGTCCGCTACCTCCCGGTTGGTCTCCACGGTGTAGCCCCGGATGCCGTACACCTCGGCCAGCCGCGCGAAGTCCAGGGCAAAGGTGAAGTCCACGGCCATGTAGCGGCGGCCGTAGTAAAACTCCTGGAGCTGGCGCACCATACCGAGCCGCTGGTTGTTCATTATTATGATCTTCAGGGGCAGTTGTTGCTCCGCCACGGTGCCCAGTTCGGCCATGGTCATCTGGAAGCTGCCGTCCCCGCTCACCAGCACCACGGTGCGGTCCGGCCGGCCCATTTGGGCCCCCACCGCGGCCGGCAGGCCGTAGCCCATGGTGCCCAAGCCTCCGGAGGAAATGAGGCTGCGCGGCTCCCGGAAGCGGTAGTACTGGGCCACCCACATCTGGTGCTGGCCCACATCCGTGACGACAATGGCGTTACCCCCCGTCAACTCGTCCAGTTTTTGCACCAGGAACTGGGGCTTGACGCGGCCCTCGCCACCGGCGTAGCGCAGCGGGTATTCCTTCTTCCAGGCCTCGATTTGGGCCAGCCACTCCGGCCGCGCCACCCGCGGCACCAGCGGCAATAGCGCCCGCAGGACCTCCTTGACGTCCCCCACGATGGGCAGGTGGATGCGCACGTTCTTGCCGATTTCCGCCGGGTCGATGTCGATGTGGATGATTTTCGCCTCCGGCGCGAACCCCGCGATCTTGCCGGTCACGCGGTCGTCGAAACGCGCCCCCAGGGCAATTAAGAGGTCGCAGTGGGTCACCGCCAGGTTGGCGTACTTGGTTCCGTGCAGGCCCAGCATGCCCAGGAAAAGGGGGTGGTCCCCCGGGAAACTGCCCAGGCCCATCAGGGTGTTGGTCACCGGCGCGCAGATGGTCTCGGCCAGGGCCCGCAGCTCATCCGCCGCGTTAGAGGTGATGACCCCCCCGCCGGCGTAAATCACGGGCCGCCGGCTCTCCCGGATCATCTGCGCGGCCTGCTGGACCTGGTTGGGGTGCCCGCGGTAGACCGGCTTGTAGCCGCGCAGGGTGACCGTTTCGGGGTATTGAAAGTCGATCTCGGCGTTCTGCACGTCCCGCGGCAGGTCCACCAGAACCGGCCCCGGCCGGCCCGTGCCGGCGATGTAAAAGGCCTCCCGGACCACCCGCGGCACCTGCCGGGCGTCGGTCACCAGGTAGTTGTGCTTGGTGATGGGCATGGTGATGCCCGTAATGTCCACCTCTTGAAAGGCGTCGGTCCCCACCTGGTTGGTGGGCACCTGACCCGTGATCACCACCACGGGCACCGAATCCATGTAGGCCGTGGCGATGCCCGTCACCAGGTTGGTGGCCCCCGGACCCGAAGTGGCCATGGCCACCCCCACCCGGCCGGTCACCCGGGCGTAGCCGCTGGCCGCGTGCACGGCACACTGCTCGTGGCGCACCAGCACGTGCCTGATGCCGGAGCGGTACAGGGCGTCGTATACGGGGAGGATGGCACCGCCCGGGTAACCGAAGATAAGTTCCACCTTTTCTTTCTCCAGGCAATGCACCAGGGCTTCCGCGGCCCTAACCCTCACGCCGCTCCCCCCTTTGCTCGTGCCTAGCTCTTCCGCAGCCAGGGCATCATCTTGCGCAGCTCCGCCCCCACCTTTTCGATGAGGTGCTCGCGCTCCTGGCGGGCAATGGCGTTGAAAACCGGCCGGTTGGCCTGGTTCTCCAGGATCCACTGCTTGGCGAACTCGCCGCTCTGCACTTCCCGCAGAACTTTGCGCATCTCCTCGCGCACGGCCTGGTTGATGATGCGCTTGCCCACCATGTAGTCCCCGTACTCGGCGGTGTTGCTGACCGAGTAGCGCATCCAGGTGAGGCCGCCCTCGTTGATCAGGTCCACGATGAGCTTCAGCTCGTGCAGGCACTCGAAGTAGGCCAGCTCGGGCGGATACCCGGCCTCCACCAGGGTGTCGAAACCGGCCTTGATGAGCTCCGAGACCCCGCCGCACAGCACCGCCTGCTCGCCGAAGAGGTCCGTCTCGGTCTCCTCCCGGAAGGTGGTCTCCAGCGCGCCGGCCCTGGTGCAGCCGATGGCCTTGGCGTAGGCCAGGGCCAGGTTTTTGGCGTTACCCGTGTAATCCTGGTGCACCGCCAGCAGGGCCGGCACCCCCATCCCGTCCACGTACATGCGCCGCAGCATGTGGCCCGGGCTCTTGGGCGCCACCATGAAGACGTCCACGTTCTCCGGCGGCACGATCTGGCCGTAGTGGATGTTGAATCCGTGGGAGAAGGACAGGGCCTTACCGGCCGCGAGGTGCGGCGCCACCTCCTCCCGGTAGACGCGCGGCTGCGTCTCGTCGGGAATCAGAAACTGGATGATGTCCGCCCGGACCGCGGCCTCGGCCACGCTCAAGACCTCCAGGCCGTCGGCCTCGGCCCGCGCCCAGCTCGGGCTGCCCGGCCGCAGGCCCACCACCACGCGACAGCCGCTGTCCCGCAGGTTCTGGGCCTGGGCGTGGCCCTGGCTGCCGTAGCCCAGCACGGCGACGGTCTTGTCCTTCAGGTAATCCAGACTGGCGTCGGCGTCGTAATAAATCTTAACCACTTGCTTCTCCTCCCGTCGTGATTGGCGGCCACCCGAAGGGGCCACAGGCCCAAATGCCATTGCGGTTCTCGGTGGCACCCGGCCGGCAGATTTTCCTATCGCCGGACCCGGCCTTGCCGTTGCCGGTACCTTCCCGAACCCGCCCGGGAACGGGGTGACCCGCTTCCGGAATTGCCGGCCCCTTCACTCCCCGTCCACGCTCGTGGTCTTGGACCCCCGCAGCATGGCCACCTTACCCGTGCGCACAAATTCCTTGATGCCGAAGGGGCGCAAAATCTCCTCGATGGCCCGGATCTTCTCCTCGTCGCCGGTGGCCTCTACGATGAGGGTCTCGCGCCCCACGTCCACGATGTGGGCCCGGAAAACGTCCACCAGCTGGATGATCTGGCTGCGCTGCGCGGGGTCCGCCTTGACCTTGATGAGCACCAGCTCCCGGTCCACGTGCTCCTCGGTGGTGAGGTCGCTCACCTTGATGACCTCGATGAGCTTGCGCAGCTGCTTGGTGACCTGCTCCAGTACCACGTCGTCGCCTTCCACCACGATGGTCATGCGGGAGATGGTGGGGTCGTTGGTGGGCCCCACGGCCAGGCTGTCGATGTTGAAACCCCGCCGGCGGATGAGCCCGGCCACCCGCGCCAGCACGCCCGGGTTGTTTTCCACCAGCACCGCCAGTGTGTGCCGCATCACAGTCCCCTCCGTCAACCCAGCATTTTGTCGATCGGCTCGCCCGGAGGCACCATGGGGAATACGTTTTCCTCCCTGGCCACGACGAAGTCGATGAGCACCGGCTTGCTGGACCTGAAGGCCTGCTCCAGGGCCGGCGCCACCTCCACCTCCCGCGTCACGCGCAGCCCTTCGGCCCCGTAGGCCTCGGCCAGCTTGACGAAGTCCGGATTGATTAGTTCGGTATAGGCGTAGCGCCGGTTGTAGAACAACTCCTGCCACTGGCGCACCATGCCCAAAAAGCCGTTGTTCATGATGGCCACCTTGACGGGCAGTTCGTAATTGACGGCCGTGCACAGCTCCTGGATGTTCATCTGGATGCTGCCGTCGCCCGAAATGCTGACCACCAGTTCGTCCGGGCACCCCACCTGGACCCCGATGGCCGCGGGCAGCCCGAAGCCCATGGTGCCCAGGCCGCCGGAGGAGATGAAGGAGCGCGGCCGGCTGAAGAGGTAGTACTGGGCGGTCCACATCTGGTGCTGCCCCACGTCTGTGGCCACCCGCGTGGGCCGATCCCTGGTCTGGCGGTAGATCTCCTGGATCACGGCCTGGGGCTTGAGCTGCCCGTCACGGCTGTAGGTGAGGGGGTACTCCTTCTTCCAGGCCGCTATCTTCTCCTGCCAGGCCGTGCCGGGCCGGATGAGGTACTCGTCGAGGCACCTGAGGAGCTGCCGCAACACGTGCTTGACGTCCCCCACGATGGCCACGTTGACCCGCACGTTCTTGCCGATTTCGGCCGGGTCGATGTCGATGTGGATCACCCTGGCCTCGGGCGCGAAGGCGTCCAGCTTGCCCGTGACCCGGTCGTCGAACCGCACCCCCACCGCGATGAGTAAATCCGAGTCCATCACGGCGTAGTTGGCGTACTTGGCCCCGTGCATGCCCAGCATGCCCAGGGACAGGGGGTGATCCCCGGGAAAGCCGCCGATGCCCATGAGCGTCGTGGCCACGGGGGCCATAATCTTCTCGGCCAGGGCCCGCAGTTCCTCGTGGGCCCCGGAATTCACCACCCCGCCGCCGGCGTAGATCACCGGACGCTGCGCCTCGGCGATGAGTCGGGCCGCCCGCGCCACGTCCTCAGGGTTCCCTTCCACAGGGGGCCGGTAGCCGCGCAGCTTCACCGGGCCCGGGTCCCGGTACTCGGTTTTGGAGGCCGCCACGTCCCGGGGCAGGTCGATGAGCACCGGGCCGGGCCGGCCCGTGGTGGCGATGTGAAAGGCCTCCCGCACGATGCGGGCCAGATCGTTAACGTCCCGCACCAGGTAGTTGTGCTTGGTGATGGGCAGGGTGATGCCCGTTATGTCGGCTTCCTGAAAGGAGTCCCGGCCGATCATGGTGCGGGGCACCTGGCCGGTGATGGCGATTACCGGCACCGAGTCCATGTAGGCGTTGGCGATGCCCGTGACCAGGTTGGTAGCCCCGGGACCCGATGTGGCCATGCACACCCCGGGCCGGCCCGTGGCCCGGGCGTACCCGTCCGCGGCGTGGGCCGCACCCTGCTCGTGGCGGGTGAGGATGTGCCGGATGTCGGCATCGTACAGGGCGTCGTACACGGGCAGAATGGCCCCGCCGGGGTAGCCGAAGATGACCTCCACGTCCAGCTCCTCCAGACATTTGACGAGGATTTCACCGCCCTTCAGTTCCACCCGTCCCACCTCACTTAGGATTCCCGGAATACCGCGCCCGTGCCGGCCGAGGTGACCAGGCGGGCGTAGCGCGCCAGGTACCCCTTCTTGATGCGCGGCTCGGGCGGCCGCCAGGCGGCCCGCCGCGCGGCCAGCTCGTCCTCGTCCACCAGCAGCTCTATAGTGCGCCGTGGGATGTCGAAAGCTATTGGATCGCCTTCCCGCACCAGCGCCAGGAGGCCTCCTTGCGCTGCCTCGGGCGAGATGTGGCCTATGGCCGCGCCCCTGGTGGCCCCGGAAAAGCGCCCGTCCGTAAGCAGCGCCACCTCGCGGTCCAGACCCATGCCGGCCAGAGCCGAGGTGGGCGCCAGCATTTCCCGCATGCCCGGCCCGCCCCGCGGCCCCTCGTAGCGGATGACCACCACGTCGCCGGGCCTGATGCAGCCGCCCGTGATGGCCGCCACCGCCTCCTCCTCGGAGTCGAACACCCGGGCCGGCCCGCGGTGGGACATCATTTCCGGCACCACCGCGGACTTCTTCACCACCGCGCCTTCCGGCGCCAGGTTGCCCCACAAGATCGCCAGGCCGCCGCTTGCGCTGTAGGGGTCCTCCAGGCTCCGAATGACGTCGCGGCGCAGCACGGCCCGGCCCCGCAGGTTCTCCCCCAGGGTGCGGCCCGTGACCGTTAGGACGCCGGTGTCGAGGAGCCCGCCCCGGGCCAGCTCCATCATGACCGCCGGGATCCCGCCCGCCTCGTCCAGGTCCACCACGTAGTAGGGCCCGGCAGGGTCGATGCGGCACAGGTTGGGCGTGCGCTCGCTGATCTCGTTGACCCGCTCCAGGCTCAGTTCCACTCCCGCCTCCGCGGCCACCGCCAGGAGGTGGAGGATGGTGTTGGTAGAGCCCCCCAGGGCCATGTCCACGGCCAGGGCGTTCTCGAAGGCGGCCCGCGTGAGGATGGCCGAGGGCCTTAAGTTCCGCTCCACCAGGCGCACGACCTGCATCCCGGCCTCCTTGGCCATCCGGCGGCGCGCGGCGGCCACGGCCGGAATGGTGCCGTTGCCGGGCAGGGCTAGGCCCAAGGCCTCGGTCAGGCAGTTCATGGTGTTGGCCGTGAACATGCCGGCGCAGGCCCCGCAGCCCGGGCAGGCCACCTCCTCCAGCTCGCGCAGGTCCTCCTGAGTGATGCGGCCGGCTGCCAGGGCGCCCACGGCCTCGAACACCTTGCTCAGGGACACGTCCTGCCCCCGAAAGCGGCCGGGTAGCATGGGGCCGCCGCTCACCACGATGGCCGGCAGGTCCAGGCGCGCCGCGGCCATGAGCATGCCGGGCACAATCTTGTCGCAGGCCGTCACGAACACCAGGCCGTCGAAGGGGTGGGCCTCGGCCATGACCTCTATGGAATCCGCGATGAGCTCCCTGCTGGCCAGGGAGTACTTCATGCCCCGGTGACCCATGGCGATGCCGTCGCACACGCCAATGACCGGGAACTCCACAGGTGTGCCGCCCGCCGTGCGCACGCCGGCCTTGACCGCGGCGGCCAGCTCGTCCAGGTGCACGTGGCCCGGCACGATCTCGCTGTGGGCGTTCACGACCCCGATGATGGGCCGCGCCAGTTCCTCGTCTGTGAAACCGAGGGCCTTGAAAAGGCTGCGGTGGGGCGCCCTTTCCGGCCCCGCCTTCATGGTGTCACTCCGCAAGGTATACGCCTCCTCAGACGTTGGCCGCACAGGCGGCCTCGGCCCGGTAAATGGGCACGCCGTCGCGCCTGGTGAGCTCCCGGAAATCCCCGATTAAAAGGGTCGTCAGCTTCCCCGGCTTACCGTCGCCGATGGTGCGGCCGTCGATCCTGACCACCGGAATCACCTCGGCCGCCGTGCCCGTGAGGAAGCACTCGTCGGCCACGTAAAGGTCGTGGCGTGTGAACAGGGTCTCCCGCACCGAGATGCCGCGCGCCCGGGCCAGCTCCATTATGGTGTTGCGCGTGATCCCCTCCAGAAGGCCCGCAAAAGGCGGCGGCGTCACCAGACACCCGTTCTTGACGATGAAGACGTTGTCGCCCGTGGCCTCGGCCACGTAGCCCTCGTTGTTGAGCATGATGGCCTCCGGCACCCCGGCCAAGATGGCCTCGATCTTAGCCAGGATGTTGTTCAGGTAATTGAGGGACTTGATGCGGGGGTTAATGGCCTCGGCGATGTTGCGGCGGGTGGCCACGGTGATGACCTCCAGACCCCGTTCGTAATACTCTTCCGGGTACAATTGGATGGACGCCGCGATGCAGAAGATAGTGGGTTTGGGACATTTGCGCGGGTCCAACCCCAGGTCCCCGACCCCGCGCGAAACCACGAGGCGGATGTAGCCGTCGTGCAGGCGGTTGCGGCGCAGCGTCTCCAGCACCACTTCCTGCATCTCTTCCCGGCTCAGGGGTATGTCCAGGGCAATGGACTTGGCGGACTCGTACAGCCGGTCGATGTGCTCCCGCAGCTTGAAGACCCGCCCGTGGTAAGCGCGAATGCCCTCAAACACGCCGTCCCCGTAGAGCAGACCGTGGTCGAAAACCGAGACCACCGCCTCCTCCTGGGGTACAAAACGGCCGTTCAGGTAGATGATCAACCCCATGCCACCACTCCTTGCCGGAAATCTAAAACCCTTCGTCTGGCCAGAATGCCAGGGACGAAGGGTTTGCCCGCGCGGTACCACCCTGCTTGTCGCCGCCGCGACCACTCTTATATGCGCCGAACCCGCCCGCAAGCCCGGCGGCCCTCGGCGCGACCTCCTGAGGCGCTAACGGGCACCTCCGGCACCGCCTACTGCCACTTCGGCGGGCCGCTCCGGGGTGATGGTTAACCCGCCACGCCGCACCGGCTCGCACCTCCCCCGGCTCTCTGCCGCGGCCGTGAACCGGGCCCCGCGTCCCCTTCATCGCGCTTTGCGCTATGAATTTGTAATGAGTATAAAGAAAGGTCGAAACGTTGTCAAGAAATTTTTTGTTTGCGCGGCGGCAGCGCCGGCCAGCGGAAAACAGGCCTCAGGCGGGCATAGATCCACCGGGACTCCTTGGTGAGCAAAGGGCCCAGGACCGCGAGTATTACCACGTAGAGAGCGGCAAAGGATTGCAGCACCGGCAGCAGCCCGCCGGCCCTGGCCAGGTTGGCCAGGATGATGGAAAACTCGCCGCGGGCCGTGATGGTGAGCCCGACGTTGGTGGAAGCCCGCGGGGAAAGGCCCGCCGTGCGGCCCGCCAGCAGGCCGGAGGTGAAGTTGCCCACCAGGGTCAGGGCCACCGCGGCCAGGGCGGGCCAGACCGCGCCCTTCAGGGTCAGGGGATCGATGCCCAGGCCGAAGCTGAAGAAAAACAGGGCGCTGAAGAAATCCCGAAAAGGGACCACCAGATGCTGAATGCGCTGGAAGTGCTCGGTCTCGCCCAGGACCAGGCCCACCAGGAGCGCCCCCACGGCTTCGGCCAGGTGCAGGCTTTCGGCCAGTCCGGCCACCAGGGTAAGGGCCGCGAAGATCACCAGCAGGAGGAGCTCGTCCGAGGGGATGTCGAGCCACCGGTCCAAGAGCGGCTTCAGCCGCCGCCCCAGGAAGAGGAACCCGGCCATAAAGGCCAGGGCCCCCAGCGTAGCCTTCGCGACCTGGCCCGGGGAGGCGTTTCCGGTCAGCACCAGCCCGGAAATCACGGCCAGGTAGACCACCACGAAGGCGTCCTGAAACAGCATGAGCCCCAGGATCATTTCGGTTTCCGGGTTGGCCGTGCGCTTGAGTTCCACCACCAGCCGGGCCGCGATGGCGGTGGACGAGATGGTGGTGATGCCGGCCGCCACCAGGATCTCCCGCAGCGGCCAGCCCAGAAGCCAGGGCAGGAGCAACCCCAGGGGGAGGTTGATGGCCATGTAGATGACGCCGCCGAGGAGGATGGAGCGGCCGGCGCGCAAAAGGCGGCCCACCGAGAACTCCAGCCCCAGGTAGAACAGCAGCACGAGCAGCCCCAGGCGCCCGAGAAAATTAATGACGGGCGCGCTCTCGACGAACCCGAGGGGCGTGTGGGGGCCGACGGCCAGGCCCGCCAGAATGAAAAAGGGAACCGCAGAGAAACGCGAACGGGCCGCCAGCAGTCCGGCCAGGGCCACCAGGCTCAGGGCCAGTCCGAGCTCGAGGACCAGGTTGGCCATCGGGCCCTAACGGTTTCCGCGCAGGATGAGGTCCTTGCAGGCCCGGACCTGTTTGCGGTCCCCCATAACCACCAGGGTGGCTCCCTCGCGGATGACCTGGTCCGGCCCCGGATTGATGATTTTCCTGCGGTCCCGCTCGACAACGGCGATGATGGTGGCGCCGGTTTTTTCGCGCACGCGGAGCCCTCCGATGGTCTGGCCCGCGGCCGCGGCACCGGGCTCCACCTTGAACCACTCGAACACCATTTCGTCGAAGGCCATCTCCACGGACTCCAGGGCCTTGGGGGTGTAGACCATGCCGCCCAGGATGGCGGCCACGTGCCTGGCCTCGCCGTCGTCCAGAGTCACCACCGGGCCGCACTCCTCAAGGTTCTCGCAGTCGACGTAGTAAATCTCGCGCCGACCGTCGTCGTGCACCACGATGATGAGCCGGTCCCCGGCCCGCGTCTCGATCTGAAACTTGCGCCCTATGCCGGGCAGTTCGACTTCCCGGTAAACCGTCAAGTGCCCCACCCCGCAATCAACACGTCTTCGCCGGTCCTCCCGCACCAACCGCCGCAACCGGCGTCGCCCTGATCATACGCTTTTTCCCGGTTCGCGGTCAATATATCCATTGGGAAAGCAGGACTCCGGTGCTATACTACCCTCATCAGGGCGCTGCGGGAGGGAAAACTCCGTTGAACACCGGGCAACCCGTATGCCTGGACAGCAGCATACTCGTCCAACAGGGAATTTTGCCAACCGGGAAGCGAGGCCGCCGCCCGGCGCATCAAGGTGCCGCGAGGTGCTCGAGCAGCACCGGCAGGACGGCCCCGAGGTCCTCGGCCCGCACCACCACGTCGGCCCGCCGGGCCACCTCCTCCTCGGCGGGGTTGAAGGCCACGGCCAGCCCCACCCGGTCGAACATCAGGGCGTCGCCCGCACCGTCCCCCACCACCGCCACCTCGCAGGGCCGCACGCCCAGCCTGCGGCATAACGCGGGCAACCGGGCGGGTTTGTCGTGCCAGCCCACGCGGATGTGCACCCGCCCGTCCAGGCGCCCGTCGGTGGCGCCCAGCCCGTTGGCGACCCACACCGCGCACCCCAGGTCGCGGGCCACCCGGGCGGCCAGCAGGTCCAGGCCCGAGGAAAGGATGGCCAGCCGCACCCCCCGGGCCCGCAGCTCCCGCGCCACCTCCAGCGCGCCCGGCCGCAGGGGGATCTTGTCCGCCAGGGCCACGAGCTCCTCACGCCGACGGCCGACCCAGGCCCCGGCGTCCAGGAGGGCGAAGGTTTGGTAGTCGATCTCCCCGGACAGATACCGGGCCAGGTAGCGCGCACCGTGGCTCTCCCACGTGCCCAGGGCCTCGTGGATGTACTGCCAGATGCTCGCCACGGGCGTGAGGGTGCCGTCCAGGTCGAAGACCACGGCCCTGACGCACCGGCTCCGGGGCACTGTGACGAGCCCCTCTTCCGGTCGGCCCAGCCGCCGCGCCCGCCCGGCCGCCTCCTCCCTCACGGTCAGGGCCGCCACCACCGCGTCCAGCACATCGCCCGTAATGCGAGGCCACCAGTCGCCGAGGTTGGGCACGAAGCGCGCGCAGGAGAGGCGGACCTCCTCCGGCGCGGAACGCGGGTCCGCGCACGATATCCCCAGCAACAGCTTGCTGGAACGGGGATGAACCTCCCGCACCGCGAATCCGGAGCCTGCGAGCCGCTCGTGCAGCCCGGCGGCGCGCCGGGCGAGAGGAACCAGCATACCGAGGGGCAGGGGCCGGCCGCCGAGGCCGGCGAGCTGCCGGTCGCAGGGGCGCATGGCCGGCAGCGCGGCCTCACAGTCGGCCCCCCGCGGCGCGGGCACCAGGGGCGCGTCGATACCCACCAGGGCCGGCGCCACCTCGCGGCACAGCTCCAGGATCTCCCCGTCGGTGTGCACCAGGCCGGCCCCCAGCAGGTGGCCCCTTTCGTCGAGCACCGCGTACCCCGTGGGCCGCGCGGGGCCCGCGGCCAGGTCCAGGCCCAGAAAACGCAAAGTCCGTCCACCTCCGGCCTAATCCGATATGCGTTCAGAGCATCACCTTCAATCATCTCCATTCGGAAGGGCCGACGGGCCCTCCGGAATTCGTCCGCAACCTTAAGCTGATGCTTCAGTGGCAGCCGTAAACCGGACCTCAGCCAGCACGATGGTACCCCTCCCCGTTCCCAGTATACCGGGAGATGTGCCTTCTGTACACTATGGGATCTGCTGAATCCGGAGAGCCCTCACGCCCGAAATGCCGACTGCCGCCAAGCCAAGATTGACAGCCCGGCATCGAAGTTGCTAAACTAAGCATGGATATTGTCCCCAGAGGCGAAATATTCCAGCCAAAAGGAGAGGGGGCAGGCACCATGCGCGTGTTACTCGTCCAGCCACGTCAGAAACCGGGTCTGGGCTTCAAGAGCATTTCTGTTATCGAGCCCCTGGGTCTGGAAATGGTAGCCGGAAATCTGGAAGGCCATGCTACGGTGCGCATTCTCGACCTCTTTTCGCCGGCGGACCTGCTACCCACCCTGCGACAGTTCAAACCGGACGCCTGCGGGATCAGTTGCTCCTTCACGGTGGACGTTTACCAGACCCTCGCCATCGCCCGGCAGGTCAAGGCCTGGAGGCCCGAGACCGTGGTTTTCGCCGGGGGCCACCACGCCTCCCTGACGCCCGAGGACCTGCACGACCCGGCCATCGACTTTATCGTGATCGGCGAGGGCGAGGAGACTTCCCTCGAAGCCCTGAGCTGCCTGGCCAGGGGAGAGGACCTCAGGAAGATCCCGGGTCTGGTGCTGAACCTGGAGCGCGGACAGCTCGCCACCGGGGCCCGCGACCTCATCAGGGACCTCGACGGCCTGCCCCTCCCGGCCCGCCACCTGACCGCCTCCTACCGCAAGCGTTACTACCTGGGCTTTCAGCGGCCCATAAGCGCCCTGGAGACGGCCAGGGGCTGTCCCTTTAAGTGCCACTTCTGCAGCGTGTGGAAGTTCTACCGCGGGCGCTGCCGCGCCAAGAGTCCCGAACGCGTGGTGGAGGAATTCCGGCAGATAAACTCGGATTACGTGCTCATCACCGACGACAACTTCCTGCTGGACGTGGACCGCGCCGAACGCATCGGCGTGCTCCTCGAGAAGGCCGGCATCAGGAAGCGCATCAATTTTCAGGCCCGCAGTGATACTATAATAAAACACCCGTCCCTGATCAATCTCTGGCACAAACTGGGCCTGTACAAGGTCTTCATCGGCTTCGAAAAGATCGAGGAGGAGGAACTGGCCGCCGTCGGTAAGCGCAACACGGTGGAAAACAACGAACGGGCCCTGAAGTTGTTGCAGCAACGGGGCATCGGCGTGGTGGCCTCCTTCATCGTGGACCCGGATTACGACCGCCAGGATTTCGCCAGGCTCCGCAACTACGTGCGCCGCCTGAAGATCTCCACCCCGTCCTTCACCGTGCTGACGCCTTTGCCCGGGACGGACCTTTACAACAAGCTGAAGGAAAAAATCGTCCACCACAACCGGGAACTGTTCGACTTCCTCCACGCCGTGCTGCCGACGCGGCTCCAGCCCCAGGAGTTTTACCGGGAACTGGCGCGCCTGTACCTCGCGGCCTACGGGCGGCCGGGCTACGTGGTGCGCAGCGCCCTGTCCATGCTGGCGGGGCTTTTGACCGGGCGCATTTCGCTGCTCCAGTTCCGCCACCTGATCATCGGGGGGCGGCGCTACATCAGCCCTTCGAGCTACCTGGTACGCGGATAAGGGGTGAGCTACGGCATGCCTAGGGTGGGCCTACCCCGGGCCATGTCCTATTATTATCTCTATCCCTTCATGCACGCCTTCCTGAGCGCGCTGGGCGCGGAGGTGGTCGTATCGCCGCCCACCACCAAAGGGACCCTGCAGAAAATGGATTTCTGTCCCACGGACGAGCCCTGCGTGGCGGTCAAACTGCTCTTCGCCCACGTTAAGGAACTGCTCGACGCCCGCATGCCCTACATCTTCGTGCCCTCCCTGGTGAGCCTGGAGCGGGGCAACTTCTGCTGCCCCAAATTCATCGGGGCACCTTATATGATCCGCAACGCGCTGGCCAACGGCACCATCTGCCTGGCGCCGGTCATCGACCTGTACCACGGCCGGGACGACTGGCGGGAGTCCTTCGTGGAGGCCGCCTACCGGCTGGGGGTCACCTCCCGCGCCCGGGTGCTGCAGGCCCTGGAGCGGGCCTGGGCCGCGCAAGGCGAGTACGTCCGGCTGGCCGCGGCGCACAGGCTCACGGCCCCCGAAGCCTTCGCGTACCTCACCACGGGCCGGCTGCCGGCGCGCCGCGCTTCCACCGAAGGGCCGGCCATCGGCGTGTTCGGCCACCCCTACGTGCTTTACGACGCCGTGAGCCTGGACCTGATCCGCATCCTGCGGGGCTACGGACCGGTGCTCACCGCCGAAATGATACCCCCGGAGGCGGCCCGGGCCGAGCTGCGGGGCATCCTGGAAAGCGAGCGCCTGTGGAATTTCGAGGCCCAGATACTGGGGGCCGCGCTCTATGCTTTGCGCCACCGGCTGGTGGAGCGCCTGGTGCTGGTGGGGTCCTTCGAGTGCGGGCCGGAGTCCGTTATCGAGAACTACGTGGAGGAGGAGGCGGCCCGCCTGGGCATTCCCTTCCTGCTCCTGACCGTCGACGAGCACACCGCCGAAGCCGGCCTGGTCACCAGGGTTGAGGCCTTCATGGACGTGGCGCCTGCGAAGGAGCCCGCGCCGCAGGCCGCGTATTTCGTGCCCGGCCCGCGCCGCACCTTCACGCGGGTGGGAACCCCCTCCATGGGGTACCTGGAGGTGGCCCTCAGGGCCGCCCTGGCGGACTGCGGGGTGGAAAGCGTCAAGACCCCGCCCGCCGGCAAGGAGATCATCCAGCTGGGCAAGGAGGTCTCCCCCGAGTTCATCTGCCTCCCCTTCATCGTCACCCTGGGGCAGATGCGCTGGCTGCTGGAGCACGGCGTGGACTGCCTGCTCATGGTGGGCGGCAAGGGGCGGTGCCGCCTGGGATGGTACGCCCAGATGCAGGAGGCCATCCTCAGGCGCCTGGGCTACGATTTCCAGATGGTCATCATCGACTCTCCCCTACCCCTCGGACAGAAGTGGAGGGCCTTCCGGGACGCCCTTAAATTCGTCACGCGGGACAAGTCCCTGTACCGCATCATCAGGGCCATCTACTTCGGATACCACAAGATGTCGGCCATCGACGAAGCCGAGCGCCTCTGTCACTGGCTGCGCGCCTTCGAGCGCGAGCGGGGCACGGCGGACCGCCTTTTCCGGAGGTTCCTCGCCCGCGTGGACCGGGCCTCGGAGGTGGAGGCGGTCCGGCGGCTGCGCGACGACTTTCGCCGCGCCGCCCTCGCCGTGGAGCGCGAGGACACGGACCCGGTGCGCGTGCGCATCGCGGGGGAGATCTGGGTGGTCCTGGAATCCTCCATCAATTTCGAGCTGGAGCGCCTGCTGGGCCGCCATCCCGACCCCCGGGTGTGGGTGGACCGCGAAATCTGCGCCACCCGGTGGTTCGACCAGCACATCCTCCACCTCAAGAGCGCCATGGAGCGCAAAGCACAGATCGTGCGCGCCGCCGCACCCTACCTGGGCACCGAGGTGGGGGGTCACGGCCTCACCACCGTGGGTCTGGCGGCGTGTGCGCCCCGGGAGGGCATCGACGGGCTCATCCACCTCATGCCCTTCACCTGCATGCCGGAAATCGTGGCCCAGAACATCCTGGTGCGGGTGAGCCGGGACCTGGACCTGCCGGTGCTCACCCTGATCCTGACGGACCAGACCGGCGAGGCCGGACTGGAAACCCGGATCGAGGCCTTCCTGGACCTGCTCAAGGAGCGCCGCCGCGAGCGCGGCCGTCCGGACCCGCGGCGGGTGCGGCTCAGTATTTAAGGGCAGGAACCCGCAACGGAACGCACGCCGGCCAAAAAACGGATAGAGATTTATGTGGCGGTGTACTAAGCTGCAAAGGAGAACCGTTATGCCGCACTACATCGGTATCGACGTGGGCAGCGTCACCACCAAGGTGGCTGTCATCGACGAGCACGAGGAACTGAAGTTCAGCGTGTATTTACGCACCTCCGGCAGCCCCATCCAGGCCGTACAGCAGGCCTTCAGGGAACTATACCGGGAGATGGGAGAGCTGCACGTGGGCGGGGTGGGGACCACCGGCAGCGGCCGCCGCCTGGCCGGCATCATGGTGGGGGCCGACGTGGTCAAGAACGAGATTACGGCCCACGCCGTGGCGGCCCGCCACGTGGAGCCCGGTGTGCGCACCGTCATCGACATCGGCGGCCAGGACTCCAAAATCATCATCTTCCGCAACGGCATCCCCGTGGCCTTCAACATGAACACGGTCTGCGCGGCCGGCACAGGCTCTTTTCTGGACCACCAGGCCACCAGGCTGGGCATCCCCATCGAGGAGTTCGGGGACTACGCCCTGCGCTCCAAAAGCCCCGTCAAGATCGCCGGCCGCTGCGGAGTCTTCGCCGAGTCGGACCTGATCCACAAGCAGCAGATGGGCTACCCCAAGGAGGACCTGATCGCCGGCCTCTGCCTGGCCCTGGTGGGCAACTTCCTGGCCAACGTGGCCCGCGGCCACCGCATCGAGCCCGTGGTGCTCTTCCAGGGCGGCGTGGCAGCCAACGCCGGCATCCGGGCCGCCTTTCAGAAGCGCCTGGGCCTGCCGGTCCTGGTGCCGCCCCACTTCAAGGTCATGGGGGCCCTGGGGGCGGCGCTTTTGGCCAGGCGCCACCACCTCCAGACGGGCCGGCCCTCCAACTTCCGCGGGGCCGAGCGCATCGCCACCTTCGCTTGCGTGCCCAGGACCTTCACCTGCCACGACTGCGCCAACTCGTGCGAGGTGAACGAAGTCTCAATCGGCGGCGAGCTGGTCAGCCGCTGGGGCAGCAAGTGCGGCAAGTGGTACAACCTGACCCTCTCCTCGGCGGACCGCACCGAAGACCGCGAGACGGCGTTGGCCTGAGTACCGGGGCGGGACTCCAGGGCGGCGCCAGCGGCTCAGGGCCTTTTGAGCCGGGTCCGTTGACAAAGGCACCGCCCGGCGGTTAAAATTTAGGCAAACCAAGGGCGGACGGAGGAATAGGGGTGCGATGGCTGCGGATGTCGTGGAGATGAAGGCCGAGTTGTTAAAGGCACTGGCACATCCCACCAGGCTCAGGATCCTGGAACTTCTGAAAACGGGCCCGCGTTGCGTTTACGATATCATGGGCGCGCTGGACCTGGAGCAGTCGAACGTATCGCAGCATCTGGCGCTCCTCAAGAAGTTCGGCCTCGTGAGCGCGCGCAAGAAAGGCTTGCGGGTCATCTACCAGGTGCGGTGCAGTTACGTCTACGAAATCCTGGACGTGTTGCAGGAAATCCTGCTGGCCCAATTTCAGGACACCCTCTCCCTGTACGACAACATCCAGAACGAAAGGCCGAGACTGGCCCGCCAGGGTTCCAGTTGAACTTTGATTTACAAACGCGGAGCGGTGGCGTATAATTAGGGTGTAGTCAGCGGCACGCGTCAAACGGTGTCCAGGGGGGTGACGCGAATGATTCCGGTGAAGGTCAAGGAGATCGCCTTCGATGTGTCCATGAACCCTGTGGTGCTGCTGGTCGACGAGGCGGAGGTCAAGGTGCTGCCCATCTGGATCGGCCCCTTCGAGGCCCACGCCATAGCCATGGCCCTCGAGGGCGTAGAACCCCCGCGTCCCATGACCCACGACCTGCTGAAGAAGGTCTGCGACCACCTGGGCGCAGGCGTAAGCCGGGTGGTCATCAGCGACGTGAGGGACGGCACTTACTACGCCGAACTTTACCTCCGGCGCAACGGTGAGGAAACGGTACTGGACGCCCGCCCCAGCGACGCCATTGCCCTCGCCTTGCGCAGCGTAGCACCCATTTTCATCAGCGAAAAGCTCGCCGAATACACCCTGGCCATCCACGAGCTGACGGGCGAGGCCCAGCAGCAGGAGGGCGGCAAGGTGGTGGAGTTCCGCCCGCGCGACCCGAAGAAGTCGCTCCACTGAGGGGCCGCGTTTGTCAAGGGTACCCGGGAATCCGCGACAAGGAAGGCCCGGCCGCACCCTGGCTCCGTGCACGCCGCGGCCACAGGTCATCCCCCGGTCGGGCGCGACCACGGTATGCTCGTCGAGGAGGTCGGTTATGCGTTCCTGCCCTTCCTGCCATGTGCCCATGCGCGAGGTGCGCAAGCACGGCGTGCTCATCGACCTGTGTCCCAACTGCCACGGCGTGTGGCTGGACCGGGGTGAGCTGGAGAAGATCCTGGCGGCCGAGCGGGAGGTCCCCGACTACGACGCCCTGGTCCACGGCCAGCGCAAACCCAACCATGAGTACCACCACCACAAGAAAAGCGAGTACCATCCCGATTACCACCACAAGAAAAAGAAGAAGCACTCGTTCCTGGAGATCTTCGAGGAACTGTTCGACTAAAGCCACCACCCCGCCGCCGGGGCGGGGATTTTTTCTTGCCAACAAACTGGAAAGGCGTTAAAATGGAGACGCATATTCTTGCACCACGGCACCGACAATATGCGTTGGGAGGGAGGAGCGTGTCCAAGTACGAGGAAAAGAAGACCTGCGACCGAAAAGAGCTGGTCCAGTACCTGGAGTACCTGACCCAGGCCGTACGGGAGGGCACCCTTAAGGTAGCCACGGCCGAGATCGCCCTGCCCGAAAAGGCCGAACTGGAAATCGAGTGGAAGAAAAACGAACTGGAAATCGAAATCAAGTGGCGGAGTGATGAGTGATGACGGTTAGAGTGGGCATCAACGGTTTCGGACGCATCGGTCGCCTGTGCTACCGGGCCGCCCTGGGCCGGCCCGACGTCGAGATCGTGGCCGTGAACGACCTGACCGACGCGGCCACCCTGGCTCACCTTTTGAAGTACGATTCGGTACACGGCACCCTGCCCCACGAGGTCCGGGCCGCAGAGGACCGGTTCTACGTAGACGGCCGGGAGGTGCGCGTGCTGGCGGAAAAGGATCCCGGCCGACTGCCCTGGGGCGAGCTGGGCGTGCAGGTGGTGATAGAATCAACGGGCCGCTTTACCAACGCCCACGACGCGGCCAAACACCTGGCCGGGGGCGCCAAAAAGGTCATCATCAGCGCGCCGGCCAAGAATGAAGACCTCACCGTCGTCCTGGGCGTGAACGAAGACCGCTACGACCCGGCCCGCCACCACGTCATCTCCAACGCCTCCTGCACCACCAACTGCCTGGCCCCGGTGGCCAAGGTCCTGCACCGGGAGTTCGGCATCCTCCAGGGCCTCATGACCACGGCCCACGCCTACACCAACGACCAGCAGGTGCTGGACCTGGCCCACCGGGACCTGCGCCGGGCCAGGGCCGCAGGGCTCTCCATCATCCCCACCACCACCGGCGCGGCGCGGGCCGTGGGCCTGGTGCTGCCGGAGCTCCAGGGCAAGCTCAACGGGCTCGCCTTGCGCGTCCCCGTACCCAACGTCTCGGTGGTGGACCTGGTGGCCGTGGTCTCCCGGCCCGTCACCCGCGAGGAGGTCAACGCCGCCCTGAAGAAGGCGGCCGAGACCGATCTGAAGGGCATCCTGGCCTACACCGAGGAGCCCCTGGTATCCCGGGACTTCAACGGGGACCCCCACTCAGCCATCGTGGACGGGCTCTCCACCATGGTCATCGACGGTACCCTGGTCAAGGTGCTGGCCTGGTACGACAACGAGTGGGCCTACTCCCTCCGCGTCATCGAACTGGTGGCCTACATCGCCGGGCGCGGCCTGTAGGGGGCGGCACCGCGAATCCTCCCGCGCCGCCGGCGCCCGCAAATCTGAAGGGCACCGCGCATTTGCCCGACGGGGAGTTTTGCCTACGCCAGCGGTCCGGTCAGCAGAACCAACCAGATGGCAAAATTCCCCGTCGCTGCGGTGCCCTTTCGCTTGTTCGGATGCCGGACGCACCTACCTCTGCCGGAAGGTCTTCAGCCAGGCGTCGCAGTAGATTTCCCTGTTCAGCAGGATGTTGGCCGTGGCCGCCGCGTCCACCAGGGCCTCGTCCTCCACGTCCACGATGGCCGCGTCCAGGCCCGCGGTCATGGCCATGACCAGGTAGGTGCGGTTGAGCAGGGAGCGCTCCGGACAGCGCTGCGAGACGTTGCTCAGGCCCAGCACGGTGCGCGGCGGCGGGCTGGCCAGAATCTTGACCTGCCGGATGGCCTCCAGCACCTCCGGGCAGTGGTCCTGGGCCACGTTCACGGGCAGGATGAGGGGGTCGATGTACAGGTCCTCCATTGGGATGCCGTGGGCGTCGGCGTTGGCCACCAGCTCCATGGCCAGGGCGATGCGGTCGTTGGCGTCCTTGGGCACGCCCTTCTCGTTCATGGCCAGGCCGATGATGGCCGCCCCGTACTTCGCCGCCATGGGGAAGTAGATGTCCATTTTCCACTGGTCCGCCGTGGTGGAGTTAATCATGGCCTTGCCCCGGTGCACCTTCAGGCCGGCCTCGATGGCGTCCGGATTAGTGGAGTCCAGGCAGCAGGGCAGCGGACTCACCTCCTGGGCCACCTTAACCAGCCACTCCATCACGGCCGGCTGCTCCTCGGGCGCCACCGTGGGCCCGGTGTTGATGTCCAGGTAGCGGGCCCCGGCTTTAGTCTGCCTGATGGCCAGGTCCTTGATGGGCTCCGGGTCGCGGTTCAGGATGGCGTTGCGCACATCCTTGAACATGCCGTTGATGCGCTCACCGATGAGGATCATAGGCGCCCAACCTCCTTGACTATCATCAGTAGGTGTTCGGCCTCATCATTGCCTCCAGGTGCGCCCTGAGGTGCTTGAGGGACTCGGGGTGCCGCAGCACGAACAGGGCCCCGCCGGCCTGCGCCAGGGCCACGGCCGTCACCACCTCCCACAGCAGCGCCCGGCGGTACTGGTCGCCCCACTCCGCGTTGCTCCCGGTCTTGGCTTCCTTGGTCTTCCAGGCCTCCTGGCCCACCAGCAGGATGATGGGCATGGCCAGCATCTTGTCTCCCGCCAGGGCGCCGATGCGGGCCCGCTCCATGATGGAATAGCAGTACTCGAGGCCGTATCCGAGGCTGGCGGTGGCAACATCCATCATGATGCGGCTGGGCGCCATGGCCATCTCGGTGATGAGGATGTTCAACTGCTTGGCCAGGTTGATGTCCAGGGGGCTCTGGGCGATGACGTTGTGCCCGTGCACCATGCAGGCGGCCACGATGGTCTTGTAATTCTGGGCCGTCGCCGGGCCCAGCAGGAAGTTCCGCCCGCTCACGGCCTCGGCCACGGCGGGAAAGATCTCCACGTCCTTGTCCTCGTTGCCGCAGCCCAGGATGATGAGGGGCAGGGGCACGGCGTCGGCCACGGCCTTGACCGTGGCGGCCACTTCCTCCGGCGAGGCGTTCTTGTTGTCCGGGTGGGCGCTGACCAGGGAAATGGCGATGGCGTCCGGCCCGAACTCGGCGCATTTCTTGGCCCAGGCCACGGGGTCCCCCATCACCCCGGCGTAGGCCTCTACCAGCGGCGCGGGCCACTCCGGCGGCTCCATATCCAGGATCTCCAGGGCGATCTTGGGCGGATTGGGCATCTCGCCCTCGAAGTGCAAGAAGGGCAGGGTACCGTCGCCGCCCACCTTGATGGCATTGGGCTCGGTCCCGATGGTCACCTCGGCAATCTTACTCGTCCATCTCTCTTTGGCAATGGTCACCGCCATACGCTCCACTCCCTTTTGTTCAGAGTACGGCAGTTCTCTTTAAGATCTCGCCCACGGCCCTCACCGCCGGCGCCTCGGGCGGCAGCTCGAGCAGGGGACGGCCGTGCAGGTCGAACTCCTGCACCAGGGGGTCTTCGGGTACGGCGCCCGCCAGTTCCAGTCCCGTGGCCCCTATCTCTCCCTCCAGGGCCCCCACGGCCGCACCGCTCACCCGGGTCACCACCAGGAACATGCGCCGCACCTCCAGTTCCAGCGACAGCACGAGCTCCCGCACCCGACCCGCGGACCTGATGCCCCGGACTGTGGCGTCGCTGGTGATGAAGAGCAGGTCCACGTCCTGGGTGGTGCGGCGGCTCAGGTGCTCCAGTCCGGCCTCGTTGTCCGTGACCACGAAGGGGTAATTCCGGCTCAGGTCCTTCACGAAGCTCCGCAGCAGGTTGTTGGCGTAGCAGTAGCACCCCGGGCCCTCCGGCCCCCCCATGACCAGCAGGTCCACCCCGTCCCCCTCGGTGAGGGACTGGTGCACCCGCAGGGCCAGGTACTGGTCCTTGGTCATACCCGCCGGCGGCGGCTCGAGGCTGTTGCCCATTCTGGAAAGGATGTCGGCTATGGTCCCGGTTATTTTCAGGCCCAGGGCCTCGTTCAGGTTGGCGTTGGCGTCGGCGTCCACGGCCAGCACCGGACCCTTGCCGGCCGCCAAAAGGTGCCTGATGACCAGGGCCGCGCAAGTGGTCTTGCCGGTGCCGCCCTTGCCCGCCACGGCTATGTGAAAGGCCATTCTATCCCGTTCCGTCCTCCCGTACCGGCACTATTGCTGCGCCAGCCACCGCTGCTTCACGAAGGAGGGGATCCCTGCGGACTCGCGCGGCCCCACCAGAACCTCCCAGCCGGAAATCTCCTGGAGCTTGCCGCTGAGCACGGCCACGCCGCCCGGGATGACGACCTTGCGGTGCTTGACGCGGTCCGCAATGCCGCTCTCCTGCATGGCCTGGGCGATCTTCTCGGGCGTGAACTTGCCGGCGGCCCAGCTGGTGAGCACCGAGGTGCCGTCGGTGTCCACGGCCAGGATGTAGGCCGGCACCCGGGAGGCCTCCACGTCGCCCGCCACGCAGAAGTAGGTCAGGGAAAAGTTGGTGGTCACGTACACCGGCGAATCCGGGCCGGGCGTGCCGATCTCGTAGAGCTTGGGCTCCACGGCGATGGGCTTCTGCGGGTCCGTGTAGATGTTGAGCCGCAGCGTGATCAGCGCCAGGATGTCGGCCGGGTCCGCCGTGGGCAGGACGACGACGCCGGCGTACTTGGCGATGTACACGGCCGCGTTGGCCACCACCTGCACCGGGTCGGGCCCCTCGGCAAAGGTGATGGTGGGATACCCGAAGGGACGGAAGCGCTTCTGAATGGCCAGGCGCCGGATCTGGGTCTGGTCCGCCAGCACCCGGTGCGGCTCCCGCGCGCCGGAGTCCAGGATCAGCTGCTTCCAGCCCAGGGCCGTGACCTTGGGCACCAGGTCCGCCAGCTCGTTGAGGTCCCCGGCCCTGACCGCCAGCGGCGCCTCGTACTTCTTGGCCAGGGCCGTCATGGCCTCGTAGTTGGCCGGCGTGGCGGCGTAGATCAGCGGCTTGCCGGCTCCCGCCACCTCCAGGGCCTGCTCCATGGCCGCCGGGTCCTCGGCTATCAGCACCAGGGCGAAGCGGCTGTGCTCCTGGGCCGTCTTAACCGCCGCGGCGAACTTCGCGGCGTCGCCCGAGTCGTTCCGCACCGCCACCAGGCTGACGGCGTGGATCTGCCCCACGCGGTCGAACTCGAGCTTGTTGATGGCCTGCACCCGGCCGGCCACGTCGGGGTCCGTGTCGCTCACCGTGACGGCCAGGGCCGTCGGGTGCTCGAAGCGCTTGTCGTGCCGGAACAGCACCGTCTCGTGGCCCAGTACGTGTTCCTTTTCGCCCGTGCCGATCTTCACCAGGGCCACCGGCGGGGCCGAGGCGGACTCCAGGGCCTCCCTGGCGGCGTCGCTCACGTGGGGGCACTGGTCCAGGGAAGCCTTGCCCGCCGCCAGCTGCATGGCGAAGGCCAGGCACGTGGCCTGTCCGCATTCCTTGCAGTTGGTCTTGGGGAGCAGCTTGTAGATTTCCAGACCCGTGAGACCCATTCTCCCTTTCTCCTTTCCGCAAAAGTCAAAACCGGGCACGGCCCCGGTAGCGACCTACCGGGGCCGTGCCGAGAATTCTCTAAACCAGCGGCTCCATGGTCAGCGCCGGGTGGCCCTTCTCCTCCAGGAAGGGCAGGATCTCGTCGGCGCTGGTGCCCACGGTCTCGTCCGCGATCTTGTCCACGAAGTCCCGGCCCAGGCCCTCCTCCTCGGCCCGCTCCTCAAGCTGCGGCCGCAGCTCCTCCTTCAGGGCCTTGGGCATCCACACCACCCGCGCCAGGCCGCCGTCCGCCTTGAGGAACTTGCGCGAGACGATGTAGGCCTTGGAGATGCCGCCGAAGCCCGGAATCTGCGCGCCGCCTCCGATCTGGCCCGCCATGGTGGAGAACGTCATGCCCGCCGGCGTCATGCCCGCGTGCCCGCGGTTCACGATCATAAAGCCGTTGGCCTCGGGCACCAGGCACACGATGCACTCGAAGCACCCGCACGAGGTCATGGGGTACTCCATGATGGTGTAGAAGTTGACGTGCTCGATGCTGCGCTGGGAGTTGTTGTAGACGAATTCGTCCGCCGACTGCCAGCGGCCCTTCACCGGGTCGATGACCCCCTCCTTGGGGATGGGCTGGTTGCACCCGTGCGGGTTGATCTCGTAGGAGGCCTTGGCGTCCAGCCAGCTCACCGCGCCGCACAGGCCCGTGCGCTCCGGTAAGATCACGCAGACGTGGGTCGGCGCGAAGCTCTGGCATAAGGTGCAGGAGTAGAACACGTCCACCTTTTCGTCCTCCAGCTCCCTGAGCCGCGCGTCGCGGGCCGCGTACTTCTTCTTGGCCTCTTCCATGAGCTCGCGAACCTTTTGTTCGTCGGTGTAAATCTTGACCTGGACGCGGTCCACGATGGCCGCGAATTCGGACTTGGTCTTGGCGTACAGGATGCGGCCCAGGTGCTCCAGCCTGAAGCCCTTGTTGAAGGCCTCCTTGCTGATGCGGTACCAGCAGATGTCGCGCTGGCCGATGTGCCACAATCCCTCGCCGTAGTTGACGTAGTAGTGGATGCGGCGCTCCACCACGGGCTCGAAGTCTTCCTGGAACTTGCGGCCGTAGACCTCCACCACCACGCCCAGCGGCATCTGGCCGCCCGGCTCCACGCTGTCGATGTCCGGGCCGATGACTTCGATCTTGCCGTCCTCGACCTCGTCCGCCTCGCGCATGTAGACGATCTCGAAGGCCGGGGTCCTCTGGCCGCCGAATTCGACGTGCATGTCCCCTTTTCTGATGGTCTCGCCCTCGAAGGCCGGGCCGATGGTGATGGGCACGTCGATGTCGATGGCCGTGATCTTTACGCCCCGGACCTCGATGGTGGTCTGGACCAGTTTGTCGTAGTCCTCCACCGAGATGAACCAGTCCTTGATGGTGCGGTCCTCGGTCAGGGGCTGGTCCGTGATGACCGGGAAGCCCACGTAGATGGCGCCAAACGCCGCCGCGGTCTTGACCATGTCGTGCTCGCCCAGGTACCAGATGGTGGCCAGCACGCGCCGGCGCTGGTAGTCGCGCTGGGCGTCCGTGAGGCCGGGCTTGATGCCGCCGAACATCATGCCGGCCCGCAGCGCGTAGTTGGCGGCGTGCACCACCTGGGTGAAGTTACCCAGGGGATACGCGATGAAGTCCACGCCCAGCTTGACGTTCTCTTCCATGAGCTGTTCTATGACTTCGTCGGCCAGGAAGAGCATGAAGCCCTTGCCCATCAGGTTCTGGACGCACTTGGCCAGGGCCTTGGGGTCCCGCGCCCGGCCCAGGATGACCACCTCGCCCGGGATGGTCCAGTCCACCATTTTGATGCCATACTGGCGCACCACCGGGTCCCCGATGAAGCCGGTGTAGGGGGCCACGGTCTTGCCCACCCAGGGGTGCGGCGGGAGTTCCTTGACTTTGTCGTGGTTCAGGTACCGGATGGCCTCGATGATCTCGGCCGCGTACCAGGTGGCCCGGCCGCAGCGGCGGGCGTTTTCAAAGGTCCACTCTTCCTTGCACGCCGCCCGCTCGCGGTTCAGGATGGGCGGGAGATCTCCGAGCTTTCTGACCTCCTCGCCGCTTAAACACCGGATCACCGGCAGGAAGTAGGCGCAGTCCGGGTAGCCCACGGGCTGGTCCGGGCCGTAACGCCGGATGGCCTGGTTTAAGAGGATCTCCGCGTAGCTCAGGGCCGTGATGGTGCCGTGGTAGACCTCGCGGAACAGCCTGACGGGCTCCTTGCCCGGCTCTATGGCGCCCTCAAAGATGGCGTCGAAGTTGGTCACTTCCGACATGGCGCTCCCCCTTTCCTCCCCAAACACGTTTTACCAGTTCTGGCACAGGGCCGCTTCGTACCGCTCTGCGGCCATACGGTGCACGCCGAGCTTCCAGGTGCGGTATTCGAGGGCGTTCAGGATCTTCCTGGCCGCCACCTGGGGGTCCCCTTCGAAGATGAAGTAGCCGCCGAAGACGTCCGAGGCAATCTGCGTCACGATGCTGTAGATGAGGTCGCTGCCCTCGAGCGGCGGCATGGTGCCCACGTGCACCGGCACGCCCATGGCCACGAACCACGAACCGATGGCGACGGCCTTGCCGCTCATGGCCTCCGGCGCCGAGGCCACGAAGGGCACCTTGGGCGTGTCCACCCCGAGCTCCTTGGCCATGTCCATCAGCAGGTCCGAGCACCGGGTGTTGTCCACGCAGGAACCCATGTGGAACACGGGCGCCAGGGGCACCGCCAGATTGGCCTTGGAAGCCAGGTTCTCCAGGAAGCTCCTGAGGCCCGGGCCGCAGTGCTCCATGGCGTCGGGGCTCAAAAGCCCGTGCTTGGCGCAGGCCTGCATGGCGCAACCGGTGCCGATGACGAAGACGTCGTTACGCAGCATTTCCTTGATGATCTCGGTGTGGTTCCGGTCCTGGAAAAGCCTGAGGTTGTTGCAGCCGGCGAAGAGGGTCACGCCCTTCAGCTGCCCCGACAGGATTGCATCCGTGAGCACTTTCACGGGCTTTTCCGCATTGACACTGGCGAAGAGCTCGTAAAGGGCCTCCAGGCTCCAGCCGGCCACGGTCTTGAACTTCACGTTGGGGATGCGCACCCGCGCCGGGTCGCGCTCCTTGAAGGCCTCGATGGCCAGACGCACCGCGGTCTTGGCGTCCTCCAGGGCCCGCTCGCTCTGGTAGTCGATGTGGTAGGAGCCCGGAATCTTGGCGATGGGGGAAGTGGTGATGATGCGCGTGTGGAAGCACTCGGCCACGGTGCGGATGGAGGGCATAATGCACTGCACGTCCACCACCATGGCATCCAGGGCCCCGGTCAGGATGGCCAGCTCGCTCGAAGCATAGGAGGTCACCAGGGGTATGCCGCGCCTCATGAGCACCTCGTTGCCCGTACAGCAAATACCGACCAGATTGATGCCCTTGGCGCCGGCGGCCTGGGCCTCGGCCTCCAGTTCGCGGGCCGCGTCGCAGATGATCTCGCTCAGCACCGGATTGTGGCCGTAAAGGGCGATGTTGACCTTCTCGGCGTCCAGCACGCCCATATTGGCCTCGGAGACTATCGGCCGCGGCGTGCCGAACATCACGTCCGAGATGTCGGTGCCGATGTGCATGCCCACGTAGTCCGCCAGGGCCACGCGGAGGGCGTTGAAGATTATGTTTACCGGGTCGTTGTCCATGCCCATGTGGGCCTCGGTCACCAGGTGGCTGATGTCGTTGTAGATGCCCCGCGGCATGATGTCGTGGGAAAGGAAGCGTTCTTTCCGACCCTCGGTCACGGTGGTGGTCACCCAGGTGGACCAGCCCTCGCCCGTGAGGCGCCGGTACTCGTTAAGGGCCGCCTCGGCCACCTCGCGGGCCAGCTCCATGTCGCCCTTGCCGTCCACCGCGATACCGATGCGCGCCGCCAGACGGCGCAGCTTGTCGGGATCCTTGACGCCGTAGTTGGGCGCGTGACCCTCGGTGGCCTTAAGCAGGGTCTCGCACAGCACGTGGGCGTGCTCGGCGTGGGACGCGCAACCGGTGAGCAACTGCACGCCCACGCGGCGCGCCACGATGGTCCACACCGAGGCGCCGCAGACGCCCTTGCTCGCCGGGCCGTCCTCGGCCTTGATGCGGCAGGGCCCCTGCAGGCAGACGTGGCAGCACAGTCCCCGGTAGCCGTACTGGCACTGGGGCTGCTGGGCCACCACCCGGTCGAAGGCCGTAATAATGCCCCGCTCTTTCGCCACGTCAAGCATTTCCAGGGCGGCCGGATCGATGGTCCGCTTCAGGTTCTTGGGATCCGGCACCCGCGGGGCAGCAGACGGCCGGCAGGTGTGCTCTAGATCTCTGAATCTCGGCATACCCGAACCTCCTCCACCTTAATTGACTGGCTGGAGAGCCATGACCTGCCTTATCCTCCGGTACACCTCCCGGAGGTCCGCGAAGGCCGCGGTGTCTTCCACCCTTCCTCCGGCCATGGCCCCTTCCCACAAAAGGGGGTCAAACCTCACGAAACCCAGGATTTCTTCCGGGGCAAAACCCGAGGCTACGAATTCGCGTTCCCGGTCCGTCCGGATCTTATTTCCTATGATGCCTGTCCTGCGTATGCCCAGGTCCCCGGCCAGCTTCCTCACCAGGGCGGCGGTGTTCAGACTGGCCCGGGAGGGCTCCACCACCACCAGCATCACGTCCACGCCCCTGGCCGTGCCCCGGGACAAGTGCTCGATTCCGGCGCCCATGTCCATGACGACCACGTCGTTACGTCCCAGAAGTAACGACGACACCACGGCATGGAGAAAGGCGTTCTCGCGGCAGTAGCACGACGTACCGCCACCCTTCACGCCGCCCATGCGCAAGAAAAGGATGTTACCCAGGCGGTGGCCGTAAGTCTCCAGCACGTCGTCCACCTGCGGATTCAGGTGGAAAAAGGCCCCTTCTCCACCGCAGCGTTCCAGGATCACCTCCCTCAACTCGATTATGGGCCGTATGCCGCGTGCCACCTCCTCCGGAATGCCCACGGCCGCCGCCAGAGAGGCATCCGGGTCCGCGTCCACGGCGTATACGGTGTCCACCGCAGCGGCAAACAGCTTTATGAGGGCGGCGGCCACGGTGGTTTTGCCAACCCCGCCCTTGCCGGAAACGGCCAGCTTCAACCCGCGCGTCACCACACCGGAAGTTCTTTCCTGTCTCGTTCGCGAAGGTACAAATACATTTCGACGGTCCGTCAAAAATTCCTGCCGTAGATAAAGGAAAAAATCTTCGAAACATCGGAAAAATTTTCCTAAGGTTCGTCCCCTACCGCTCAAAAGCCACTACATCATCCATAAGGACCGGCAGGGGGTCGGTATGCCTGATTTTGCGGCGACCGCAGGCAGCCGGTGCTAGGCCTCCGGCGGCGCCAGCCGCTCCTCCAGCCTCCGCAGCCTGGCCTCCAGGGCCTCCAGTTCCTCCCGGGTGACCAGCCCCAGGTGCCGCCGCAGCCTGTTCACTTCCTCAGCCACCAGGTCGCGTAAAGCACGGCGCTCCTGCTCCCCCTTGCGCGCCAGTTCGCGCAAAAACGAGCGGGCCTCCTCCGCCGTCATTTCCCCCCTGGCGGCCAGTTCCTTTACCAGTTCCTCGCCCTTTTCCCTCCCCCAGGACAGAGCCCCGATACCTGCGAGCATCGCCAACCGCATCAACCGTTCCAGTCTCATGGTTCCCCCCTCAATTTCATATTCTAACACCGGATCCCGGCCCGAATCCAGGGGAGATCCACCGCCACCCGACCGTTGACGCGGTCCGGCAGGCAGACTTATAATGTAGGCAGGACGGGGACCGAAAAGCGTTTTACGGACGCCAGCGTCGTGCAGAGGCACCGAGGGGGCCCGGACGAAGTGCGGGAAACGGAGTCTCCTGTCGGTTCACACGGCAGGTACACCTACGAGGATTACCTCAGGCTGCCGGACGACCGGGATTACGAAGTGATCGGAGGGGAACTAATCCTGGTACCGAGGCCGCAGCCCTATCATCAAAAAATCGCCTACCGCCTGTTTTCCGCGCTTGAGGAATTTGGCGCCGAAAGAAACCTGGGAGAGGCATACGGCGACGTGGACGTGGTTCTGGGAGATCAGGTCGTGTCGCCGGACGTCATTTTCATCACCCGGGAGCGGCT
>Ga0272449_1000280_pt1 | contig 62776 bp, 57 predicted proteins | sample YNPCB0241_FD_198679 | JGI IMG/M metagenome (GOLD analysis project Ga0272449, IMG submission 198679) | Hot spring sediment microbial communities from Yellowstone National Park, WY, United States - YNP-CB-024-1 | ecosystem: Environmental > Aquatic > Thermal springs > Hot (42-90C) > Sediment...
CTGGTGATAATACTACGTTAACAGTAGAGTTAATATCACCTGTTGCATTAGAGAAAGAGCTTAGATTTGCAATACGTGAAGGTGGTAGAACCATCGGTGCAGGTGTTGTAACTGAAATTTTGGATTAGGGAATAGGATATGAGAGATATAATTCACTTAGCTTGTGCAAATTGTAAAAGAAAGAACTATACAACAACGAAAAATAAAAAGAAACATACAGATAAACTAGAATTAAAAAAGTTTTGTCCTTTTTGTAAAACACATGTAGTTCACAAAGAGACAAAATAATTATGATTGGCACAGGACAGTAGCTCGAACGGCTAGAGCATCGGTCTCCAAAACCGAGGGTTGGGGGTTCGAATCCCTCCTGTCCTGCCATTAAAAGGATGGTTATGGATATTAAAGCTGGAGTACAAAAAGTAAAGTTATTTTTAGAAGAGTCATATAATGAGATGAAAAAAGTATCCTGGCCACCTAAAAAGGATACTTTAAAGGCGGCATATGCAGTTATAAGTTTTGTAATTATTTTAGCTTTTTTTCTTGGTATAGTTGATTACATATTAGCAAAAATTACAAGTTGGATAGTGGGTTGATATATGTCATTAAAATGGTATATTGTACACACATACTCTGGTTTTGAAGAAAGAGTTAAAAAAATTCTTGAAGAAAGAATAAAGTTATATAATTTACAGGATAAATTTGGTCAAATAGTTGTACCTATTGAAAAAGTTGTGGAAGCAGCAAAAGGTGGTAAAAGAGTTGTTCCAAAAAAGCTGTATCCAGGGTATATACTAGTGCAAATGGAACTGGATGAAGAAACTTGGCACGTTGTTAGATCTGTACCAAAGGTAACCGGTTTTGTTGGGCCAGAAAAAGGTACTAAACCACTTCCTCTTTCTGATTCAGAAGTAGAAAAGATTTTTCAACAAATGCAAGAGGGCGTTAGAAAACCAAAGCCTAAAATTGATTTTGAAAAAGGTGATACTGTAAGAGTTACTGATGGTCCTTTTGCTAATTTTCATGGTGTTGTTGATGAAGTTAATACAGATAGAGGAAGGTTAAAAGTATTGGTAAGCATTTTTGGAAGATCTACACCCGTTGAAGTAGAATTTCATCAAGTGGAAAAAACTTAAACATGGAGTGAATAGATGGCAAAAAAAGTTATAGCTCAAGTTAAAATTCAATTACCAGCTGGTAAAGCTACACCAGCACCACCTGTTGGACCAGCATTAGGTCAACATGGTGTTAATATTATGGAATTTGTAAAAGCCTTTAATGCTGCAACAGCAAAACAAGAAGGTATGATTATTCCTGCAGTAATTACAATTTATGCTGACAGAAGTTTTACTTTTGTTACAAAAACACCTCCTACTTCAACATTGATTTTGAAAATGGCGGGTATTGAAAAAGGCTCATCAAAAACCAAGAAGGAAGTTGCAGGCAAAATAAAGAAAGAACAAATAATTGAAATAGCAAAGATAAAACTACCTGACCTTAACTGTGATTCTTTAGAAGCAGCCATTAAATGTGTTGAAGGTACAGCGCGTAGCATGGGTATAGAAATCGTATAATTAAAAGGAGATGAAAATGGGTTTTGTAAGCAAAAAATACAAACAAGCTATTGAGATGTATGATACAACAAAAGCTTACCAACTTGATGAAGCACTAGAAATACTTATGAAATTACCCAAAGCAAAATTTGATGAAACAGTTGAAGTAGCTATTAACTTAGGTGTTGATCCTAGACACTCAGACCAGATGGTACGTGGTTCTGTAACTTTACCACATGGTACAGGGAAACCAGTAAGAGTATTGGTTTTTGCAAAAGGTGAAAAAGAAAAAGAGGCTCTCGAAGCCGGAGCTGATTACGTTGGTGCTGAAGACTTAGTTGAAAAAATACAACAGGGATGGCTTGAATTTGATAAAGCTGTGGCAACGCCGGATATTATGGGGTTGGTAGGTAAATTAGGAAAGATATTAGGACCAAGAGGTCTTATGCCTAATCCGAAAGTAGGTACCGTTACTTTTGATGTTGCTAAAGCGGTTAAAGAGCTAAAAGCAGGTAAAATAGAATTTAAAGTTGATAAAGCTGGTATTATACACGCACCTATTGGAAAGGTATCCTTTGGTAAAGAAAAACTCAAAGATAATTTTATGGCACTGCTTGACATGGTAATAAAGTTAAAACCAGCAAGTAGCAAAGGTATATATCTTAAAAAGTGTTCTATTAGTAGTACAATGGGGCCTGGAATAAAGTTAGACCCTGTTGCTTTGAGAACTATGTTTAGGTAATAATCTTGGTCGAAGAAAGCAGGTACACATTTATGTGTTTAAACTAAAAGGCCTGCCGAGACGGGATTGAAAATATTTCCTCCCGTCTTATTAAAAATTTAAAAAAGGGAGGTGAAATAAGTTTGAAAAAAGAACAAAAAACAATTATAGTCCAAAATTTAAAATCACGCTATGAAAAAGCCAATGTTTCATTCCTTCTTAAGAACAAAGGTTTAACAGTAGCGGAAATGACAGAGCTAAGAAAAAAGCTCAAAGCAGTAAATGTTGAAGTTAAGGTAGCAAAAAATACTCTATCAAAAATTGCTATCAAAGAAACACCTTATTGTAATCTAACAGACTACTTTGAAGGTCCTATTATTACTCTATGGGCTTATGGTGATCCTGTTGCTCCCGCTAAAATCTTAAATACCTTTATTAAAGACCAGCCTAAAGCAGAATATGTTATAGGAGCGATTAAAGAAAAACTTATAACACAAAAAGATCTAGCAATACTTTCAACGCTTCCATCAAAAGAAGAGTTGCTCGCAAAAATGCTTGGCAGCTTAAAATCACCATTAAATGGACTAGTGAATGTTCTTGCAGGTGTACCAAGAAGTTTTCTAAATGTTCTAAATGCAATTAAAGAAAAAAAATCAAGTTAAAAAATAGGAGGAGATGTTAAATGTCTATTACAAAAGAAGATGTAATTAAGTTTATTGAAAACATGACTGTTATTGAGTTAGCAGAGTTTGTAAAAGAGTTAGAAGAAAAGTTTGGTGTTTCTGCTGCAGCTCCAGTTGCTGTTGCAGCAGTGGCTGCAGGTCCAGCTGGTGCAGCACCTGCCGCTCAAGAAGAAGAAAAAACTGAATTTGACCTCGTATTAACTGATCCTGGTGCAGACAAAATTAAAGTAATTAAAGTAGTTCGTGAGTTAACTAATTTAGGTTTAAAAGAGGCAAAAGATTTGGTTGAAGGTGCTCCAAAGGTAGTCAAGAGTGGTATTTCTAAAGATGAAGCAATGGCGGGCAAGAAAAAATTAGAAGAAGTTGGTGCAAAAGCAGAAGTTAAATAATTTTAGCTGTTTCGGGAGATTTTTTCTCCCGAAACTTTATCATATGGATAGAAATGTCATAATAAAACACAAAACCTCCAAAAAATCATAAGGAGAATCCTTGCATATGAATAAACAAACAAAACTTCATTTTTATGGTAGAATAAGAAAAGATTTTTCAAAAATTCAAACTGTTCTTGATGTTCCTTATTTACTAGAAATCCAAAAAGCATCATATAAAAATTTTTTAGAAAAGGATAGTTCCGATTCAAAAAGTAAAAAAGGATTGTTAGGCGCATTTCTTAGTGTATTCCCAATAACAGATGAAACAGGAAAATATACAATTGAATTTGTTGACTATAGACTTGAACAACCAAAATATTCTGAAGAAGAGGCTCGTATAAAAGGATTGACCTATGAGGCACCTTTAAAAATTACAGTTAGACTATTAATAAGAGATGAAATAGATGGAAAACCTGGTGATATTAAAACCTTTAAAGAACAAGAGATTTATTTTGGTACTATACCACTTATGACTGAAAATGGAACTTTTATTATAAATGGTACAGAAAGAGTAATCATTAACCAGTTACATCGTTCTCCTGGCGTTTTTTTTGAAGAAGAAAAACAAAAGAATCAGTTAACAGGAAGAAAACAATATACTGCAAGAGTAATTCCTATAAGAGGTTCTTGGCTTGATTTTGAATTTGATCAAAAGGATATTTTATATGTTCGCATTGACAGAAAAAAGAAGTTTTATATAACAACTTTTCTAAAAGCTTTAGGCTTAACTGCTGAGGAAATTTTAAATACTTTTTATACTGCTGAAAAAATAATCATACGAGATGGAAAAATATACAAAGAAATAAATCCCAATGTTTTAGAAGGACAAAGAGCCACATTAGATATTCATTCACCAAAAGGAGAACTACTTGTAAAAAAAGGTGGAAAATTCACTAAAGGTAATCTTAAAAGAATTGTTGCATCTGGTTTAAAAGAAATTGAAATTACAAAAGAAGACTTGATTAACAAAGTTGTAGCACATAATATTATTCATCCTAAAACTGGTGAAGCGATATGCGAATGTAATAGCATACTTACTGAAGATAAATACAATGAAATAATTGCTGCGGGTATCAAAGAATTTTCAATAATTTTTATAGATGGAATTAACGTTACTGCTTCAATAAGAGAAACATTACTTGCAGACAACAAAATTAATACACAGAAAGATGCATTAATTGAAATATTTAAAAAGATGAGACCAAATGATCCAGCTACTGAAAAAGTTGCAAAGGAATATTTTCACTCCTTATTTTTTGATCCTGATAAGTATGACCTTTCTCCTGTTGGAAGGCTTAAATTGAATTATAAATTTAAACTTGATACACCGCTAGACAATTGCACTCTCACAAAAGAAGATATTTTAAAAATTGTCGAACATCTTATAAATCTAAAAAATGGTAAAGGTACACCAGATGATATAGATCATCTGGGCAATAGAAGGGTAAGAACTGTGGGTGAACTTGTAGAAAACCAATTCAGAATGGGGCTTGTAAGATTAGAAAAACAAGTAATAGAAAAAATGAGTTCCCATCCAGACATTGAAACTGCGATGCCTCAAGAATTAATAAATGCTAAACCTGTTACATCTGTTTTAAAAGAATTTTTTGGTAGTAGTCAGCTATCACAATTTATGGATCAGACAAACCCACTTTCTGAGGTAACTCATAAAAGAAGATTGAGTGCATTAGGACCTGGTGGTCTTTCAAGAGAGAGAGCTGGCTTTGAAGTTAGAGATGTACATCCAACACACTATGGTAGAATATGTCCCATCGAAACTCCAGAAGGTCCAAATATAGGTCTTATTACATCTTTAAGCACTTATGCAAGGGTTAATGAATATGGTTTTATCGAAACACCCTATAGAGTAGTTAAAGATGGTGTGGTTACGAATGAAGTTAAATATCTTTCAGCATTAGAGGAAGAAAGGCATGTAATAGCTCAGGCAAATGCGCCACTGGATGAAAATGGCAGATTTGCAACAGATTTAGTTCTTGCAAGACAAGCAGGTGAATTTGTTACTGTCACACCTGATAAAGTAAGTTATATGGACGTTTCTCCTAAACAAGTTGTTAGTGTTGCTGCTTCATTAATACCATTTTTAGAGCACGATGATGCTAACAGAGCATTAATGGGTTCGAACATGCAAAGACAGGCTGTTCCTCTTGTTAAACCAGAAGCACCACTTGTTGGAACAGGTATGGAATATATTGTTGCAAAAGATTCAGGAGCAGTTGTTCTTGCAAAAAGAGATGGCATCGTGGAAAATGTTGATGCTACAAGAATTGTCATCAGGTCTATTGAACCAGATGATAATGGTTCTAATGTTGATATATATAACTTAATCAAATTTAGAAAAACCAATCAGAATACTTGCATCAATCAGAAACCAACTGTTAAAAAAGGCCAAAAAGTTAAAAAGGGTGATGTGATAGCATCAGGTTTTGCAACAGATGGTCCAGAACTTGCTCTGGGTAGAAATATACTTGTTGCTTTCATGCCGTGGGAAGGTTACAACTTTGAGGACTCTATAATAATCAGTGAACGACTCGTAAAAGATGATGTTTACACATCTGTGCATATAGAAGAGTTTGAGGTAAGTGCAAGAGATGTAAAAGTTGGTAAAGAAGAGATAACAAGAGATATACCAAATGTAAGTGAGGAAGCCTTAAAAAATATTGGAAATGATGGTATTGTTAAGATTGGAGCAGAAGTAAAACCAGGTGATATTCTTGTTGGGAAAGTAACTCCAAAGGGAGAAACACAATTAACGCCAGAAGAGAAGCTTCTTGCAGCAATTTTTGGCGAAAAGGCAGCTGATATGAAAGATACTTCGTTAAGAGTTCCTCCCGGAATCGAAGGTATTGTTATTGATACTAAAGTTTTTACAAGGAAAAATGTGGAAAAAGATGAGCGTTCTAAAGAGATAGAAGAAAAAGAAAAAGAAAAGCTTAAAAGAGATTTGGAAGATGAGATAAGGGTCCTTAAAGAAAGTTGTTATCAGAAGATAAAAAAACTTTTAATTGGTAAAAAAGTTGCCCATAAATTGACAGACGAAAATGATAATGTAATACTTCAGAAAGGCAAGGAAATTACAGAGGAAGTACTTAAGAAAATACCCCCAGAGGAATGGGAAAATATATCTCTGTTACAAAATGCAGAAACAGAACGATTAATAAAAGACCTTTTTGATAAACTAAAAGATCAGATTGAATCGAGAGAAATGCTTTTTAAAGAAAGAATTGATAAGCTACAAAAAAGTGATGAGCTTCCCCCTGGGGTATTAAAACATGTGAAAGTGTATGTGGCTATCAAAAGAAAGTTATCCCCTGGTGATAAAATGGCAGGAAGACATGGTAATAAAGGTGTTGTATCAATAATTGTACCTGAAGAAGATATGCCATTTTTAAGTGATGGGACACCTGTCGATATGGTTTTAAACCCACTTGGTGTTCCTTCACGTATGAATGTTGGACAGATATTGGAATGCCATCTTGGATGGGCTGCAAAAGAAATAGGTAAAAAAATTAAAAAATATCTAGATGAAAGACCTAAAATTTTAAGAGAAGAACTGAAGAAGTTGTATGAAGATTCTCCAAGAATATGCAAACTAATTGATGAGCTGGACGATGAATTAATTTACAATGTAGCTAAAGAACTTTCAGAAAAGGGATTATTTGTTTCAACACCCGTTTTTGAAGGTGCTAATGAAAAAGAAATAAAATCAATGCTTTCAAAAGCAGAATTGCCAGAAAGTGGACAGATTACTCTTTATGATGGCAAAACTGGAGAACCCTTCCATCAAAAAGTTACTGTTGGTTATATGTATATGTTAAAACTTCATCACCTTGTTGATGACAAGGTACATGCACGCTCAACAGGACCGTACTCTCTTGTTACTCAACAACCTCTTGGTGGAAAGGCACATTTTGGTGGTCAGAGGTTAGGAGAAATGGAAGTTTGGGCACTAGAAGCTTATGGCGCTGCATATACATTGCAGGAATTTCTAACTGTAAAATCAGATGATATTATAGGTAGAAGTAATGTTTATGAAGCTATTGTCAAAGGGAACAATATCCCCGAACCGAATATTCCAGAGTCTTTTAATGTTCTGATAAAAGAATTAAGAAGCCTCGCTTTAGATATAGAATTATTAAATATTGAAGATAAAGAAGAAGAGCAATAATTAAGGAGGCGTATGTGGATACAATTTATACTTTTACAGATTATTCAGGTGAAAAGAAAGATTTTAATGCAATAAAAATATCTTTAGCATCACCAGAAAAAATTAGAGAATGGTCTCATGGTGAAGTGAAAAAACCAGAAACCTTGAATTACAGAACTTTGAAGCCTGAAAAAGATGGTCTTTTTTGCGCAAAGATTTTTGGTCCTATAAAAGACTATGAGTGCCTTTGTGGTAAATATAAGAGAAGAAAACACCACAACCTTGTTTGTGAAAGGTGCGGTGTTGAAGTTATTCATTCAAGGGTTAGACGTGAGAGAATGGGACATATTGAGCTTGCTGCTCCAGTTGCACATATATGGTTTTTAAGAAGTTTGCCTAGTAGAATAGGATTGCTACTAGATATGTCTTTGAAACAGCTTGAAAAAATACTCTATTTTGAATCGTATGTTGTCATTGACCCCAAAAATACAGATCTTGTGAAAGGTGAACTTCTAACTGATGAACAATATAGAAGTAAAATTGAAGAGTATGGAGAAGGTTCTTTCGATGCTCGAATGGGAGCAGAAGCAATAAAAGAGCTTTTAAAAAGAATTAATCTTGAAGAGCTTGCTACATCTTTAAGAAAAGAAATGGAAGATCCATCTGAAGCTAAAAGAAAAAAAATTGCAAAAAGATTAAAAGTTGTTGAAGCTTTTATAAAATCTGGAAATAAACCTGAATGGATGATACTCGATGTAATACCAGTTTTACCACCTGATTTACGTCCCCTTGTTCAACTTGACGGTGGAAGATTTGGTTCTTCCGATTTAAATGAGTTATATAGAAGAGTAATTAACCGAAATAATAGGCTCAAAAAATTAATAGAAATAGATGCTCCCGAAATTGTTATAAGAAATGATAAAAGACTTCTTCAAGAAGCAGTAGATAGTCTCTTCGATAATGGAAAAAGAGGTAGAGCAGTTCAAGGTAGTAATAAAAGACCTTTAAAATCTTTAAGTGATATGATTAAAGGTAAACAAGGTAGATTCAGACAAAATCTACTTGGAAAAAGGGTAGACTATTCCGGTAGGTCAGTTATTGTTGTAGGTCCACATTTAAGAATGCATCAATGTGGATTACCAAAAGTAATGGCTTTAGAACTATTTAAACCTTTTATTTTCTGGAAACTGGAACAACAAGGTGTTGCTTCAACATTAAAAGCAATAAGAAAAATAGTTGAAAAACAAAGACCAGAAGTTTGGGATGCACTTGAAGAGGTCACGAGGGAACATCCAGTTTTACTAAACAGAGCACCAACACTACATCGTTTAGGGATCCAAGCTTTTGAACCTGTTTTAATAGAAGGTAAAGCTATTCAGCTCCATCCTCTCGTATGCACAGCGTTTAATGCTGACTTTGATGGAGACCAGATGGCTGTTCATGTCCCACTATCAATAGAAGCTCAAACTGAGGCACGTTGTTTAATGATGTCAACTAATAACATTTTATCACCAGCTAGTGGGAAACCTATCATTGGACCAACTCAGGATATTGTATTAGGACTTTACTACATGACAAGAGAAAGACCGCTTGAAAGAGGTGAAGGAAAGTATTTTAGTAGCATCTATGAAGTTAGGGTTGCCTACGATAGTGGTGAAGTTGATTTACATACAAAAATTAAATTAAGAATAAATGGTGAAATTGTTGATACTACAGTTGGTCGTGCTCTTGTATATGAAATAGTACCACCCGAAATACCCTTTTCTGAGGTGAACAAAGTTCTTGGCAAAAAAGAACTTAACAACCTAATTGACTACTGTTATAGACATTGTGGACAGAAAGCAACCGTTATACTCGCCGATAGATTAAAGGATTTAGGTTTTAAAATGGCAACGATTGCTGGAATTTCTATATGTATGGACCATTTAATTATACCTTCAAAGAAAAATAAAATTATTGAAGAAGGAATGAAAAAAGATAAAGAAATCGATGCCCAGTATGCTCACGGTCACATAACTGCTGGAGAAAAATACAATAAAAAACTTGACTTATGGCAGAGTGTAACAGAAAAAATTACTAAAGAAATGATGAATGAACTCAAAGTTGAGATTATTGAAAAAAATGGTAAAAAAATCCAAACAGAAAGCTTTAATCCAATTTATATAATGGCAGATTCTGGAGCAAGAGGTAGCACACAGCAGATAAGGCAGCTTGCAGGTATGAGAGGGCTAATGTCTAAACCCTCTGGACAGGTAATTGAGACACCAATCACAGCAAACTTCAAAGAAGGTTTGTCTGTCTTACAATACTTCATATCTACTCATGGTGCAAGAAAAGGTTTAGCTGATACTGCTCTTAAAACTTCAAATGCAGGATATCTAACAAGAAGACTTGTCGATGTTGCACAGGATGTAACAATCACTATGGAAGATTGTGGTACACTTGATGGTATATCTGTAACTCATTTAATCAACGCTGCTGGCGAAATTGAAGAAAGATTGTCAGAAAGAATTCTGGGTCGAGTTGCTATTGAAAATGTATACGATCCCTATGACGGTAGTATTATTGTTAAATCTGGTGAAGAAATAACTGAAAAAATAGCACAAAAAATAGAAGAAGCCGGTTTTGATAGAATTAAAGTAAGGTCACCATTAACCTGTAAGGCAAAACGTGGTATTTGTGTAAAATGTTATGGTAGAGATTTAGCAAGAGGACATCTTGTAAATATAGGTGAAGCAGTGGGTATTATAGCTGCTCAATCAATAGGAGAGCCTGGTACTCAACTTACAATGAGAACATTCCATTTAGGTGGTACTGCTGGTGGCAAGGCTGAAAAATCTTCATTAGAAGTTAGGAATGAAGGTCAAATAAAATTCATAAATGTAGCAACTGTAAAGAATAGCGAAGGTTATTTAGTTGTAATTAACCGTCATGGAGAAATTGCTGTACTAGATAAATTTGGTAGAGAACGTGAAAAATATCCAATAATTTACGGTGCAAAACTACTTGTAAAGGATGGTGATGTTGTATCTGCAAACCAAAAAATTGCAGAATGGGATCCTTATTTCATACCGATAATCACAGAAATATCTGGTATTATTAAGTTTGGAGATGTTATTGAAGGTGTTACGATGAAAGAACAAACAGATGAAGTTACTGGTATGTCACAAAAAATCATAATTGAACATAAAGATACCAATCTGAAACCTAGAATTTCAATTAAAGGTCCTGATGGTAAAACACTAAAAATTCCAGTCAGTAATATGGAAGCAAGGTATCATTTACCTGTAGAAGCAATAATAATAGTTGCAGAAGGACAAGAAGTTAAAGCTGGAGATATAATAGCAAAATATCCAAGAGAAATCTCTAAACAACACGACATCACTGGTGGTTTACCTAGAGTTGCAGAACTTTTTGAAGCTAGAAAACCAAAAAAATATGCTATTATTTCTGAGATTGATGGTTATGTCTCATTTGGTAAAGATAGCAAAGGTAAAAGAAAAGTTATTGTAATCCCAGAAGTTGGCGAACCAAGAGAGTATATAATTCCTAAAGGTAAATACATAATTGTAAGAGAAGGTGAATATATAAAAGCAGGTGAAAAATTAATAGAAGGTTCTCCAAACCCTCATGACATACTTAGAGTTTTAGGGATAGAAGCACTTGCTAAATTCCTTGTCGATGAAATCCAGAACGTATATAGATTGCAGGGTGTTAAAATTAACGATAAACATTTTGAAGTTATAGTTAGACAAATGCTTAGAAAAGTAAAAATTATTCAACCTGGTGATACCTCATTCTTGGAAGGAGATATTGTTGATAAGTTCACTTTTCAAGAAGAAAATGCTAAAACTGTAGAAAAGGGTGGAAAACCAGCTACAGCAGAACCTGTTTTTTATGGGATTACAAGAGCTTCCTTAAGTACTGATAGCTTTATTTCAGCAGCTTCTTTCCAGGAAACAACAAGAGTCCTTACACAAGCTGCAATAGAAGGAAAAGTCGATTTCTTAAGAGGTTTAAAAGAAAATGTTATCGTTGGTCGTCTAATACCAGCAGGAACAGGGCTTGCAAGATATAGAAAAGTTAGTTTTGAGATACCTTCTGAAGATGAATTAAAAAGCAAAACAGCTTAAAAAAAGAAGCCCCATCAACGGGGCTTCTTTTTTTTAGGAGTTTAAAAATGAAAATCGCTATTACTGGAAAAGGTGGTGTTGGTAAAACTACTTTAGCAGGAACATTAGCAAGATATTTAGCTGATAAATCATACAAAGTACTTGCTATAGATGCAGATCCAGATGCAAATTTAGCTTCTGCAGTAGGTGTACCAAAAGAACTAATAAAAGATTTAAAACCTATCGCTGAGATGAAAGAACTTATTGCAGAGAGAACAGGGGTTCAACCTGGTACCTATGGTGGTATGTTTATACTTAATCCTAAGGTAGATGACATCCCTGAAAAATACAGTATAGAATACAAAGGTGTTAAACTAATGCTATTAGGTACATTTCAGACAGCAGGTGGTGGATGTTTTTGCCCAGAAAATGCATTACTAAAGGCTTTGCTTAGACATTTATTTGTAGCAAGAAATGAAGCAGTAATAGTCGATATGGAAGCTGGTTTAGAACATTTAGGAAGAGGGACAACAGGTTATGTAAACAAGTTTATTGTCGTTGTAGAACCTGGTTTAAGAAGCTTTCAAACAGCAAGGCAAATAAAGGTTCTTGCAAAAGAACTGCTTATAAATGATGTTTGGGTTGTTGGAAACAAAATTCAATCAGAAAAAGATATAGAATTGATAAAAAATGAGTTAAATGATTTTAAAATATTAGGTTTTATTCCTTATGACCCATTAATAATAGAATCTGATAAACTTGGCACATCTGCCTATGACTTGTCAGATACACTTAAAAAATCATTAGATGAAATTTGGAAAAATATACAAGCTTAATTACTTCTTTCTCTTATGATACAATAAACATCTTTCTTTATTTGGGTGTTTTGGAGGAAACGGTTTATCAGTAACAGGACTGTGACAACTAGTGCATTTTTTCTCATCAGTTAGATTTGTATGAATTTTATCTAAAGAAACTCTTGGAGTTGTTTGTTTCGGTGCAAGTGCAAGCACAATGATAACAATAACACCAACAACAATAAAAATAGTGTCTCATTTCTTAAACCTCATTATTCATCCTTTAAAAAAAAGATAAAAATTAAAAAAACAATCAAAATCAGAGAAGAAAAGGCAAAGATAATAATACTGATTATTTTATTTTCTAATGGTTCAACCAAACCATAGAAATATCAAAAAAGAAATAAAAGCATGATAAGAAGTATACTGAATAGCTTCTTTAATTGACCTCTAATAAGCTGATATAATAAAACTAACGCAATAAGAACAGGTAATGGATTTTCTTTCAATTAGTCCATCGTTGTAGGAAAAGCAAGGAGATTATCTTTGATAAATTCAATAAAAGGATAAATTTTGAAACTCATACTTTATTTTAATATTTTATGCAAAATTTAACAAGTTTATATTTGTTTACATAATATATCTTATGCGACATAAAATTGAATGTAAAGTTTATAAAATGCTATAGCTGATGCTGAAGCAACATTTAACGATGAAACTTCCTTTTCAGATTCAATTTTAACAAGATAATCGCAAAGATTTTTAGTTAATTTATGAATACCTTTACCCTCGCTACCAAGGACAATGGCAGTTTTATAATCAAAAATTATCTCTGATAGATTATTTTCACCAGAACTTTCAAAACCATAAATCCAAAATTCTTTCTCTTTTAGATACCTTATAGCATTATTTATGTTTGTCACCAAAGCTACAGGTACAATAGCAGCCGCACCAGCTGATGCTTTTATCGCAGATGCGGTAATTTCACAAGCACGATACTTAGGTATTACTATCAGTTCAATTTTGAATGCAAGAGCATTCCTTATTATTGCACCTACGTTGCCAGGATCTTCAATATGGTCTAAAATGCATATTTTTGTAACTTTGTTAGAATAAATCTCGAAATCAACGTAAGGAAAATGTGTAATCTCTGCAACAACCCCTTGATGTTCATAAATATTTGTTATTTTTGAAATCTCTTTATTATCTAGTATTACTGCATCTTTAACTTCTTTAGATATAAATCGTTTATACAATTCTTGATTACATAATACCTTCTTTACTAAATTTCTCTTGTGTTTAAGAAAACTTAAAACAGGATGAATACCATATATGTACATTATCTTAAATTCTCAAAAAAGATTTTTGGATTATCAGCATCAAGTATAGGTCTACCAACGACAATATAGTCAGCTCCAGCCTCAAAGGCTTCTTTAGGTGTTAACGTTCTTTTTTGGTCATCTAAACTTTTATCAATGCGTATTCCAGGAGTCACAAGAAGAAAATCTTTCCCAAATTTTTCTCTTAATATTTTTATTTCTTTCGGAGAACATACAACCCCATCTAACCCATTTGTTTTGCCTATATTAGCAAAATGTAAAACCAAATCTTCTAATGATAAAGAGTATTTCAATTTCTCAAGGGAATTTTCATTGTGGGAAGTCAAAACTGTAACACCAAGCAATTTAATTTCACTATTAACTTTTTTTTTCATTTCAACTGCCTTCTTAATCATCTCATCTCCACCAACTATATGAATGGTTAACATATCGATGTCATGTTTTAAAGCAGATTCAACAGCTTTTTGAACAGTATTAGGAATATCATGAAGTTTTAAATCCAAAAAAACTTTATAGTCAGCAACTTTTACTTTTTTAATGATGTCTGGTCCAAAAAATATAAAAGACTGAAGTCCAATCTTAAATATTTCAACATGATCCCTTAATTCTTTTAACAAGTAAGTAATTTTATCAATATCTATAGTATCTAATGCAACAATAACTTTTTTAGATAGTTCGTTCATAAGAATGCAGTTTTATTAATATATTTAAAAAATCTAAAAAATGTTTTCAAAATAGCTTATAACTTCTTGATATGTCATATAATTTTTTTCTTTGGTTTTTCTTGTATATATTTCCAACTTTTGGTCCTTTTTATAATTATTTCCGATAGTAATTCTAAATGGCACACCAATCAAATCAGCATCTTTAAATTTAACACCAGGTCTTTCATTTCTATCATCAATCAAAACATCGATTTTCTTTTCTACAAAATAATCATAAAGTTTATTAGCTATATCCATAAACTCCTGATTTTTAATATCAAGGGGCAAAATTATAACCGAATATGGAGCTATAGGTAATGGAAAAATAATACCATCTTCATCATGATTTTGTTCAATTGCAGCTGCAACAGTCCTACCAACACCAATGCCATAACATCCCATAATCATTGGTTTTTCTTTACCATTTTCATCTAGAAAAAAAGCTTTCATAGCAAGACTATATTTTGTACCTAATTTAAAAATGTGCCCCACTTCAATGCCTCGTTTACTATATAGTTCTCCATGAGCACATCTTGGACAGGGATCACCTTCTTTTGCTTCAGAGATATCAACAAATTCGTCTACCATCATATCCCTTTCAAAATTTGCATTAATTAAATGATAATCTTTTTCATTTGCACCAGTAACAAAATTTTTTAATCCTTTTAATGATATATCAGCAATTACTTTTATATTTTTCAAATTGTATGGTCCCATAAAACCAACAGGTAAAGATAAATTATTTTCTATTTCTTCATCAGTTGCCAGTCTAATTTCATTTGCCTTTAAATAATTCTTCACCTTTATTTCATTGGCTTCTCTATCTCCTCGAACTAATACCATATGTAAAACAGAATCAACGAGATATACAACAGTTTTTACAAGTTTTTGAACTGGTACATTTAAATACGATGAAACTTCTTCTATTGTTTTTTTATCTGGTGTATGAACTTTTTGTAATGGTTTTAACTGTTCATTTATGTTAGTCTCAGCTATTCTTAGCCCTACTTCAGTTTTTTCTTTATTAGCTGCATAATTACAGTGTCTGCACAAAAATATTACATCTTCTCCACTATCAGCAATTACCATAAACTCATGGGAGAAATTACCACCAATATTGCCTGTATCTGCCTCTACTGCCCTAAAATCTAAACCACATCTCTTAAATATATTGCAATAAGCCTCATACATATTCATATACGTTTTCTCAGCACTTTCCTCATCTACATCAAAACTATAACCATCTTTCATTATAAATTCTCTTGCTCTCATTACGCCAAAACGTGGCCTTATCTCATCCCTAAATTTAGTCTGTATTTGAAACAAATTTTTAGGTAGGTCTCTATAAGACCTTATATTATTTCTAATAAGATCGGTTATTACTTCTTCATGGGTAGGACCATAACAAAAATCTCGCCCTGCCCTATCAACAATTCTTAAAAGTTCTTTACCATAATAATTCCATCTTCCACTTTCTTCCCATAATTCTTTCGGCTGGATAGAGGGCATTAAAACTTCAATTGCACCTGCCCTTTCCATTTCTTCCCTAATTATTTGTTCTACTTTTCTAATTGCTTTTAAACCATAGGGTAAATAAGAATAAATACCACTTGCAAGCTTTCTTATCATACCAGCTCTTATCATGAGCTTATGGCTTATAACTTCTGCATCAGAAGGATCTTCTTTTAATGTGGGAAGAAAATAGTTTGTGAGCCTCATAATTTACCCCTTTCATTCTGCCAATCTATATCCATTTTTTTTATTTCTTTTAGAAATTCCTTTAATAAATTTTCCTGTTTTTTTATCTTCTTAAAAACTTTTCCTTTTTTAAATATTATGCCACCACTACTTGAACCAGCAATGCCAATATCTGCATCCATCGCTTCACCAGGTCCATTCACTGCACATCCCATAACCGCAACCTTAATTGGTGATTTAATAAATGATAAAAGTTTTTCAACTTTTCGTGCAAGTAATATTACATCTATATCTCTTCTTGCGCAAGTTGGACAGGAAATTAAAACAGCCCCTAAACATCTTGCACCTGTGCTTTTTAGTATTTCCTTCGCAACGATAATTTCTCTTTCTGGAGGAGCAGTTAAGGACACCCTGATTGTATCACCTAAGCCATTTAAAATTAAATATCCAAGCCCTACCGATGATCTTATTGTACCTGGTAATTCAGTTCCTGCTTCGGTAATACCTAAATGCAATGGATAATCCATTCTTTCTGAAAAAGTTTCATAAGCTAGTATGGTATTAATTACATCTGCTGATTTTAAAGAAACCTTTATATTAAAAAATCCATTATCTTCAAAAAACTTTATGTAATTCATTGCACTTTCTACAAGACCTTCATAAATTTTGTTTTTATATTTTCTTTTAATTTCAAAATCTAATGAACCAGAATTAACACCAATTCTAATAGCAATATTGTAATCCTTTGCGGCTTTTATAATTTCTTTAATTTTTTCTTTATTCTTAATATTGCCTGGGTTGATTCTTATACCGTGTACACCTTGACTTATTGCTCCAATTGCTAATTTATAATCAAAGTGAATATCAGCAATAACTGGAATAGGCGATTTTTTTAAAATTTCTTTTAATGGTGGCAGTGATTCTTCATCAGGGATGGCAACTCTTATTATTTCACATCCCAATTTATATAATCTGTTTATTTGATTTATTGTGCCTTTAACATCTGTAGTTAATGTGTTAGTCATTGATTGAATTACAATAGGCTCTCCCCCACCTATAGCAACATTTCCAACATAAATTTTTCTAGTAATCTTTCTTCTTTTTTGTAGCATGTTATAATCCAAAAAGCTTTTTTATTTAATTAAGTCGATCAGTATCAATAATAAACAGAACTTATAACCAAAAAAACTCATATTTAATCAAAAAAGTAACTCCTCTCCAAATTTTGGGATATTAATGGTTAGAGCAGGAAAGTTACTTCTTAAATAATTCTTAAAGTTATCCATGACATCTTTTTCACCATGTATAAGATATACATTTTCTAAAGATTTAATTTGAGATAGCCAATTTTTTATAATTGTTCTATCTGCATGTGAAGAAAATCCATTTATAGTAGAAATCTTTGCCGCGACCTTAATTTGTTCACCATAGATATTAACAAATTTTTCTCCATCCACTATTCTCCGCCCTAAAGTGCCTTTTGCTTGAAATCCAACAAAAACAATACTATTGTTGGGATTCCATAGATTATGTTTTAAATGATGAAGAATTCTTCCACCATTGCACATTCCTGACCCAGCAATGATTATTGCATTCCCTTTAAAAAGATTGATTGCTTTTGAATCTTCCACAGTTCTTGTATAAATAAGATAGGGAAAAGAAAAGGGATCTTTACCGCTTTTTACCAAATCACATGCTTCCTTATCAAAATACTCTATATGCTTTTTAAACAATTCAGTTGCTGAGATAGCAAGAGGACTATCTAAAAAAACTCTACAGGATGGCAATTTTTTTTCTTCATACAACTCTCTAAATAAATAAAGTAACTCCTGAGCTCTTTCTAATGCAAATGTTGGTATGATTACATTACCATTATTTGAAAAGGCATAGTTTATTGCTTCTAAAAGTTCTTTTTTAGAAGTTTCAAAATCCTTGTGTTCTCTATCACCATAAGTTGTCTCTATAAAAACAGTTTGAGCATCATCTGGCAAGGTAGGATCTCTAACAATTGGTTTATTCCTATTTCCAAGATCACCTGAAAATATTACTTTCTTTTCTTCATCCTTATCTTTAACAAAAATTTCTACAAATGCAGACCCTAAAATATGTCCTGCATCTTTAAAAATAACTGTTACATCACCACTTAGGCGAATTTTCTCATCATAATCAATTGATTTAAAATAATCATATGAATTTATAACATCATCCTCATTATATAGTGGCGGTGGGACAGTCTCACCTCTTCTCTGTGCTTTTCTTGATTTCACTATATAATCTTCATACATAACCTTTGCTGCATCAAGTAACATTAGTCTACCAATTTCAAAAGTTGCCTTAGTCGAAAAAATTATCCCTTTAAAACCTCTTTTTATAAGAAGAGGAATTCTACCAATATGATCTAAATGTGCATGGGTAAGCAATACAAAATCAATATCCTTTGCATCAAATGGGAAATCCTGAAAATGTTCGCCATTATTGTCATTTTGGAATAAACCACAGTCTACAAGTATTTTTATTTTCCCTGTTTCTATTAAAAAGCAAGAACCTGTTACGCTTTCAGCCGCTCCGTATGGAATAATTCTCATCTTTATATTGTTTGGTTTTTTAAAAAAATGTATCATAAATTCATATGTTAGAAAACAAAAAAATTTATGAAGAGAAAAAACGAAAAAGAGAAAAGATTTATATAATTGTAATTGCTATATTGCTTTTAATTCTTCTTTATCTTCAGCTTTTTATTTCCAAAGAGGCAGGTATTCTACCATTTCCAGCTGAAATAGTTGTAATAATTCTTATCAACATAAATTTGATTCTTCTTTTGGTGCTGGTATATCTTGTAATTAGAAACTTTCTTAAAGTATTGTTCGAATATAAATGGATAGGTTCAAAAATTAAGTACAAACTTGTACTTTCTAATTTGATTCTTTCTATATTACCAGGTTTCTTGCTATTTGCAATTGCTGCAACCTTTATCACGATTAGCATAGAAAGATGGTTCAATATCCAATTGGAACGCTCCTTAGATGAATCCTTAAAAGTTGCCAAGACATTTTATAAAAACTCTTCTGATAATGCACTCTTCTATGCAAGAAGTCTGAGTAATTTCATAAGAGACAACAAATTATTAAACCAGGAAAAATTAAAGTTTCTTTCCACATATGTTGGACAGAAAAAGAAAGAATATAACTTAGAATCTATAGAGGTTTTTTCTGCCTTAAAAGAACAACTTGTAAAAGATATACCTCAATTCGCTAAACCTACTGACTCACAATCGTCAATAATTCAGGATGCTTTAAATAATAAAGAAACAATAATAGTTGAAGAATCAACCACTGGAGATATTATAAGAGCGTCCGTACCAATTTATTCTACTTATGCAAAAAATGAGCCCGTTGGTGTTGTTGTTGTTAGTTATTATATACCCCATAGCATGGTTAGCAAAATGCAATTTATTACAACCACTTATGAAAAATACTCTAAACTGCTCATGTTTAAAAAGCCTCTCAAATCAGGACTCATTGTAATGTTATTATTAACTACTTTAATCGTCATATTCATATCAATATCATTTGGTATGCATATGGCCAATAGAATCATTGAGCCACTTGATTACATGACTGAAGCTGCTATTAATGTTTCTACAGGAAATATGGATATCAAAGTTCCCATAACCACGAAAGATGAAATTGGTCAGTTAGCCATTGCATTTAACAAAATGGTTTTTGATTTAAAACAAAAAAATGAAATAATCGAATCTCAGTCGAATTACTTAAAAATATTAATGAACAAAGTCTCAACAGGAATTATCTCCTTTTCAACCGATATGAAATTACTTACTATAAACGAAGCTTTCAAAAAAATTTTTGAACTTAATGATATTAATTTTTCTGATATAAAAAACATTTTTGGCAACCTTTCAAATTCACAGGAAATAATTAAGCTTTTTTTCGATGCTCTTAAAGGACAAAGCTTTGAAAAAATTTTAAATTTCAATATAGCAGGGAAAGAAAAGTTTCTTAAAATCGACATATACCCGATGTATGATGAACAACAAAAATTATTAGGTATTGTTGGTGTTTTCGATGATATTACTGAAAGCATTCGTTTTCAAAAAATGCTTGCATGGAGAGAAGTTGCAAGAAAAGTTGCACATGAGATTAAAAATCCATTAACCCCTATACAACTTTCTGCTAATCGTTTGAAAAAGAAGTATGAAAAATTAATTGAAGACGAAAATGATAAAAAAACTTTTAATGAATGCATTGATGTTATCATTACACAAGTAGAGGATATAAAAAATCTTATTAATGAGTTCTCAAATTTCGGTAGAATGCCATCTCTAAAACTTGATAAAGAAAATATAAACACGATAATAAATGAAACTTATCTACTATTTAAAGATACCCAAAAAAATATAGAATTAACCTTTTTTCCAGGTAATATACCAGAAATTATGTGTGATAGAGAACAGTTAAAAAGAGCTTTTATTAATTTAATAAAAAATGCAATTGAAGCTATTGATGATAACAGACAAGGTAAAATCATTATTAAAACCTCTTTTGATGAACTAAACAAACAGATTATTGTTTCAATTGCAGATAATGGAAAAGGCATTAAAGACGAATATAAAGAACGACTTTTTGAACCTTATTTTTCAAGGAAACCAGGGGGGACAGGACTTGGACTTTATATAGTAAACAATATAATTACTGAGCACGGAGGGAACATAAAAGTTGTAGATGCTATCCCAAAAGGAAGCGAATTTATTATTTCTTTACCATTAGAAAGGAGTAAAAATGTATAAGATTGTTGTAATTGATGACGAAAAACCAATTAGAGACTCTTTAAAAGGTGTACTTGAAGATGAAGGATATACTGTTTATACCGCAGAAGACGGCATGATAGGAGTTAGACTAATACGTGAAGTTATACCAGATGTGGTTCTATTAGATATATGGATGCCAGGCAAAGATGGAGTTGAAGTATTAAAAGATATTAAAGAAGAGTTACCACAAATTCCGGTAATAATAATGTCGGGACACGGTACAATAGAAACAGCCGTTAAAACTACAAAAATTGGTGCTTATGATTTTCTCGAAAAACCTATCTCTTTAGATAGGTTAATGTTACTAATACAAAATGCTATAAATTTCCACAACTTACTATATGAAAACATTTATTTAAAAGAGCAAATTAAAAGTGATGATGTAATTATTGCAGAATCCCCTCAAATGAAAAGAGTAGTTAATGAAATAAATGCTCTCTTAAGTACAAAAATAGCAATAGTTTTGGTTGGAGAAGAAGGGACAGGTAAAGAATTTTTAGCAAAATATATACATAGATTAAGCTCTTACAAAACAGGGAAATTTGTTGAAATAAATTGTTTAAAACAACAAAAATTAACAAACATAAAAGAAAATATTTCATTAGCATATAATGGTACTCTTTATGTAAAAGATTTCCAAAAATTAACACAAGAAATACTACAAGAAATATTAAATCATTACAAAGACTTTAGAATAATACTTTCATGTGTGGAACTAAATAATGCTCCCCAAAATCCTTCTATTAAGCTAATACATAACATTAACAACGCAATTTTAAACATACCCCCACTCAGGGAAAGAAAAGAAGATATAAAACCCTTACTTCAGCATTTTTCAGAAGTTTTTTCTGAACATTATGGGAAAAAACTAAGTTTTACACAACAGGCTATAGGAATATTAGAAAAATATTGTTGGCCTGGTAACATTAAGGAGTTAAAAAATTTAGTTGAACAAATGTACATTACATCTAAAACTACAACAATATTACAGAAAGATTTACCAGAACACATTCTTATAAACTGTCAACAAAGTACTTTACAGCAAGAATTGTTCCATCACAACCTATTAAAAGAGGCTAGAAAGGTTTTTGAGAGAGAATTCATTAAACATAAACTTATTGAAACATCAGGGAATATAAAAAAAGCATCTGAAATAATGGGCATTTCTGAAAAAAATCTAAATAAATTGATAAATTGTTTTAAACTTCAAGATTATGTTAGATAATATCAAATCAGAAGGCATTATCCTTAAAGCTGTTAATTTCAGAGAAATTGACAAGAAAATTGATATATTATTCCCAAATGGCAATTTAATTCAAGCAATAGCATTTGGTGCAAAAAAAAGTAAAAAAAGGTTTGGTGGAAATTTAGAACCTTATAACTTAGTAAAATTTGAGTTACAAAAACATAAAAGCTTTTATGTAGTTAAAGAAGCATTAACTAAAGTTATTTTCTTTAATCTAAAAAAAAATTTACAGACCCTGAAAATACTTTTCAATATAACTACCCTTTTAACTTCTAAAACATTAGATATTCACAAAGATGTATATAAGGCTCTTTTGAAACTCCTTTTTAAACTTGACGAAGCAAAAGAAAAACCAATTAAGTATTACCTTTTCTTCCTTATATATTTTCTAAAAAAAGAAGGGTTTCTATCTTTACCTCTATGTTTTACCTGTGGCAATGAAAATATTGAATATATAAAAATTGATGAGGAAGCTATTATTTTTTACTGTTCAAAATGTAATTTAGAAAAGTCATTAACCAATTTATCACCTGAAAGCATTATTTTTTTTAAAACATGCATAAGTGGAGATAGAAAATTTTTAGAACTATCTCTTAAAAAAAATAGCTACTTAGAAGTTGAAGAAGTATTGTTGAAATACATACAAAACCATTTTCAATTAAATTTAGAAAAAATTAACGATGAAAACAATATAACAAAAGCAAATACTTGACTTTTCTTGTTTTTTTGTGGTAATTTTTCTAACACTTTTTAGGGGGTTATATGACATTTCAAGAACTAATATTAAAACTTCAAAATTTTTGGGCAGAAAAAGGCTGTATAATTGGACAACCTTATGATATTGAAGTTGGAGCAGGTACTTCTAATCCCCACACTTTTTTAAGGGTTTTAGGTCCTGAACCTTGGAATGTTGCGTATGTTGAACCTTCAAGGCGTCCAACAGATGGTAGGTATGGTGAAAATCCAAATAGACTTCAACATTATTATCAATTTCAGGTAATACTGAAACCATCTCCTCAAAACATTCAAGAACTCTACTTAGATAGTTTAAAATCAATAGGAATAGATCCTTTAGAACATGATATAAGATTTGTTGAAGATGACTGGGAATCACCAACTTTAGGTGCATGGGGGCTTGGATGGGAAGTATGGCTTGATGGTATGGAAATAACACAGTTTACTTATTTTCAACAAGCAGGTGGTATTGATTTGAAACCTATATCTGGTGAAATAACTTATGGTTTAGAGAGAATTGCTATGTATTTACAAGGAGTAGATAATGTTTATGATTTGAAATGGAATGATATTATTAACTATGGTGATGTTCATTATAAAGGTGAAGTTGAATGGTCATATTATAATTTTGAATTAGCGGATATAGAAGCACTAATTAGGATGTTTGAAATTTATGAAAAAGAATCTTTGAGACTAATTGAATTAGGATTAGTTTTACCAGCATATGATTACTGCTTAAAATGTTCTCATACATTTAACTTACTTGATGCTAGAAATGCCATCTCAGTAGCTGAAAGAGCAGGACTGATATCTAGGATAAGAACCCTTGCAAAAGGCTGTGCAGAAGCATATTTAAAACAACGTGAAGAAATGGGATATCCACTTCTTAAAAAGGAAAATAAAATATGAAAAAAGGACTTTTGATTGAAATAGGCACTGAAGAAATACCTGCAGGATTCTTAAAACCAGCTCTCGACGCATTTGCAGAAAAAATAAAACTCTTCTTGAGTGAAAGAAACATAGTTTTTGGTGATATAAAAACCTATGGAACTCCAAGAAGAATGACGTTGCTAGTAAAAGATGTTGATGAAAAACAGCCAGATTTTGAAGAGGAGGTAATTGGTCCACCAAAAAAAGTAGCCATTGACAATGATGGAAACTTTACAAAAGCAGCCTATGGTTTTGCTGCTTCACAAAATGTTGATGTAAAAGAACTAAAAATAATCACAAAAGATAAAAAAGAATACATAGCTATTAAAAGAAAAAAATTAGGTGAAAATACTATTGATTTGCTAAAAAATGCTCTTCCAGAAATTATATTAAGTATACCCTTCCCTAAAAATATGAGATGGGGAGAGGGAAATATAAAATTTGTAAGACCCATACACTGGATATTAGCCCTATTTGGCAAGGAAATTATACCTTTTAACATTGGTGATGTTCAAACCTCAAATTACACAATTGGCCACAGATTTATGGCTAATAATAAAATTACTATAGAATCTTTAGAAAATTACGAAAAAAAATTAGAGGAAAATTTTGTCATAATTGACATTGAAAAAAGAAAGCATATAATTCTCACAAAAGCTAGAGAGATTGCCAAAAGCATCAACGGTGTTTTAGATGAAGATATGGAACTAATTGAGACAGTGGCAAATCTTTGTGAATATCCTATACCCCTTCTTGGATATTTCGATTCAAAATTCTTAGCCCTTCCTAAAGAAATTTTAATCACAACAATGAAAAAGCATCAAAAATATTTACCAATCTTCAATACTGAAGGCCAATTGTTACCTAATTTTATTATCGTCTCCAATACTCAACCTAAGGATACAAAAAAAGTTGTTGAAGGTAATAGTAAAGTTATCAGGGCTCGTTTTTCTGATGCTGAATACTATTTTGAAAAAGACAAAAAAATATTATTACAAGACAGGGTTGAAAAACTAAAAAAAGTTATTTTTCAAGAAAAGTTAGGCACTTACTATGAAAAAACAAAAAGATTAATAAAACTTTGTGATTTTATAAGCTCTTTAATTGCTCCTTCTATAAAAGAAAAAACAAAAAGAGCTGCATATTTGTGCAAAGCAGATTTAGTTACTGGAATGGTTTATGAATTCCCTGCGCTACAGGGGATCATTGGTGGTGAATTAGCAAAACTACAAAAGGAAGATGAAGAAATAGCAAAAGCAATATATGAACATTATTTGCCCCAATCACCAGAAGATCCTATACCTTCAACATTAACTGGTAGAATTTTAAGCCTTGCAGACAAAATAGACAGTCTTACTGGTTTTTTTGGAATTGGTATTGTTCCAAAAGGTGCCTCAGATCCGTACGGACTTCGCAGAATGGCAATCGGGATAATTAGGATTATTACCGAAACTGACATTAATTGTGATTATACCCAATTTATAAGATTTGCCTATGACAATATTAAAAATAAAGTCTCAAAAAGTTATGAAGAAGTTCTTTCTATTATCACTGATTTCATCGAAAATAGATTATATTACCAAATGCAATTAGCAGGTTATAGAGCTGATATTATAGACAGTATAGTATCAACACATCCTGTTAATTTAGCTAATGCAAAAAAAATTATAGATATAATGAATAAAGAATCTCAATCTCCACTTTTTAATGACCTAATGCTTGGCTTTAAAAGGGTTGCTAATATAACTAAGGGATTAGATAAAAGTGATTTCGATATAAACCTTTTCAAAGAAGAAGCGGAAAAGAAACTTTATAATATTTATGTTGAAGCAATTCAAAGATTAAAAGAAATCACAGAGAAAAGAAGTTTTTCAGATATACCTGTGCTTCTTGCTAATTTAAAACCCACAATAGATGAATATTTTGAAAAAGTACTTGTTATGGATAAAGACCAGAAAATAAGAGAAAACAGATTATCTTTTCTTGTAGCCTTAAGAAAGTTGTTCAGCAATATAATGGACTTTACAAAAATTCAGCAATAAACGGAGGGATTATGAGTAAAAAATATGTTTATTTTTTTGGTAATGGAAAAGCTGATGGTAAAGCTGATATGAAAGAACTGCTTGGTGGTAAAGGTGCAAACTTAGCTGAAATGTGCCATCTTAAAATCCCTGTTCCACCTGGTTTTACGATTATTACAGAAGTATGTACATACTATTATAAACATAATAAACAGTATCCACCTGAGCTTGAAAAACAAGTTAAAGAAGCCCTCACTAAAGTTGAAAAAATTATGAAAATGAAATTTGGAGATCCCAATAATCCCCTACTTGTATCAGTACGCTCAGGTGCAAGAAGTTCTATGCCAGGTATGATGGAAACAGTTCTAAATATTGGACTATGCTCAAAAACTATACCTGGACTTATAAAGAAGACAAATAATCCCAGATTTGTATATGATGCATACAGAAGACTTATTATGATGTACTCAGATGTTGTTATGGAAAAAGCAGCTGGTATCGAACCTAAAGATGGCCAAGGGATAAGAGTCCAACTTGATAAAATGATGGAAGAGCTAAAACATCAAAAGAACTACAAAAGCGACGCAGATTTAACTGTAGAAGATTTAAAATCATTATGTGATGCATTTAAAAAGAAAGTTAAGCAAGTGCTTAAAAAACCATTCCCTGATGACCCTTATGAACAATTATGGGGTGGAATTGGTGCTGTTTTTGCATCATGGAATGGAAAAAGGGCTGTTGCATATAGAAGGATCGAAGGAATTCCTGATGATTGGGGAACCGCAGTAAATGTTCAAGCAATGGTTTTTGGTAATATGGGTGATACTTCAGCTACAGGTGTTGCATTTACAAGAAATCCTGCTACAGGTGAAAATGTATTCTATGGCGAATGGTTACCTAATGCACAAGGTGAAGATGTTGTTGCAGGTATAAGAACCCCTAATCCTTTGAATGAAGCTACAAAAAGCGAACATAACAAACATTTACCATCACTAGAAAAGGCAATGCCAGAAGTTTATAAAGAGTTATTAAAAATAAGAAGCATACTTGAAAAACACTATAAAGACATGCAAGATATAGAATTTACAATTCAAGAAGGTAAATTATGGATGTTGCAATGCAGGGTTGGTAAAAGAACTGGAACTGCTGCATTAAATATGGCTATGGACATGCTAAAAGAAAAACTAATCACCGAAAAAGAAGCAATACTTAGAGTTTCACCTTCACAACTCGATGAGCTATTGCACCCTATAGTCGATCCTGAAGCCGAAAAAAATTTAACTCCCCTTGCAAAAGGTTTACCTGCAGGTCCAGGTGGAGCATGTGGAGCTATTGTTTTTACAGCTAAAGATGCTGTTGAAGAAACAAAAAAAGGTAAAAAAGTTATCTTAGTAAGAGAAGAAACTAATCCAGAAGATGTTGAAGGCATGAGAGCAGCTGTAGGTATTTTGACTGCAAGGGGTGGAATGACAAGCCATGCAGCACTTGTTGCAAGAGGATGGGGTAAGTGCTGTATTGTGGGTTGTGGTGCTTTAAAAATTGATTTAAACAAAAAAATATTGAAAGTTGGAGATAAGATTTTTAAAGAAGGTGATTATCTCACCCTTAATGGTACTAAAGGATATGTTTATGAAGGAAAAGTTAAGATGGTTGACTCAACGGAAAATCCAAGATTTAAATCCTTTATGAAGCTTGTGGATAAATATAGGGTTCTTAAAGTAAGAACCAATGCAGATACACCAGATGATGCAAAGACGGCGTTAGAATTTGGTGCAGAAGGTATTGGACTTTTTAGAACAGAACATATGTTTTATGGTAAAAACTCAGAAAAACCACTTTTCTACTTACGAAAAATGATAGTAGCAACTAATGAAACAGAAAGAAGAAAAGCATTGAATGAACTTTTTCCTTATGTAAAAAAGGATATTAAAAATACTTTAGCAGTTATGAAAGGTTTACCTGTAACTATACGTTTATTAGATCCACCTTTACATGAGTTCGTACCATCACGAATTGATGAAAGAGAAAAACTTGCTAAAAGCTTAAATATTTCGCTAGAAGAGTTTAATAAACGTGCAGAAGAATTACATGAAACTAACCCTATGATGGGACATAGAGGTGTTCGCTTAGGGATTACTTATCCAGAGATTACAGAGATGCAGGTTCGTGCAATATTTGAAGCTACAGCAGAATTGATAAAAGAAGGCAAAAAAGTCTTTCCTGAGATAATGATACCAGTTGTTGCAACCAAGAAAGAATTAGACCAACAAAAAGCAATCGCTGATAGAGTATATAATGAGGTTTGCAAAAAATATAAACTGAAAAAGATAGATTACCTTTTTGGTACAATGATTGAAATACCAAGGGCAGCATTAACAGCAGATAAAATTGCCGAAACAGCAGAATTCTTCTCCTTTGGAACCAATGACTTAACACAGATGGGATTTGGTTTTTCAAGAGATGATATAGGTTCTTTCTTGCCTGATTATTTAGATAATAGAATCTTACCTGCAGATCCTTTCCAAACTCTCGACCAAGAAGGCATCGGAGAACTAATATCAATAGGTATTGAAAGAGGAAGAAAGACAAGACCAATTCTTAAAGTAGGCATTTGTGGTGAGCATGGCGGCGATCCTAAATCAATAGAATTCTGTCATAAAGTCGGAATGGATTATGTTAGCTGTTCACCTTTCCGTGTTCCAGTAGCAAGACTTGCAGCAGCTCAAGCAGCGATAAAATTTCCTAAGAAAAAATAAAAAAAGCCCGCATCTAGCGGGCTTTTTTTAACTCTTATAAGTTTTTCTCATACTTGAAGAAAGTATTCCTAAACTTTCTCTATATTTTGTTACAGTTCTTCGTGCAATGTTATAACCTTTAGCTTTTAATATATCCGATATTTCTTGATCACTTAGTGGAGATTTTGGGTCTTCACCTTCTATCAATTCCTTTATTAACTGCTTGACACTGACAGAAGCAACATCTTCAGAACCAATTTTTCTAATACCAGTACTAAAAAAATATTTCATTTCAAACAAACCAACAGGCGTTAACATATATTTATTACTTGTAACTCTACTTATTGTAGATTCGTGAAGATCAAGAGTAAGAGATAAGTCTTTTAAAGTCAATGGCTTCATATAATTAATACCTTTTTCAAAAAAATCCCTTTGATAATCTACAATAGCCTTTGCTACCCTCAAAATTGTACTACCTCGTTGTTGAATGCTTTTTATAAACCAATAAGCATTTTTTATTTTTTCTTGTAAAAAGTTTTTTGTGCTTTCATCAATCTGTTTATTCTTAAGCAATTGTTCATATTGTCTGTTTATTTTTAAGGAAGGAATCCCTTCCCTATTCAGAAATACTTTGTATTCATCACCATCTTTAATGACAAATACATCTGGTTCTATATACTGATTGTCAAACTCAGAAAACGCAAAGCCTTTACCTGGTTTTGGATTTAAGGTTTTTATTAACTCAAAGGCATCTACAATATCATCAACAGTAACAGATAAAGCTTGCGCAATCTTTTTAAAATTTTTTTTAGATAAATCTTCTAAATAATGTGTTACTAAATGTTTTAAAAGTTCTTTTTTATTGCTTTCAAATACTTCCAATTGCACCAAAAGACACTCAGTCAAATTTCTTGAACCAACACCTATAGGGTCAAACTGTTGGATCCTTTTAAGTACTGAATCTACATCCTCTTTTGAAACATTAAGTTCTCTAGCAATATCGTATGTTTCAACCCTTAAATAACCATCAGGATCAATATTACCAATAATCTCTTCACCAATTCTAACTTCAGCTGGTGTAAAATGGCCTAAATGCAACTGCCATAAAAGATGATTATACAATGTTGTTGGTTTAGTTACAAAGTTTTCCCAAATATTTGCTTCTTCATCATCAGGTGACTTTTGATTATAGGACTTAATTTTTGCATTGTAATTATCACGAATTCTAGAATAGGTTTCCAAAATTTTTGAAACATCAGTGTCTTCTGAAAAATTGTTAAAATCGCTCTCATTATCTTGCTCAGCCAATTCTAAAACAGGATTTTCTTGAACTTCTAATTCAATTGATTCTCTAAGTTCCAAATGGTTCAATTGCAATACTTTAATAGATAGCTGCAATTGAGGTGTCAAAACAAGTTGTTGACTTAATTTCGTCTGTAATTTCAAGTCCAGAGCCATTATAATACGTACCCCTCTCCTAAATAAGATTTTATAACCAGTTCATCTTTAGAAATTTCCTCAGGTGTGCCTTTAGAAAGTATTTTTCCATTGCTAATTACATATGCCCTATCACAAATTTTTAAAGCTTCTCTGACATTGTGATCAGTAATTATTATTCCTATACCCTTGTTCTTTAATTTAATTACCATGTTTTGAATATCAGCCACAAGTATAGGATCTACTCCAGCAAAGGGCTCATCAAGCAATATAAATCTCGGTGATAAACTAAGTGTTCTTGCTATTTCTAATCTTCTTTTTTCTCCACCCGATAACACTGATGCCTTATGATTTCTTAAATGTTCAATCTGAAATTCCTTCAACATAGCATTTGTTATAGTTTTAATCTCTTCCTCAGAATAATTATTTTCTTCTAGAACAATTTTTATATTGTCCTCTACAGAAAGTCTTCTAAAAACAGATTGCTCTTGAGGTAGATAGGCTAGACCTTTTTTAGCTCTCATATAAATAGGCATATTAGTGATATCTTCATCATCAAGATAAACATGACCTTCATCAAGTCTTAAAATCCCTGCAATAATATAAAATGTTGTAGTTTTACCAGCACCATTAGGTCCAAGCAATCCAACAATTTCACCTGGATATACATTTAAAGATATATTATCTACAACCTTTTTCGAACCATAACTTTTGCATATATTTTTTACGTTTAACAAACTATTCCCCCGATTTAAATATTACTCTAGGTCTGTTACCTTCTATGATACTTCTGTTTTCTTTCATAAAAAATGTTACTTTATTTCCCGTAATTTGGTTTTCCCCTTTTTCTGTAATAGTTACAGGGTTACCCTCAAGGATTATCATATCCTCTTTCTGATAATATTTACCAATATCCCCTTTAGCTATCTTTTCTCCCTGAACTATTTTTACATTGCCTTTTGCAACCATATAATCAATTTCTCTCTTTTTAGTAGTTGGATTTTCGTTATAGAACACTTCCAATCTTGAACAATATAGCGTTATGTCGCCTTTTTTTGCTACAACATCACCAGAGAAAATAATCATTTTTTTATCTTCCATTAACTCCATTAAATTTGAGTTTATATCAACAACACTGTTTTTATCAGATGAATAGGCAATAGAGGCAATAACTAAGATGAAACTTAAAAAAATTAAGATTTTATTTTTGATAGCCATATCCTTCCTCTTGCATTTTTTAATATAAATGTTTTTGTAGCTAAATTATAAACAAAATCCCTACCTTCCAGCTGAACTGCATCATAAATAATTTTAATGTTTTGCGGTGCTTTAATTGTTTTCAAGTTTTTGTAATATATAAGCCTATCTGTCAAAATATAATTATCATTATCTTTGAAAATAACATTTTTATCCAGTATAAATTGGTTATTTATAGTATCACCTACCCCACTCTCAGCTGAAAAATCATATTTTTTATGTTCTGTCATATAGAAACCTTCAATATTGCTAACAACCTGCCTCTCCTTATTTTTTTCAAGCATTTTTCCTGTAAAAAAGAGCTCATTGCCATTTTTTTCTTTAATTCGATAAATGAAATCTTGAATAACTATTGGCTCAGTATCAAGCTGTAATTTTTTAGAAGATTTATAAGAATAAATAGAGATAGGATATATGGAAACTACAAAACATATAAATAACAGGAAGCCAATAGCATTTTTCATACCAATAAAAATATATCATAGAATATTTGAAAATACAATCTTCTTTGAGTTTTTGTCTATTTATGATAATATAGCTAGTCCATATGTTCACAAGAAATGCTGATGTAGTTTTTCTTCACGCACCAAGTATTTATGACTTTAGAAAAAAGCCAGTTATTCACGGACCTATTAGTGATGTTATACCTTCGGGACCTATATTTGAGATGTACCCAATTGGATTTTTAAGCTTAGCAGGACATTTAGAAAAAGCAGGTTTCTCTACAAGAATTATAAATGTTGCTAACAAAATGCTAAATTCCCTTTCTTATAACCCAGAAGAAGATATTAAAAAACTTAATCCCCTAGCTTTTGCAATCGATTTACATTGGTTGCCTCATGTACAGGGAAGTTTAAAATTAGCCGAAATAGTTAAAAAATACCATCCCCACACTCCAGTCATTTTTGGTGGTTATTCATCTACTTATTTTCATAAAGAATTGATTACCTATCCTTTTGTAGACTTTATTTTAAAAGGTGATTCTACAGAAATCCCGATGGTAATGTTAATTAAAGCTATTCGGGAAAAAAAAGATTTTAAAGATATACCCAATCTAACATATAAGGATAAGTATGGCAATATAATCCATAATGAAATAACTTTTGTACCAGAAACTACCGATTATGTTATGACTGAATATACATTGCCCATCAAAAAAACATTTAAATTTTTTGATTTAAATGGATACATTCCTTTCCAGACATGGATGAGGTACCCCGTTACTGCTGTTTTTTTATATAGAGGATGTTTACATAATTGCAGAACATGCGGTGGTTCTAAATTCACCTGTGAAAATATTTTTAACCGGCAAAAACTTGCCTTCAAATCACCCGAAAAAGTTGCAGAAGAGCTATCAAATATACAAAAATATATTAATGGACCTGCTTTTATTATCGGAGACATTTTACAAAATGGTCGAGAATATGCACAAAAAATTCTCGATGAAATTAATAGAATTAACTTCAAAAATGATATAGCATTAGAGTTTTTTGTACCACCTAATGAAGAGTTTATAAAAAAAGTATACGAGTGTATACCTAAATATAACGTAGAAATGTCTCCTGAATCACATGATGAGACTGTAAGAAGAGCTTTTGGAAGGCCCTTCAATAATGAACAATTAGAAAAAGCAATAGAAGCCTGTGTAAAATACAGATGTAGAAGAATAGATTTATTTTTTATGACTGGACTACCCTACCAAACTTATAAATCTGTGATGGAAACAGTAGATTATTGTGAATATCTTTTAAAAACATATGGAAAAGATAAGACGGTTTATCCTTTCATATCACCACTTGCACCGTTTATTGATCCTGGCAGTGAAGTATGGGAAAATCCTGAGAAATATGGATATAAGTTTTTTGCAAAAACACTTGAAGAACATAGAAAACTAATGGAAAATGCATTGAGTTGGAAGTATTTTCTTGACTACGAAACCAACTGGATGACAAGACATGAAATTGTAATGAGTACTTATGAAGCTGGTATTAGATTGAACGAATTAAAACTAAAATACGGTTTAATACCAGAAAAAACTGCAAAACTTGTTTTAAAAAGAGCAAAAACTGCAATTAAATATATGGAAAAAATAGATAAAATTATTGAAATGGGCGTAACTGGTTTAAAAGAATTAGAAAAAATTGCTCCTGAAATCTCTGATATTAATATTCACACGATTTGTTACAAAGAAGAACTAAACTGGCCAGTTAGTTTTTACAAATTTAACATTTTCAAAATTCTTTACTTTATTTTTAAAGAAGCAATGAATAAAATATATAAATCATTAAAAACATCTATAAGGAGGGCATAGGATATGAAACGATTATTTTTACTATCAGCACTAATCTTTACCTTTACAACGTCTTTATTTGCTAAAGAAACAGTAAAAATAGGTTTAATAACACCAATAACAGGAGATATAAAAACATTTGGAGAATCGACAAAGAACTCTTTTTACATTGCATTGGAAGAATATTCAAAAAAGGGAAAATATAACATTAACCCCATTATTGCTGATGATAAAAATGACCCAACGGAAGGTACGAATGCTGCATTAAAATTAATAACACAAGACAAAGTTTTAGCAATTATAGGCCCATTAACTTCTAAAGTAGCTATTCCCGTTAGTGAAATAGTTAATAGTAATAAAATACCAATGATAACGGGAACAGCAACAAATCCAAAAGTTACTGTTAGTGATGGTAAAAGAAAAAAATATGTATTTAGAGCTTGTTTTATAGACCCCTTTCAAGGACAAGTTGCAGCTAACTTTGCATTAAAAAATTTAAAAGCCAAAACTGCTGCAATACTTTATGATGTTGGTAACGACTATTCAAAGGGATTAGCTGAATTCTTTAAAAAAACCTTTGAAAAAGATGGGAAAATAGTTGCTTTTGAATCATATCAAAAAGATGACGTTGACTTTTCAGCATTAATAACAAAAATAGCGATTAAAAAACCTGATATAATCTTTATCCCTGATTATTACAACAAGGTAGCTTTAATAGCAAAACAAATTCGTGAAAAAGGTTTAAAATCAACATTATTGGGCGGTGATGGTTGGGATTCACCTGATTTATTAAAAATAGGTGGAGATGCTGTTGTAGGAAGTTACTATACAAACCACTATTCACCAGACAGAAAAGACCCAGTAGCTGAAGCATTTATTAATAAATATAAACAAAAACATGGAACAGTACCTGATGCTTTAGGTGCTTTAGCCTATGATGCAACAATGATATTGTTAAATGCTCTTGACAAAGCTGCAAAACCAGATCCAGAAGAAATACTTAAAGAAATTGAAAAAACAAAAAACCACAAAGGTGTAACAGGAACAATTACATTCAATAAAGATGGTGATGCAGTCAAATCGACAGTTATTTTAAAAGTAGAAAAGACAGGACCTAAATACGTAACAACTGTTAATCCTTAAAAAAAAAGAGGCAGTGTAAACTGCCTCTTAATATGTTGATAAGATGGAAACTTTGTTATATATATTACAGCAATTTATTAACGGTATCCAGCTAGGCGCTGTATATGCCCTAATTGCACTAGGATATACTATGGTTTATGGTGTTTTAAGGATGATAAATTTTGCCCATGGTGATGTTTTTATGTTAGGAGCATTTATCTCTTATTATGCTATTAATAAATTCTCTCTCCCCTTCCCTGTTGTTATATTAGTTTCAGCACTAATAACCGCTATAATTGCTATTTTGATAGAAAAAATTGCTTACAGACCTCTTCGTAATGCACCTAAAATATCTTTACTTATTACTGCAGTAGGTGTATCTCTGTTTCTAGAATATACATTAAGTTTAAATATTTTTTTTACTCCCAATTATATAGGTTTTCCAAGACCATTTGAAATTAAAAACTACGAATTTTCTCTACTAACAATTAATAGCATACACATTATCATTATTTCAGTAACATTAATTTCATTGCTATTGCTCTATTTACTGATTTACAAGACAAAATATGGAATTGCTATGAGAGCAGCATCACATGATTTAGAAATCTCAAAACTTATGGGTATTAATATTGATAATATCATATCTTTTACATTTGGTATTGGAGGCGCTTTAGCAGGCATTGGTGGACTCTTATATTCTATCGCCTATCCCCAAATAAATGTTTTTATGGGGATAATGCCAGGAATAAAGTCTTTTATTGCTGCTGTTTTAGGTGGTATAGGGGTCATTCATGGTGCAGTATTAGGTGGCATTATAATTGGAGTAGCTGAGGTCTTTGTATCAGCATTTCTATCTTCTACATTTAGAGATGGAGTTATTTTCATTATACTATTTATCTTCTTACTTTTTAGACCAAACGGAATATTTGGAAAGAGAATAGAGAAAGTATGAAATTTTTTATTGAGATAAGAAAATTACTAATCCTTTTTTTCATAATTTATCTTTTTTTAAAAATTGCTATTTTAACCAATATACCTACTGAATATCTTGTACAAATTACTCTTTATTCATTTATTGTAGTTTTATCAGCATTAGGTTTGAACATAATATATGGTTATACAGGACAATTTTCATTAGGACATGCTGCATTTTATGGGATAGGTGCCTATTTTACTGCTTATATAACTAAAACTTTTGAAATAGAAAGTATACCACTTTTTATTATTGTTCTAATATCAGGCGGAATTTTTACTTCAATTATTGCATATCTCATAGGTGGACCAATATTAAGATTGAAAGATGATTTTCTTGCAATAGCAACTTTAGGGTTTGGAATTCTTGTAAGGGTTTTTTTAGATAATTCTGATAGAATTTCTGAAGTACTTGGTGGTTCTAGAGGATTAGTCGGTATCAACAAAATTACAAATCTTGAGCTGACTTATTTTGTAACAATATTTTTTATCATTGTTACAAGAAACCTTATTGACTCTAGATATGGTCTTTTTTGGAGAGCAATAAAAAATGATGAGATTGCAGCAAGCTCTATAGGCATTAATACTTTTAAACAAAAACTTATTGCCTTTGTATATGGCTGCTTCTTAGCGGGTATAGCAGGTGGATTATATGCACATTTATATACTTTTCTTCACCCATCAAACTTTGATATTTTAAAATCTGTAGACTTTCTCATTGTTGTAATAATTGGTGGCATGGGAAGCATAAGTGGTACAATTATGGCAGGTTTATTTTGGGTATTTTTTATTGAAGGTTTAAGAATTATATTACCCTCTGAAATCTTAGAATATCGTTGGGTTTTAATACCAATTTTATTGATAATTATTATGATGGTAAGACCTTATGGCTTGATGGTTAAAAAAGAAGGCTATTAATTATGAGTATTTTACAAGTTAAAAATATTAGCAAAAACTTCGGTGGTATAAAAGCGGTTAATAATTTGTCTTTTGAAGTTAAAAAAGGTGAAATAATAAGTATTATTGGTCCAAATGGTGCAGGTAAAACAACAGTTTTTAACCTAATTTCAGGTTTTTACAAACCCGATAGTGGAAAGATTATATTTAAAAATGAAAACATAACAGGTAAGCCTTCCAATGTTTTAGCAAATTTAGGTATAGGCAGAACATTTCAAAATTTAAGACTTTTTAAAAGCCTTACAGTTTTTGAAAATGTTATGGTTGCATATTTCAGTAAACATAATTATGGTATTATCGATAGTATTTTTCGTTCCTCAAAGTATACTAAATTGACATCAGAAGCTAAAAATAAAGTAAGAGAATTGCTCGATTTTTTTAAATTAACTAATAAGGAACATCTCTATGCCGCTAACCTCCCCTATGGTGAACAAAGAAAATTAGAATTAGCAAGGGCATTGGCTATAGAACCAAAAATACTTCTTATTGATGAACCAGCCGCAGGCATGAATAATACTGAAGTAAAAGAATTGCTTGAAAATTTAATAAAGATAAGGGATGTTTTTTCTATGACACTTTTAATTATAGAGCACCAAATGGAATTGGTAATGAATATTTCTGAAAGAATAATTGTTATGGACTTTGGTGAAAAAATCGCAGAAGGAACACCTCAAGAGATAAAGGCTAACCAAAGAGTTATTGAAGCTTATTTAGGAGAATCTATAAGTGTCTGATAAAGCTTTTTTTAAAATAAAAAATTTAGTTGTAAATTATGGAGTAATAAAAGCTATTGATGATGTATCTATAACAGCACATGAAGGAGAAATTATAGCTCTTATTGGTGCAAATGGTGCAGGTAAATCTACAATCTTGAAAAGCATTTGTGGTTTAGTAAAACCCACAAAAGGTAAAATTTATTTTTCAGATAAAGAAATAACCAAATTATCAACAGATAAAATTGTAAATAGCGGTATTACAATGGTACCAGAGGGAAGAAGAATATTTCCCAATTTAACTGTTAAAGAAAATATAGAAATTGGGGGATATGGGATAAAAGATAAAAAAATTTTCAAAAATACTTATGAATTTGTTTTGAGACTTTTTCCAAGATTACAAGAGAGGCTTAAACAATATGCAGGCACATTATCAGGTGGGGAACAACAAATGCTTGCAATTGGTAGAGCTTTAATGAGTAATCCTAAACTATTATTACTTGATGAACCTTCTATGGGATTAGCACCAAAAATAACAACTGAGATTTTTAAACTTATTAAAACAATTAATGAGGAACAAAAAATTACAATAATACTTGTGGAACAAAATGCAAAAATTGCACTTGATTACGCTAAAATGGCATATGTGCTTGAAACAGGGAAAGTTATTTTATCTGGTAACTCAGAAGATATAAAAAACAATCCAACTATTATAAAAGCCTACTTAGGTGGCTAATTTAATTTTGTATTATCTTTTATGATTCTTGGTGTAATAAATATCATTAACTCCTCATTTCTTTTCTCTTTGCTTTTTGACTTAAAAAGCCAACCTATAATAGGTATATCAGCAAGAAAGGGAATCCCAGTAATACTTTCTCCTTCTGAAACTTTATATAAACCACCTATGACTACAGTTTCCCCATCTTTCAATAATATTGATGTCGATGCCCGTTGGTCCTGTATTTCTGGTATATTTTCTACTTTTCTATCAAAATTTGGTTCACTCTGTCCAACATCAACTGTAAGTGTAATATTATCATCCCCAGTGATTTGAGGTGTTACACCTAATTCAATGCCAGTATTTATTGTTTCTACCGTTGCTGTTACACCTGAACTTACAGATGTTCCAAGAGGTATTGAACGAATCCTAAGAGTTGCTCCACTGCGTATTGTAGCTCTTTTATTATCTAATGTTAAAATTTTAGGTGAAGAAATTACTTTTGCATGCCCTTTTTGCTCAGCTAATTGCAATGCTAAATCAAGCCTTAAATTTTTATGAAGACTACCAATAATGATTCCCAAATTACCTATTGGTGTTGTCTGGAGAGGTGCATTTACAACAAAATTAGAACCTGGTGATGAAGCACCAAAAGTTGTTGTATCTGATTGGCTTATACCAAAAACCCTATTAGATTGAGAGGAATTGCTAAAAAACCCTCCCCATTGAATACCTAAATCTCTGCTAAAATTTTCAGTTGCATTCACGATTTTTGCTTCAATCAAAACCTGCTTTGTCCTTACGTCTAATTTTTGAATAATCTTTTTTATTTCCGCTACCACAGTTTCTTCATCTTTTATAATTAATGAGTTTGTTGGAGCATCAGCTTGAATAGATGCTGAACTAAACATTTTTGTCAATGCCGAAGCTATGTTGTTAGCATTTGCATATTGTAAATTGATAACTTCCATAACTACTTTTGGTTTCAAATCTTCTTTGTAAATCCTTAAAATATTTCCCTCAAGCTTGTAATTATAGCCTCTCGATAATAAAATTGAATCAATCGCATTTTTAAGGGTTACATTATTTAAGCTAACACTTATATTTTCTGGCATATTATCAGGTAAAATAACATTCAAACCAGCTTGCTTAGAAAGTGCTCTGATAACATCACTAATAGGCTGTGTTTTAAAATTCAACGTGTATTTTTTTTCATTATCATTCAAAACTGTTTTCACTTCATTTGCAATAACTAAATTAGCAATAAAAATTGAAAACAATAAAGCTATATATATATTCTTCATATTCAACTCCTTAATCAATGGTAAGTTCAATTTTTTTACCATTACCTACCAATATGACTTTATCTGAAAAAATTTGTTGCACCTTATAGTTATCGATTAAATCTCCCTCTTTATACAACTCACCATTTATAAATGCCCTCTTATCGTTTGGATTATATAGAATACCTTTCAATTCAAAGTGTTTGCTGATAAAATTATTTTTAAAATCCAAACCAAAAGATTTTTTTGGCTCTGCCATAGGATCTATTCTAATAAAAGTTTTTTTAGGAAAAGTCTCTTGGAAGGGTTTTAAATAGCCTATATAAAGCTCTTCTGCAAACAAATTACAAGCAAATACTAGTATTAATAAATTAACTATCAAGAAACTTCTCATCTACAAATAACCTCTAATGTTATTTGTGCTCTATTTGCTTGCTTATTATTGCCTTTATTTAACTCCAACCTATTTATATTTATAATATAGGGAAGTTTATTAAGGTATTCAATATAGTTTTTAATTTGTAAGTAGCTTCCTCTTATACCTACATTAATTATCCATCTACCGATTGTTGAAGTCTTTTCAAATTTAGCTGGAGTTATATTTTCAAAGGTTACCTCATTAAAATCGGTGATTTCTTTTAAAAACATAGCATTTTGTTTGTAATCAAGTATACGTGTCTTCAAAAGTAAAATATTTTTTAAAGCTGAACTCTTTGTTTCAACATTTTCTTTCTCAAGACTTGATAAAACACCTTCTAATTCCTGTTTTTCTTTTAGCAAACTCTCTTTTTGTTTAACAAGATTTTTTATACTTCTATCAAGTTTTGCTAAATATAATTTCTCCAACAAAACAAATAACAATATAAAAACCCCAATACCAATTGCCAATATTTTATGTTGTTTTATGACTTTCAGAAAGTTTCTCATATTAAATCCAGCCTTAATTCAAAACTATATTCATGACCATCACCAGATTGGATGTTGATTAAAGTAACATTATTATTTTTTTTCTTTAGATTATACATAAAAATAAAAATTTCTTTTTTATTTAAGCTTTTACCAGCAATTCTTAAAAACTTTTCATTATCATATTGAATTTCCAAAGAAGTAATCCAAACATGATCAGGTGTTAATTCCGAAAGGTGGTTAAAAATATTAAGTATTGCACCCTTTTTAACCAATAAAGCATTATCAATATCTTTTGAAAACTCTTTTTCAAGACTATTTCTTAACTCCACATCCTGCTGGTTCTGGTCTATTAAATTTTTTATTCTTGTTTTTTCCAAACTTAATATTTTTATATCTTCTTGTAATTTTCTTTGCATTTTAAATGAATAGTACACTTTTAATCCATTATACACAACAAAAACAACAAAAATTAAAAAAATAATTCTTTTCTGCAAAGAAACAGAAATAGGAAAAAATGGTTCTTTACTAATTAAGTTTATATGTTTCATATCAAGGCTACACCCAATGCCAAATTAAATAAATAGCCAACACTTTTATACTCACCATTATAAACTACATGTTCAAAAACATTATTTAAAATTAAAGGATATGGAAAATGTTCTTTAAAAAAACTAAACAAACCTGGTATTGAAAAAAATCCACCATTACAAATAATACATATAGGTGCTGGTTGTTTAAGTCCATTTATAAAATAATCAATAGTTCGGTTTATCTCAAAAATAATCTCTGTTAGAATATTATCTACTTTTTGAGCAACTTCTTCACTATTAATGCCTTTAACATTTAAAATTTTAATCTCGTCACTTTCTAATCCTGAAATAAGATTTATAATCCCTAAACTTAAATCACGGTTAAATAAAATCTTCTCTTTAGAGACAAAAGTAATGTTCGTATTTTGATATCCTATATCGAGCAAAACTCTTACATTTTCATCAAAATTGTAAAGTGTATTGAAGCAAATTACATTTGCTATTGTATCTATATCTATGTAGTTAATATTTAAACCAAACAACCTACCTTTACGCTGTATATCTTCGATTTTATTTTTTTCAGCATAATAAACTAAATACTCAATACTGTTGTCATCTGTCTTGCCATTGGGATAATAATCAATATTAAAATTTTCAATATTTAAACCTGTTCTATTCTTAAATTCCCAATTTATTGCAGATTTTAAATCTTTTTTTTTCTTTATTTCAGGTAATGTTATATTTATAACTTCATAAAAATGCTTTGGACAAGTAATTGCAACGTTTTTTAGAGAAATACTGTTTTTAGCTTTATGTTTTGTGATTAAATCAAATGCTAAATATATATGGTTTTCAGCATCGAATTCTTCCTTGATTTGTATCATTGATACATTTTTTATTTTTATCTTTTTATTATCTCTCTTGGCAGAAACCAGTTTTATTGTCTTAGTTCCGATATCTATACCAGTTACAAAATTCTTAAAAAACATCAAAACTCCCGTATTATCTTTTGTTTAACAAAGTTTATGTTATTGGTATTATATTTGTCACCTTTTGCTAAATAATTTAAATAATTTTCTTTAGATAACGTTAAATTCCCTATTCTTTCATAAAGATTGCCAAGATTATAATAGAAAACTCCTTCATCGTTCTTTAATGATATTGCTTTTTTAAAACATTTTTCCGCATCATCATATAAATTAAGATATGTAAGAACAATACCAAAGGTATTCCAGTAATATGCATTTGAAGGCTCTTTAATAATTAACGTTTCAGCATAATCCAAAGCTTCATTGTATCTGCCCATTTCGCATAATAGTATCGCTATGTTATTTAAAGTAAGTAAATCTTTGTTTTCTTTTCTAAGCAATTCTTCAAGGGTTTTCTGTAAAATAATTCTATTTCCACTAAAAAAAGTAGGTTTAATTTCATCTTTATTACTCATTGTTTGATTCTTTTTTATGGTTTCATTGTTAACATTATGTAAAACTTGCTTTTTAAAAAAACCTTCTCTCATATACAAACCAGCAAGATAATACCCCAATCCTATAGAGAAAAAGAGCAATATTACTAAAAGAACAGTTTTGAACATCTTTTTACCATAATTACCCTTCTTTTCATCAAGAATTTCTAGTTCTTCTAAAGAATCTTCTTCAAAATGTTGTTCTTTTTCTAGTTCTTTGATTTCATCAAAAATTTTGCTCATATATCTCCTCTTATAGCTTTAGCTAACATAAATGGGAGGTAACGAACTGGAAATGGAAGGGTTTCTTTATATGCTTGTTTAACTATATTTACATCAACAGTGTGTTTTTCCTTTTCTGCTAACTTTGTCATTATATGATACATAAGTATATTTAAAGTTCTTGGATAGCCTTTTGTCAATTTATAAATTTGAAATATGGCAAGTTTACTAAATTCTATTTTTCCCAATCCACCAGCTATTTTTAATCGATGTATAATATAATTGTGAGTTTCAATATGATTAAGTGGTGTAAGCTCACATTTTAAAGCAACTCTTTGAGCAATCTGTCTAAGACTTTTTTTAGACAATTTTTTTAATAGTTCTTTTTGACCAATAAGAATAAATTGTAATAACTTTCTCTGTCTTGTTTCTAAATTAGACAACATTCTAACCATTTCTAAAGTTTCATCAGGTAGATGCTGTGCTTCATCTATAAATACTAATGCTCCTATACCTTTTTTAAGTTGTTCAATGAGAAACATATGAATTTCTGTAATTAAGACATCATACTTTTTGTGCAAAATGTCGAGATTAAATTCCTCTGCTATCTGTTTTACAATGCCCTCTTTGGAAAGAAAGGGGTTTACTATATATGCTATATTGTAATAGGGGCTCAATTTTTCCATTAATACCCTACTTGTAATAGTCTTTCCAGTTCCTACTTCACCTGTCAATAAAAAAACCCCTTTATTATTTAAAATACCTGTATAAATGCTTTTTAAAACTTCTAGATGTTTTTTAGACCCATAGAAAAAATGAAAATTAGGTGTTAAGCTGAATGGGTCTGTTCTTAATTTAAAATATTCGACAAAATTTGCCATATTCTGATTATTTAAAATATCTAAAATATTCAAATTAAGTCAACAGAATTATTCATGTTTTTCTCTTACCCCACCTTTTGTTGGGGATGGTTTTTTTGTAATTCCTGTCGGATTCTTTGTAACAGTTATTTGAACATTACTACCGCTAAAATTAATACTACTGCCTTTTACATTTTCAACAGTTGTAAGGAAGGTATAAATTGTATCTGCACTTACTTTTGGTGCTGAGTTAAAAAATAATGAAAATGTTGCATTTTTCCCTGTGGGAAGGTTATAAGCAGCATTATTTGATGTAAAACTTATGGGATTTGAAGTATCTACTACCGTCCAGTTGGAATCGTAATACTCAAAATCGGGGTTGTTTGTATCAGTTATTGTGTTACCAATAAGATAAGAAAAATTACCGACAGAATATGCAAATCCAGAAGGAACGGTAATGCTAATCTTTTTTACATCATAATTTGTATCAATGGGACAGACTGCATTTGCTTTATTTTGCAAAGAAAATTTTAAGAAAAAGTTTTTAGCACCACCAGTTATAGTATTGGGTACTAAGCCAAGTGAATATTCTCTTAAATACCTTGTTGTAGTTGTGTAAGTTGGTGTTTGTCTTGTACCAGTTGGCGGAGTTGTTTTCTGTCCTGTAGCATAACCACTAAAATAAAAACTTGCATCATATGAGCCCGTTATCTGGTAAGTATATGTTATATTTACACTCTGGCCAGGATTTAATGTGGTAGTCGCAGGTATTGGTCCTGTGAGTTTGACAGCAGTTGCAGTACCATAAACACTTAAGTATGGAGTTACATTTGAGAGTGCAAAAACATTGTTATTTGTTAAAGTCATTGTTACATTTACTGTCTCGCCACTTAAAGGACATTCAGGGGTAAAGGTTATAGAAGCAATAAACATCCCTATATAAACTATATTTGAATTTGCTGATAAACTGGTAGTATTATTAGCTCCATTTCTAACGGAACATGTGAAATAAACAGTACCTTCTCCAGTAAATCCAGGATCAGTTGTGTAATTATAAACCAAAGTGCTCGTTGCTAATACACCAAGCGATGCGATACTTGGATTACTCGTCGTATTTGGGTTAAATCCACCAGTTTGTGTTTCTGCTGGTGGATTTGGAACTGCCGTAATGTTTGTTTGAGTTTGAGAAGAAACATTTTGAACTGTTATTGTTAAAGTAAATGTATCACCAGGAGATAAAAGGTCAGGCGTTGCTATCATTGATACTATTTTTAAACCTTTTCTATACCAAGAAACTCCTGACGGTGAGTTAACAGTACTATTTTTATTGTTGGTATACCTTGCAACAGAACTTGTCATATACTCAAGTCCACTATCTAAGTTAGAAGCAACAACATATAAGCTTACAACAAAATCTTTATAATTGTTGGTAGTGATATTGTAACTAGCACTAGTAGAATTAAAAGTAATACTGTTATTAACAGTATCTACTGTAAATGTCCATCCTGTTGGTGCTGTGTGACCTGTGGTATTTATAAGCATCGTAGTATTACTAAATGTAAACGTTACACGATTTATACTTAGAGTTGCATCATTACCCGTATTTGTGTTTGTAACCCTCAGTGTCATAGTTATTGTGTCTCTCATTGTATAATAGACGGGGCTACCAGCAGTATTCACAACGGTGTGACTTCTTGCAGCAAATAGGTTTGATACAGTCAATATAAGAAAAAAAGCAGTTAAAAATATCTTTTTCATAACCCCTCCTACCTTGACAGGGTAGTTTGAATCTTCTTTTCTACGTTTTTATAAAAACCTATCGATATAATCTCACACTGGCTACTTATTGAGTTCCCATTATTTATAACATAATAAGTGCCTGGTGTATACCAGCTTAAATCATCACAACCATAAAAGGTATTGTTTTGTTTATCAGTATAAATTACTTCATAAGGAGCAGAAAATGAAGCATCGCTATCAATTAAAAGCACACCTGCTGTTAAGAACTTTTCATTGTTATTTACAGTTATGGAACGTAAAGAGGTGTTCACACTTGTTATAGTCGCAACAGAGTAAACATAAGAACCTGCATCGTGTTTATCTTTAGAAGTCCCATTATACCCCCTTGAGCAACCTGTAAAGGAGTTTGCAGTTTTCCCTGTACAAAAAATCTGTTCAGCATCAATAAGTAAAAGGATATTAGTTGGAGGGAATCTTGACGTATCAAATACTTGTAATGTCGCAGTATTATTTTTAATATCTTTTTTTAGTGCAGTTGCAGGTAAGTTAATATAAGTTTCATAAAATGATCCATCTAAATTATCATTTCTTGTTTCGATTAAACCTTCCTTTAAAGTGTACCAGTTGTAATTCTCGGAAAGTATTTTTTTTGCATTCTCTATACCTGCTTGAGCAGTATAATATGCCTTTGAACTAAAATATTTATCAACAGCAACATTAGTTTCTATTGAAATTAAGTTTGTAAAGAAAAGTGCCAATAATGATATCAAGACCAGAGCAACTATCACAGTAACAAGGGCAAAACCGTTTTTTCTCATCTTTCATTCCTCAAAAATACGGTTGTTTCTTGAGTTATAGTTGCACCTTGAGCATTTGTTGATAATCTTATTCTAACCAAATCTCTATCAGGCTGCCATCTTACTGATGTTATATTGAAAAAAGTCACATTATTACTTATTAACGAAGGTGTAGCGTTATCTGTTACAAAATAAAGATTGCCTCCCGAAGTATAAATCCTAACTGTTGTATATCCTTTAAAAACGTTATAAGGTACCTTAAATTTTACATTACTCCCTGAATTATAGCTATTTTTGTACGCATCTTTAAATTCCTTCACAAGCCTTTCAAAAACAAGCTTGCTTTCAATTTTTACTTCTTTTCGTGGTACAATTAGCTTATAAAAATCAATTTCGTGAAATAAAATTCCACCGACAAAACCTGCTATTATACCTATAAGAAGAATAGCTAAAACAATTTCAATTAAAGTAAAAGCTTTCTCATTTTTTTTCATAGTGACGAATATTTAGTAAACCAGGTTGTTAGTTTTATTGGTTCTATATTTGTTTTGTTAACTGTAACTGTAAATATTCCACGCCAACTTGAATAAGGAGTATATGACACAGTTCTATTAAAATTATTTATCGTATCGTTAAATTTACCCAACAATGCTCTACTTATACTACTATCTAAACCAGAGATATTTTTAAATCTTGTTATTTCTTCCATCTTACCTTCCGCTAAGTATAAACCATTTAAATAATCTTCACTTTTATGGCTTTGTTTTGAAGATTCATAAACAGGAAAAATTATCGCAGGAAAAGCAATTGCTATGAGCATTATAATTATAATAACCTCAATAAGAGTAAAACCAGCATTGCCATTATTGGACATATATTCTTCCTGTCATGTTATCAACTTTTATAATCCTAAAATTTGGTCCTGATTTTAAAATAATAGAAGTTTGGTTTTTGTAAGTATTTCTACCAAGTGAATCGAAAACAATAGAGTAATTTTTAAAAAATGTCACTTTAGGGTATTTATCTCCAAGATTATAAATAAACTCAGATTGATTTTCTGGATTAATCATCAAAGTAAAATTAGCAAAACCAGCTTTAAACGTATCAGGAGTAGTTATGTAAATTTTATGTTTTTTATTTGTAGAAATTGCCTTCTCTCTTACATATGATAAATCATTTTTTATTTTCTTTGTTGCAAGTTCAAGAGCTGGATCAGAAGGGCTCTTCAATCCTAATATAATCACTGCTCCAATTATCGAACCTATCAAAATAACCATTACAATTTCTATAATTGAAAAGCCTTTCACTTTGTAAATTTTAGCATAATAGCTAATTTTTTCAAGATATTGCATTTTCTAAAAACAAGAAGAAATAAAACGCCTGCGAAACAAAAAAATATCACAATATATTCTACTAAACTTTTAAAAGCTAATTTTTTTAACCCATCCATACCCTCTAATAACTTTAAATTATTGTGTAATCCCCTTTTTTTTAAAAGATAATTAGCAATCTCATAATGGTAATAAGCCAAAATATAGGATTTGTTTTCTTTGTATATCAAGGCAAGGTTTATATGGGGCTCAATAAAATCCACTGAATACTTCATCGCTTTCTTAAAAGCATTTATTGCCTCTTTAACTTTTTCCTGCTCTAGCAAAATAATACCTACATTATTGTAAGCTTCTGCCTTACCTATTGGATACTCATTATTAATAACTAGCGTATATAGCAACTTTGCTTCTTCAATGTTACCAACATTCTTTAGTATATTACCTAACATAACTTTTGATCGTGTACTATTTGTTTCTTTTAAATTTCTTTTTAAATCTTCTATAATACCTTTTAAATCTTTTAAATCTCCTTCACCATAACCCGCTATATATTGAGGTGCAACATAGTGGTATTCATAAGTTTTAATAATATGAGAATACTTATCTAACCTTTCTAAAAAAATTATTGAAGTATCATCAAAATAAACGAGAGCATATCTTTCTTTTAAAAGGTAGAGAAAATTAAGAATATTGGGATGTTCATAATCTAATAGAAAAATTTCTGGTCTATACTGTTCAGTTATTTTCCTAAAAGCTAAAGGATCTTCTAAAGAATCAGCATATAATTTTATGAAATCTAAAGGATAACAAAGTCTACCATCGATAATTGGTTTTGAAGCAGGAAACAATTCATAAATGATATACCCACCATAAGGATAACTGTTAAAAATCTTACCATGAATATTATTTATTTTTAGAAAATTAATACTATCAACAGGGTAAAAATATTTAGCTAAACCTAATCCAGATGGTATTAAGAAGTTTTTATAATAGTCTTTGATACATATAATCAAAGTTATGATTAAAAGTGGTATTAGAACTAAACTGTTTTTTTTATTTATACCCCAATCCTTTTCAAAGTTTATGATTGTTGTTAAAAAGGCCGTTAATGCAAAAAAATCTATAAACCTTACAAATTTTAAGGATAATGTCAAATAAAACAAATAAATAGGCAAAACCGCAATTCGCTTTTCTTTCAATATGATTAACAAAGAAACAAAAATGAGGATACCATAAAAGGAAAAATATAAATACAAATCAGGAGCTTGCCATTCATAAATCTTTATTATGTTAAATATATCCTTTCTTTCTCCAAAAAAGGGATTAAAAGCTTCGATAAAAGGTCTGTGAAAATTCTGGTTTAATAAGCTCCCTAAACAAATAACAGTTAAAATTTTAAATATTTCTACATTTTTCTTTTCAAATTTAAACAAGGGATATAACAAAATGGGATTAACTAATCCAAGAATAAAACCATTATGGGTATTAACCCAAAGAATTTGGTTTAAGAATAAAAAGAGCAAATAATTTTTTGGTTTTGTCAAACAAAGGTAGATATTTACTGTAAAAAAAAGATAAGTCACATTATGAGGCCTAAAAAGAAGCCTATATCTAATAGTAAAAATAGAAAGTAAAAGAACAAAGAATACTAAAAATATATTGTCTTTTTTTCTTTTTAATGAAAAAAGAATAGTTAAACTAATAGCAACCGTTAGTGCCTGTAAAAAAATAAGCCCATTAAACCCAAATAAACTATATATAAAGTGGGATAGCTCTGAAAAAAGTTTAGAATAGTTAATATACTCGTATTGAGGATGTGAAAAGGAAAAATAATTAATCTTTAAAGTTTTAAAAAAATCTTCAATCTCAGCAACTTTTAAATAGATAAAGAGATCATAACTTCTTATTTTTACGATACTAAAAAGGAAGCTAAGAATAAATACTAGTGATTTTGAAAGTTTATGCAAATTTTGCTATTTCACCTTTTTGAGACATGAAAGATAAAGTAATAAAAGGGCTACTTTTTATGTAGCCCTTTTGTATTAATATTTATTTGCTGCGAAACCACCACCCCAGTTTGACCAGAACTGCCCTGTTGTAGAATTATATCTCCAAGCTGCCTTTGTAGCAGTTGTTGAATCTGCTGCTGTAACAGCGGGAGGTGTAGCTGTTGTTGTTACATCTATAGATTTTTTGTCAGCACCTGGATTTATTACTGCAGGATTATCTGGTATAGGACCATTTAATATACTTATTAACACATTTTCATTTGGTGGGAAAACTGTAGCCTTACCTTTTAAATTCGCATTTGCATAATATATATTGATAGCACTTCTTACACTTGCAACAGCACCTTTTACACCAGACTTTTTAGCTTCTTCCTGCAAATTCATAAATTTTGGTACTGCAACTGCTGCAAGAATACCTAATAGAATCAACACAATTACAAGCTCAATCAGTGTGAAACCTTTTTGATTTTTCATATATACCTCCTTTTTCTGACTTTTTATTTAAAAATTCTAAAACATAAAAAGTTATTTATCAAGATTAGGTTTGTTTTTCTTAAATAAATAAAAAAACATGCCTATTATTCCTGTAATAATCATCGTAAAAAACCACATTAAAGAAAGTCCAACTGCTTTTTCTTGAGGAACCCCAAACTTTCCAAATAAATAAAAAAAGCTATATTCTCTTACACCAAAACCTGAAAGTGAAACTGGTAACATTGAGATTACAGTTATCAACGGTATAAAAATTAAAAAATATTTTATGTTAAGTTCTATCGATAACCCTTTACCAAGTATATAAACTACTATAACGCCAATACCTTGAACAATAAGAGATAAACAGTACGTAACTAAGATAGTTTTTATATCTGAAAAATATGAACGTATAGTTAATCTTGCTCTCTCTAACTTTGAATAAAGCTTTTCATAGGGGAAATACACCACAAACAACGTGCCTATTATAAAAAGACTTAGAGTAAGACAAAAAAGCATAGTTATATTTGTACCTTTAATATATTCATAACCAAAAATTAAACCTATTGATGAAATAGTCATAAGAGCACACAACCCTATATATCTTTCCATAAAAACGGATACTAACGGTTCAGTTTTTCTATTTTCTTCTTTGTATAGATAATATACCTTGATTACATCACCACCAACAGTTCCAGGCATAAATAAATTGAAAAAGGTTCCAATCATATATAATTCAAAAAGCTCTAAAAAAGATTTTTTAGTTTTTACAAAATATGACCATCTAATAGTAGAGAATAACATAGTTGATAAGTATAAAATTGCTGCCAATATTAACATTTTTACATTTATTACCCTGATTTCTTTAACAAAATTAGTTATACTGATTTTGCTAAAAACAAGGTAAAGAAATAAAGAACTGACTAAAGCCTTTAATAAAAACTTTAAAATCTTTTTCAAAAAACAGTTCCTTATTTAAGATTTAAAAATTTCGCGAATATAATAAATCGGTTTTTTTTGTGTCTCAAAATATATCCTTACCAAATATTCACCAAGAATACCCATAGCTAACATCTGCAACCCTACGATAATTAACATAACTCCCAATATTAAAAGGGGCCTATTACCAATATCTTTATGATAAAAAAACTTTTCAAAGGTAAGCTTTAAAGATATTAAAAATCCTGCTAGTAAGCTTACTAAACCAAAAGGGCCAAAGGCTCTTAAAGGTTTAGTAAAAAAGGATTGAAAAAACTTTATCATAAACAAATCAAGTATAACCTTGAAAGTTCTTGATATACCATATTTTGACTTTCCAAATAATCTTGGATGATGTTTGGTCACAACTTCAGTAATCCTTACTCCATACTGGCTTGCAACAGCAGGGATAAATCTATGCATTTCACCGTATAAGTTTATATTTTTTATAACATCCCTGTTATAAGCTTTTAAACTACAACCATAATCATGTAACTTTACACCTGTTACTTTTGATATTAGCCAGTTTGCAATCATCGATGGTAACCTACGAGATAAAAAGGGATCTTTTCTATCTTTTCTCCATCCGCTAACTATATCATATTCTTTAGCTAACTCTATAAGTTTAGGTATATCTTCAGGATCGTTCTGCAAGTCACCATCCATTGTTATAATGATATCCCCTGAAGCATAATCAAATCCAGCAGCAAATGCAGCGGTTTGTCCAAAATTTTTTCTTAGCGATATAACTATTACACGTTTATCTATATTATGTAATTCTTTAAGTAAAGCTAAACTACCATCAATACTTCCATCATCAACAAATATTATCTCATAATCAAAGTCTACAGATTTAAGTACCGTACTTATTTTTTCATACAAAAGTTTAATATTTTCTTCCTCATTATAAATTGGAATTACAAGAGAAACTTTCATCAAAATCTCCTAATGGGTAAATTAATAACTTTTTTTAAACCATAACATTTGTAAATATACACATCTCTAACTTTCACATGTTTATTATATACTATCTCCTTCATCTTTTCATAATGGTTACACTGCAACTTCATCAAAAAATCATAAAAATAATTATCTTTTTTCGTAACAAAAATCGCATCTCTACCAGCATAATTGTTTATATCATAATCAGGTTTGTATGACCAGATATCATACTGATTCATACGTCTTCCCGAATAGTTCACACAAAATACAAAAGGCTTAGAACTAGTATAAAAAGATAAAAGGCTTGATAATTGGTAATCATCAGTAAAAATTAATATATTGTCACCGTCCATCATATTGCCCTTTATGTGATCAATTTTCTTACCCAAAGCTTCCCACCCAAGAATTCTATTAACTGGATTTTTATCTTTTAAAACGTATAAATAGGGAGAAAAATAGCCTATAGATGTTATAATCACTGCAAATATATAAGAAAAAATTAGCAATTTTTTTGACCTAAACTCCATCAAAGATAGAGCTAGAATACCCGAAGGATACGCAACCATAGGCCAGTTTGCTTCGACCTTTCCATGTAAACTTTTTAAAGCAAAGAAAAGAAACACAGGGAGAAAAAAACTTATACAAAATTTTCTTTCTATGTCTTTTATTTTTGTTAAAGCATATACCATAAGCATAAATATAAAAGGAGTTAAAAGACCAATTTGTGAAATTAAAAACTCAAAAAAATCTGAAAATGAAATAAAAAAACCTTTTTCTAATCTTGCGTGGTAAGCCGTATGTTTTAATGTAACCCAATCATGCATGTAATTCCAAAATATCACAGGAGAAAAAACAATGAGTGAAGTAAAAAAAGCTATATAAATTCTTGCTTTTTTTAGCTCATCAAAACCTTTATACATTACTAGAAACAATAGCAAAGAGGGGTAGAAAAAAATCATCGTATATTTTGCAAGCATTCCCATTCCAACAATTACACCAAGGGATATCCAATTGAAAATATTGGGAAAACTATTCTCGAATACCATTTTTATGATGAGGTACATCCCTAATAGCCAGAAATATAAGAAAGGACTATCAATTGTCATAATAATACCTAAATACGAAAAAAATGGTATTATTTGTATAGACAATCCACTTAAGAATGCCTTTTTATCGTTTTTACTGAATAAATATGTTGCTTCATACATTAAAAGACTTGAGAAAAATGAGAAAAAAACAGCAAAAAAACGAACACCCAATTCGGTATTTCCAAAAATCTTTGTGCCTAAAAAAATAATATAAGAAATCAAAGGACCTTTGGAATAGTAACTCATATCTAAATTTCTTGACCATTCCCAATAATGTGCTTCATCTCCACTTAAGTCAATGGGTGAGTACTTTATATACAGTATCCTAAAAATTGAAATAATGAGTAGTATTAAAATTAAAAAGCTTTTGTAAAGTTGTTTTTCCCTTAGTTTCAGAATGTTATGATAAAACATCAACATTGTTTTTCCCATTATAATCCCTAAAAACGCTCCAACTAACACATCTGATAAATAATGAACACCTAAAAAAACTCTACTTATAGCAATAAATATAGCTAATAAAAATAGTAAACTAAAATTTCTAAAGTATCTTCTTAAAAAATAAGCCACTGCAAAAGCATTTGTTGCATGATTTGACGGCATTGAAAAGGAGCGCCCAAGCCCTTCTAAATTAATTATGTCATGTTCATAAAATGGTCTCGGTCTCATGATAATGTTTTTAAGCGTATTAGAAAGAAAATCTGCAAATAAGAATGTAAAGCTAACAAACAATAAAAAGTAAAAACCGTTCTTTTCTTTAAAAAATGCATAAAAAATAAAGGGAATAAACAATAAATAGCCATACTTTGATAAAAACGGCATTGCAACATCTGTAACAGGGTTTTTTAAAATAAAATTAAATAAGTAAAGCACTGAGAAATCAGCTTGTTTAACTAAATCAAGTATCTTTAACATTATATAAGACCTTTCTCTTCCAATTTATTAAGAACATCTTCAACAGTAATTAGTTCCATACACTTCATTTTATCAAACTTTCGTATGCACTGTCTTTTAAGACAATAGGAACATTCAATTTCCCTATGCAAAATGTAATCTTTATACCCAAAGGGATATGTAGTTTTAGGATTTGTTGAACCAAATATACCTATTACTGGTGTACCAACTGCTGCAGAAACATGCATTGGACCAGAATCATTAGAAATAGTAAATTTACAGCTTTTCATTACTACTGGCAGCTCATCAATTGATGTCTTCCCTGCCAAATTAGTAACCTGTGTGTTTATTGCTTTTTCTATCAATTCACACCTTTCTCTATCATCTTTACTTCCTACTAAAACTATATGAAATCCTTTTTGTATCAAAATTTTCCCTAACTGAATGTATCTATCAGCAAACCAGCATTTGGCTGGACCATATGCTGCTCCAGGTACAAAACAACATAGATTAACATCACTTATATTGTTCTTTTCTTTAAAATAAGCAACTTCTTTTTCAGTAACCTTTAAGTATGGTTTTTCATCAAAATTACCATTGAATAAACCTGTTAAAATACCTAAATAATAGTATACCTGGTGCATCTCCTTTATTTTTTTTGACAATGGTATAGCCTCAGTAAAAAACAATCTTCTTCCCCTTATATTATAACCATATCTTTCAGGAACTTTTGCCAAAAAAGGTATTAATGCTGAAATCCAAGAATTAGGTAGTATAAAAGCTTTTTCAAATTGCAATTTTTTTATAATAGGAACATATGTTTTTATTTCATAAAAAACACTTTTTTTTTGAAAAGCCACTAAATCATTAATCACATCAACCCTTTTTAATATGTTGACATACTCTTTTCTTGCATATCCCCAAATCTCATATTCGGGAAATATTTGTTTTAAGGCTCTTATGGCTGGAATTGCCATTATTATATCACCAAGCCAGTTAGGACATCTAACGAGAATTTTTTTACTCATCAAGTTTCTGAGCCTCTTCAATTAACATAACAGGGATTTCATCTTTAATGGGATATTTTAATTTACATTTTCCACATATAAGCCATTTTTCGTCAGCAGAAAGTTCGATTTCTTGTTTACACTTTGGGCACGCCAGTATTTCCAATAGTTCCTTTGACAGCGACATTATTTGACCTCCTTAACAAATAATGCAAATTTATATAAATTTTCGAAAACAAGTATGTTTTTCTTATCTATTAATTTCTTTTCTTCTTCCCTTCCATATCCAGTCCTAACTAGAACAGGTATCAAACCAATATTTCTTGCAAGTTCTATATCAATTAACTTATCACCAACAACATAAGACTCTGCCATATTTACTTCTATGCCTTCTATAGCCTTATCAATCATTCCACGTTTGGGTTTTCTGCAATCACAATCAATAGAAAACTCTTTTATTATCCCATCTACATGATGAGGGCAATAGTAGTAACCATCAATAACAATACCCTTCTTTAAAAAATATTCCAAAAAGTATTTTTTTTGTCTTTCCGCCTCTTCTAAGCTGAATTTACCCCTAGCAACACCCGATTGGTTTGTTACTATAACCACACAATAACCATTCTCCTTAAATATTTTTATTGCTTTATCTACATCAGGTAAAAACTCCATTTTTTTATAATCATCTAAGTACTCCTTTTCAACACAAACAGTACCATCTCTATCTAGGAAAATGAATCTTTTCATTTATACACCTCAAAAGCTCTTCTTCATTATTCACACAAAAAAATGGCTTAACTACATATATTTCCAAATCTTCAGGCCATATGTTTGATATTTTAACCCAATCTTTTTCAGATGTGAGAAAAATCGTTTCTTTGCTACCCTTCTTCGATATATTTGCAATATCTTTTTTAGTATAATTATAATGGTCAGGGAAAGCAAAAAAAAATTTTATATCAAAACCATTAGATACCAATGTATTCTTAAAATCATTCGGATTACCAATACCACAAAAAGCAATAATATTCTTTGAAATTAACTTATCTTTTTCAATTTCTTTGCTATATTTGTCAAAAAGTTTTATATTCTTTATATTAAAAGCGAAAGCGGGTTTACCAAAAAACTTCTCTAGTGGATCTTTTGAATTTTTAAAAACCAATATATCTGCCCTTCTAATAATCGAAATTAAAGGTTCTCTTAATGGACCTGCAGGAAAAATAAATTTATTGCCAAACATCAATTTGCCATCTACCATAATTATATCTAAATCTCTATAAATCTTTCTATGTTGGAAACCATCATCTAATATAACTATATCAGGCTTTATCTCACTAGAAAAATAATCCATGAAAACCTTTTTTCTATTAGGATTTGCAAGTATTGTTATTTGTGGATAATTTCTTTTTAAAATTCTTGATTCATCAGGTTCTCCATCAACGTCTTGAATTACTCCCAATTTTTTACCTTTATAACCTCTCGTTAGAATAACAACTTTTTTATAGTTATATCTCAACAATATTTCAACTAGATATGCAATAAAGGGTGTTTTTCCAGTACCACCTAAAGTAATATTACCAACACTTATTACAGGACAGGGCAGCTTAAAAGGCTTTTTTAAAAATGTATAATAAATATCTACAATTTTCCAGACTAACAAATACAAAAAAGAAAGGGGAAATAAAAATATTAATAACGGTATAAACCTTTTTTCATACCAAAGTTGGAAAAAAAGTCTATAGAGCATTTAATTTTCCCAAAATATAATCAATTGTTCTATCCACACTACCTGCATTCTTTAATACTATCTGTTTTGCTTTTTTACCCATTTTTAATCTTAGTGTTTCTGATTCAATTAAAGTAGATAAGGCATCATAAAAATTACCATTATCCACTAACAAACCAGCGCCATTATTTACAAATTCCTCCGATATATCTCTAAAATTATTCATATAAGGGCCAAACAAAACAGGCTTTTCATATATCGCTGGTTCGATAATATTATGTCCCCCAATGTTTACTAAACTTCCACCTATAAAGGCAATATCACATATAGCATAAACATTTTTCAGTTCACCTATCGTATTGAGAATCATAATATTTTCTACCTTTTTATTTTCTGTTCTTTTAACGTATATCTCACCATTTTCAATTAATATTTTTTCTACAATAGTAAATCTCTCTGGATGCCTTGGAGCTATTATTAGTTTTAATTTTTGATATTTCTTTTTAAGATTTTTGAAAGCATTTAAAATTATAACCTCCTCTCCATCATGAGTACTGCCAGCTAAAAAAACAAAATCATCTTCATTAAAACCAAAATCTCCTTTTTTATAAATATTTTGTGGTAAAACAACATCGTATTTTATATTTCCAATAACAAATGTTCTTTCAGGTAATGCACCCATTTCAATTACTCTTGATTTATCAGATTCAGTTTGCATCAAAAAATAGGGATAATCAAGGAATGTTTTAAAAAAGAACTTAAAAGCTTTATATCTTGGGAAAGAACGATCTGAAATTCTGCCATTTATTATAAAAAGGGGGATGTTCTTAAATTTTGCAATATAAATCATGTTAGGCCATATCTCTGTTTCTGTAAGAATTATACAAGAAGGTTTATAAATAGTATAAAACATAATAACAGAAAAGATAAAATCAAAGGGAAAATATTCAATTTTTTGAACATATGATTTTACTTTGTCATTTGCAACAGCCCATCCTGTATAGGTAGTTGTAGTAAAAACAATATTTTTTTTTATTAATTCTGAAAGCTTTTTTAAAAAAGGCACCACTGACAATGTTTCTCCAACTGATACACAATGAATTACAAAGGGTGCTTTTATATCTTTATTAGTGTAAAAACCTAATTTTCTAAAAATACCAGCCTTTTTTTTAGACAAAAAAACAATTTGAGATATGTAAAAGAATAAAAAAAGCGGAAAAAACAAAAGAAGTAAAACATTATAAAGAAAAAAAATTATCATAATTTTTGAGCCATACCTTCTGCTAAATTATTAATTTTCTTAAGTTTTTCTTCTAATATATTTTTATAATGTTCAAACTCATTATCATCTAGATTTTCTGGTAAATATATGGGTTCACCACATATAAAAACACCTTTGCTAAAAGGCCTTGGTATTAAAAATCTATCCCATGTATTTAAAATCTTTTTATGTTTTACACTATAAGTAACAGGGAGTATAGGAAACCCTGTAACCTTGCTTATAAAAATTACACCATTTTTAACTTTTTCTCCAGGCCCTTTAGGACCATCAGGTGTAATACCAATATCAAAATTTTTTAAGTTTAAAATTTGTTTTAGAAGCCTTGTACCACCGCGTGTACTTGATCCTTGTAGTATTTCTATACCAAGATATGAAACAACTTTTCCTATGAATGTACCATCAAAATGATTACTTACTATCATTTTAATTTTTCTGTTAGGTCTTAAAATATTATAAAAGAAAGGTAACATTAACATTCGACCATGAAAAAAAGCAATTACTACTGGTTTTTCTACTTTTAAACCATTTTCAATACCAACAAATTCCCATTTTATACTACTATATAAAAATTTTTGAAATTTACTTGTTAAATTTGGCAAATATTTAATAATAAAAGCCCTTTTTCTCTCTTTGCTAATTAGTCTCAAGTTTAACTCCATGACTTTGCATTTTACAAAGCTTATAATATTCGCCTTTTGCCTCATAAAGTTCTGCAGGAGTACCCATCTCAACGATTCGCCCTCTTTTAAGTACAATGATTTTATCAACATTTGTAAGAGTAGATAAGCGGTGAGCTACAATAAAGCAAGTTCTACCTTCCATTAGCATATTTAGAGCTTTTTGTACTTCCTTTTCTGACTTTGAATCAAGAGCAGAAGTTGCTTCATCAAGTAATAAAATGGGTGCATTTTTAATAAAAGCCCTTGCTATAGCAATTCTTTGTCTTTCACCACCTGAGAGCAGTTCACCCATTTCTCCTACATTAGTATTATAACCATTTGGAGTTTGAACTATAAAATCATGAGCAAAGGCATGTTTTGCTGCTTCAACAACCTCTTCATCAGATGCATTTTCTTTACCATATTTAATATTTTCTTTGATGCTCGAATTAAAAAGAATAACTTCCTGTGTAACCATAGCTATGTTTGACCTTAAAGATTCAAGGGTAAAATTCCTAATATCTATACCATCTATATAAATAGCGCCTTCTGAAACCTCATAAAACCTTGGTATAAGATTTAATAAAGTACTCTTACCCTCACCACTATGTCCCACAATACCTACTTTTTCACCTTTCTTTACAGTAAAAGTTATATCTTTCAATACGTATTTCGTATTATACTTAAATGAAACATTTTTGAAACTAATCTCACTAAATAAACCTTTCATTTCTATTAAGTTTTCTTTAATTGGTTCTTCAACAGGTAAGTTGAATATTTCAAAAAGTCTTTTAGAAGCTCCAATCCCTTCCTGAATTGAATTTAAAGATGCATTTATTTTTTTTATTGGCTCATACATCAATACAAGGGCAGTAATAAAAGAAAAAAAGTCACCGGGTGTCTTGTTACCTGAAATTACTTGTTTTCCACCATACCATATTATGAATGATATTGCTATAGCTGCAAGCATGTCTATAACAGGTGCTGATATAGCCCTAACTTTTATCTGTTTCATATAATTTTTAAAATATCTATTGTTTTCTTCAAAAAACCTTTTTTTTCCCATCTCTTCTAAACTAAAAACTTTTACTACTCGCATACTAGAAAAATACTCCTTTAAAAAGGAAAGAATATTTCCCATTATACCTTGCCCTCTATAACTATATTTCTTAGCTTTTAAACCATATCTTAAAATAGGAATAAATATAAAAGGAATCCCTATGAAAGCAATGATAGCAAGTTTATAATCGTTGTAAAATACTACACCTATTAATCCCAATGCAGTAAAAAAATCTTTAATTAAACTAGTAATTGAACGTGACACTGAAGATTGTAAAATAAATACATCATTAGTAGCTCGCGATACTAAATCACCAACTGGAACTGATAAAAATTGGTTTAATGGGAGTTTTTGAATGTGTTCAAATAGCTTTTGTCTTATGTCCATTATAACTTTTTGCCCAACATAGTTCATTAAATAATCTTGTGTAAAATTAAAAATACCTCTAAAGGCATAGGTAATTAGAATTGCAAGAGGAACTAAATTAAGCATGTTTGATTTTTTTTCAAAAAATATACCATTTAAAGCTGGCTTAACAAGGTAAGCTAATAAAGATGTACATCCTGCAACACCAAACATAAATAGCATAGATAACAAAAGAAGTTTCCAATAAGGTTTTACATATTGCAGAACTTTTTTATATAACTCAATAGATTCACTATTCATATAACCATTCCTCTATTTTATTTGCAGCCCTCTTAAAAAAACCTTTTTCACCAAGTTGTTTTTTCAAATCTTGTAGTTGTTCAACAGTTTCAACATATAAGTCTGCATCTTCCAAAAACCTTTCAACTGACGCAGTAATGTTTTCAACATTAAAATCATTTTGTAAATACTCTGGATAAACTTTTTTATTCAAGAGTAGATTAGGCAAAGCTACATATTTAACATCAACAAACATTTTAGCTATGATGTAACTTAATGTATTAACTTTATAAAAAACAACAGCTGGCTTTTCAAGTAATGCAGTTTCAAGTGTCACAGTACCTGATTTCGCAATAACAATATGCGAAGCATTAATAGCATTATATGCATCCCCATTTATAATATGAATCCTGCTATTTTTGCTAAAAACATTTTTTATAATCTCATAACAGGATGTATTGGCAGAAACAATTACAAACTCAATATCAGAATATTTCTTCTTTAAGCTTTCTATAGATTTTTTTAAAATATCGCTATGGTGTAATATTTCTTTTTTCCTACTACCAGGTAAAACAGTTATAAGTTTATTTTTATGTTTAACACCAAGCTCATCTTTAAATTCAGTAATAGTTTTGTTAGGAACAACAATATCAACTAATGGATGACCTAAATATTCAACAGAAAAACCAATTTCATCATATATCTTTTTTTCAAAAGGAAGAATCACTATCATCTTATCTAAATATTTTTTTAAAAAATATTTTCTATTCTTACGCCAAGCCCAAACCTGAGGGCTAATTATATAAACGATTTTTCCTTTATAAAACTTTCTTATTTTTTTAATTAACCAGAAATTAAAGTCTGGAAAATCAAATAATATAACCATTTCTGGCATATTTTGCTTAATCCAATTTACACATTTTTTTAAACCCTCTCTAATTTTAAAAAAGTGAGAGAATACCTCCATTACACCAACTACAGATACATCTTCAGATCTTAATAATAACTCTGCTCCTGAATTTTTTAGTTTATCTCCACCGATGCCAGTTACTGAAATATCTATTTTCTTTCTTAATTCATCGACAATCTTAGATGCATATAATTCAGCTGATTGTTCAGCAGAGACGAGAAAGATTTTTTTCATAGAAACTACCTTTCAACAGCATTAAGAATCATTTCTGCACATTTTAGAGCATTTAATCCATCAATTAGTGTAACAGGTGGTTTTTTGTTATATATAATTGAGTTTACAAACGTTTTTAACTCTTCCTTTAACACATCCACAGGTTTATTTTCAGATATAAGCAGTTCCTCATTATTAGATATAATTGAAACAGTAAAATTTATTAAATCACACTCGTAAATTTTATCATCTTCTACAATTGTAAATCTTCTTATCTTCGAATTCGATACACGAGAAGTTTCTATGTGTGTAAAAATATCACCAATAAAAAAATTAGCATTAACATAGTCATTATGATTTGTTTTTATCTTAAATCCCTTCACATTCAGATTTGTTAAACCATTAAAATTATTACTAAGGCTTATGGCCATATCTATATCATGTATCATTAAATCATATATAACATCTACATCTGTACCTCTTGCTGTAAATGGACCCTTTCTTATGAAATTCATCATTTTAGGAGTTTTTACTCTCTCCTTTATTACTCTATAAGCGGGGTTGAATCTTTCAATATGTCCAACTTGTACATTAATCCTATCTTGAGTAATATTAATAAGTTCTTCGCATTCCTCTACATTAGCAGTAACAGGTTTTTCAATAAATGTATGGACACCATTCTTAATAAAAAATTTGGCAACTTCAAAATGATAAATTGTAGGTACAACTATTGAAACAGCATCTACAACACTTAAAAGTTCTTTGTAATCATTAGTTAGTTTTATCCCTAGATGACCATAAGATTTAAGTAATGATGAATCAATATCTGCTATACCTATAAGTTTACAATTTTCTATTTCTTGTAATTTTTGGATATGGAACTTTCCTAAATACCCCGCACCTATAACCCCGATTTTTACCAACGTATTACACCTCTAGAACTGTTCAAAATAAAATTAATGAGTATTTCCACCTCGTCTTTCAACAGCCCTTGTTTTTCTATAGCTTCTTTAGCTTCAGCAATTGTTAATTTACTTTTAAAAATAAGCCTGTAAGCCTTCTTCAAAGATTCTAACCTTTCACCTTCTATGCCTCTTCTCTTTATACCAACAAGGTTTAAGCCATAAAGTTTTGCTCTATTCCCTGAAACTATTGTAAAAGGAGCAACATCTTGAGCAACAGCAGAGGCACCACCTACCATAGCTAACGTCCCTATTTTAACAAATTGATGTACAGCAGTAAAACCACCAATAACTGCATAATCATCAACCTCAACATGCCCTGCTAAAGTTGCTAAATTTGCCATTACAATACCATTTGATAACTTACAGTCATGGGCAATATGACATGAAGTCATAATAAAATTATCATTTCCTATAATGGTTTTACCTCTACCAGTTGAAGTACCCCTATTAATAGTCACATATTCGCGTATAGTATTCCTATCACCAATAACTAATTCAGTTGGCTCATTTTTATATTTTATATCCTGTGGTGCCATTCCTATAGAAGCAAAAGGAAAAATTTTGCAGTCATTACCAATTTTTGTCCAACCATCAATAACTGCATGGGGATATATTTTACATCTATCACCTA
>Ga0272449_1000281_pt1 | contig 62567 bp, 64 predicted proteins | sample YNPCB0241_FD_198679 | JGI IMG/M metagenome (GOLD analysis project Ga0272449, IMG submission 198679) | Hot spring sediment microbial communities from Yellowstone National Park, WY, United States - YNP-CB-024-1 | ecosystem: Environmental > Aquatic > Thermal springs > Hot (42-90C) > Sediment...
GTTGCAATTGTTCCTGTTGATGGATTAGATTCTTTTGGAAATGATCCACAACCTCGTGAGGTTATTGTAAGGATAATAAGAAAAGAAGTTCCATAAAAAAGAGAAAAGATTAAAGATTTGGGAGACCATAAAGGTCTCCCTTTTCATTTTTATTAAAATTATTTTTATTTAATTTTTGTCAAAAATTTAATTCTTTGATATCTTTTTAATTTTGAATAAAAGTTCTATTTAAATTTTTTTAGAATTTAAAGTATCGAAATTGGTTTTTTAATTTTTTAATAAATTAAAAATTTATTAATAATTTATTCATAAATCAATTTTTTAAAAATTTAAAAAATATCAGATTAAAGTGACTCACTTATAACGAGAATAAGACCTTTATCAAATTCAATCTCACCCTCTTTACAAATAAATTCATTACTTAAAGTTATTGTGCTTCCAAAATATATATCTTCACCTTTCAATTCATATTTTAAATTTTTAACTTTTAAATTTTTAATAACTAAGGTTAAGGGATAAAAAGAAACTAAACCACTTTCCTTTTTTTTAAATTTATAATTTCTATCAATTAAAAAAATATAAAAAGGAGGATGAAAAATCAAACCTTTACAATTCTCTTTATAAATTTTATAAAGAAGAGAAATATTAAAAAGTGTATGATCTATTCTATTTCCGATTGCTCCCCAAAATTCTATATAATTAAATCCATTTTCAATAACATAATCAACAGCAATTTCAGAATCACTTTTATCTTTTTCTTTTGGAAAAACAATTTTATTTTCAAATTCTAAATTATTTATTGAGTCAAAATCTCCTATAATTAAATTTGGTTCAAGATTTAATTTTTTGCAATTATTATATCCTCCATTGCAAGCAATTATAAAATAATTTGAATTTAATCTTTCTTTATATAGTTCATAATTTTCGCTTAAATTTCCATTTAAAACAATAATAACACTTTTTAAATTTTCCAAAATTTTTCTTTTCTCCTAATTTTTTATTTTAAGTAGTTTGTTTTAGAATTTCAACCAATCTCTCACCAGCAAGTTTAAATACAACAATTGAAATTATCATTTCTGGAAGAATGTAAGAAATATTATAAATAAAAGAATAATATGCTGGATTCCAACCTTCAGGTGCATATTGAGAAAAATAGATAATTCCAGATATAAAATGCATTAAAAATCTTCCTAAAAGACCTACTATAATTCCTAAAATTTTGTTTTTTTCAAAGAAACCACAAAGACCAACCATACCAAAAGCAATAGGATAATCCAAAAGTAGTTGAATTGGATGAACTACATAAGGACCAATAATTAACTGGATCAATCCATGAATAATTGAAACAGTTAATCCAATTTTTCCACCATATCTAAAAGCAATTATCATAATTGGTACAAGAGATGCCGCTGTTACAGAACCACCTTGAGCCCAAAAACCTGAAATTTTTATTTCAGATAAAATTGTTGATAGTGCTAATGAAAGTCCAATTTCTGCAATCTGTTTTGAAGATAATTTTTCTCTTCTTCTTAAAACAATTCCTAAAAATAAAGCAGATAGAATAATCATAACAACCATAATAATAGTATGAACTGTGGGTTTTGCAAAAAATTCATTGAACCAATCAAAAAAGCTTTGCATATTACGCCTCCCTTTTTTAAATTTTAGCCAAGGGAAGCGGGGGAAATGAAAGCACTTCCTCCGCTGGCATTACCCAGGTCAGGTTCAAAGGGTTGGGAAAGATTAACTCTTTCCCTCTCAGCCACCCTAACAGGGTAGCACCCCTGGCTATAAAAATTATACCATATTTATGATTTTACTTGACAATTGACACATTGATAAATATAATTAATTTAAATTTTAAATTTTTTAAAGGAGGATTGAGCAATGAGAAAAAACCCACCTGAGAAAGTTTCAGAAGATAAGGTAATTTTTGATGTATCAGAGATAGAGCCAATTTTATCTGGACCTCAACTTCATTTGAAACCATGGACACCAAAACAGATTAAATTGTCTACTGGCGAAATTATGTTAATAAGAGAAGCAAAAATTGAAGAGGCACCTCTTCTTCTCTCTTACTTGAGAAAATTTTTGGATATTGACCATGATTTTTATGACATTGTTGGTGCAAGAGTTTATGCAGAGGTTCTTGGATGGTATAGAAACAGATTAAAAGATCCATATACACTTCTTGGAATTATTGATGGAAAAGTTGTTGGATTTGCAAATGGTAGATTGATGAACAAAGATATTAACATTTCTTTACACACAATGGCTTTTAGACGTGGTGGAAAAATTGGTGCAGTTATGTATTATGCAAAAACTTGGTATGCTTTTGAGATTCTTGGTAACAAAGAGTTCTGGGCAACTTATGAAAGTTATAATGGTTGGAAGAGATGGGGAATTGGAATGGCACAACCTTCATATCCATGGCCAGAATATCAACATGAACTTGGTGGAGCAAGGGTTTATTATGTAACAAAAGAGTATTGGGATGCTGTTGTTAAAAATTATATTAGAGATATGGTTGGTGCAGATTTTGAGGAAGCAACAGAGGAGATAATTAAGAAAAACGAGAATATCTACATGCCTGAAACTCTTGAAGAGTAATTAAATGAAAAATTTTTGCCCCCTTTAAGTAAAGGGGGCTTTTTTATTTTTATAATTTAATAGTGATATAATAAAAAGGTGAGAGGAATCAGACCAGAAAAACTAAAAAAGATGGTAAAAGAAGAAATCTCTTCTATTTTAAGAGAAAAGATTCAAGACCCTCGTTTGAGAGAAAAATATTTGACTGTTACAGATGTTGAATTTTCTTCTGATTTGAAACATGTTGATGTTTACATATATGTTCACAATAAAGAGGAGAGAGAGCAAGTTTTTAATGGATTAAAATCTGCATCAAAATTTATTCAAGAAGAGATTGGAAAAGAATTAAAATTAAGATATACTCCAATTGTTCATTTCAAAGAAGATAAAACTTTGGATAAAGGAATGAGAGTTATTGATATACTGAATAAGATTAGAGATGAAGAAGATAATAGAAACTATAAATAATCATAAGAGATTTCTTCTCATATCACATGAAAATCCAGATGGAGATGCAGTAGGTTCTGTCTTAGGACTACATTTTGGGCTTAAAAATTTAAATAAAATTTCCTTTCCTGTCTTGCCCGATCCTGTACCAAAAATATACTCATTTTTAATTGGTTCTGATGAAATTCAAACAGATTTTGAAATTGATGATATAGAAGTTGCAATAATTTTGGATTGTGCTGATATTGGAAGAGTTGAAAATTTAAAAAGAAAAATTACAAAGATACCAAAAAAAGTTAATATTGATCATCATCCATCTAACTTTTCATTTGGTGAAATTAACTACATAAACTCAAAATCATCATCAACTTCAGAAATTGTTTTAAAGTTATTAAGGAGATTGAATGTTAAAATTGATAAAAAAATTGCAGATGCATTATATACAGGTCTTATGACAGATACAGGTGGTTTCAGATTTGCAAACACAAATTTAAATACATTTAAATCCGCAACTTATCTAGTTAAAATGGGTGCTGATCCATTCTATATTTCTGAAATGGTATATAGTATGAAACCATTAAAGGCATTAAAACTTCTTGGAAGGGCACTTGAAAAACTAAAAAAGGAAAATGGAGTTATTTATTCAATATTGACACTTGATGATTTTAAAGAATTTGAAGCAGAAGAAGAGGATGCAGAAGGAGTTGTTGAATATTTAAACAAATCAAATGAAGTAAATATTGCTATTTTATTTAAACAAAAATCAAATGGATTTTATAAAGTTAGTTTGAGAAGCAAAGGAGATATAGATGTTAAAGATATTGCTATAAAATTTGGAGGGGGAGGACATATGAATGCAGCAGGTTTTGATGTAAAAGGAGATCCATTAACTGTTTTAAATGAGATTATTAGGGAGTTAAAAAAATAGATGAAACAAGTTTATAGTGGTATTATCAACTCTTTTAAACCACCAGGAATAACATCATTTCAATTTATGAATACAGTTAAGAAAATATGTGGTTTTAAAAAAGTTGGTCATGGTGGAATTCTTGATTTTATGGCTCAAGGTGTTCTTCCAATATTAATTGGTGAAGCAACAAAACTTACTCCACTTCTTTTCCTTTTACCAAAAGAGTATGAAGGAGAGATAACTCTTGGAATTAAAACTGATACTGATGATATATGGGGAAATGTAATTAAGAAAAAGGATTCATCTTTTATTGATTTAAATATGGTTGAGAAAGTGAAAAATCATTTTATTGGAAGATTGGAACAAGTTCCTCCAAAATTTTCAGCAAAAAGAGTTTCAGGACAGAGAGCATATGAACTTGCAAGAAAAGGAGAAGATGTAAATTTAAAAGAGAGAGAAGTTGAAATATATCAATTTGATATTTTGGAATTTGTTGAAGGAGAATATCCAAAAATTAAGTTTAAAATTTTATGTTCATCAGGAACATATATGAGAAGTTTAGCAAGAGACATTGGAGAAAAATTGAATAGTTTTGGCACTCTCTCTTATTTAATAAGAACTGCAGTTGGTAAACTTGAATATAAAGATAGTTTCCATCTTGATGAGATACTGGAATATTCATTAAATGGTGAGACAAAAAATTTAATAATATCAATTAGTGACTTTTTGGATTTCATTCCAAAAGTTCAACTTCCAGCAAAAAAACTTTCACTTTTTAAAAATGGAAGTTCAATTAAATATGAGCACCCCTTTTTGAAAGGTGGTTATGTTTTAATTTTAGATGGAGCACAAGATGCTGTTGGTATTGGAAAATACATTGAAGAGAGTGGAATTTTAAAACCAGTAAGAATTTTAAAGTCAAATGGAAGTATTTAATGATTTTTTAAAAATTGAAGAACCTTTAGTTATAACAATAGGAACTTATGATGCAATTCATATTGGACATTTAGAAATTATTAATAGAATGATGGAGACGAAAATAAAAAATGCAATAATATCATTCTATCCTCCTCCTTTTATCTATTTTGGTTTTGAAAATCATGTTCTTTTTACTTTAAATGAAAAGATAGAGATTTTAAAAGATTTAAATATAAATTATCTTTTCAGTTTAAAATTTGATGAAAAAATAAAAAATTTAGATTCAAGAGATTTTATTGAAATAATAATAAAATTTCTTAATGTAAAAAAAATAATTGTTGGGGATAATTTTAAATTTGGAAAAGATAGAAAAGGAAATAAAGAAATTCTTATTGATTTAGGAAAAAAAATTAATTTTGATGTTGAAACAGTTGAGGAGAAAAAAATTAATAATGAAAAGATAAGTAGCAGTAAAATAAGAAAATTTATTGAAGAAGGCTATATAGAAAAAGCAAATGAATTTTTGGTTAAAAATTACTTTATATATATAAAAAAGGAAAATGATAAATATTTAATTGACAGATTAAAACTTTTACCAAAAGATGGAGTTTATGAAGTTAAAATAAATGAAAATGATAAAAAAATTTTAAATATTGATCAAAGAAAATTATATTTTAATGAAAACATAGATTTAAAAGAGTTTAGATTAGAATTTTTAAAAAGATTGAAATAAATATTAAAATAGTAATAAAATTTTTGTATAATTCAATTTATAAGAATAGTAATTGGATTTATTAGGAGGAGTTTTTATGGATTTAGAGAAAATTTATTCACCAAGAGAAGTTGAAGATGAAATATATAAATTTTGGTTAAATGAAAAAATTTTTTATTCAGACAATAGAAGCGATAAAAAGCCATACTCAATAGTTATGCCACCTCCAAATGTAACTGGCTCACTTCATTTGGGTCATGCATTCAATTCTACTCTTCAAGATATTATGATTAGATTTAAAAAAATGAAGGGATTTGAAGTTTTATGGCTTCCAGGAGTAGATCATGCTGGTATTGCAACCCAACTGATGGTTGAGAATGATTTAATGAAAGAAGGTTTAACAAAAGAGTCTCTTGGAAGAGAGAAATTTTTAGAAAAAGTTTGGGAATGGAAAGAAAAATATGGAAATAGAATTGTAGAACAGCAAAAAAGATTAGGAATTTATGCTGATTGGTCAAGACATAGATTCACAATGGATGAAGAATATCAAAAAGCAGTTTTAAAGGCATTTGTGATGCTTTACAATGATAACTTAATTTATCAAGGTGAATATATGATAAATTGGTGTCCTGTTTGTAAAACATCTCTTTCTGATCTTGAAGTTGAACATGTTGAAGAGAAAACGAAGTTATATTTTATAAAATATCCATTCAAAGATAGAGATGGTGGAGTTATTGTTGCAACTACTCGACCAGAAACGATGCTTGGAGATACAGCAGTTGCTGTTAATCCAAAAGATGATAGATATAAAAATTTAATTGGAAATTTATTAATTTTACCTCTTGTTGAAAGAGAGATTCCATTAATTGAAGATGATGCTGTTGATATGGAATTTGGAACTGGTGCTGTTAAAATAACACCTGCCCACGATCCTTTAGATTATGAAATAGGCACAAGACATAATTTACCTAAAATAAACATATTAACTGAAGATGGTAGAATAAATGAAAATGGTGGAAAGTTTAAGGGTTTAAATAGAGTTGAAGCAAGAGAGAAAATTGTTGAGGAGTTGAAAGAAAAAGGATATCTTGTTGATGTAAAAGATTATGTTCATACTGTTGGAATACATGATAGATGTAAAAATTTAATTGAACCATATATATCCAAGCAGTGGTTTGTTAAAATGAAACCACTTGCAGAAGAAGCATTAAAAGTTGTAAGAGAGGGTAATGTTAAGATAATACCTGAAAGATGGCAAAAAGTTTATGAGGATTGGTTAACAAATATTAAAGATTGGTGCATATCAAGACAGATTTGGTGGGGTCATAGAATCCCGGTTTACTATTGCAAAAATTGTAATAAACAATTTGCAGGTGAAGAAGAGTTGAAAGAATGTCCAAATTGTCAAGGAGAAATTGAAAGAGATAAAGATGTATTAGACACTTGGTTTTCTTCAGCATTATGGCCATTTGCAACTCTTGGTTGGCCTAAAGAAACAAGAGATCTTGAATATTACTATCCAACCTCTCTTCTTGTAACTGGATATGATATTTTATTTTTCTGGGTTGCAAGAATGATTATGTTTGGACTCTATTTCATGAAAAAAGAACCATTCAAGCATGTTTTGATTCATGGATTAATAAGAGATGAAAAAGGAAGAAAAATGAGTAAAACTCTAGGAAATGTAATTGATCCTATTGAATTGATTGATGAATATGGAGCAGATGCTACAAGGTTCACTTTTTCACAACTTTTCACTCTTGGAGGACAGGATGTCAATCTTTCAATTGGAAGAATAAAATTTTCAAGAAATTTCATGAATAAAATATGGAATTCAGGTAGATTTGTTATTAATTTTCTTAAAGATTTTGATCCAAATAAAAAAATTGAATTGAATTTAAAGAAGGAGGATTTGTGGATATTATCAAGATTATCAGAAGTTTCTAATCTTGCAAACAAATTCATTGAATATTATGAATTTGGTGAAATTACAAAGATTCTTTATGAATTCTATTGGCACGATTTTTGTGATTGGTATATTGAATTATCAAAATTAAGGGATGATGAAACAAATAGACATGTTTTATTTAAAGTTTTTACAAATTCTTTAAAACTATTCCACCCATTTATACCATTTATAACAGAAAAACTTTACAAGATTTTGTTACCAAATGAGAAATCTATTGTTTTGACAAAATATCCTGAAAAAGATGATTTTATTTATGATGAAAATTCTTTAGAAGAGTTTAAAACTTTTATGGAGATGAATAAAGTCATTAGAAATTTAAAAAGTGTTTTAAATATTCCATTAAAGAAAAAAGTAAAGGTTTACATAAATTATGATAAAGATTTTCTTTTGTATTGGAAAAATTACATTGAAAAATTATCATATTGTGAAGTTATAGATAAAGAGTTAGAAAGGAAAAAGATAAAAGATGTATTTAAAGATGGAGAGGTAGTAATGTATATCGAAGAGGATTATCCAATTGAAGAAAGAATTGAATCAATAGAAAAAGAGATAGACGATCTGTATAGAGAGATAAATTCTCTATCAGAGAGATTAAAAAATAGTGATTTTCTTGAGAAGGCACCTCAAGATGTAATAAATGAAACAAAAGAAACTCTTTTTGAAAAAGAAAATAGATTAAAACTTCTCTTAAGACATATTGATGAGTTGAAATCTTAAAATGTTCTCTTATTTTGATGCTCTTGAGTATCTTGGAAAAAGAGAGAGAAGAGCAATAAAACCAGGATTAGAAAGAATAGGTAGATTACTTGAAAAATTAGATAATCCTCATTTAAATAAAAAAATTATTCACATTGCTGGAACAAAAGGTAAAGGGTCCACCTCTACTTTTATAACAAATCTTCTAATTTCTCACGGATTTAAAGTTGGTCTTTATACATCACCTCATCTTCAATGTTTTAGAGAGAGAATATCTGTTAATAAAAAATTAATTGATTCAAAATATTTTGGAGAATATGTTTATAAAATTAAAGAAATTTATGAGAATGATCCAATATTTAATGAAATAGGAAATCCAACTCTTTTTGAAATTTTAACCGCACTTGCTTTTAAATATTTTAATGATGAAAATGTTGATTTTATAGTTCTTGAAGTTGGTCTTGGTGGAAGATTGGATGCAACAAATATTATTGATTCTCCAATTGTTTCAATTATAACCACAATAGATTTAGACCATACTGAAATTCTTGGTAATACAATAAAAGAAATAGCATATGAAAAATCTGGAATAATAAAAAATAATAGACCTGTTGTAACTTCAAAACAGAGAGATGAAGCAATTGAAGTTATTTTGAAAAAAGCAAAAGAGAAAAATTCAAAAGTTTATATAGAAGGAGTTGATTTTGTTAATTATGATATATTTTTAGAAAAAGATAAAACTATTTATTCCTACAAATCAGATTCAAAATGTTTTAAAAATTTAGAGTTAAAAATGCTTGGAAGATATCAAGTTTCAAACTCTTCACTTGCAATAAAAACACTTGAAATTCTTGAAAAGGGAAATTATTTAAAAATTAATGAAAGAAAATTAAGAGATGGTTTATTAAACTCTTTTATTGCTGGAAGGGGTGAAATCATAGAAAAATATGGAAGAAAATTTATTATTGATGGAGCGCATAATCAAGTTTCTATGATTGAATTGAGAAATTTTGTAAAAACTTATTTTGATTGTGATAAAATAAATTTGATTTTTGGTATTTTGGGAGATAAAGATATCGAGGGAGTTTTTAGGATTTTAATACCAATAGTTGATAAGATTATTTTAACCGCTCCTGAAGGAGCAAAAGAGAGGAGAGTTTCTCCAATTAAATTAAATGAAATTTTAAAAAATACTTATCCAAACATTAAAACTTTTGTTACAAAAAACATAAGAGAGGCATTTGAAGAATCTTTTAAATTTTTTGATGATAAACCAATTTTAGTAACTGGTTCATTCTATGTTGCAGGTGAATTTAGGACTTTTTTAAATAGATATAATATTTATTAGGAGGTGAATTTGGGAGAAGTTGTAAATGATATTTTTGAACCGCTTACTAAATATACAACATATTTTTACATTTTTTTTATCCTTTTAAATTTACTCATAGCATATTGGTCATATCAGGATTCTAAAAAAAGGGGATTTGGTCCATATCTTTGGTTGATATTGATTTTATTTGGTGGAATCCTTTTTCCATTTATTTATAAATATCTTGCAAACCCTTCATGGATATTTCATATATTATCAATTCCTATAGGTGGTTTGATTCCCTTTTTAATTTATCTTTTGGTTAGACCTCCTTGGACTAAAGAAGAACTTGAGATAGATAAACTAGAAAAAGAAACACTTCAATTAGAGAGAGAGTATTGGGCTTATCTTCTTTCAAAAGAAAAGGCAAGATGTCCAAATTGTGGCGCACCAATAAAAGAAAATTATCTTTTATGTCCATATTGTAAAACAAGATTAAAAAAGGAGTGTTCTTATTGTGGAAAACCAATTGAAATTGATTGGGATGTTTGTCCTTATTGCGGTCATGAACAAAAGAAAAAGGAGGAGAAGAGTGAATGAAGGTTTTAACATTTAAAAAAGGGGGAGTTCATCCTGATGAGGCAAAATTAACAAAAGATAAAAAAATTGAGGAGTTTTTTGATGTTGAAGAAGTTGTTGTGCCTTTACATCAACATACTGGAGCACCTAATGAACCTGTTGTTAATGTTAATGATTATGTTAGAATGGGGCAATTGATAGGAAATTCAAACGCGAAAGTTTATTCACCGGTTCATTCACCAATATCAGGAGAGGTAAAGGGAATTGAAACAATAACACTACCAACTGGTAAAAGTTGTTTGGGAGTGAGAATTAAAAATGATAGAAAATATGAGAAAGATTATGTTGAAAGAGATATTTCAACAATTGAATCATTAACTAATGAAGAGATATTGAACATCATTAAAAATTCAGGAATAGTTGGAATGGGAGGTGCTGCTTTTCCAACGCACATAAAGTTATTTCCTCCTCCTGATAAAAAAATTGAATATTTAATAATAAATGGTGCTGAATGTGAACCATTTTTAACCTGCGATTTTAGATTGATGGTTGAAGAGAGTGAAAATATTGTTAAGGGAATCGAGATAATTAAAAAATTATTAAATCCAAAAAAAGTTTTTATTGGAATTGAAGACAACAAAATTGAAGCTGCAAAAGAGATTGATAAATTTATAAAAGCAAGAAATCTATCTGATTCAACTGAAGTTGTTATTCTAAAAACAAAATATCCACAAGGATCAGAAAAGCATTTAATTAAAGCGATAACAGGGAGAGAGGTTCCTTCTGGAGGACTTCCCTTTGATGTTGGATGTGTTGTTCAAAATGTTCAAACCGTTTTTGCAATTAAAGAGGCAATATATGATGGAAAACCATTAATAGAAAGGGTAATAACAATAAGTGGTTCGGGTGTTAAAGAGAGTAAAAATTTGAGAGTTAAAATAGGTACATTTGCTGAAGAGATAATAAAATATTGTGGTGGAGTTCAGGGAGAGATAAAAAAAGTTATTTTTGGTGGTCCATTGATGGGGTTTTCTTCTTATACATTGAAGATTCCAATAACAAAAGGAACTTCTGGAATCTTAATTTTTACAGAGAAAGAGGTAAAAGATTTTGAAGAGTATCCATGTATTAGATGTGGAAGATGTGCAGATGCTTGTCCTATGTATCTAATGCCCATGTTTATTGATGCATATTCAAGAATAGAGGATTTTACAAAAGCAAAATATTATGGTGCTCTTGATTGTATTGAATGTGGTGCATGTGCTTATGTTTGTCCTTCAAAAAGACATTTGGTACAAAGCATTAGATTTGCAAAAGGTGAACTTTTAAAGAAAAAATAGCATAGGAGGAGAAAATGAGTGAATTTAAATTGATAGTTTCTTCATCACCACATATTAGAGATAAAATAAGTGTTCCAAAAATTATGAGAATGGTATTTTTTGCTTTATTACCAGCTGCAATTTGGGGTGTCTACTGTTTTGGAATTCAATCTCTTTTAATTATTTTAACAAGTATCATTACAGCCGTTTTATCTGAATATCTATATGAAGTTATAACAAGAAAAAAGATAACCATTGGAGATTGGAGTGCTGCATTAACTGGACTTTTACTAGGAATGATAACATCTCCAAATACTCCTCTTTGGATAATTGCTATTGGGTCTTTTTGTGCAATTGTAATAGCAAAGCAACTTTTCGGAGGAATTGGTTCAAATTTTGTTAATCCAGCACTTTTTGGTAGAGCAGTTATTTTCTTATCATGGACAGGAATATTAAATAAGTGGAATGCACCAAGATTTTCTTTCTATAATTTACTTTCTCAAGCAACACCAACAATTACAACAGCAACACCGCTTGATCTTTTTAGATCAGGCCAGTTGAAAATTACAAACTCATTTTATTTAGATCTTTTCTTTGGAAGAATTGGTGGTTCTATTGGAGAGACATCAAAATTTTTATTAATTCTTGGATTCATTGTTTTAATTTTAATAAGAAGAGATATAATAGATATTAAAATTCCAATCTCAATAATATTAACACTAGCAATATTTGCTTTGATATTCAAACAAGATCCAATTTTTCATATCCTTTCTGGTGGATTGATAATAGGAGCACTTTTCATGGCAACAGATTATGTAACAAGTCCAATCACAAATTTAGGTAAAATAATTTATGGAATTGGAATAGGCGCTCTAACCTTTATAATTAGAAATTGGGGTATCTATCCTGAAGGTGTATCATTCGCAATTCTATCAATGAATGTTGTTACTCCATTTTTAGATCAATTAAAACCAAGGATTTTTGGATATGGAGGAAGAAAATGAATAAAATTTTAAAATCTGGTTTAACAGTATTTATTGTTGCTACAATTGGTACACTTCTTCTTTCATGGGTCTATTCTTTTACTTCACCAAAAATTGAAAAGCAAAAATTAGAGACAATTAAAAGTGCGATAAGAGAGATTTTTTTAAATGAATCAAAATTTGAAAAATTAGAAGATTTCTCAAATATAGATCTTGGTGGAGGAACATCTATTTTGGATGTTTATTTAGTTAATTTAAATGATGGAAATAGAGGATATGTTATAAGATGTAAATTTTCAGGATATGGTGGAAAAATAGAATCACTGATAGGTTATGAAGGTGAAAAATGCAAAGGAATATATGTAATTGAACATTCTGAAACTCCTGGCCTTGGAGCTAGAATAGTTGAAAATTCTTTTAGAAATCAATTTGTTGATAAAAGTTTATATGATCCATTCAAAGTAAAAAGTGATATAACACCAATAACTGGTGCGACAATCTCTTCGAATGCAGTATCAAATGCTATTAAAAAAATTGGAAATTTCTATCTTGAAAATTTAAAAGGGAGGTAATAAATGAAAAAGAATTTATGGAATGAGTTTTTAAAAGGAATTACAAGAGAAAATCCTGTTTTAATAATTATGCTTGGATTGTGTTCTGTTCTTGCTGTATCAACAGATGTAGCAAATGGAATTGGGATGAGTTTGGGGTTTAGTTTTGTTTTAATAATTGCAGAACTTTTATCTTCTCTTTTTAGAAAAATAATACCAAATGAAGTAAGAATTCCTATTTTTTTAATTTTTATTGCAGTTCCAACAACCATTGTTGATTTAGTTATGAAAGCATATTATCCTCCGCTTTCAAAATCTATGGGAGTTTTCATTCCTTTAATCGTTGTTAATTGTATTGTTCTTGGAAGAGTTGAAGCATTTTCTTCTAAAAGATCTTTTAGTGAAAGTTTGATGGATTCTCTTGGGATGGCTTTTGGATATTCATGGGTAATTATACTTTTAAGTGTAATAAGAGAGGTCCTTGGAAAAGGAACATTTCTTGGAAAAGAAATTTTTTCAAAAAATTTTCAACCAATGTCAATTTTATCTTTTCCACCTGGTGGATTTTTCTTGATAGCAGTATTTATCGCTGCTTTAAATGGAATTTTAAAGAGGAGGGAGTAATATGTTATCTAATCTTTTAAAAATTATTATTGCAGCAACAATTGTTGATAATATGGTTTTTATAAGATATCTCGCCCTCTGTTCTTATGTTGGAATAACTAATTCAATAGATGCTTCTATTGGAATGACATTTGCTGTTATTTTTGTTCAAACACTTGCAACTGCAATAACATGGATAATTTTTCATTTTTTCATGAGAGGTTTTGAATACTTACAAATAATAGTTTTTATTTTTACAATAGCATCTCTTGTTCAACTTGTTGAAATTTATTTAAAGAAAAATGTACCATCTCTATATAAAGCAATGGGAATCTATCTACCATTGATTACAACTAATTGTATGATTCTTGCTGTAACTTTATTAAATATAGATAAAAATTATAGTTTCATAGAAAGTTTGGTATATGCTTTTGGATGCGCCTTAGGTTATGGAATAGCGCTTTTAATTCTCGCTGGAGTAAGAGAGAGATTGAGAATTTCAAATATTCCAAAATTTTTTAGAGGATATCCAATTGTTTTCGCTACGATGGCTTTAATTGCCATTGCATTTCTTGGATTTAAGGGATTGATTAAATAGGAGGAGACATGAATTTTATTTTGAAATCGTTATTTATAATGGGGGGAATATCAATTTTATTCGGTATTTTATTATCATTTTTCAACAAAATTTTTGAGGTTAAAGTTGATGAAAGGGTTTCAAAAATTCATTCTCTTCTAGCAGGTGCAAATTGTGGTGCATGTGGCTATCCAGGTTGTGAAGCATTTGCAAATGCAATTGTAAATGAAGGAATAGATCCAACAAAATGCAAAGTAACAAATAACGAAAATATGATTAAAATTTTAGAGATTATGGGTAAAAATCCTCTATCAGTTGAAAAAGAGAGACCTATTTTAAAATGTGTTGGTGATATATTTACAGAAATTAAAAGAGCAGATTATGTAGGAATTGAAGATTGTAGAGATATACAATTTGCTTTTAATGGAGATAAAAGTTGCGATTATGGTTGTATTGGTTTAGGAACTTGTGAGAGAGCATGTCCATTTGATGCTATAAAAATGAGAAATGGAATTCCTTTTTTTGATTATGAAAAATGTACAGGTTGCGGAATTTGTGCTAGAATATGTCCAAGAAATGTTATTGAGATGGTAAAATGGAGTGAATATGGGGTTATAATGTGCAATAGTCTAAAAAAGGGAATTGAAGTGAGAAAGGAATGTAAAAGAGGTTGTATTAAATGTGGAATATGTATAAAAGTTTGTCCAACAAAAGCGATTTCTTGGGGAGAGAAGGGTCTTCCAAAAATAGATATGAATTTATGCACATTATGTAATGAATGTGTTGAAAAATGTCCAACTCATGTTATAAAGATACAAAGAAATGAAGTTTTATTATTTATAGAGGAGGAAGAAAAATTAAAAGTTTAATGGAATTTATTTACAAATATAAAAAGGTTAATTATAATAAAAATGTGAGAAAATTAATAATTTTTATTTTATTATTAAATTTAACAATATTTATACCTAAATTATCATTTGGCGAGACAAAAGGTTTTAAAAAATTAATAACTATAAAGGAAAATTCTGGAATAGTTAGAAACCCTAACTTTTTAGAAATTGAAATAGATGATGATAATTTAAAAAAAGATAGTGATTCCATCTTAATAGATACAAAAACAAATAAAGAAATACCATTTTTAATTTTAAATCAAGAAGATAAAAAGATAAAAATTAGATTTGAGCTTCCTTTAAATAAAAATGATGAAAAAACATTGGAATTTAGATTCAATACAGGAGAAAAAAGAACAGAACTCAAAAACATATCTTTTACATATCCAAATTTCATTGGAACAGAATTTTATGGAATTTCTTTTGAAAAAATATATATCATTGGAGTTAAAGAAAGCGATGTTAAGGTAATAAATAAAGAGGGAAAAATTCTTTTTGATGGAAAAGTAAAATATGGACAGTATAAAAGAATAGATCTTGTTTCTCCACAAATTTTTTATGTAAAATCTACTGGTCCTATAATGGTTTTATCATCATCAATAGGAGTTTCAGAAAAAAATGAACCTCAGGATAAAAGCGATGATGATTTAACATATTTAATTGGAAGTGAAGGAGTCATTTTTACTCCAAGAGATTTATTTGTCTCATCTTTTGTAGATAATAATAAAGTTTATATTGAAGATGCAAGTGGAAAAAAAATTTTTGATGGAGTTATAAATAAATCAACTCCACTCTCTTTCTCATTTAAATATGCTTCAGTTCTACTTTATAAATCAACATATCCAATTTTAATTCAATATGGAAGTTTTGACGATTCACCAATGCTGCCAATGGTTTCATATAAAGGAGATATCATCGCAAATAGTTTTACTGATTTAACCCTTTATTCTCCTTATGATTCATCTTCTTTCAGTTTAAATCTATACAAAACAAAAAAAAATATAAAAGATGTAATAAATAAAAATGATTTTAAAGAAATAGAAAGTGATTTTGAACAATTTGATTTAATATCTGATAAACCTATTTATATATATACATTTGGAAAATCATCTAATTTTGGTGGTGAACAAATTTTATCAATTCTTGGAAATCCAAATGATAAAGACTTCTCATTTATAACTGGAAAAATTTCAACAAGATATTCAACAGGTCACAAAAGAGTTATTTATATTCTATCTCTCGAAAATGACACTGAAGTTAACATATTAGATATAAAAGAGAGCAAAAGCCAAAAAGTTACTCTTCAAAAAATGTCTGTTTATCAATATGAAACTCAAACATCAAAAACAAAATTTGAAATTAAATCAAATAAAGATGTATTAATTTTTGAGACATCTAATCATTTAAATAGAGAAATATTCTTTTCAATATCACCAATCAAAGATGAATCAATTTTAATAACAATTGGAAAAACTGAAACAATTGGAACAACAGTAACTCCTCCAACTAAACCAGAGCCCCCTACTTCAAAGAAACCTAAAGTTGAAATACCTGAAGGAATATTTAACATAATCATTTGGGAGATAACACTTTTACCACAAAGATTCACATCTTTTATAAATAATTTAAAGTTAATTAAAGATATATTTAAAAATATTGAATTTATTAAAATTGCATTACCTAAATTTTCAATAAAACTTCCTGCATTTATAGATAACATTATGCCTCCATTTCTAAAAGGAATTAATTTTATTTTGATTCTTATCCTTATAATACTTTTAATAATTTTACTTTTCATAATGTTAAAAAAGAAAAAATTCTATCCTAAAAGAAAAACTTTAGAAGAGATTGAAGAGATTGAAATTCCACATATAAGTGAAAAGGTTAAAGAAGAAAAATTAGAATTAAAAGAAGAGCCAACTCAAAAATTTGAACAGATTGAAGAGGTATCTTTTGAAGAAAAAAAAGAAGAACCAAAATTAGAAGAAAGATTAGAGTTTAAAGAAGAGGTTAAAACAAAAGAAGAGATTAAAATGGAAGAAACTATTCCAGTTATTCCTTTAATTGAAAGACCAAAAGAACTTATTCCAAAAGAGGCTGTCACAGAAAAGGTTATTGATACTACAATTTTAAAAGGAAAGGTGGTTCTTGATAGAAAGGCATTAATGAGAATAATCGAACTTGATCTCTTTCCATTTTTACAAGAAGCATATATAAATTCAAAAGCAATTTCAGATTTACCAATCAAATATAGAACATCAGAAAAAATAAAACCTGTTGAATTAACAAAATATGAAGAGAGTATGGCAGAAGATCTTGGTAAAAGAGTGGGTGGTTCAATTGAAACTGGAGAAGCACTTGCAATAGCATTAAAATTGAAAATTGATAAATGTATTGTAGGAGAGAAATTTAATAAAGTTTTTCAAAATATAAATATATACTCTTTTGAGAGACTGGGGTGATAATATGGAGATAACAATTGGAGGAATTTCTCCTCATCCACCCCTTTTAATTCCTGAAATAGGTGGTTCTGAAAGATTAAAAGTTAAGAAAACTGATGAAAGTTTAAAAATACTATCTGAAAAAATTCTTAATGAGGGAGTTGAAACTATTATATTTATGTCACCTCACTCTCCATTTATAAGAGATGGAATAACAATTTATTCAAATGATATACTTTATGGAGATTTTGGTCAATTTGGAACAAAAGAAGTTAATTTTGAATATGAGAATGATTTAGAGATCGTTGAATCTTTGATCCAAAGTGGGAAAAAATTTGGAATAAAATTTTATAGATTACCCGAAGATTATCCTCTCGATCATGGAATTCTTGTTCCTCTTTACTATCTTAATAAATTGAAAGATTATGAATTTAAAATAGTAGGAATGAGTCAACATTTTACATTGGAAAAAGAGGAGTTTAAAGTTTTCAAAGAGATTTTTGATGATATTGAGATATTTGATAAAAAAGTTGCATTCATTGCTTCTGGTGATATGTCTCATAGATTGAAAACCTTTGGACCATATGGATTTCATCCAAGTGGACCAAAATTTGATAATTTTGTAATTGAAGCAATAAAAAATGAAAGTTATGAAGATTTATTATCAATTCCAGATGATTTAATCGAAGAGGCTGGAGAATGTGGATATAGATCTATTTTAACACTATTTACATTAATGCCTTTTGAAAAATATAAAGCAGAAATTTTATCATATGAAGGTCCATTCGGTGTTGGCTATTTAGTTTCAATAGTTGAGAGGAGGCAAAATGCATAAACTTGTGAAACTTGCTAAAAATACAGTAGAAGAATATGTAAAAAATGGAGATATATATTTCCCTGATTTAGAAGAGTATAAAGAGTATTTAAATGTCAGAAAAGGAGTATTTGTAACACTTCATAAAGGAAAAGAGTTAAGAGGTTGTATTGGCACCTATTTACCAACAAGAAAAAATATAATTGAAGAGATAATTATGAATGCAATTTCTGCTGCAACTGAAGATCCTAGGTTTCCTCCAGTTTCAAAGAATGAATTGGATGAAATAACATATTCTGTTGATATTCTTGAGGAGCCAGAAGAAGTAAAAGATATTACTGAACTTGATCCAAATTTATACGGAGTTATTGTAGTTAAAGGATTTAGAAGAGGTCTTCTTCTTCCGCAAATAGAGGGTGTTGACACAGTTGAAGAGCAGCTGAGGATTGCAAAATTAAAAGCAGGAATACATCCTCAGGATAATGATGTAAAAATATATAAATTCAAGGTTACAAGATATTATTAATTAATTAATTAATTAATTAATATATGTTAAAATCGGATGAAATTTTTATGAAAGTCGCTCTCTATGAGGCAAAATTAGCATATTTTGATAATGAAATTCCTGTTGGTGCTGTAATTGTAAAAAATGGAAAGGTAGTTTCAAGAAGTCATAATAAAAAGGAGAAGGAAAAGGAACCAATTTCTCATGCTGAAATAAATGCTATAAGAATTGCAACTAAAAAATTGGGCGATTGGAGATTAAATGATTGTATAATTTATGTCACAAAAGAGCCATGTATAATGTGTGCAGGAGCAATAATTGAATCAAGAATTAAAAGAGTTGTTTTTGGTTTTTATGATAAAGATGAAGGTGCATTTGGAGGAAAAATAAACATTTTAAATTATGTTAATGCTAAAATAATAGTAGAAAGTGGAGTTCTTGAAAAGGAGTCATTTGAGATTTTTAAAAGTTTTTTTGATAAAATTCGGAGAGGTGGCTGAGTGGTCTAAAGCACCTGCCTCGAAAGCAGGAAAGCGGATTTTTCCGCTTCGCGGGTTCAAATCCCGCCCTCTCCGCCATTAAATAAGGAGGTAATAAATGAAACCATTTGTACTTGTAGTTGATATGATATATGATTTTGTATATGGAAAATTTAGAAATGAAAGGGCGATTAAAATAATTCCAAATATTAAAAAAATTTTAGAAATTGCGAGAGATAAAAAAATTCCAGTTATCTATTTAAAAGATTCGCATGAAAAAGGTGATCCAGAAGAAAAATTATGGGGTGAACATGCAATGAAAGATACAAAGGGAAGTGAAATTATAAGTGAGTTATCTCCAAAACCAAATGATTATGTAATTTTAAAAAGAACATATTCTGGTTTTTACAAAACAGATCTTGAACTTCTTCTAAAAAAACTTGAAGTTGATACAGGAATTTTAGTTGGAGTTTCAACAGATATATGTGTTCAAAATAATGCGAATGAACTTTTTTATAGAGGATTTGAAATTTATGTTGTCAGTGATGGTACAGCATCGATAAGTGAAGAAAATCACGATTCTGCATTGAATTATATGAAAAACATATTTGATGCAAAAATTATAACAACAGATGAGATTATTAAAATGCTTCAGGAGGTAAAATGAGGATTTTTAGGGTTCCAACAGAAGAAGAAATAAAACAAGGATTATGTACTGATGCATATTTTATTAGAACAGAAGAAGTTCTTAAAGGTTTAAAAGATGATACAAGAGTTACTATGGAACTTATGACTAAAAAGTTCCCAGACAAAAATTACTCATTTGGTGTTCTTGCAGGAATATATGAAGTCGCTAAACTTCTTGAAGGTTTACCAGTTGATGTTGATGCAATGGAAGAAGGAGATTTTTTCTATCCTGAAGAGCCAGTTTTAAATATAAGTGGAAAATATATTGAATTTGTTAGATATGAGACATCTATTCTTGGTTTTATTTGCTCATATTCAGGAATCGCTTCTAAAGCAATTAGAGTGAGAATTGCTGCAAAAAATAAAATCGTTTTATCCTTTGGAACTAGAAGGCAACACCCATTTCTTGCTCCAACAATTGAATATGCTACTTATATAGCAGGTTTTGATGGTGTCTCGAATGTAATTGGTGCAAAATATATTGGTAAAGAAGCTGTTGGTACAATGCCTCATGCATTAATTCTTGTTTTAGGTGACAATAAAAAAGCATTTAAAAGTTTTGATGAAATTGTTGATAAAAAAATTCCAAGAATTTGTCTAATTGATACCTCAGGTTCACCAATAACAGAACTTGAAGATGCACTTACAACATTAGGTAAAAATTTAAAAGGAGTTAGAATTGATTCAGGAAATCTTAAAGCAATTGGTAAAGAAATTAGATGGTATTTAAATTTAAAAGGAAGAAGTGATGTTTTAGTGTATTTCAGTGGTGGACTTGATGAATATTCAATATTAGAGTTAAATGATATTGGAGATGGATTTGGAGTTGGAACAAAAATTGCAGATGCAGATGTTATAGATTTTGCTTTAAAGATAATTGAGGTAAATGGAGAACCAAGAGCAAAAGTTGGTAATTATCCAGGTAAGAAAACAGTTTTAAGAAATGAAAAATTTGAAGATATAGTTACTTTATATGGAAATAAAAAAGATGGTTATAAGGAGATGTTAAAACCTCTCTTAAGAAATGGAAAAATTGTTAGAGATATTTTATCTCCTGATGATGTCAGAAAAAGGGTTATGGAAAATTTAGAAAAAATTCCAATTGAACTTAAAAATATTGTTGGTGAAGCTAAATATCCAGTAAAATTAATACCAAATTTAGTATAATTATGTATGGAACCTGGAAGATGAGGTGGTCGCAGTTAACCATTTTGGTTAACTGAGGAAAGTCCAGGCTCCATGGGCAAGAGTGCTGAACGCAAGTTCAGCGGGAGTAATCCCGGGATAGTGTCACAGAAACTACACCGCCAGGTATTAAAGCCTGGTAAGGGTGAAATAGTGTGGTAAGAGCACACTATGAGATCAGGTGACTGATCTCATGGACAAACCCCACTCGGAGCAAGGTCAAATAGGAGAACTTTGCCCAATTAGTAAGTTCTCGGGTAGACCGCTTAGATAGATGACCACCTTAAACACAGAACCTGGCTTATCATCTTCCAGGTTCCTCACATGCCTTTAAAAGCCATTTCTATTGCTGTATCAATCGATTTCTGAAGAATATCTGGAAGACCTTCAATTTTGATATTTAAAAAGCCCCTTAAAATTATTGATATTGCATCTTCCTCCTTTATTCCTCTTGACATTAGATATTCAATCTCCTCTTTTGCAATTTTTCCAACTATTGCCTCATGACTCATCTCAACATCTTTGTTTCTTGATGAAAGTTCTGGTATTGTAATTATTTCTCCGAAATCTTTTAACATTATTCCATTACATTCCATATGTGCTTTTATATTTTTCCCAATTCCAACAAGAGTTCCTTTTGAAATAATTTTTCCGCCATCACTGATAACTCTACTTACTATCTCACCACTTGTCTCATCGCCTTCTAAGAATATTCTTCCTCCAATATCAAGATTGGAATCTTTATCTGCGAGAAGAATTGAATAGAGTTTTGCCTTTGCTCTTTTTCCAACCAAATAAATATTTGGTTCACTCTGAACGCTTTTTACTTTTTTTAAAGAAACATAGTTAGATATAAAAACTCCATTTTCATCAACAACAGCAGCACTTCTTGGTCTTACAACTACATTAGGTGCCCAATCATGAATCATTGTAAAAGATATCTTTGCTCCTCTTTTAACATAAAATTCTGTTATCGCAATATGAGATCCAATGTCAGAATATGTTGCTGCAGCACAACCATTAATTAAATTCAACTCAGAATTTTCTTCTGCAACAACTATATTATGGACAAGTTGAGAAAAACCTACTTTTTTAATTAAAAAACATGTTTGAATTGGAAATTTAGTTTTAACATTTGAAAATGTTCTTATAAAAAATCCATTTAAACTTTTCCTCGCAACAAGCCTTGTATATGCATCTTTATTTTTATCAACGATTTTAAATACATAATCTTTTAAATAGTCATATTTTTCTAAAGCCTTATCAAGAGGCAAAATTTCAACACCTTCTTGTTTTAAAGTTATATTATAGACACTATTATCGATATATAAAAATGAACCAACTCTATTTTTTTCCTCAATATCAACTCCAACTCTTAATAACTTCTCTATATCTTCTTTTTTCAAATCTATTTCAGACATTTTTCACATCCTTTAAAACCATTTTCCTTAATATTTCTTAATATCTCATTTGGATTTCCTTCACAGATTATCTTTCCATCAAAAAGAACATAACCTCTATCAACTTCAACAAATTCAAGTATCCCTCCAGTGTGAGTTATTATAATTCCTGAGTTTTTTCTATTCATGATATTCAAATCTTTTTGCAATAATTTATTTATTGTTTGGCCAATAATTTTTATATTTTCAAGATCAACTCCGGATTCTGGTTCATCAAAAATTATAAAATCTGGATCTTGGGCGATGAGTTGAATAAGTTCAGATCTTTTTAACTCTCCTCCTGAAAATCCTAAATTTATATCTCTTGAAAGTAAATCTTCTATTTTTAAAATTTTAATATAATCTATATAACCATTGTTTTTTGATATTATTTGAAGAAGTTTTTTAAATTGAACACCTTTTAATGATGGTGGTTTTTGAAATAAAACTCCAATTCCAAGATTTGCTCTTTCATCAATAGACAAATCATTTATAACCTTATCTTTAAAAATAATCTCTCCTCTTTTTATTTTATATCCACTAAACCCAAGTATTGTTAAAATTAATGTTGTTTTTCCTGAACCATTTGGCCCAAAAATTGCAATTGTATCCCCCTCTTTTATAGTAAGATTAATTCCTTTTAATATTTCTTTTCCATCAACTTCAACATAAAGATCATTTATTATTAAAATCTCTTTCTTTTCCATATATTACCTTTTCTAATTATATAATAAAAGTAGTAAAATGAAAAAATTTAAATTTTGATAAATTTATTAATATTTTTTCTTCATCCTGCAATAAAAAAATATTTTATCTTTTATAAAAAGTTTTAATTATTATTTATATGAATTATTATATTTTTATTTAGAATAGTTACACCTATCGATTAAAACTTATATAGTGTTTAAATTTTTCATAAATTCTAAAATAACAATTAGAAAATAAATTTTTTTCTTTCTGTATAATATCTTTTTGATATTTTTAAAATAATAATTTAAAATTGTGATAAAAATATAAAAAGAATTTTTATTGAGGTGAGAATATGTTTGAAATTGAAGAGAAAGCTAAAAAGGCATATTATTCAAAATTTAAAATGGCTAATTTGAATACCGAAGTTAAAGATAATGCTCTTAAATCAATGGCAGATGCACTAATAAAAAATAAACAAAAGATTCTTGAGGAAAATGAAAAAGATTTAAAGAGAGGAGAGGAAAAAGGATTATCAAAATCACTGCTCGATAGGTTGCTTCTTAATGAAAAGAGAATTTATGATATGGCGGAAGGAATTAAAAATGTGTCCTCTTTTCCAGATCCAATTGGTGAGATAGTTGATGGTACAACAAGACCAAATGGATTAATAATTTTAAAAAAAAGAGTTCCTCTTGGTGTTGTTGGAATGGTTTATGAGGCGAGACCAAATGTAACTTCAGATGCAATTGCATTAAATTTGAAAAGTGGGAATTCAACAATATTAAGAGGTGGAAGTGAAGCAATAAATTCAAATATAATAATCTATAAAATTTTAAGTGAAGAGGCATATAAAAATGGCATTCCTGAAGATTCCATTCAGATGATCGAAAATACAGATAGAAAAGAGGTTGAAGTTATGTTTAACCTTGTAGATTTAATTGACGTAATAATTCCGAGAGGAAGTAAAAATTTCATTGATTATGTTAAAAGAAATTCAAAAGTTCCTGTTATTGAAACAGGAGCAGGTGTTGTACATATTTATATTGATAAAGAATTTGATCTTGAAATTGCAAAAAGAATTGTTGTCAATGCAAAAGTTCAAAAACCATCCGTCTGTAATGCTGTTGAAAAGCTTTTAATTCACAAAGATATTTCAAAAGAAAATATAGTTGAAATTTTAGATGAAATTTCTAAAAATGGCGTTGAGATTATTGGTGATGAATATATCTGTTCAATTTATAAAAATTCTAAACTTGCTACTGAGGAAGATTGGTATACAGAATATCTTGATTTAAAAATAACAGTTGGAATTGTAAATGATATAGATCATGCAATAGAACATATAAATAATCACAGTACACATCATTCTGATGCAATAATTTCCAAAAATTATGAAAATATAATGAAATTCTTAAATCTTGTAGATTCTGCATGTGTTTATGCGAACGCTTCAACGAGATTTTCAGATGGAGGAGAATTTGGATTTGGAGCAGAAATTGGAATATCAACTCAAAAACTTCATGCAAGAGGACCAATGGGGCTAAAAGAATTAACATCAACAAAATTTATAATTTTTGGTTCTGGTCAGACAAGAAAATAGTGATAAAATTTTATTGATAAATTTTTAATTATAGGAGGTTTTTATGAAAATAGCATTCTTTGGTGGTGGAAAAATGGGTGAAGCGATTTTGTCTGGTTTAATAAATAAAGGTTTTAACAAAAGCAATTTATTTGTCTCCGAAATTGTTGAAGATAGATTAAAATATTTAATAGAAAAATATGGAATTTCAGGTTCAACTAAAAGTTTAGATGCTCTAAATTTTGGTGATATATTGATTTCTGCTGTTAAGCCTCAAAATTTAAAAGATTTATCTTTAGAACTTAAAGATTACGATTTTGATGAGAAAATTTTACTTTCAATTATGGCGGGAGTTAAAATATCAACTCTTTTAGAATCATTTAAAGTAAAAAAAGTTGTAAGAACTATGCCCAACATTAATGCACAAATTGGAGAAGCAGTAACTTTGTGGACTGATATTGGTTTAAATAATGAAGAGAGAGAATTTGTCAAGAAAATTTTAAACTCTTTTGGTGAAGAGGTTTATGTATCGAAAGAAGATCATATTGATATTGGAACATCTATTAGTGGCTCTGGACCTGCTTATTTATTTTATTTTTTAGATGCTTTAATTGATGCTGGAGTCTATTTAGGACTTTCAAGAGATGTATCTGAAAAACTTGCAATTCAAACTATTCTTGGTTCAATTCTTCTTAAGAAAAAAACAGGAGAAGAAGCACATAAATTAATTCATATGGTAACATCACCTGGAGGAACAACAATTGAGGCTCTTTATAAATTTGATGAGAATAGATTAAAATACTCAATAATGAGTGGTGTAATTGAAGCATATAAAAAGAGCAAACTTCTTGGTGAATCTAAAAAATAAAAATTTTAATGGCAACTTTTTTATAAATCAAAATTTTATAAGAAATTAAGATTTTAATTCAGATGTGATAATGAAGTGATAATAGTGATTATGTATAAGTTTAAGTTTTTCTAATAGGTAATTATAACCATAGATTTTTAAATTTCTTAAAATTTTTAAGTTAGTTTATTTTTAATTTCTTCAATTATTTTTATTGTTTTCTCATCAAGGTTAGGATAATCTTCAATTGATAAGATTGCTCCAAGATATAATTCAAAACTTTGATTTGGAAATTTGATTTCAAAATCTTTTTTAACTTTTTCCATATTCCATTTGTATTTATCATACAGAAAAGCGAAATCAATAACATCTTTACTTTCAATTCTTCTACCACTAGCATATATTTTATTTAAAAAAATATCATAATCAGAAGCAATCTTTATATTTTCAAAATAATCTAATCTTTTAATATTTTTATAAGGAAAATAAACAAACGAAACTTTTATATCTTTAATGAAAAAGTCTATATTATCCTCAAACCTTTCTTCTTTTGATATCTCAAAATAATTTCTTATTTTTATAGATAATCTTGAAAATGAGAAATATTTAATAGATAAAAAATCAAGGTCTTCACTAAATCTATGATTATATTTAAACATTAATGCTGTTCCACCTGCAAGAAAAAAATTCTTAAAATATTTTTGAATTTCAGCTGCTAATTCTTTCATTATTTTTATTTTTTTGTCTTCCATAATTTAATCCAGAACTTTACTCCCCTCTTAATTTCAGGGTATCTAAATGCAATAACATAAGTTTCTTTTGGATATTTTTTAAATATATATTTTATATCTTCAAAATTTCCATAATATAAGATTCTTAAAATATATTTCTCAACATATGTTTTACCTGTTGGCTCATCCCAGAAAAACATCTTATATTTTTTTGGGATATTTATCATCTTTTTGTAAATTGGTATAATTCTTATAATTTTTTTATACATTCTCATATTTTATTATATAACATATTTTGTTATAATTTCTTTATAACATAGATTTTTAGGGATATTTTATGTATGAAAACATAAAGATAATAAAAGTTGTTGAAAGAAACATAAAAGAATGGGAAGGGAAAGGAGCAACAATCTTATTTCTTGGTGGATGTAATTTTAGATGTCCATATTGTAATCAAAAAGATCTTGTTTTGAATTCATCTAATATACAAGATATACCATATGAAGAAATTAGAGAATTTTTAATGGCAAATAAAAAATGGATTGAGGTTGTTGTAATAAGTGGTGGAGAACCAACATTAAATCAATCTTTATTTCCACTTTTACAAGATTTAAAGAAATTAGGTTTCTTAACAAAAGTTTTAACTAATGGAACAAATGATTTGTTGATTAGAAAGATTCTTCCTATGAAATTGATTGATTTACTTTCAATAGATATTAAAGCACCTTTAAATGATTTAAAATATAGGGAAGTTACAAAAATAAATATTGATTTAAGAAATTTGAAAAATTTGTTACTTTTCCTTAAAAGTAGTTCATTTGAATATGAGATAAGTGTAACGCCACATCCCTTAACTATGAGTGAAGAGGATTTTGAAGAAATTATTGAAAATATTGGAACTGTTAAAAGATTTTCTATTAGAAAAATTGAAAAAAATGATTTTTTAGATGAAAAATTAAAAAATGTAGAAACATATTCAGATGAATATATCAACATGCTTTATTTAAAAGCAAAAAGGTATTTTAAAGATTCCATTGTCAGAGTTATTTAATATAAATAATTTAGAAAGAGAAAAGATAGAAAAATTAAATAAATATGTTGAATTTTTATTGAATGCATCAAAAAAGATACCTTTAATGGCGATAAAAAATCGAGAAATTATTTTTAAAAAATATGTTTTTGAAGCAAATTATTATTTTGAATATATTAATAATAGCGATTCTGTTGTTGATCTTGGTAGTGGAGGAGGATTTCCAGGAATTCCTCTTTCAATAAATTTTTATAATTCTAAATTTTATCTTGTAGATAGAAAGAAAAATGTATGCAACTATTTAATGAAAATTAAAAAAGAACTTAATTTAAAAAATGTATATATTCTTAATATAAGAGCAGAAGATTTTAAAAAATTGAAAATTAAATTTGATAAAGTTGTTGCGAGAGCATTTAATAGAATTGATAATATTTTAAAAATTTCAAATGATATATTGAGAGAGAATGGTCTTGTAATTCTTGGAAAGGGAAATGATGTAGATTCAGAAATATATAGAATTGAAAATAAAAACTTTGAGTTGTTTGATAAAAAGAAAACAGAATTTGGCTATATAGTCGTCTTTAAAAAATTTTAATCTAAATAAAATTTTAGTTGAAAAATTTGAAATATAATATAAAATAAAAAAAGGTCGGGGCGTGGCGCAGGTTGGCTAGCGCACCAGCATGGGGTGCTGGGGGTCACTGGTTCAAGTCCAGTCGCCCCGACCATTTTTATTAATATCTTATTTCGGGATATGGCCCAGTTTGGTAGGGCGCTTGGTTCGGGACCAAGAGGTCGCGGGTTCGAATCCCGCTATCCCGACCAGGAGATGTTATGGATAAGAGAATTCCTTTGCTTTTTGCTTTAAAAAATTACATTGATAAAAGAAGGCCTGCTTTTCATATGCCAGGACATCATAGGGGTAAGGGTGTTCATAAATATTTAAAAGAACTTTGGGGTGAAAATATATTTTTGTTTGATATTACAGAAGTTGAAGGAATGGATTATTTGCACAAACCAGAAGGAGTAATAAAAGAAGCACAAGAATTAGCAGCAAAAGCGTTTGGTGCAAAAAAAACCTTTTTTTTGATAAATGGTAGTACTGTCGGAAATCTTGTTATGTTAGTATCTACTTTAAATCCTAAAGATGAGATAATTTTGCAAAGAAATTCTCATAGATCTATAATTGGAGGTCTTGCTCTATTCGATCTAATTCCAGTTTATATTCAATCTGAAATTCATAAAGAAACTGGAATTCCTTGGGGAATTAAACCAGAGAAATATGAAGATGCTATTAAAAAAAGCAACGCAAAAGTATCATTCATAACATCCCCAAACTATTTTGGGATGTGTGAAAATATAGAAGAGATTTTGAAAATTGGTAAAAAATATGACCATATTATGCTACTTGATGAGGCTCATGGAGTTCACTTTCCATTCAACTCTAAACTTCCGGTTAGTGGTATTAAACTTGGATATGATATTATAGTTCAATCAGCCCATAAAACTCTCCCATCTTTAACTCAAACTTCATTTTTACATATAAATAGTGATAAAGTAGATTTAGATAGAGTTTTTGATGCCTTGACCTTTTTAGAATCATCATCTCCAAGTTATCTTTTCATGGTATCATTAGATACAGTAAGATTTCAAATGGAAACAGAAGGCGAGAAGATTTGGGATGAAATTTTAGAACTTGCGGAATACACAAGAAATGAAATAAATAAAATTGAGGGATTAAATTGTTTTGGAAAAGAGATTTTAAAAGATGGGATTTATGATCTTGATTTAACAAAAATTACTGTTAATACAAAAAAAATTGGTTTAACAGGATTTGAGGTTGAGGAGATTTTAAACAAAGAATACAATATTGAAATAGAACTCTCAGATTCTTATAACATACTTCTATTTTTAACACCAGGAATAAAAAGGGAAGAAATAGATATTTTGCTTGATGCTTTAAGAGATATATCTATAAAGAAAAAAAGAGATCCTATTGAAAATGATTTTGTTATACCTGAGATACCAGAAATGAAAGCAACACCAAAAGAGGCATTTTTAAGAGAGAAAGAGATTATTGAGTTGAAAAATGCAAAAGATAGAATCTCAGGAAAAGTAATTTCTGCATATCCTCCAGGTCTTCCAATTTTGGTTCCTGGAGAAAAAATTTCAGAAAATATTTTAAATTACATTTTAGATTTAAAGAGTAAAGGAGCGAATCTTCAGGGATTTATTGATAAAGATTATAACTTTATAAAAGTTCTTAAATGATATATAATTATGTAAGTTGGACTTGGGAGGAACTATGGAGATTGAATTTATTCAAAGAATTTATGAAAAAGAGAAAGAAATTGAAGAAAGAATTGAAAAATTTAAAAAAGATTTAGAGGAAAATAAAAAAAGATATATAAAAGAGAAAGAGGAAGAGTTAATTAAAATAAATGAAGAATTTAAAAAAAATCTTGAAGAAGAAATTAACAAAATTGAAAAAAGTTATGAAGAGAAATTTAAATTAGAAAAATCAAATTTAGAAAAAGTTTTAGAAAATAAAAAAGAAAAAATTGAAAAAAATTATGACAAAGCATTTGATTTTATTTTGAGGAGGATTCTTGAATAAATGGCAATAGATAGAGTTCTTGAAATTCATATCTTTTTGCCAAAAAGAGAATTTTCAAAATTTTATACATTTCTTAAATTAGAAGAAAAAGTTGAAATAGAAGAAATAAAAAATATTAATGGTTTATCATATTTTAAAGATAGAAATCCTGAAAAATATGATGAAGATATAAAAAAACTAGACTTTTTAATATCTGAACTTTCAAAATTTAAAGAAAAAAAGGGTTTTATTGAAGATTTTATTCCTAAGAGAATAGAGCTAAGTTTTAAAGAATTGTTGGATCTTGTAAATAAAATAGATTTTAAAAATCTATTTGAAAAAATTTATAGTATTACAAAAAAAGAGGAAAAAATAAGGGATGAAATAAAAGATATTGAATCAAAAATAAAATTATTCTCTCCATTCATAAATCTTAAAGTTAATTTAGATTTATTGAAAAAAATTAAATCCCTTAAGTTTAAAATTGGTGAAATAAAAAAATTAAATTTTAATAAATTAACCAAAGAAAGCGAAAGATTTGAAGCAAGAATCGTTAGTGAAGATAAAAATAATTATTATATTATAATTGGATATAAATCTAAAGATGAAGAGTTTGAAAAAGTTCTTGAAAAATATGAGTTTAAAGAAGTTGATATAAGAAATTATAAAGATTCACCAGAAAAAATTTTAAATAATTTAAGAGAGAGATTTGAGAATCTTAAAAAAGTAGTTATAAGTTTAAATGAAGAGAAAAGAAAAGAATCAAACAAACTTCAAGAACTTGAATTAATTAGAGAATATTATGTTGATAAAAAATATGAAGAAGAGATGAAATCAAAAATAGTTGAATCTAAATTTTTAACATATATTTTTGGTTATATTAGAGAGAAAGATTATAACTCATTAAAAGATAAAATAAATGAAAAATTTAAAAGAGTTTTGGTATATGCAAATGAACCAAAAAATTTAGAGAGAGTTCCTGTCTCATTAACAAACAATAAATTTTTTAAACCATTTGAAATGCTTGTTAACATGTATGGTTTTCCAAAATATTCAGATTTCGACCCAACACCATTTTTAGCACCTTTCTTTATAATATTTTTCTCATTATGTTTTGGAGATGTTATATATGGATTAATTTTAACATTTGGCTCATTATTTATAATGAAAAAATTTAAAGTACATGAAAAGGATAGAAATTTCTTTTATTTCTTTATGATATTAGGAATATTTTCAACAATTGTTGGCGTATTAACAAATTCATATGCTGGAGATTTAATATCACTTCCACAATTCGCAATAATTAACCTTCTTGAGGAGAAACCAGGAGAAACACCTGGGCTAATTAAAATGTTAATATTTTCTTTAGCAGTAGGATTTATTACCCAAATTTTTGGAATAACTCTTAAAGCAATCGATAACATAAGAAAAGGAAAATTATTAGATGCTATTTTTGATCAATTTTCATGGATAATGGCATTAATTGGAATAATAATATATGTTTTATTCTCAAAGAATCCAATGATTTCAAAATTCGGTCTCTATATATTTATAGCAGGAATAATTATTATAGTTTTAACTGGAGGCAGATCATCTAAATCGATTATTGGAAAGTTAATCGGAGGAGTTGTATCTCTTTATGGAATTGTTAGTTCATATGGTTTCTCTTCTGCTCTTGGAGATATTTTATCATATTCAAGATTACTTGCTCTTGGTTTCTCTACAACAGTGCTTGGTATTTTGATAAATACTATTGCAAGAATGTTTGGAAAGGGAATTTTAGGTTTATTTATCATTCCTTTGATTTTACTTTTAGGTCATGGCTTAAATATCTTTATGGGACTTTTAGGCTCTTTTGTTCATCCTACAAGATTAATATTTTTAGAATTTTTTGGAAGGTTTTATGAAAATGGTGGAAGAAAATTCTCACCATTTAAATTTAAAAGTGAGAAAGTGATAATAAAAAACTAAAGAAAGGAGTGTGTATATGTCAGAAGTTTATGGTTTAGTTTTTGCAATTTTAGGGATGGCATCAGCAATTACTCTTGCAGGTATCGGTTCTGCAATTGGTATTGGAATTTCAACAATGCAAACAGCAGGTGTATTATCTGAAAAACCACATCTATATGGTAAACTATTTGTTATTACAGCATTACCTGGAACTCAAGGATTCTATGGATTTATTCAACTATTCTGGATTGCAACAAGAATAGGTCTATTTGGTGGAGTTCCAAAAATTCCAATGAATACTGGTATGCAACTATTTTTTGTTGGATTGGGAATGGGAATGGTTCAATTAATATCAGCAATATGGCAGGGTAAAGTATCTGCTGCATCAATAAATCTTGTTGCAGAAAAAGAAGAAGAGGCTGGAAGAGCAATAATTTTACCTGGTCTTGTTGAAATCTATGCAGTTATCTCACTCATTGCTGCAATTCTTGTTACTCAATTCATTACTCAAGGTCTATGAATATAGAAAATTTATTAAAAGAAATTGAAATTGAGGGGGAAGAGGAATTAAATAGATTAAAAGAAGAGTTTGAAAAAGAGTTAAATAAATTTAAAAAAGATTATGATGAAAGGGTTTCAAACTTAAAAAAAGAGTGGAGTGAGAAAATTCAAAAAGAAACCTCTTTATATATAGAAAAGAAAGAACTCGATCTAAAAACAAAAATTGATCTTCTATATCTTGATTGGAAAAATAAAGTTCTTGATAGTTTTAAGAAATATTCTCTTGAAAAACTAAAAAAATTAGAATCTAAAGAGAAAAAGAATTTTTTTAAAAAAGAGATACTAAAAAACTTAGAATCACCAGATTTAGAAATTCATTTTGATAAAAAGGAAAAAGAGATCTTTGATGAGAATTTCAAAAGAGAGATAGAAGATTATACAAAAGAAAAGTTTAAAAAATCAAATTTAAAGTTTGTTGAAGATGAAGAGATATTTATTAAAGGAAAGGGTTTCATTACAAAAATTTCTATATATGATATATTTGATGAAATTATGAATAAATATTTACTTGATATTTCAAAATTAATTTTTGAGGAAGATGAAACTAAAAAATAGTGATTACTCATTTTTATCTGCAAAATCACTAATTTTGGAAAGTCAATTTCCAAAAATAGAAAATCTTAAATCCTATCTCTCATTGTCAATCGAGATCTTTATTGATTTTATTAAAAAAAGTTTAAATGTTGACATAGAATCAAATAATGTCGATGAAATTCTTCAATATGATTGGGATTCGACTATAAACAGATTCAAAAGAACTTCAAATATTGAAAAATTGATTAAATATTTTGAAATTGAAAAAGAATTTGAAAAAGAAGATATAAAAAAAGAGTTTCTTTTTGAATTTGAAAATGAGAGATTAAATAAAGAAATTGAAATTTTAAATTTTTCTGAATATCTTGTTAATTATATAAAAACAAAAATTGATCTGTTTAATATTTTAAATTTTGTTAAACATAAAAGTTTTGATCTACCATTCAAATTCATTAAAAGAGGAAATATGAGTTTAATGATATTTAAACAATTTGAAAAAGAATCTCTTGAAAATTTTGTTGAATATGTAAATTCAAAATATCCAAAACTTTTTGAAAAAGATATTAAAGATTTCATTCAAATATTTGATAAAAAGAGAGATGATATACTTATAGATTATTTGAAGAGATCAAGAAATATTGTTTTTGGACCTGAAATTCTATTCTCATATCTCTCTTTGAAAAATTTCAACAATATCAATTTAAGATTAGTTTACAATGGAATAATTTATAATCTACCACATGATAAAGTAATAAGGAGGTTAAGAAATATAAATGGGTAGAATTGCATATTTTGGAGATGAAATAACTTCAAAATTTTTATCAACTTATGGAATTGATTGTTTTTATGAGAATATTGTTGAAAATTTTTTGAAAATTTATAAAAAAGAAGATTATTTTCTAATTATAATATCAGAAGAACATTCACATGAGATATCAAAAGTTTATGAAGAGATTAATAAAAAAATTTTACCTGCAATACTATTTTTACCTTCAAAAGGTGTAAAAAAAGAATTGAATTATAAATACATAAAAAAACTTACAGAAAAAGCGATTGGTGTAGATATACTTGAAAAAGGAGAATAAGAATATGGAAAAAGGAGTAATAACAAAAGTTTCTGGTCCTCTTGTAGTTGCAAGAGGGCTTATTAATGCGAAGATGTATGATATTGTTTATGTTGGTAAACTTGGATTGTTGGGCGAAATAATTCAAATTAAAGGAGATCTATTTTATATTCAAGTATATGAGGAGACAAGTGGAATAGGTCCTGGTGAAGAAGTAATAACAACTGGTGAACCATTATCTGTTGAACTTGGACCAGGTTTAATAGGTTCTATTTTTGATGGAGTACAGAGACCTCTTGATATAATTAGCACAAAGTTTGGTTCTTATATTGTCAGAGGTGTTAAAGAAAATTCATTATCAAGAGATAAAGAATGGGAATTTGAACCAAATATTAATGTGGGAGATTTTGTTGAAGAAGGAGATATAATAGGAACAGTTCAAGAAACTGAAATTGTTAAACATAAAATTTTAGTTCCACCTAAAATAAAAGGAAAGGTTAAAAAAGTTTTTCAAGGAAAGAGAAAAGTTGAAGATCCTGTTTTAATAATAGATTCAGATGGAAAAGAGTTGGAAATTAAAATGATATCAAGATGGCCTGTTAGAATACAGAGACCATTTAAAAAGAAACTCCCACCAGATATTCCTCTTATAACAGGACAAAGAGTTATCGATGGATTTTTCCCAATTGCTAAAGGTGGAACAGCATGTATTCCTGGTCCATTTGGTTCTGGAAAAACAGTGACTCAACATCAATTAGCAAAATGGGCCGATGCAGATATCATTGTGTATGTTGGTTGTGGTGAAAGAGGAAATGAGATGACAGAAGTTTTAATTGAGTTTCCAGAACTTAAAGACCCAAAAACTGGATATCCTTTAATGAAAAGAACAATATTAATTGCTAATACTTCAAACATGCCAGTTGCAGCAAGAGAGGCATCTGTATTCACTGGAATAACACTTGCTGAATATTTTAGAGATCAGGGATATGATGTTGCTCTTATGGCAGATTCTACATCAAGATGGGCAGAGGCAATGAGAGAAATTTCTGGAAGATTAGAGGAGATGCCTGGAGAAGAAGGTTATCCTGCATATCTTGCTTCAAGAATCGCTTCATTTTATGAAAGAGCAGGTAAAGTAATCTGTTTAGGAAAAGATGATAGAATAGCAACTTTAAGTGTAATTGGAGCAGTTTCTCCACCTGGTGGTGATCTTTCTGATCCAGTTGTTCAAGCGACATTGAGAGTTACAAAAGTATTCTGGGGTTTAGATGATGCTCTTGCATCTCAAAGACACTTTCCTGCAATAAACTGGCTTACAAGTTATTCACTATATACAATTGATCTTGATATGTATTATAAAAAATATATAGATGAAGATTTTCCAAATTTAAGAGAGAGATCAATGGAGATACTTGAAAAAGAGGCAGAACTTGAAGAGATAGTAAGACTTGTTGGTATAGATGCTCTATCTCCAAAAGATAGATTAATACTTGAGACAGCAAAATCGATAAGAGAAGATTTCTTACATCAAAATGCATATCATGAAATTGATACATACACATCATTAAAAAAACAATATTTAATTCTTAAATCAATTCTTATGTTTCATGATTTGGCAAACATCTCTCTTGAAGAAGGCATTGATCTTGAAAAAATTATAAACTTATCAGTTAGAGTTGATATTGCAAGAGCAAAATATATTGAAGAGAATAAACTCAATATTTTTGATGATTTATTTAAAAAGATTAAAAATAGTTTTGATTCACTTATTGAAATTAAGGAGGAGATTGGATAAATGGCTAGAGAATATTTAACAACAAGTGAAGTTGCTGGACCATTAATGGTTGTTCAAGATGTTTCAAATGTTAAATATGGAGAACTTGTAGAGATTACATTGAAAAATGGAGAAAAGAGAAGAGGACAGGTAATGGTTGCTGAAGAAGATAAAGCACTTATTGAGTTATATGAACCATCAATTGGAATAGATCCAAAAGAAGCAAGAGTAAAATTTACTGGAAAAGGTCTTGAGGTTCCTGTTTCAAAAAATGTTTTAGGAAGAATTTTTAATGGATTTGGAGAACCAATTGATGATGGACCAAAAATTATTCCAGAAGATTTAAGAGATATAAATGGAAACCCAATCAACCCTTATTCAAGAGATTATCCAAATGAGTTCATTCAAACAGGAATTTCTGCAATTGATGGTTTGAATACACTTGTTAGAGGACAAAAACTTCCAATTTTTTCAGGAAGTGGCCTTCCTCATCCAAGACTTGCTGCTCAAATAACAAGACAATCAAAAGTATTAAAAACAGGAGAACAATTTGCTGTTGTTTTTGCTGCAATGGGAATTACTTTTGAAGAGGCGAACTTTTTCATAAATGATTTAAGAAAAACAGGGGCGATAAATAAATCAGTTCTATTTATAAATCTTGCAAATAACCCTGTTATTGAAAGAATAGCATTACCAAGAACAGCATTAACAGTTGCAGAATATCTAGCATTTGACCTTGATATGCATGTTTTAGTTATTTTAACAGATATGACAAATTATTGTGAAGCATTAAGAGAAATATCAGCAGCAAGAAAAGAGGTTCCAGGAAGAAGAGGTTATCCAGGTTACATGTATACAGATTTGGCAACAATCTATGAAAGAGCAGGAAGAATAAAAAGTAAAAAAGGCTCAATAACTCAGATACCAGTTGTCAGTATGCCTGAGGATGACAAAACACATCCAATTCCTGATTTAACTGGATATATTACAGAAGGACAGATATTTTTATCAAGAGAACTTTATAAAAAAGGCATCTATCCACCTATTGATGTAAGACCCTCTCTTTCGAGATTAAAAGATAGAGGTATAGGAAGAAATAAAACAAGAGAAGACCATTCAGATCTCATGAATCAATTGTACGCTGCCTATTCAAGAGGTAAAAATGCTGAAGAATTAGCAAAAATTTTGGGAGAGACAGCACTTTCAACTGTTGATAGAATCTTTGTAAAATTTGCAGATAGATTTGAAAGAGAGTTTGTAAATCAAGGTGAATATGAAAATAGATCAATTGAAGAGACGCTCGACATTGGATGGAAACTTCTATCGATGATTCCAATTCCAGAATTAAAGAGAGTAAGAGAGGAGTATATTGAAAAATATCTCAAAAAATTCATAAAAGAGGAGAGTGCATGAAATTAAGAGTAAATCCAAACAGAATGGTTCTTCTAACTCTAAAAAAGAGACTCTCTGTTGCTACAAGAGGTCATAAACTTCTGAAAGATAAACTTGATGGAATGATCAAAGAGTTTGTTAAATATGTTAAAAATTACAAAGAGATAACTGAAAAAATTGAAAATGATTTTTTAAATTTAGAAAGATTAATCGTATTTTCTTACTCCCAACTTGGTAAAGATAAATTTGAGATATTATCAAAAAAGAGAGTTGATATTTCATTAACATATGAAAAGAAAAATATAATGGGAACTTTAGTTCCAGAATTTAAATTGAAATTTGAAGGTGACCCTTTTGACTATCCATTCACAATTTCAAATCTTGAGTATGATCTGCTTAATCAAGGATTTAGGAATTTCATCGAAAATTTAATTGAATTTGTTAATATTTACAAAACTCTTGAAGAACTTTTAAAAGATATTGAAAGAACAAGAAGAAGAGTTAATGCACTTGAGTATATATTGATACCATCTCTTATTGAAACAATAAAATTTATAAAAATGAGACTTGATGAACTTGAAAGGGAAACACACGGAAGGTTAACAAGAATAAAAGAGATAATAAGAGGAGAGGCTGAAAGATAAGAGCCTCTCCTCTTATTAATTTAAATTTTATATTTTTCTAAATCAACCAATCTACCATTACTAATAACAAATTTTGGCTCTCTATGATATCTTAATGCATCGAGTACATTATCTTCATTTAAAACAACAAGATTTGCAGGATTGCCTTCTTCTAATTTATGATTTTTGATTCCAATTGATTTTGCCGCATCAACAGTTATCATATCATAGAGTTTTTCCATATCACTCCTAGTTGTCATCCATAAAATGTGAGAGACAAGAAATGCAACTTCAAGCATATTGTTTCTTCCATATGGATAATATGCATCTGAAATGTCATCTTGACCTAAAACAACTAAAACCCCTTCTTCAAGCATTTCTCTTACTCTTGCATGAAGTGGTCCTGTATGAGGATCAGTTACAACACCAACCTCACCTTTTTTAAGAAGTGCAATCAATTTCATAAAATATGGAGTTGGATAAAATTGCATTGCTCTTGCATGATGTGCTAAAACTCTACCAATAAAACCTTCTTTTATTGCTTTCAATGTTAACATTTCAAGTGTTTTAAGGGTTGGATCTCCTGCATCATCGACAAGCATTGAAACATCTTTATCATATTTTTTTGCAAGATCAAACATCTTATCAATATGTTCTTTTTCATCCTCTTCAGTATATTCAATCCAAGGAATTCCACCAACAACATCTGCACCCATTTTTAAACTCTCTTCTACAAGTTCATATGCACCTTTTTCTCTAACGACACCATCTTGAGGAAAAGCAACAACTTGAAGAGTTAATACATCTTTGAACTCTTCTTTTGCTTTCAATAATGCTTTAACTCCCTCAAGTTTTGCTTTTGAATCAACATCAGCAAATCCTCTTAAATGTAGAACTCCATATCTTACTGCATGATTTAATGCATATCTTACATTAGGAAGAATCCAACTTTCATTGTATTTTGCTTTAACAAGAGCAGCGAGTTCTATAGCAGTCATTGCTTTTCCCATATTTTCACCATGATAATCTTTAAGTGCCTCTTCTTCCATCATCATAAATGTATAAACTTTACATAAATGTAGATGGGGGTTAACAAAAGATTCTGTTACAAGTTTTCCTTGAGCATCAATTACTGTTTGAGAACTTTCTTCAATGTTTTGTGCAACTTTTTCAATTTTTCCATTTTTAATTCCAATAGAAAAAAAACCATCCTTTTTTCTTAATTTTGCATTTTTAATTAGAATGTCAAACATAATAGACCTCCATTTTTATTTTTCTTTTAAATATCTTTGTGCCAATTTAGCCCCATCTAAAATTGCTTCATAACCAGTGCATCTACATAAATGTTTTTCAAGAGCGTCAATTATTTCATCTTCACTTGCATTTAAATTTTTATTAAAAAGTGCGTATAGTTCAAGAATTATTCCAGGTGTACAAAATCCACATTGAACAGCACCTGAATCGATCATTGCCTTTTGAATTGGATGGAGTTCTCCATTTTTTGCTAAACCTTCAATTGTTAAAACTTCTGCTCCATTTAATTTTTTAACAGAATATATACAACTTTTAACTGCCTCACCATTTACTACAACAACGCATGAGCCACATGATGCATCATCACAACCTCTTTTGGTTCCAGTTAAATTCAATTTTTCTCTTAAAATTTCAATTAATGTTTCATTACCTTCAATATCAACAACCCTTTCAATTCCATTTACTTTAAATTTAATTTTTTCCATATTTATACTCCTACTTTTTGTTTTGATTTAATTATTTCCAAAATTTTCTCTTTTGATATTGGAACTTCAAACAAATCTACACCTATTGCATCATATATTGCATTTAATATTGCTGGAGCAACACCAAGAACTGGATGTTCTCCAATTCCTCTTGCACCATAAGGTCCAATTGATTCTGGTGATTCAATGAAAATTACTTCATATCTCTTTGGCATTTCTTTTATTGTTGGAAATCTATATGTAGAAAAGTGAGGATTTAATAACTTTCCTTCCTCATCAAACTTTAACTCTTCATAAAGAGTTGAGCCAATTCCCATCATAACTCCACCAACAATTTGACCTCTTAACTGAACTGGATTTATAACTCTTCCAATATCAAAAGCAGATGCAAAATTGTCAATTATTATCTCTCCAGTTTTTTTATCTATTCTTATTTCACAACCTTGTGCTCCAAATGTATATGAAACACCAAGTGTTCCTTGTCCAGTTTCTGGATCAGGATTTGAATATCTTGGTAATCTTGCATCAGCAGTAGATTGAACAACTTCACCAACAGTGACACCATCTTTATCCATATAACCTCTTACCAAATCAGGAATTTTTACATAAATTTCTGGATTGTGTTTGAAATAAATTTTTTCACCATCATATTCAAGCATATCTTTATCAACTCTTAAAGCAAGTGATGCATTCTCCTTTAATTTTTCGATTGCTCTCTCACATGCTCTAATCAATGCTCTTCCACCTTGGACAGTAAACATTGAACCAATCGTTTGCCACTCCCATGGTGAATATTGAGTATCTATTTCTGTATAAACATGTATCTTTTCAGGTATTATCTTTAATGTTTCTGCAGCAACCTGTTGAACAACAGTTCTTAGACCTTGTCCAACTTCTGCTCCTCCCATCACTACATTTACACTTCCGTCTCCATTAAATTTTACATAACAACCTTTTGATGAATTTGGTGCACCTTTTGGTGCTTTCACAACTGCAGCAAAACCCCTTCCATAATAGTAATTTTCATCTTCTTTTGGTTTTTCTTTGTTAAATATGATCTCTTTTATTGCATTTGTACACTTTTCAATATCACCATAATCTTCTGTATATGTTTCGCCAGTTCCAAATTTCTTATTCTTTTTCAAGAAATTCTTTTCTCTCAATTCAAATATATCCATATCAAGTTTTCTAGCAAGCATATCCATCAATCTTTCAATTGCAAAATGTGCATATTGATATCCATAACCTCTATATGCTCCCACTGGTGGTGTATTTGTATAAACTGTATATCCTTCACAAAACACAACTGGAAATTCATATACACCAAGTGTATGAGTTGCTGCCATTGTTATATTAACACCTGTATCTGCATAAGCACCTGTTGAATGGAAAACTTGTGAACGAATAAAAACAAGAGTTCCGTCTTTTTTAGCACCAATTTTCATTCTAATTCTTACACCATGTCCTATTAATGTGCTTGTATAATCCTCTTTTCTTGATGCTACCCATTTAACTGGATAACCTTTTACATGGCTTGCAATATAAGCAACAGTTTGCTCTATTGTTACATCAGATTTATATCCAAAACATCCACCAATTTCAGGAATTCTAACTCTAACATTTCCTGCTGGTATTCCATATGTTCTTGCAAGATCATCTTGAATTATTGCTGGACAAATTGATGATGACCAAACATCTATTGTATTATCTTCATGGAACCAAACTATTGCACCATGTGGTTCAATTGCACTTGAAGAACCAAATTTGTAGTTGAACTCTCCTTCAACAACAACATCTGCTTCTTTTTCAGCACTTTCAATATCACCTCTTTTTAAAACATAATAATTTGCAATATTTGTTTTTGGTATTGGTTTATATGTTGGCAAATGCCAATATTCACCATTTTCCTCATGAATCAAAATAGCATCTTTTTTAAGTGCATCGAGAGCATCAATATAAACTGGTAATTTCTCATATTCAACTTTAATTTTTTTAACTGCTTGTTTTGCATGTTGAAGAGTATCTGCGATAACTGCTGCAACAGGTTCTCCAATATATCTTACTTTATCAACAGCCATAGGATACCTATCTCTTATACAATCACCATATGTAAAATTACAATTTTTTCCTGTTACAACTTTTACAACTCCTTCGCTTTTTTCTGCCTCACTCGTATCAATTGATAAAATTTTTGCATGTGCATATGGAGGTGTTAAAATAGCAGCATGTAACATATTTGGAAGTTTAATATCATCAAGAAAAATTGCTTTACCTGTTACTTTTTTTACTGCATCAGGTCTTATGACAAATTTACCAATATAATTAAATCTTTCCATGTGATACCTCCAATATTTGATATATTTAAATTATATTAAAATATTTATAAAATTACAATTAAACTTTTGATAATTCGGATATTGTTTTTAATAATTTCTTCAAATCTTTTGCAGTTTTTTCAAGTTCTGGTTTAACAAGTAAAAATAAAACATTTGTTTCCCTTGTATAACCAATATGTCTTAAGTTTAAAAAACCAACTGAATTTTTTGTAATTTCAATTAATCTATCAAGATCATTTCTATTTTTGTAAAAAACTAAAAATTTAATATTATCTATTAAAATTTCATCCTTTTTAAATGTTTCTATATTTTCAATAATTGGACCTGGAAAGTAGAAATTCTTTTTTATAATATGAGCATCATATCCAAATCTCTCCTTAAATCTAAAAATTACATATAATCTATCATGTTTTCTCGTTAAATATGAAATTGGAAGGTATAAAATACTCTGTCTCGGAAGAAGTGTTAATGTTAAATCAATATTTCTTATTGAATTTTCATTTATCTCATAGTTTGCCTTAAATCCAACATACCCACCGATATAAGTATATATTTTATCTTTAGGTTTTAACTCTTTTTCAAATTCTCTTATATATTGAATCATCATAAATGTGTTGATTTTTCTTCCTTTAAAAAATTGAAGAGATATTATCCCTCCAAGTACAACAAACAATAAAATTATTTGTGCTTGTGTCATTAAAATTCCTCTCTTCCGCTTATAACAATAACTTCTGTGAAACCTTCTTTATTTAATGTATCAACAATTTTTTTAGCAAGTGAATTTAAAATGTATGATTTAAAAATTAAATATGATGGAGAGAAATAATCAAAATAGATATTCTTTAATCTAATTTCTATTCTTGTAAAATCAATTTTTATTTCTTTAATATAATCTCCAGTTATTAAATCAAGACCTGTTGTTGGTTCTTCTATTCTTGATAAAATTCTTTTTATTCTTTTTATTACTTCTTCGTCTCCGACTGTTCTCATACTAATATATAATTATCATAAAATTTCAACAACTCTTCAATACCTCTTGGTGATTTTGAAAGAAGTGGAATCTCTTTTATTTTAATATCCTTTATCTCATTTCTCATTTTTTCAATAACTTTATCCTGTTCTTCAATTTTTCCTTTAATAACATCTGGTGGATTTTCACATATTAAATATTTATTTAAATAAATATTTTTAACTTTTATATTAAATTCAGACAAACTTTCAATTATTCTCTTTGTTTCAAATAAAGCCAAATCCTCTGGCATTGTAACAACATTAATATTTGTATTTTCACTTGAAAAGATATTCATTAAGAATTCCATTTCTTTTTGATATTTCAAAAGTTCGATCATTATCTGATCTTCTTTTTCATCTGATGTTAATGTTATAATTTCATCTTCTAAAATTGTTTCGACTTTTCCTTTCACATTTTCAACCATCTTTCTTCTATCTAATATTTTTCTTCGAATATTCATCAACCTTTTAGACCAAAGAAGGGTTAATTTTGGAAGAGCAAGAACTCTTGTTGTTATACCAGTAGGTGGTGTATCAAAAACAAGTATTTCATACTCCTTACTCTCAACAAATTTTTTAATTGCTTCAAGAACTGCATATTCTTCTATACCAGGCGAATATCTTAAAATATCAAAGTATCTATCAAGATTGAAACTTGTTAAATATCTATATGTATTTTTTAAATTTCTTGATAAATCTTCAAGATATTCTTTTATCATTTTTTCAAGATCAACCTCAATTGCAAAAAGATTTTCAGTGAGTTTTTTTATTTTGTTTGAAAGTTCAATATCAAAAGCATCACCCAAATTATGGGCAGGATCTAATGATGCAATTAAAACTTTTTTATCTTTTTCAAATTTTGATTTTCCAGTAGCAAAACTTGCTGATATAGTTGTCTTTCCAACCCCACCCTTTCCAAGAAAAAAATATATTTCCATAAAACTCCTTTAATCAATATCAAACATTCCTGCTGTTTCTGCAAAAGCATCATCAAGATTTTTACTTCTTTTTATCATTACATAAATTTCTTTTTGCATAAATGGTAAAATTTTTAAGATTATTCCTGTTGGAGGAGATGGTATACCTGCAAATGTTCCCATTGTTAAAAGAGCAAAAACATTCTCTAACTCTTCTAACTCTTTTTCAATTAATGAAGTTGAAACTTCTCTTAACCCTAAATCTAAACCTTTAAATATTTTTTTAAGGAGGTCGAAGAGTTTTTTCATATCAATTTACTTTGTCTCAACCTCTGGTATGGCTCCTTTACGCCATCCACCAATAAAATCAATAAATAGTATAACATTCAATATTAACATGACAACTGTAAATCCACCTAACATATACTTATTGAATGCTGGTGTTGTTTTTGGAATAACTACAAATAGATACCAGAATAGAGCAATTGTAACTGTAATCCATAAGAATAGAGCAGGAATTAAAACTGCCATTTGCCAACCTGTTTTTGCTTTTTGAACCTGTCTTACCCAAACTGCTGCTGTTATCATAGCAATTGAAGCAAGAAGTTGGTTAGAACCAGCAAATCCTGGCCAAAGAACAGTATAACTTCCACCCCAAATTAGAATAAGTCCTAAACCTGCAGCAATAATTGAACCAACCCATTTATTTGCAATGAAATTATAAAATCCCTCACTTACATTTTTGACTGGTTCCCAAATTTCACCCCATGCATATCTTGCCAATCTTACTGATGTATCAAGAGTTGTCAAAACAAAGGCTGAAACCCAAAGACCAGCAAACGTTGTTCCAACATTCTCAGAAAGTCCAATTGCTGTTGTCATCTTTCCGAAAGATCTTGTGAATACTCCAAGAGCACCACCAACTGCTCCTGCTGCTTTTAAGAAGTTATTTCCAAGATATGCTTTATCTGTCATTAATGCATTTAGGTCAACTTTTAAATCTGTTAATTTTGCAGATGCACCTTGAAATACTTGCATTCCAAATGCTGCAATAGAAGTAATAACAAGAGTTGATAAAAATCCTTCGGTAAACATACTTCCATATCCAACAAAAAGACCAGATAACTCATTATCAAGTTGCTTAGATGATGTTCCTGATGCAACAATAGAATGGAATCCTGATAATGCTCCACACGCAATGACTAATGGAACAGTAGGCCAGAATGGTGATGGTTGTCCACCGACTGTTCTTGCAGAAAAGATAGTAAATGCTGGCCAATTGAAACCTTTAAAAGCAACAACTGCTGAAGCCAATCCTAATAAAAGTCCTGCCCAAAGAATATAAGCATTTAAATAATCTCTAGGTTGTAATAAAATCCAAACTGGAAGGGATGAGGCTAAAATAGAATAAATTGCTAATATAATATACCATGTTTTTGCATTAGTAATTTTAATAAATGGAAATTGGAAACCTATCCATAAACATATAACAAGCATGACTACTCCTATGATAGATGCAATAGAGAATGGTAATTTTGTTCTGTATAAAAGAATTCCTTCAATTAATGCTATAAAAATGAATAAAACAGATGCTGTTGCAATTGATGGATTTGTTGTTGCTAAACCAGTGAAGACACCCATAAATGCTGCAATAACGAGAAGAAGAGCAAAATATATAAATAGTTCAAATGTGTATTTAGTTCTTGCAGTCATCAATTTGCCAGAAACCCATTGAATTGACTTCCCATCATATCTTACAGATGCCATTAATGCAAGATAATCATGAACACTTCCGATAAATAAGTTACCAAGCCAAACCCATAAAAGTGATGGTAGCCACCCCCAAGCCATTGCTATTGCAGGGCCTGTAATTGGACCTGCGCCAGCAATTGATGCAAAATGGTGTCCATATAAAACCCATGGCTTTGCAGGAACATAATCTACATTATCCCTTAATTTAACAGCAGGTGTAGGTCTATTTGGATCTGCTTTTACAACATTTTTCTCTAAATTTTTACCATACAAAAAATAAAATACTAAATAAAATGCTGCACCAATGATAGCAATTAGTGCTGTCATTTTTAAATTACCTCCTTTTTAAAATTTAAATTAAGCAACTCTTCGACCTCCTTTTTAAATTTTAAAACTAATATGTTAATTTGTCAATCAAATTTCTTCATAAATTTCAGGAAGATCGTTTTCAAACAAAATTAAATCTTTTTGTTTTATAAATTTTTTTAAATTTTCATTTGCTTCAAAAAAATTTTTAAAAATATATATGTTTTCTTTTGGAAAATTTGATTCTAACAAACCATCATAAATTGGTTTTGTTCTTTTTCCTCCAACAAGAAAAACAAAATCAACTTTTTTAGAAAGATAGATTCCAAGATTTTTATTCTCTTCAAATTCCTTTTTACCAAGTTCTATAAAACCAGGAGTAATAACTATTCTTCTTCCATTTTCATATTTCGATATTAAATCTATAGCCATTTTTGCACCAATTGGATTTGAATTATATGCATCATCAACAATTATTACATTTCCATTATCAATTACATTCAGTCTATGATTAAAGGGTTTTAAGATTTTTATTTTTTCTTTCAATTCAGCAATATTTAATCCAAAATGAAGAGAAACTAAAGAAGAAAGAATAATATTTCTTATACTCTCTTTTCCAACAATTTCTGTTTCACACAAAATTTCATTTTCATCATATTTTAATTTAAATTTTGTTCCCTTTAAACCTTCTTCTAAAATTTCTCCATATAAATCACTTTTTTTATAAATAGACCCCTTTTTAATCTTTTTATCTTTAAATTCATCTAAAAAATCATCATCACCATTTAAAACAATCAATTCAACATCTTCATTTAAAATTGAGTAATTAATAAGAAAATTAAATTCATTATGAATTTTATTTTCATTTTTAAACTCCTCAAGATGTTGAATTCCAACAGATGTTATAACAAGAATATTTGGTTTAATAAGTTTTAACAATCTTTTAAATCCTCCAACTTCATTCTCAGCAAGTTCAACAATAAAAATTTTTGTATCTTTTTTTAAATTCTCTCTTATAAACTTTGTAATTCCCATTGCTGTGTTATAACTTTCTGGTGTCATCTCAACCGGATATTTATCTTTTAAAAATTGATAGATATAATATTTTGTACTTGTTTTGCCATAACTTCCTGTAACTCCAATAATAAAAGGTTTTATCTCATTAATTTTTTTAATTGCATCTTTAAAATAAAAATCATTTATATATTTTTCGACAGGATAGATTAAAATATTCATTAAAATTAAAAGAAAAGGTGCTAAAAATAGAAGATAAGATATTAAATAAATTCTTCTAAATATCAAAATAATTATGAGTATAAAAAAAATTATATTTAAAGCAAAAACTCTTTTTAACCTTTTTGTAAATTTAAGTCCTTTCTTTGAAAAATTTTTTCTTTTTTTGTAAATAGATAAGTTGTAAATTAATGATAAAGTCAATAAAAAGAGAAAGGAAAATTTAAAAAAGAGAGCATTGAATTTATTGAAATGAATTATTATTGTGAAAATAATTAAAATGTTCAAGAAAATATCATCAAAAATAAAATCTTTTGCTCTTCTAAATAAATGGTTTAAATATTTTCTATTAAAATATTCAAGAATTTGAAGAATTTGAAGATAGTATAGAATTCTAAACAAAAAAATTAAAAATGATATTATTAAAATCATTAAATTTAATAAATTATCCATAAATTTCTCCTAAAAAATTTTTTATTTCAAAGATAACCTTTGGGAGATTATCAAGATATGGAAAATGGCTACCATTTTTTATGATAACAAGTTTTGAATTTTTGATATTCTCATTTATTATAAAACCATGTCTTAATGGAAGTTCTTTATCTAACTCACCCCAAATTATCAAAGTTTTAACATCTATATTTTTTAAAATTGGTAGAAGATCTTCATTAACTACTTTAACAAGTATCTCCCTCATAACACCATCTGCATTTTTATAATCTTTTGAACCAAAAATATTTTGAAAAAAAGAAAGAACCTTTTCTTTATTTTTTCCTTTTAATAATTTTAAAGTCAATTTTTTGAAAAATTTAAATGTTTTTTCTGATAATTTTTGCTTAATTGTTTTTGGATCTCTTATACCAGCACTATCAATCAATATCAATCCTCTTATATCATCTTTTCTTTCTACTGCAACTCTAATCCCTACTCTTCCTCCAAAAGAGTGACCTATTATAGTGTAATTTTTTATATTTAGTGAATCAATGAAATTTAAAACTATTCTTTTATAATCTTCTCCATTAAAAGAAAATTTTGGTATGTCACTTTTACCAAATCCTGGAAAATCTATATAAATAACTTTATATTTATCTTTTAAATTGTTTCCAATTGGATATAGAGAGTTTGAATTGCCACCCCATCCATGAAATAACAAAATTGGATAACCTTCACCCTCTATATGATAAAATATTTTTAATTTTTCGATTTCAATAAACATTAATCTTTATCCTTTTTAACTCCCTTAAAATCTTGTAGTAAAACATCTGTATCAATTGATGTTATGTTTTTACTTTTCTCTTCATAAACCTCTATTCCTAAATTTATTAAATTATCAATTAATTTATCAAAAGTAATTCCAGATGCTTCCCATAGATAAAAAGATAGTGCGCCAGGCATTGTATTGATCTCATTTACATAAATATTATTATTAGAATCTAAAAGAAAATCAACCCTTGCAATTCCTTTTCCATCAATTGATTTAAATGCTTTTATTGCAAGTTCTTGAAATTTTTTTGTCAAATCATCTGATATATCAGCAGGTATTATATGTCCAAATCTTTTTAACAACCCCCCTTTTTTATTTAATTTATATTTTGATTCATAATCCAAGAAGGTTTTTGGTGTTTTAACCTCTTCAAGTTTTGATGCAATGATCTCATGATTTCCAATAACAGAACAGTTAATTTCTCTTGCATCTTTAATTCCCTCTTCAACTATAATTTTTTCATCATAATATTTAGCAATCTCAATGCCATATCTTAAATTTTCTTCATTTTCTGCTTTTGTGATTCCTATGCTTGAACCAAGGTTAGCAGGTTTTATAAAAATTGGAAAATTAAGACTATTTTTTATTTTTTTTAAAATATCTTTTGAATCTTTTTCCCATTCATATCTTTTAAACCATAAATAGTTAACAACAGGAATACCATTTGCTTTAAAAATCTCTTTCATTATAACTTTATCCATTCCAATTGATGAAGCGAGAACTCCACATCCAACATATGGAATATTTAACATTTCAAAAATTCCTTGAATTTTACCATCCTCTCCATATGTTCCATGAATAACGCTAAAGGCAATATCAATTGATAATTTTTTGCTTAATACTCCTTCTAATTCAAATGTTAAAGTTTTATCATTTGTAATTTTTATGCTTTTAATTTTTTGAGAAATTTTTGAAATATTTGATAAATTTTTAAAATTTTCTAAATTTAAAAGATTTTCTCCTGTAAACCATTCTCCACTTTTAGAGATATAAATTGGAATAATTGAATATTTTGACTTATCTATTGCATTGTAAACTTGCATTGCAGTTATTATTGATATTTCATGTTCAACAGATCTTGAACCAAAAAATAAACCAACTCTTTTTTTCATATCTTATTTATTTTAACATAAAAAATTAGTTGTTATAATGATAACAAGGAGGTTATTATGGATTTAATTGAGCTTTTAAAAAAAGGAATTCAAAGTGAAAATGAAGCGAAAAGATTTTATGATAAACTCTCTGAGAAAGTCTCTTCTGAAAAAGTTAAAAAGAGATTGATTAAACTGTCAAAAGAAGAAGAGAGACATGAAGTTTCATTAAAAAAACTTTTAAAGAAAAATTTTAATGTTGATTTTGATGCAGATGAATCTTTTAAAGAAAATCCTGAATTTTCTAAGGTAGAACTTGATCTCAAAAAAGATATAAAATCTCAAGATATAGTTAAAATTGCATTACAATCAGAAATCAATGCAGTTGAATTCTACTCAAAGATGATAAAAGAATTTAAAGATGGAAGAGATAGAAAAATTGTTAACTCACTTATAAAAATGGAGAAAGGACATGAAGATCTTTTGAGAAGAGAGTATGAATTATTAAAGAAAGAAGATTATTGGTCAAATCCCTCTTTAGAGAATCTTGGAGATTTAAGATTATAATAAAAATTTAATAAAAAGTAGTAAAATAATATTAATTTAATTTAAAATTATAAATCGTAATATTTAAGGAGTATTGTTATGTTTTCTATTGAAGAACAATTAAGAATTATTAAAAGAGGGACTCTTGAAATTATCAATGAAAATGAATTGATTGAAAAACTTAAAAAGGGAAGACCTTTAAGAGTAAAACTTGGGGTTGATCCAACATCTCCAGATATACATTTAGGTCATACAGTTGTTTTAAATAAATTAAAGGATTTTCAAGATTTAGGACATCAAGTTATTTTGATAATAGGAAATGGAACTGCAGTTATTGGTGATCCTTCTGGAAGAGATAAGGCAAGATCATTGTTAACACCAGAAGAGATTGAAAAAAATGCAAAATATTATAGTGATCAAGCATTTAAAATTTTAGATAGAAATAAAACAGAAATAAGATATAATGGTGATTGGCTTTTGAAACTTAATCTTAAAGAAATAGTTTCTCTATCATCACATTTTACTGTTGCAAGAATTTTAGAAAGGGATGATTTCTTCAATAGATATAAAAAAGGTGAACCTATATATTTACATGAATTTTTATACCCTGTTATGCAGGCATACGATTCTATTGTAATAGATGCTGATGTTGAACTTGGTGGAAGTGATCAGAAATTCAATTTGCTTTGTGGCAGAGAACTACAAAAAGAGTTGGGAAAAGAGGAACAAATTGCAATATTGATGCCAATTTTAAGAGGAATAGATGGTGTAAAAAGAATGGGTAAAAGTTTAAAAAATTATATTGGAATAAATGAACCTCCAAATGAAATGTTTGGTAAGATAATGAGAATACCAGACCATTTAATAATTGAATATTATGAACTTTTAACAAATATTGATCCTCAAGAACTTGAAAATATTAAAAAAGCGATCGACGAAGGAGATAATCCAATGAAATATAAATTGCGTCTTGCAAAAGAGATAGTGAAAAGATACCACTCTGAAGAGGATGCAAATAAAGCAGAAGAGGAGTTTATAAAAGTTTTTAGTAAAAAGGAGATCCCTGAGGAATTAGAAGTTTTTGAAGTTGATAAAAATGAGATAAATTTATTAGATTTTTTAAAGGATAAAAATATAATTCAATCTAAAAGTGAAGGAAGAAGACTTTTTGAACAGGGCGGAATATATGTTGATGGAAAAAGATTTAATGATCCATCTTTTCTTTTAAAGATAGATAAAGAAAAAATAATTAAAGTTGGAAAAAGAAAGTTTATAAAGGTGGTTAAAAAATGATAAAAGGTCCAAAAGGCGCACCAGATATTTTACCAGATAAAAGTGAAAAAATTAAATTAGTAATTGATAAATTGAGAAATTTCGTTGAAAAATTTGGATATAGAGAGATAATTCTTCCAATTTTTGAACATTCAGAGGTATTTGAAAGAACAGTTGGAGAAGAGACAGATATTGTTCAAAAGGAGATGTATACTTTTTATGATAAAGGTGGAAGAAAATTGTGTTTAAGACCAGAAGGAACTGCTCAAGTTGTAAGATCATATTTAGAAAATAATTTAAAACAACTACCTCAACCTGTCAAATTATACTATTTTGGACCAATGTTTAGATATGAAAAACCACAAAAAGGTAGATTTAGAGAATTTTATCATTTTGGAATTGAAGCATTAGGCGAGGATAGTCCAAAACTTGATGTTGAAATTATTTATATTGCAATTAAATCTCTTGAGTTTCTTGGTTTAAAAGATTTATTTATTTATATAAACTCTATTGGAGATATAGAAGAGAGGATAAAATATAAAGAAGATTTGAAAAATTATCTTTTTGATAAAATAGATTTACTTTGTGAAGATTGTAAGAAAAGATTAAATACTAATCCATTAAGAGTTCTTGATTGCAAAAATGAAAAGTGCATAAGAGTGACTGAAAATTCTCCAAAAATTTTAGATTATTTATCAGAAGAAAGTAAAAAACATTTTGAAATAATTTTAAATAAACTTGATAAACTTAAAATACCTTATAAATTGAATCATAGATTGGTGAGAGGCCTTGATTATTACAACAGAACAGTTTTTGAAGTTATATCAGAGGATCTTGGATCTCAAAATGCAGTTCTTGGTGGAGGTAGATATGATTATTTATCAAACTATCTCCAAGGAGAAAAAGTTCCAGGTGTTGGTTTTGCTATTGGTGTTGAGAGATTGATATTGATACTTGAAACAAAAAATTTAATTCAAGATAAAAAAAGAAAAATTATATCTATTACACCATTAAATAAAGATTTTTATGAGGAGAGTTTTTATTTTTATCTTTATTTTGGTTCTAAAGGTTTTAATGTTCTTTTTCCATACAACTTTAAAAATTTAAAAGAGTCAATATCATACTCATTAAAGAGAGATGCAAGATATTTAATAATTTATGGTGGAGATGAGTTAAAAGATGGATATTTGATAGTTAAAGATTTGAAAAAAGAAACACAATTTAAAGTTAAAAAAGATGAAATCATCAAATATTTACAAGAGGTGGAAGATGATTAGGACCATTTATTGCGGTGATGTTACAGAAGAGTATATTGGAAAGGAAGTTACTTTATGTGGGTGGGTTAAAACAATAAGAGATCTTGGTAGTTTAATTTTTATTGAATTAAGAGATAGAAGTGGATATGTTCAAATAGTTATAGATAATAAAAATAAAGAGGTTTTTGATAAAGCAAAAAAGGTTGGAGTTGAATATGTTTTAAAAGTAAATGGAAAGGTTAGAGAAAGACCAAAAGAGAATATAAATGAAAAAATAAAAACTGGAAAAATAGAAATTGAGTGTAAAAATTTAGAAATAATAAATGAATCTTTACCTCTTCCATTTGATCTTGAATCAAACAAAGATATAAATGAAACTTTAAGATTAAAATATAGATATCTTGATTTTAGAAGAGAAGAGATGAAAAATAATATTTATATAAGATTCAAAACAACTACAGTGATTAGAAATTTCCTTAATGAAGAGGGTTTTTGGGAAGTTGAAACACCAATTTTAACAAAGAGTACCCCAGAAGGAGCAAGAGATTTCCTTGTTCCATCAAGAATAACACCTGGAAAATTTTACGCTCTTCCTCAATCTCCACAACTCTTTAAACAAATTCTTATGATTTCTGGATTTGACAAGTATTATCAAATTGCAAGATGTTTTAGAGACGAAGATTTAAGAGCAGATAGACAACCTGAATTCACTCAAATTGATATTGAAATGTCATTCATTGATGAAGAAGATATTATGAATTTGATAGATAGATTATTTAAAAGATTGTTTAATGAAATACTTCAATCTGATTTAGAAATTCCTCTTCAAAGAATGAGTTTCATTGATGCAATGGAAAATTATGGTAGCGATAAACCAGATTTAAGATTTGATTTAAAAATATTAGATTTTACAGATAATTTTAAAGATTCTCAATTTAAAATAATTAAAGAAAGAGTTTCCAATGGAGATAGTGTTAAAGGGTTTATATTAAAAGATATTTTGATTTCAAGAAATGAAAAAGATGAGATTGAGAATTATGTTAAAGAACAAGGTCTAAGTGGAGTGATTTTCTTTAATATTGATAAAAAAATTAGTTCTCCATTAAATAACTATATAAAAGAAGATGAGTTGGAAAAATTGAAAGAATCCTTAAAAGAAAATGATACACTACTTTTATTTATTGGAAATGGTGAAGATTTTCTAAATTCTCTTGGCAGGGTTAGAATATTTCTTGGAAATAGATATAATCTTATAAATAAAAATGAACACAAACTTTTATGGGTTAAAGATTTTCCTCTATTTGAGTGGAACAAAGATGAGAATAGATGGGATTCAAAACATCATCCATTTACATCTCCAAAATTAGAACATATTGAACTTCTTGAAAAAGATCCATCAAAAGTATTGGCAAGGGCGTATGACATTGTTATGGATGGATTTGAAATTGGAGGAGGAAGTATAAGAATACATAACATAGAACTCCAAAAAAAGATTTTTAACTTACTTGGATATAGTGAGAAAGAGGTTGAAGATAGATTTGATTTCTTTTTAAATGCATTAAGATATGGAGCACCTATTCATGGAGGAATTGCACTTGGTTTAGATAGAATTGTGATGCTTTTTGTAAATGGAGAGAGTTTAAGAGATGTTATTCCATTTCCAAAAACTCAAAAGGGAACATGCCCTCTTACAAATGCTCCATCAGATGTAAGTGAAAAGCAGTTAAAAGAATTAAAATTAAAAATTGAAGATTAAAATTGTTATAATTAAATTGTGAATTTAATAGTTACACATTCAACAGCAGATTTTGATGCTTTAGCATCACTTGTTCTTGCTGGAAAAATTTTTCCTAACTCTATTTGTTTGATTCCATCATTTTCATCTTCTGTCTATTCTTTTTTCTCATTATATGGAAACCTTTTTGAAAATCTTAAAAATTTAAAAGATATTGATTTGAGTAAAATTGATAGAATTATTATGGTTGATACTCAATATCCTGAAAGGGTTCCAGGATTGACAGATTTTATTCAAAATCATAAAAATATTTTGATAATAGATCACCACTATCCTGATGAAGAGGTTAAATTAAATGCAAAAAGAATCACAAAAGAGGTTGGAGCAACAACTTCGATTTTAATTCATATGTTGAAAAACAGAAAAAATATTGAAATAAAACCAATTGAGGCTACCCTTTTTGCACTTGGGATTTATGAGGATACAGGAAATTTATTGTTTATTACAACAAAATCATATGATGTTGAAGCGCTTTCATACATATTTAAATATGATGTTGATTTGAAAATTGTATCAAAATATCTTATCACATATTTAACAGAACAACAGAAGTTTATATTTGAAAAAATTTTATCCAATTTAAATATTCATGAAATTAATGGATACAAGATAGGTATTTCTAAAGTAAAAATTCCTGAATATACAGAAGGTGTTGGGTTTCTTGTTCATAAAGTTTTAGAATTATTAGATCTTGAGGCTGTTTTCTCAATTTTAATAATGGATAAGAAAACTGTTATAATAGGAAGAAGTAGAAATGAGGAGATAAATGTTAAAAAAATATTATCGTTTTTTGGTGGTGGAGGCCATAAAACTGCTGCAGCAGCAAATTTTAATACTAAAAAGAGAGAAAAGATTTATGATAAATTGATAAAAACAATCAAAGAGAATATTAAAATTAAGATTCTAGCAAAAGATATAATGAGTTCTCCAGTAAAATCAATAGAAGAAGATGCAACTCTTGAGGATGCAAAAAATTTAATGTTAAGATATAACTATTCAGGCCTTCCTGTTGTAAAAAATGGGAAAATAAAGGGAATAATAACAAGGAGTGAAATTTCAAAAGTCGAACTCCTTGGATTGACAAATTTAAAAGTAAAAGATTTTATGATTGAAAAGTTCATATTTGTATCACCTGAAACATCACTTGAAGAAGTTGAAAAACTAATGGTTGAAAAAAATATTGGAAGAATCCCTGTTGTTGTTAAAGGTAGAGTTGTTGGAATAATAACTAGAAGTGATATTTTAAGGGGATTATATCTAAAAAGTGAGGAAATGTTATCACCTATTGATCAAGATAAAGTTATTAAACTTATGCAAAAAATAATCTCCAAAAAAACAATAAAACTTCTTAGAAAAATTGGCGAGTTATCAAACAAGTTAAACATTAGAAGTTATGTTGTTGGTGGATTTGTGAGAGATATGTTTTTAAATAAAGAGACAAAAGATATTGATATTGTTGTTGAAGGAGATTCTTTAATTCTAGCACAAGAGATGAAGAAGAATATAAATGTAAATATTAATGTTTATCCAGATTTTAAAACTTGCAAAATTGAATTTGAAGATGGATTGAGAATTGATATAGCATCATCTAGAAGAGAGTATTATAAAGAACCAGCATCACTCCCTAAAGTTGAATTGAGTAGTAGTTTAAGAGAGGATTTGTTGAGAAGAGATTTCACTATCAACACTTTGGCAATCTCGATAAATAAAGACTCTTTTGGAAAGTTGATTGATCTTCTTGGAGGATATAAAGATCTTAAGGAGAAGAAAATTAGGGTTTTACACAAATTAAGTTTCATAGATGACCCATCAAGGATATTGAGAGCAATTAGATATTCATCAAAACTTAAATTTAAAATTGAAAAAGAAACAAAAAATTTAATATTAAGCACAATAAAAACTGGTTTATTTACAGATGCAAGAAACACAAGGATAAAAGATGAACTATTTATGATTCTAAAAGATGAAGAGAGTTTGATTAGAGGTTTAAAATTGATGAAAAAATTAAATGTTATAAAAATGGTTCATAGAAAACTTGAATTAAAAAATGAAACATTGGAACTTATAGAAAAGTCACAAAAAATAATTGATGAGTTAATTAAAAAAGGAGAGGTTATAAATAGAGAAGAGGCAAACTTTTTCTTATTAATATCTGAATTAAATTCATTCAATAGAAAAGAGATAATTGAAAGGTGGAATTTAAAGAGGGATTTTATAAAAGATGAAAATTATTATGAGGAAGTAGTTAAAAATCTTCTTGAAGCAAATTCAAATTATGATATTTACAATATTTTAAAGAATTTATCAAATTATGAATTAATTTATCTAACAAAATTTGAAGATATAAAAGGTAAAGTTTGTAAATATCTATTTGAATTGAAAAATATTAAACTTAGAATTAGAGGAAAAGATTTGATTAAAATTGGTTTTAAACCATCAATTGAATTCAGGGAAATTTTCGAAGAGATTAGAAAAGAACTCCTTGAAGGTAATTTAAAAACATATGAAGATGAGATAAATTATGCTAAAAAGTTATATAATATGAAAGGAGAAAAAGTATGTTAAATAATTTAATTGAGATTATTTTTCTTCTCCCAAGCATCATAATTGCGATAATTTTTCATGAAGTTGCACATGGATATGTTGCATATAAATTAGGTGATGAAACACCAAAAGAATATGGAAGATTAACATTAGATCCGACAAAACATATCGATCTATTTGGAACAATACTATTGCCGATTCTTCTTTTAATAAGTTCGAATTTTAGAATTGCGTTTGGTTGGGCAAAGCCAGTTCCTATTAATTTCTATCGATTTAAGAATATTAGAAGAGATTTAATTCTTGTATCAATTTCAGGACCAATTACTAATATAATTCTTGCAGTAATATTCAGTTTAATTTTTAAGTTTCTTGTTGTTCCATTTCCTAAAATTTCAATTTCATATATATCGATTTTTGTTCAATATAGTGTTTTGATAAATTTAATTCTTGCAATTTTTAATTTAATTCCAATACCTCCATTGGATGGTTCAAGAATTCTCTATAGTATATTTTTTAAATATCCACAAGATGCATTAAAAAATAGATCTCTTGAATTATATGGTTCATTGATTTTAATAGTATTACTATTTTTTGGTATTATTGGAAGAGTTTTATCTCCAATAATAACAAAGTTATCTCAAATCTTATTATGGTAGTTGAATTAAATAAAAATAGGGAAAATAGAGCAGTATTAATTGGTGTTATAAAAAATGAATTTAACGAATTCTCTCCAGAAGAGACATTAAATGAATTGGAACTTTTAACAGAAACATTAGGAATTAAAGTTACATATAAAGTTTTAAAAAAATTAAGAGAGGTAAATCCAAAATATTATATAGGAAAAGGGATGCTTGATGAGATAACTCTTATTGCAAGAAAAGAAAATGCAAATTATCTCATTTTTGATGAAACCCTTTCTTATTCTCAAATAAAAAATATTTCTGAATTTTCAAATCTTTATGTTCTTGATAGACCTCATTTAATAATTGAAATTTTTGAAAAGAGAGCAAAGACGAATGAAGCAAAAATTCAAGTTGAATTAGCAAGATTGAAAATGGAACTTCCTGCAATAATTGGAATTGGAAGAAGTTTAGATCAACAGATGGGAATTGTTGGAATAAGAGCAGGAAGAGGTGAGAAACTTATTGAATTGAAAAGAAGAGCAATAGAGAAAAGAATAAACTCATTAAATAAAGAACTTAAAAAAATTGTTAAAAGAAGAGAAATTAGAAGAAAATTAAGAGAAAAATCTCAAATTCCAACTGTTTCAATAGTTGGGTATACAAATTCTGGTAAATCAACACTATTCAATGCATTAGCAAATGAGGAGACATATACAGAAAATATGCTTTTTGCAACTCTTGATACATTGATAAGAAAGATCTATCTTCAAAAATATGAAAAAGAGATTTTGATTATTGATACTGTTGGTTTTATTCAAAAATTACCACCTCTTCTTATCTCATCTTTTAAATCAACCCTTGAGGAGATAAACTATTCTGACTTAATAATTCATTTGATTGATGCATCAAATCCATCATACAAAAAACATATTATAACTGTTAATGAAATTTTAAAAGAAATTCTTTATAAAGATATTAAAACGATTAATGTTTACAATAAAATTGATCTATTGAAAGATTATCAAATTGAAAAAATAAAAAGGGAAGATGAAAATGGAATTTTGATTTCTGCTCTTAAGAAAATAAATATTGATGAACTTAAAGATAGAATTGGAATAGAACTTTTTGAAAAAACAAATATTCTAAACTATTGATTTTTCTCTTTTGAATGTGGATGGAAATTATCATAAATTTTTTTTAAATTCTCTTTTGTAAGATGAGTATAAATTTGGGTTGTTGAAAGTTTTGTGTGTCCAAGAAGTTCTTGCACAACTCTTAAATCGGCTCCATTTGTTAAAAGGTGAGTAGCAAAAGTATGTCTTAATGTATGTGGTGTAACCTTTTTATATGGAACAACTTTTTTAGCATATTTTTCAACAAGAAGTCTTATTCCTTTATCAGTTAATGGTTTTCCATTTCTATTCAAAAATAGAACATTTGATTTTTTCCTTCTTTTATCAAGATAAATTTTAATCATATCTTTAATTTCATCTGTCAAGAAAACTATTCTATCCTTTTTACCTTTTCCAGTAATAATAACCTCTCCTTTATCAAGATCAAGTTGCGATACTTTTAAACTGACAATTTCTGAAACTCTCATACCAGTTGAATATAGAAATGTCAAAATCAATTTATCCCTATAACCTATTAAATTTTTATCATTTGGGGAATTTATTAATTTAATCACTTCTTCCTCTGTTAAAAATGTTGGAAGTTTTTTATCTACTTTTGGAAGTTCAAGAGTTGTTAAAGGGTTTTTTTCAATAATACCCTCTTTCATTAAAAATCTATAAAAACTTCTAATCGATGAAATTTTTCTTGATATAGATCTTTTTTCTAAACCTTTCTCTTTTAACTCAATAAGAAAACCTCTCAAAGAGTTCCTTGATATATCAATATAGTTTAAATTATTTCTCTTTAAATATTCATAAAAATCAAGTAAATCTCTTTTATATGCTCTCACTGTGTGCTTTGATGAATTTTTTAGTTTTTCCATATACAATAGAAAATCATAAACTTTTTCTTTCAAAACTACCCTCCAAAATAAAGAATAGAGTGAAAAGAATTAATAACGAAAAAATAGAAAAATATATGATTCTTGCAAATGATCTTATGAAAAATTCAATTGGCATTAAAACAATCAATCTATCCTTTGATGGATCAAGAAGCCACAAATCATTTTTAAAGAAAATTTTGTGAAAATAAGTGAATGATAAATCAAAAGATAAAAAATAAACTAAAAAAATTAAAATTATAATTGGAATCAATGAATATAAAAATATATAAGGTAAATCAATTTTTCTAATTAATAAAAAAATTGAAATTGAGAAAAAAATTACAAAATAAATTGCATATTTAAAAAGTTTCTTCACATCTTCCATATGCATCTTCTCTTTTTCATTAAAAAAATTTTTAAATCCTGGAATATCAAGAGAATCTCTTTTTCCTATCAAAAATTCAGGTATAACTTGAGCAGCATATCTTATAAATTTTGGATCAATCTTCAACTCTTCTTCTGGTTTAATTCTCTGAAATTCACTCATATAATAGTTTTTTGAACTACCTATAATTATTGTAAAAATAAGTATTAAATTTATAGGAATTAATATTATCAAAATTAATTTTCTCACTTTCTAAAAATAAGATTTAAAATAATTGTTAAAATAATTGAAAGAAGAATCATAGAAACAATAGGTATATAAATTGTTAAATTTTTTCTTTTTATAACTATGTCTCCAGGGAGTTTGAAAAATGGAATTTTATCTGAAAAATATGACAAAAGACCAATCAATAGAATAATCAATCCAAAAATTATTAATACTTTTGAAAACTCTCTAATCATCTTCCACCTCCAAATCTTTCTATCTCAGAAAATATACATCCACAATATTTCTGTCTATATAAATTATAATCCTTTGCCATTTTAACTCCATCATAGTAACTTTCTCTTAGATCAAAATAGATGAAATTTAAAAGATAATCTTTTGCAATATATTCACCAATCTTCTTAATTATCTCATGCTTTTGATATCTTGAATATAACATAGTTGTTGTAAAATTATTAATTTCAATCTCTTTTGCAACTCTTGCAGTTTCATTTAATCTCAATTGATAACAAAATAAACATCTATCATTTAAATTTCTTGATACATTTAAAAAATAATCTTTATATTCATATTTTCCAACCATATAATCAATCTTTAAATTTTTTGAAAAATTAACAAAAGAGTTTAATCTTTCAAGATACTCTTTATATGGATGTATGTTTGGATTATAAAAAAATAGTTTTATATCATAATTTTCTTTCATAAACTTTTCAACAACAAGAATTGAACATGGAGCGCAACATGTATGGATTAAAATCTTATCCATTAAAACATTGTCCTTTTCTTAACCATTAAATATTTATATGCATTTTCTGTTGCAACTCTTCCTCTTGGCGTTCTCTCAATGAAATTTATTTGAAGAAGATATGGTTCATAAATATCTTCAATTGTATCTTTATCCTCATTTAGAATTGCACATAAAGTTTCAATTCCAGTTGGACCTCCATTGAATTTTTCTATTAGAGTTGTTACAAGTTTTCTATCTTGAGGAGTTAATCCATACTCATCTATTCCAAGAGATGAAAATGTCTCATCCAAAATTTTTTTATCAATTACCCCTCTATTTTTTATTTCTGAAAAATCTCTTACTCTTTTTAAAATTCTAATAGCAACCCTTGGCGTACCACGAGATCTCTTTGCAATTTCATATGCAAATTCTTCTTTAATATCAATTTTTAAATATTTTGCTGCTCTAAAAATAATTTTTACTAATGATTCGGTTGAGTAAAAATCTAATTTTAAAACAATTCCAAATCTTTCTCTTAAAGGAGAGGTTAACATTCCTGCTCTTGTTGTAGAACCAATAAGAGTAAATGGTTCAAGATTTATCGTTAATGTTTTTGCTGAAGGACCTTTACCATAAACTATGTGTAATTTATAATCTTCCATTGCTGGATAAAGTGTTTCTTCAACAGAATGTGGAATTCTATGAATCTCATCAATGAAAAATATTGATCCTCTTTTTAAAGATGTTAATATAGCAGCAATATCGCCTGGTTTTTCAAGCGAAGGACCAGTTACCTGTTTTAATTCAATATTCATCTCTTTTGCTATGACATAAGCGAGAGTTGTTTTCCCAATTCCTGGAGGACCATAAAGTAAAATGTGATCAATTGGCTCACCTCTTTTTTTAGCAGCATCAAGAAAAACTTTTAAATTACTTTTAACTCTTTCCTGTCCAATATAATCATCAAGAGATTCAGGTCTTAAATTTATGTCTTTAATATCTTCACTCATTTTTGATTACCTTTAAAACCTCTTTAACAAATTCTTCAAGAGATATTTTATCATAGCCTTTTACTTTTCTTATTGCTTCAACAATCTCATCCTTTTCAAATCCAAGTGATAATAAAATCTTAATTGCATCAAAAGTTTTTTTATCTTTTGTTTTAATCTCCTTCTCTTCTTCAATTAAAAAATTATATATCTCTTCAAGGATTTTTTTTCTAACACCTTTAACAATAAGTGGCTCACCTTTTCTTATTCTTTCATAAATTTCATCTATTGAATAAAATTTAAAAATTTGAAGAACTGATTTTGGTCCAACTTGAGGAAGTCTAATTAAATTTTCAAAAAGTTTAACTTCTTCATATGTTAAAAATCCATAAAGAGAAACCTCTTTTTCTGAAACTACAAATGATGTATATATTTCATTTGAAATCTTATCTGGATATGGAACATATATTTTAAAACCAATACCACTTGATGATAAAAAAATAATGAAATCACTCTCTTTTAAAATTACTTTTCCACTAAGATATGATATCACTTTTATCTTTTATTCCTTTCAAATTTATGAAAGA
>Ga0272449_1000283_pt1 | contig 62190 bp, 57 predicted proteins | sample YNPCB0241_FD_198679 | JGI IMG/M metagenome (GOLD analysis project Ga0272449, IMG submission 198679) | Hot spring sediment microbial communities from Yellowstone National Park, WY, United States - YNP-CB-024-1 | ecosystem: Environmental > Aquatic > Thermal springs > Hot (42-90C) > Sediment...
TACTAGGTGGGGGGTCTTCTGGAGGGCTTGCACTCTTCTTAATTAGGGGTCGAGCTAAGATTCGACCAATAGATTATATAACATATACGGTATGCTCTAACTGCAACTCTGTCCCACCACAGGATTTCAAGGGGGATACTTGTCCAAACTGCAATCATAAGATTGTGACTAAGTTAATTCCTGCAAGATGTCCTAAATGCTATAATGAATTAGGAACAATAGCATTTCCACCCCCTCCAGAAATTAGATGTAGAGAATGTGGATATATAATTCCGATAAATAAAGAACACTAGCATTATTCTATAGAGAGAGAACGTTTCTAACTCAATGCTAAGTTACGGCAGCTATTAACAGAGAGTATAGTTCTACTTGACGAGTCTCTACCAACTATTGTAGATAATAGATTTTATGCATGCTTTTCATACTTAGTTCATCAACACTTATTATGCTTAACATAAGAAGCTATTAAACGTAGTTTTTTACTTGTAAAGAAGAATATCACGATCACCATTCAAAAGAAAGCAGTATCTAGTGGTCTAGACATACCAATTATTGACTATGACTCACTCATGGCATTTGCATCAGTAATAACTCACAGCTATTAATGGGGAGGGACAATACGTGCTTCATGTGGTTTTAGAAACAGGCGGGCGCAACATACTGTAGAAACTGTGGAAATAGATTAAGGTCTTGAAATAATACAAAATATAATCGAGATGTTTAAGAATACTTATTTGCTCTCCCCTTCTACATTTTCATGCTTATGAATTATGTTAGAGTATGACTTATAGGGTTATGAGGGTTTTGGTAAAGTCTCAGGGGGTAGTGATGTTCCACAGTTTCTACAGAATTTAGCTGATGGGCTATTTTCCGCTCCACATTTTGGGCATCTAGTCATTGTAATTTCATACACGCCTGTTACTTCTGGAGGAGGCAGGGGTCCTGGGGTAATGGGCCCACGAATCCCTCTCCTCCAAACTGTTATTGATACTAAGTGGGGAGCCTTCAACCTAAAGAGTTGAGATATTAATGCTAGAGCTACCGCTATCCAGCTTACGATAAATCCTGCACCTATAGTTACAGTAAAAGCATTACCAGGCATTATAACATTATATCCGGTGTAGAGGTCACTTCCCAGAACAATATATATTAAGAGACCTATTAATCCTATACCTCCACCAATGAAACCATGAAAGAAAGTTATGACGGCAGAAGCTATCAGCAATACGACTGCAACTAAGGCTAGAGAAGTGTAGACAGGGACTCTAGCTAATAATAGACCAATTATACTAGCTATCGGTGGAGGTGGAGGTATTGTTAGTAATCCTGTAAGATATGAGGAGAATGAGCCCGTAAAGAAATCAAGTGATGAGAATTCTCTAGAAAACGTAGTTAACCCGGCTATATACACAACACCTGTCCATGGAGAGAATATGGTCACTAATATTATTATTCCAGCAATAATGCCTACCAAGTTTAAAGTTATGAGCCTTTCTCTCTCACCCATACTCCCACCACTCTTATCAAATCTTTTATATGTAAAGATAATAGATAAGCTTTAATCATGCTGTTCCGAGGCCTCCGAACAATATTAAATAATTAATATTCTTTTATTCAACCTACGAAGTTCACGGAAATGCTTTACAGTAAGAATGCAAGAGTTGATAATATTGATTATTAGACTTGCATGAAAGCTTAAATATAGTGAAAAATAAAAACAAATTTTGGTAATAATGTTGGATGAAGCCGAAAGTCTGAATTTAACTGAGTCTGATCACTCGCTAAATCAGTACTGAATAAATAATATCTCTCTTAAGGAGAAACATCATAGAAATGCTGAATCGAGAAAACTTATTTTTACTAGGATAATCGTGTCGCCAATCTTGATAACTTTCTTTGTATTGTTAGCATCTTTTTTCTTAGTAGCTGGTGAGTCACCAGAGATCCTTAATGTCTCTACTGGCGATATTCCAGTAGGTATCGCTACTATTAAACTAGAATATAATGTTCAGGTAAATGTTAACAATCCTAGCAAAGCAATAAAGGGTTCAACTACTGATTGGACAATCAATATTTATGATGGAAGAGTTACATTATACTTGAAGGTAGCCGATTTAACTTTCTCTAAATCTGTAGATGTACCCCTGGTCAGCGAGTTGAAGTAAATTTAGCACCTGGAGTTATAGCTTACCTCTACACTAAGATCTTAACGGATGTCATCGTAGATGGTAACGCTGTTCCGGACAAGAATAATCTACTAATAGATAGAGAGGGGTCAATTAGTTTTCATGTTAAGATACTAGAGAATACGAAGACTGGTGATGTAATTAAGGTTTCCCTACCTATGAGGTTAAGTGTTAGAGGGGGGTTAAAGATAGATCTAGGTCCTATCTCTGAGAATATAGTAGATATTGAGTTAGGTGAATTCCCTCTGAACCCTGTAATCGAGAAGACGATTGAAGTTACTGAACAACCTCCTATACTACCAGGCGTTACAATTTCTATCTCATCCACCATTTTCCTAGTAATCGCTATAGTAATGATTATATTCTTCTTCGCTCTAATCTACTATTTCCGTAGAAGGATTCTATCTTCATAAAAAGTCAAACTTTTACAGCTATATCTAACATCTATTCAAGAGGTAATTGAAATGGTCCTGAAAGGATTGCAGTAATATTGTCTTCCTCTCCTCTCTCTAATGCTACATCGCAGAGTGATTTTAGGATGTTAGTGTACCCTATCTTTCCATGATACTTCATAATGTATGAGTGGATCTCGTCCATCGAAAGTTTGTGAACGAACCCGTCGCTACAGACGAGTATGAAGAATGGCTCTCTATAATACTGTATTGTAAAGTCAGGTATCCAGTCTGGAGTTCCTAAAGCCTTAGTGATGACGCTACGGTGAGGATGATACATCGCTTCTTCAGGTGTTATTTGATTTTTTCCAATCATCTCTTGAATGAGTGTATGGTCGCGTGTTAGGAGGATTATTTTTTCTCTTGTAAGTATATAAGCTCTGGAATCTCCTACATGACCTACCCAGAGCTCTACCGAATCTCTTCTTTCTTGTACAACAACTGTAGTTGCTGTTGTCGCCATCCCGATAGATTCAGGATTTGATTGAGAAAACTTAATTATCTCATTATGAGCTCTTGAATATGCTTTTAGAATAATATTTGCTGGGTCCGAAACTCCTTTACTCGAGACTGCTAATTCATATAGAATGTATGGTCCTATAATGTTTGCAGCTATTCGAGATGCGATTTCACCTTTAGCTTGACCTCCCACCCCATCGGCTACAACGCCAATAAATCTATATATTCCCCACCCCTCTATTATGCTTTTCTGGAGACAGTAGAAAGCAGCGTCTTCATTATTAGTTCTTCTGCCAATAGTAGAATAGGCAGCTGCTTTTATTGGTCTTAGAGCAAGTTTCTTTAAAGCCATACTGGTCACTTACGTGCTGGTCATCCTGCGTGGATCTATAAACCTGATCATGAAGTACGGTCCTAGTTTTTCATGATAGCATAGAGCTATGATGTCATCATTGTTTAGTATCCATGGTCTGTTAGTTTCTAGCTTTTTAACGATAGGCTTGTTTGATGTCGGGTCATAGTATATGATGTGAGCATTATTAACAGACCCTATGAATTCAACATAGATGTAACCACCTTTCGGATATACTAGAAGATGATGCCTGCTTACAAAGCTGCTTGGATCAGTTATATTAATTCTCCTCGCATACCTATATCTACCGCATTTGTTACATGGACTATGGGTTCTCCCAATTTCTATAGGATTGGTTATCGGGACTTTTTCTTCTCCAATAAGTAGATATGGTTGCTGTATTTCTAAGATGGTGGCTCCTACTAAGTGTTGAAGGAACTCTGTTGCAGATTTAAATCTGAGGTTTGGGTTAGGATTCATTGCAGTGTTAATGACCTCGCTGAGTCTCTGCGATATAGCAGGATTTATTTTAGTTATGGGTTTAGGTGTATCACCATCAAGAACTTCTCTAGGATTTTTACCACTTGCTATGTAGTAAAGTGTAGCTCCTATAGAGTATATATCTGATAAGGGTGAAGAGAATCCATATCTTTCCTGCTCTGGAGCTGTAAAACCCAACGTAACTGGCCATACTGGGTCTCCTTCTTTAAGCTGCTGGGTATAGAAGTGTTTCGCTGTTCCAAAGTCGATTAGTTTAATCTTTAAAGTCTCCGAGACTAGTACATTTTTTGGATTTATATCTCTGTGGACTATGTTGAGTGCATGTATATAGGATGCAGCGTCTAGGAGCTGCTTCGCTATTACCATCAACTCATTCTCATTTACGATCTTTCTCCTCTGGAATTCTGTGTAAGCGTTAGGTGCAGGGAAGTATTCTAATACAAGGTATGGTTGGGGGTTGTAAGTGAAAGCTATTGCTTTAATAATGTTTTCATGTGAGAGTTTCTTTAAGATATCATATTCTACACCGATCCGTCCCTTCAGAGACTCATTCTCAGATACATTATCTGTTAGTCTAGGTGTCTTAACTACATATAAGGTGTTAGCTAACTCATCTTTACAAAGATAGATGGACCCCATCCCTCCCCTCGCTAATAGTTTTACAACCTTTAATCTTAGATTATCTATTGTTAGTACTTCGCCTATCTTTAACTCAGTATTCATGTTGTAAACGTCAGCTCCAATACATCTGCAACGCTTATTCTATCTCCTGAGGATAGCTCAATCCAGTCTTTCCCTCTAATATCGTTCCCATTAACTTTTGTTCCATTCTTACTTCCAAGATCCTTAATATAGAACTTGTTTTTCTCAAGCTTTATTGCAAAATGCCTCCTACTTATGAATCTTGCATCCTCCGGCTTCAGCAGGCTCAGTAAGTCTGCTCTTCCAAACTCTCTCGATGTACCCTCATTTAAATCGATTGGGATAGTGTAAGAGCCTGAGTTTAGGGAACATCGTCTTGTAGGTTGAGGTATCGGGCGCTGTAGTAATGTTCCACACATCTCACAGAAATTTGAGTCTGGAGGGTTCCAGTGGCCACATCTAGGGCATTGAATAGCTCCCCTCATCATTTCAACCACCCCTTGATTTCAATACTGTTATTTCTTCACGCAGCTTCTTAATATTTTCTTCGCTTAACTTGCTACCCAATATTTGAGAAGAAGTTTTAAGTAGAGTCTCAGTCATAAGAGTCATATCTTCATCAGACTTAACATACGTGTAATCACTAGAAGATATTAAGGATTTCAATTCACAATATATTTTATCTACGATCTCCTTATTCTCTAAGTTCTTTTCAAGGAGTTTTGTATATTCCGCTAGTGCAAACTGTAGCCTAGGTTGAGGGTTTGACTCGATAGAGTATAGGTCCCGATCACTAACTACTTCTACAGCTAAGTCTTTTGATAACTCAAAATCCTCACCTGCTATTGTATATCTAAGTATGCTATGTTTTCCAACATTTAAAGGTTTGATATTAGCCTTCACTGCGATCCTCTGTTTTACACCGACTCTTACATCCTCTAAAGGTATCTCTATACCTCCATCTCTTCTAACCATATCTGTTAATCTACTTATTGCAGCTCCTATTCTATATACTTCTAGTATCTCTACTCCTTGGAATGGGTTTATGAAGAGGGTTGGGTTGGTTAAGGCGACGCTCTTCAGTTCAGTAAATGATTCTTGAAAGAATTCTTGGACTTCTTCTGCTTTTAGAATATGCCTCCAGAATCCCCCACTAGCTGTACATAGTGATGCTAAAATTCTTTCATCATATTCGACCCCTATCCCTACAGCCACTATTGTGATTCCCAACCTCTTAAACTGCTCACCAATCTTCTCATAGTATTCAGGGTCTAACTCTCCTATAGTTGGGATCCCATCTGTGAGGAGGATTATTCTCTTTATAGTGTCTTGAGGTGGTGATACTCCATATGCTATCATTGAAGTTTTCCGGCCTAATAATTTATCTAACAATGATTTCTCCTGCTCCACTTCTACGCCTTCTATTACCGAGTATGCTAAACGGATTCCATCAGATAGGTTTGTGTAGGTTCCCGTCTTAAGATTGCTTATCTTTGAAGCTATCTCAACTTTATTGACCGCAGGTTGGAGGGGTACGGCTACTTTTGCTTTCCTCTCAAAAGTTACCACTGCGATATAATCTGTAGGCTCAATCTTCTGAATATAGTCGATTACAGCCTTCTTCGCAATATCTATCTTGCCTTCATCCTTCATTGATCCAGATACATCGATGCAGAAGCAGATCTTGGCAGGTTTCCTATTAGAAGACTTGACTAGCTTTAACGTATCTTCACTTAATATGTCTGGATAGAATATTTCAAAGAGTATAAAGATCTCGTGAGATTTATCGGGTTCTAAAAAGTACCTATTAACATCAGCAGACACACGTATAGTTGAAGACATCAAATAGAATTCTCTCTATACATGTTTATAAGTTTTTAAAGTTAAGCCGATGATACTTTATCCTTGAAGTCTGTGTATAGTCGTGACCTAGATGTTCTTATCCATGGTTTTATTACATCTCAGGGATTTTACTCTATTTCTGTATCTTCTATAATGTTTTTAATGTATTCTTCTATTCTTTTGAGCCGATTTAGAGTTCTCCTTGTATTTACTGCTGTGAAGATTATTGAGATTATGGCTGTAGTTAGCGCAATATATGTGAATATGCTTAGATGCTGTATGTTTAGTATGTTTGTATATAGATTTCTCACAAAAATGTTTTTTAATTCACTATAATCTGACGCAAGTTCGGCTATCTGGCTTTCTAATCTCTGGATTGTTAGATTCTGCTTAACAGTTTTCATAATTAGGTTCGAGTAATTTACGTAGCCGATATTGATGAGTTGATTATTTTCGTTTATGTAAAAATATGATGTATTGGTTAGTATGTAATTATGGTTTGGTTTTATATGGTAGAGCCCCCCAGGCTTGTTAATGAAGTTAGTAGAATTATAGATGAGTATTATGGATTCTGTATTGTTAGGAAATAATATCTTGAAGCTTAAACCCTGCTTATCATATCTACCAAGTAAGTCTACAATTCTAATTGTAAAATTATAATTATTCTCAGATACTGCTTTGTATTCTCTAAGTAGGTTTTGGCTAATGGAGGATTTAACCCATACATCACTGATAGCTGGTGTGGCATGTGCTAATATGAGTAGAAGCAAGATTACTGAAAAAAGAACACTATTTCCAAACATACCCTAACCTCGATAACAATCTTTAGTTTTCCTCCTTTATCACTTTTATTCCTCTCCTTCCACCTTCTATCACCATCAATATCTGTTATAGATGTGTTACAGTTCAAGAAGCATGTCTATATTCCAGATGCACGTATTCTTTAACATGGTACGATTATACTCGTGTGGAGCGTGGCTTCTATTGTTTAGCAATGTCTGTTAATCTTATTCTTCCTTAATGTAGTTCGATAACTGCTTCATTACCATAGAAGCTGGAGGAAAGATGAGTGAAGAAGTATATCGAGGGTTTAGAAAGGGTTAGAGCCTTATGAGTCTAGTATAGCTAGAATCAGGGTTATTTATTGAAGATTATCTATTCTCTTAATTTATCGAGCACCAGCAGCTCTCGGTTTACGCCTCCTCCGAGCATACATCATAGTTAGTACTCCTATGAATACGATAAAGGAAGATATCAATGCAGCTGCAACCAATAAGTATATTATAGAAGAAGTTGTCTGCCCTACTACTATTGGAGTGGTTACTGTTTGAGGCGGTCCTTCTGTTATCTTTACCTCTACCAAGCGATTACCGATAGAGATGTTAGTTATATCTTTGAATTCCTCATCAGCTAATCCGACTCTTACAAGCTCTATAGTATATGTACCTATATTAGCCTTGGACTTAACCCTAAACCTTATCTCCGCGAAAATGCCTGGCGGGGTTGGAGGCTCAGTCCGACCAATCCTAGCTATAGCATAACGTAGGAAGCCAGCAGCATTATCAATCCTTTTTACACCCTCAAGAGGGGATGCACCCAGTATATCTCCTGGGCTTATATCAATACATTCGAATACATCACTGTTAAAGGTGACGTTTATCTCTCCAGCGCTTATGCCTTTACTTCCTGGATCGACTTTAATCCTAACTTTAAATTCTTCTCCCTGCTTTAATTCAAGAGATGATGGTTCAATGTATACAGAGACTAACTCAGCGGCTACGAAAGCTACCGCTTGGAGAACGGCTAACAGAATTAGTGAGAAGAATATGGAAGTAGCGTACCTCATGATCTTCTACCTCCATAATTAGCGGCTAGTATAGCTAGGTCCTTATAGTCTATGATGCCATCTCTATTAAAGTCTGCGTTAGCATTGAAACCAAGCTCGTTCTCCTTCCTACCGTAGGATGCTGCAAGCATGGCTAGGTCCTTATAATCAACAACACCATCCATGTTTACATCACCATTTATGCCTTCTTTTACATTTACACCTCTTTCAACGTCTAATCTCATGCTGTAGCTTAAAATTTTGCCACGTTCAATTAAGCTGCTCGCTCTCCACTCAGCTAATAATAAGTCATCCTTAATAGTCATTATAGTTAAGTTTACTCTTTCAACTTCTTGATGAGAGTAGCCTGCATCTATCAAGACCCTGAACATGCCACTTGTAAATGGTAGGAACACCTCTGTAAAGTTTTCTGTTGCCGTGTGTTCTACACCTTTCTCCGCTATTATTTCTGCAACGTTCTTACTAAACCCAAAGAGTATTCTTCCCCTACTGTCTACAACATGTAGGAGTAGCTGTGAACCACTAGACGACATTCTTATAAGGATGCCGGATTTTGGTTTAGGCAACTCAGTTATATCGTAGATGGGTGTTGGTATCCCCTTCTCTACAACTTCTAATGCCTTCTTAACATTTACCAGCCCCCAGCCATAATATGGATCCCAGCCTGGCTCACCAAGGTCTATGCTCGCTTGCCTAAGAACCTCGTAAACTTCGTTGATCGTTAAGTATCTTCCATACTTAGCTTTAGCATAACCTTGTATTAAAGCAACGATAGAAGCTAAGGTTGGTGCTGCCGACGAGGTTCCGGCACCTAATTGATATTGGCATCCAATGCTAGTAGTGTTAAAGATTGTTGATAATGAGCTAAAATCTATTCTAAGCTCCATGTCAAGGTTGAAAGTTGGAAACTTACCATAATTACTATACGGGGCGCTGGAGAAGAAAGCTCCTGTCCACCACCACTCTAGTCTTTTAGGCTGATTTATACTGCTTATGAACCGGGTTACTCCAGCAACCTTTATGATAGATTTAAACTTATTCAGTACATCTATTCGTGACGTAAAATCATTTCCAGCAGCACTCACTATAACAACATTGTCATTTATAGCATAAGCGACTGCTGGCATTAATTCAGGATCCTCTTCTAAAGTACCAATTGATAGACTGATAACCTTGGCACCTTCGTCAACAGCTAATCTAATAGCCTTACCTAAAGTATTTCTACTCGCTTTAATTATCATTAACCTTGTGTTCCAGCCTAATCCAGCAGGACCTTTCCCATCAATCCTAGAAATTATTATTCCGGAAGTCATTGAAGCATGATCTGCATAATCACGTTTTCCTCCTACTTGACAAACAGATGGTAAGACATACTCGCAGCCCCCATTGGAACAATCCCAGATATCTACCCTACCAACCTGCCACTCGATGCTTACATCCGGATAGTCCCATTCTATGATTGCTAGACTAACCTCTTCGAAACGTTTATTGTTAAATTCGTTAAATGCTTCAATACTTTTAATATCTTTAAAGTTAAGTTCAAGATCTAAAGTATCCTGCTTGTTATGGAGCAGTCCAGTCTCACGAAGTAGTAGTGGTTCTAAACAGAGCTCTATCCTAACCTTACCATCTTCTGAGTCCCTCGCTAAACATAGCTTATAATCGTTCCTTCGTAATTCTTCTTCGCTAATGCGAAATGGAAATCTTGCCATAAGATCATCTAGTCCCGGATCCTCGTCCATAACTTCTATATCGATGCTTATTGGAACAGGAAAATAAGGTATGTTCGACCTAGCATCCGATATCTTAGGACCTACTATTTCTCGTCCTAGCTCATTATCATGAACTAGAATCTCCCATGCCACACTCCCCATCCACCTCCTGAACACATCTGTGTTAGTTGGCAGACGCACATACTCTCCATCTTCATCTATGGATCCATCCGCATCATCATCAACTCCTTTTACATTTACCTTAAAGTATACATTTGCTGCATAGTTCTTATCCCAACTATCGAAATCATGATTAACAGTGAAACTTTTTATGTAAACCATAAAGTATACACCAGGAATAATAAAGTAATCAATACTATCACTAATTTTAAGTTGTCCGTATATTTCGTTACCAGTCTTTAAGAGTTTACCTAGAAACTCTATGATAGTGCCCGGAGGTATACTGGAGATTTTATAAAATTCATTATAATATTTATCCCACTTAACTATTACTTCTTTACCTTCAACCTCCCTCTCCCAGCTGCATTTACTATTGCTCACTTCCACAAAGTTAGTCTCATAATCTTTTACTTTTAGGTAGATCCGATTTAGCTTTGTACAATTCAATAATTTCTCTACTCTAATGGTAGTGTACTCTTCGTTAATGTTGTGTGAAAGAACTTTTCCTATAAGTAATACAGTTGATTCACCTGCTATCTTTTTGATGTAATGGTAGCTCTTATGAGCCCAAACATGTGGAGTTGGCTCGCTGAGGTATTCTCCATAAACTTCGACATGGTCTCCAACATTAGGTTCTCCGACAACCCAAGGTTTGCCTGTGTTTGGGAAGGTTTCATTATGTGCCATAACAAATATTTCTTCACCAACTTTTAGTTCACCGATTGGATCCAAAAGTATTTCTTCGATTTTTATCTTCCAATCAACATAGTCTGGTGAGACCAAAATAACAGTACCTCTAAACTTAACGTCAACCTTTGACGCGCGCTCCCCGAGACAATATACGCCATCCACTGTATTTACGTATACTTTCCCATTTGCTATAGCGGGTGCACAAGCTTCCCAAGCAGTAGTAATATTGTACTTGGAAACTAAATCCCCTGTAAAAGCATCCAGGGAAACTACCATAGGAGCTGCAAAGACGTATACCTTCCTATCTGCTATTGCAGGTGGGAAATGCCATGGACTACCGGGAAGTTTTACTTTCCAGAGTAATCTACCTGTTTTAGCGTCGAAGCACCCTATCTCTCCATATGTCTTTTCGTCGATCTCTACCATTGGTACGTATATTTTACCGTAAGCCACTGCTGGCTGACCCATAGTAGCGAAAGGAAAGACGTATCCTAAGCTTTCTCCGTCCCAGATCACATCACCCGTATAAGCATCTAAGCATATGAGATATTCTTTATCTACCTCCAGCTTAACTATATATAGCCTGCCATCTGATAGTACTGGAATACTATGCCACTTGCTTGTAGTCGGTAGCTCTTTCTTCCAAATAACGTCTCCCGTAGAAGCATTGAGGCAGTATAAAACGTTATTGTATGAGAAGGAACTTCCAATAACGTAAGCTCTTCCAAAAGCTACAGAGACACCTATAGGAGAAGACCATATTCCAAGCGACTTATACCATAGAAGTTCCCCATTGCTACTGTTAAAGCAGTATACATGTCCTTCAACATTTACATACACCATTCCATCTACAACTGTCAGACTGACACCTACCCAGCTTACCGGTACTTTAACGGAGCTTTCCCATAAGACCTCTCCTGTATAAGCATCTAAGCATACGAGCCCACCATTTTTGGTTACAACATATACTCTCCCACCCTCAACCCCAGGCAATGAAAAAATCTCTTGTTTGCTCATCCATAATTTTCGGCCTGTCTCAGCATCTAAAGTAAGGAGCCCATCCCGGATAATTATGTATACTCTTCCATCCGCCACCACTGGACTGGAAAAAACAGTCCAATTCTCTGACGAGTACGGATATTTCCATAGGAGCTCTAGTACATCTGGGCCCTCTCCCTTACTATATCCGGTGTGCTGTGGGTCATGCATAAACATTGGCCATGGATATTCTCCCTCAATCTTTTTAACATAATGCTCTGGCCACTTAATAACAATACCATGTTGTGAACAAAGCGGATCGCCCATACAGAACCCTAATCCATATACCTCGACTTTATCACCTTCTTTTACCCATCTTGGTTGCCAATTATAAGCTGGATTGTAAACCCATACTTCTTCTCCTAATCTAAGCCTACCAGAAGTATCCAGCAACAATTCATCAATCTTAACAAAAATTTCGTATTCATTCACTGAGTCATAAACTATCGTTCCTCTAAGCTTTACAATCCATTTGAAAATGGCAGCGATCGTTCCTTCCCCCCTTATAATTACCTTAGTTGATGGAGATTCAGGATCTTCGAATTCTATCGGTGGAGGTTGTCCCCCATATTGTGTACCGTAGAACAACCATCCATCAAACACGTAACCTTTTGGGACGTTTGCCTCAATCTGATAAGTGCCAGCTGCGTATTTGCCACTCTGACCACTAGTGTAAGTAGTTCCGGAGAATGTTATAGAGCCAACATCAGGAGGCTCTGTGGAAAAATAGATTTTATAAGTCTCTTGTTGGCTCTCATAGATCATAAAAGAAGATGTCTCTGATATTTCGTACCATGGGTTTTCCATAGAATACTCCTCTGAATAAGACCAAGACACGTATACCATTATTCTTACTTCACCAGCTCTTCTAGCAGAAAAGAAGGCATGAGGTCCTACTGTAGCAACTTCACCTGGGTCCAGTTTTTCAGGTAAAACAGAAATAAATGGCCGGTAATCTTTTACGATATTGACACTATCAGGAGGGTCGAAACTTTCACGGGAGATAGGTATAACATAAATCGGTTTATTATCCAGATTTTTAACTTTGATACTATACGTAAAATTCTGTCCCACTAAAACTGGAGAAGGATCAGTTTGAAAAGAGAAAATAGAGATAGGAGAACTTTGAGCATCTTGAGGAGTTGGGATTAAGAATGTAGAAATGAGCAATAGGAAGATCATTCCCAGGCTGGGAAGCCTCTTCAACTTTAGCTACCTGCATAAAAATTTCCCGACTTTTACTTAAGATTTTCTCCTTTATATTTCATACTATTCAAGTGTCCCTAGTCTAGCCTCGATAGCGGAGCCGTCTACAGCAACCCTAACAAGCTGACTATCCTCTCTGTTATGATCGGGGCCACACCTTCTGTCGACTCATATAAAAGGAGAAGCCTTGGATTCATGATAAGGACTCTGAGCATCGCGATAATTTTTCGCTCACCTCCACTAAGCTGTTCTGCTCTTCTATTGAGTAAGTTTAAGATCTCTGGGTAGAATGTTTTAAGCTTCTCTATAGTCTCGTACTATTCACATATAAGCAGGAATATTTGACACGCATGAACTATACTATATCTACTTGAATATTACAATCAACCCGATTTCCCAGCCATCACGAGTTCCTCAGAATCTATTATCTCTAGTAGTCGACCATTCATATCGTATAGATAAAACTTGAGTAGGATGTTTCCTAATAATGAATGGGTCCCGCAAGCGTGGCATGGGTCATAGCTTCTGAATGCTATTTCGACCATGTTTAGTATTCCCTGGTCTATTTTTCCTTGTTTTATTAGGTTTCTTGCTGCTTTGTCTACTGAGAGTGCTATTCTTGCTGCGTTGTGTTGTGTTGCTACTAGTAGGTTTGCTTTTTTGATTATGCCGTTTGGGTCTGTTTGGTAGTGGTGTATGAGTGTTCCTCTTGGTGCTTCTACTACTCCTATTCCTTCTTCTGGTGTTGCTGTTGGGAGGTTTCTTACTTCTTTGCTTTCTATGTCTGGGTCGTTTGCTAGCTCTCTGAATCTTTCCGCTGCGTATATTATTTCTATTACTCTTGCCCAGTGGTTTGCTAGTGTGTGATGCACTGGTTTTCCTCCCAGTGTTTCATACATTTCTTCGTATGCTTCTTGTGCTCTTGGTGTCGCCATCGAGTCTGCTACGTTTAGTCTTGCTAGTGGTGCTACGCTCATTACTCCGCTATCTTCTCCGTCTGTGAATCCTCTCCATCCTATCTTTTTTAGGTATGGGAATTTTATGTATGTCCATGGTTCTACATGTTCTGCTATGTGGTCTAGGTATTGGTGGACGTCGAATTTTGCGTATTCTGTTCCTCTCGGTGAGACTACTCTGATCTTCCCGTCGTAGAAGTTTAGTCTATTCTTCTCGTCTACTAGGCCCATGTAATATGTTCTATGCGTGTATGCTTCGCTTGTTATGAGGTCTAGGTATTCTTTGTTTGCTATGACTATGTCTTTGAAGATCTTGTATGTGAATTCTGCGAATTGTACTGCTTCCTCCGAGACTTTCCTCGCTGTTTCTACTGCTTCTTGGGATAGTGGTTTTGATATTCCTCCTGGTAGGCCGAAGACTGGGTGTATTGTTTTTCCACCAATCATCTCCATGAGCTTCCTAAGCTTCTTCCTCATCTGGATTATTCTTAGCCCGACTTCTGTTCCAACCTTCTTGATTACTCCTACGACGTTCCTCTCTTCTTTGGGTGCTCTGGGTCCCACTATGAAGTCTGGTCCTGCTAGGATATAGAAGTGTAGTGCGTGGTCTTCAACCATGAATATGTTGTAGAACATTTCTCTAATCTTCTTTGCAGGTTCTGGTGGTTCTACTTTGTATAGGTCGTCGAGGGCTTTCGTTGAGGCCATATGGTGGGCTGTTGGGCATACACCGCATATTCTAGGTGTTATCTGTGGCATGTCTTCTGCATGTCTTCCCACTGCGAACTTCTCGAATCCTCTTAGCTCTGGTACCTGGAGATATGCTTTGACGCAATTTCCAGCATCATCGAGTACTATCACTATCTTTCCATGGCCCTCCAGCCTCGTGATTGGGTTGATGACTACTTCTCTCAACTTGTTCACCTCTCTGCGATAGTTATTTTTCCTCTGAGTCTTGATGCTGGTAAGGAGTATCTATAGAATATCCCCATCGGGTCCAATATCTTGCCTAGCGTTTTCTCTATTTCTTGTTCGTCACTGTAGTCTACTATGCTTGCGAAGTATGATATTGCTTTCCCTCCGTAGTCTATTACTTCGTCGAGTGGTCCGAAGCATCCTGTGCATGGCATGGCTGCTTTGATGCAGAGAGCGCCGCATCCCCCACGGGTTACTGGCCCGAGGCATACTAATCCCTGTATTAGGAGGCATTTAGTCGGGTCGGCGATTACTTCATGTGGTCTCTTGATTTCTTTGATTAGTACTTTCTCGGGCTTGGTCTCGTTTAGTGGGCAGTCGTAGCAGAGTGATTTGTCTAGTGCCCCCAGTACGGAGCCTTTTGCTGGAAGATTGCCTGATAGCAAGGTTTCTATCGCTTTCCATGTTACTTCTGGTGTGGGTGGGCATCCTGGAACGTAGTAGTCAACGTCTACTACTAGGTCTAGTGGGAGGAGCCGTGGGAGGAATTCGGGAAGCTCAAGCGTTATTCCTTCTTCTGCTTTGATTCTCAGTTGAGGTTGTATCTTCTGGGGGTTCTCTACTGTTGGTGCTTCATGGTATACGTATCTTAATATTTCTTCTCTGCTGTAGAGGTTTGCTAGTCCTGGTATCCCACCCCATGATGAGCATGCTCCATAAGCTATGACTAGCTTAGATTTTCTTCTGAGGAGTTTCACCATTTCTTCATGTTCGCTTAGCCTGACTCCACCGTTTATGAAGCTTGCGGTAATGGATCCATCGGGCAGCTTCTCGACATCCTCAACCTTGTAGTCCATGGCGACTGGCCAGAATACTATGTCTACGAGGTTTACAACGTCTAGGATCTTCTCTGCTAGGTCTACTGTTGCTTCTTCGCATCCTCCACAGCTTGCACACCAGTAGAAGGCTATCTTTGGCTTATCCATGCATGTGCACCTCTTCCACCTTAAGTGGACCTAAAGGCTTTATCTTCTCAAGCATCTCATTGGCTACTCTAACGAATTTCTCCGCTTCTGATGCTGATATCCATTCAAGCCTGAACCTCTCCTTCTCTATCCCGAATTCTTCAAGGACTCTTTTTAGAAGAGTCATCCTCCTCAATGCTTTAATGTTTCCCTCGATATAGTGGCAGTCTCCTGGATGGCATCCTGCAACGAGGACACCGTCTGCACCTCTCCTAAAAGCTTCGAGAATGAATTGTGGGTCAACCCTTCCTGAACACATAACCCTGATTACTAGAAAGTTTGGAGGATACTTCATGCGGCTTGTACCTGCAAGGTCGAGAGCAGCATAAGAGCACCAGTTACAAGCAAAAACAACTATCCTCGGTTCAAAATCCTTACTCATCCAAACCACCTGTACACGTGATTTATTACATTTAATTTTAACGATTCTGTAGTATTTAGCGATATTTAACTTACTCAATGAGAGCTGCGAGGACCTGGCTTTTTAGTTGAGCGTCTTTGAAGCCGAATTGCTGCATTGCGCCTGTTGGGCATGAAGCTGCGCATGCTCCGCATCCTTTGCATAATGCTGGGTCTACTTCTGCAACCCTAACTTCTTCTTGAGTCTTTAATCTTATAGCACCATATGGGCATACCCCTATACATATTGAGCATCCACTACATCTCTCCTCGTCTACTACAGCTATTAGTGGTTCTACTCTAACTTCTTCTTTCGTGAGGAGTGTTGATGCTTTCGAGGCTGCAGCGCTTCCAGATTCAATCGATTCAATTACGTTTTTCGGCCCGGTTACTGTTCCAGCAAGGTATACTCCATCTGTGGCTGCCTCGACTGGTCTAAGCTTTAGGTGGGCTTCTCTTAGGAATCCTTCTGGGCCGCATCCTACTTTGACTATCGTCCTGACTTTATCTATGTCTTTGGGAGGCTTCATCCCAACCGATAATACTACCAGGTCGGCTGGGAGAAAAACTTCTTCCTGGATCGTCTCTTCGAAGAATCTTACATTAATGCTTCCATCAGGGTTGACGATAACGTTTGGAGCTTCTCTATATCTTGCAAACCTGATCAAGCTCTCTCCAGCTTTTAGGTAGAGCTGCTCATCCCCTCTACTGTATGTTCTTATGTCTCTGTGTAGGATGTATATGTTTGCTTCTGGATGCTTCTCTCTGATCATTAATGCATTCTTTATCGTTGATGAACAGCACATACGTGAGCAGTATGGGTATGCATTAGGTGTTGTATTGAGTGAGCCTACGCATGTTATGAATACGATGTTCTTGGGTTCCCTACCATCAAGCTTTAGCTCACCCTTTGTTGGACCCGCTTCATCAAGCATTCTCTCAAGCTGGAATAACGTTATCACTCTGCTAGATACACCGTACCCAAACTCTCCAATGGGCGGTTCGTATGGTTCATGTCCCGCAGCAATTATTATTGCTCCAACTGTCAATTCTATCTCCTCGGTTTTCTCAGCTAGGTTTATCGCATTCATTGGGCATACTTTGACGCATTCAAAACATCTAGTACAATTCTCCGAGTCTACTACGTATATTGGTGGATAGGCTTCTCTAAATGGTAGATAGATTGCTTTCCTACTGGATACTCCAAACTCATACTCATTCGGGACATCAACTGGGCATACTTTAACGCATTCACCGCATAGATTACATTTTTCATTAACGTATCTCGGATTCTTTACCAGCTTAATCTTAAAGTCTCCAACTGATCCATCAACATTCGCTAGTTCAGTATCCACGTATATGTGGATATTCGGGCTGCTTAAGACTTGTCTCGATAATTCTCCCACAAGGTCTATCCCTTTTATTTCTGCATGTGCGAGCCTCCCAAGCCTAGCAGTGTTCCCGCCAATTACAGGTTTCCTTTCAATAAGGTAAACCTTGAAGCCTTTAGCAGCTAGGTCTCTAGCGGCAGATAGCCCTGCAACCCCTCCACCTATAACCAGTACATTCTTATTGACTTTGAATGTTATTTCTTTGAGGGGTTCTAGTAGTGATGCTTTAGCTACCGCCATTTTTATCAGTATCTTGGCTTTGGTTGTTGCTGCTTCTTTATTGTCTGAGTGGACCCATGAGCATTGCTCTCTGATGTTCACCATTTCCAATAGGTATGGGTTTATGCCAGCTTCGGCTAGCACGTTTCTAAAGGTATGCTCATGCATTGTTGGAGAGCATGCTGCTACAACTACTCTATTCAGATTACACTTCTTTATCCCTTCCTTAATGATTTCTTGACCTGGAGCAGAGCACATAAAGATGTAATCTCTTGCTTCTATAACGTTTGGAAGATTTTTAGCATATTCAACTACTTCTTTTATGTTTACTGATCCTGCGATGTTTACTCCACAGTGGCATATGTACACTCCTATCCTAGGTTCTTCATTCATGTACTACACCTCCAGCCAGTATGGATGCTTTGATAGCTGCTGAGCCTGCCTGTATGACTGAGTCTGGGATATCCTTCGCGCCTGCTGCTACACCTACAACGTATACTCCATCCATAGTTGTTGCTACAGGCTCAATATGTGGGTTCTTTAAATGTACGTATCCATCTTCTCCGATCGTTAAAGGTATTACCTCTGGGTAGACGGGTTTAACACCTACAGCTAACACTACCATTTCTGTCCTCATAGTTTTCTTTGCTCCTGTGAATGTATCTTCATATGTTATTATCAAGTCCTTGGTCTCAGGGTCTTCCTCGATCTTCGCAGGCTTAGCTCTAATGAATTTTATATCGAATTCTCTCATAGCTCTATTGTAGAATTCTTGGTATCCTTTCCCGAATGCTCTGAGGTCCATATAGAATATTGTGCAATCAACTTCTGGTAGATGTTCTTTAGCGAGGATTGCATGTTTAACCGAGGCCATGCAGCAGAAAGCTGAGCAGTTCGGGTTTATCTTAACGTCTCTAGAGCATACGCACTGTATGAAAGCTATGCTTCTCGGATGCTTATTATCAGACCTCCTCATGATCTCTCCTCCAGTCGGACCAGTAGATGATACAAGCCTCTCAAACTCTAGAGATGTGTAGACGTTTGGATACTTCCCATATCCATATGTTGGTGCGATACGCGGGTCCAATAACTCGTATCCTGTAGCAATTATTATCGAGGCTACTTTGAGCTCTATGGTTTCAGGTTTCTGCTCAAAGTTTATTGCTTTGGTTGGGCAGAACCTCTCGCATACACGGCATATATTCTTGGTAAAGTAGAGGCAGTGTTCTCTATCTATGGTTGCTTTAAGCGGCACGGCTTGAGGGAAGAGGAAGTAAATTGCTTTCCTCTGGCTCATACCCATGTTAAATTCATCTGGAACCTTCGAGGGACACTTAGTAATACATTCACCGCATCCTATACATTTATCTTCATCAACATACCTTGGCTTCTTCAATACTTTTACATGGAAGTCTCCAGCAGAACCCTTAACCTCGACTACTTCAGAGTATGTTAGAAGCTCGATGTTCGGATGCCTTGCAACTGAGACCATCTTAGGGGTAAGAATACATGATGCGCAATCAAGTGTTGGGAAAGTCTTATCGAGACGAGCCATCTTACCACCTATACTAGGCAGCTTCTCTACGAGGTAGACTTTGACTCCCTGGTCTGCGAGGTCTAGTGATGCCTGTATACCTGCGATACCACCTCCGATTACGAGGACAGGTTTAGACAACCCCTCCACCTCCTGTAACCTTCTCTTTTAGGAGAGCGAAATACAATGCAAACGGTCTATACGCTAGGTGGGCCCACTTAGCAAATGGGACCTCGAGGAGTAGGAATGGAGCTACGATCATTAGATGTATCGAGTAGGTTATGTATGTTGGTAGAGGTAGTCCTATTGTTCTAAATATTCCTACTAGGATTCCAGTAACGACTGTGGCGGCTAAGAGTATTAAAAACATCCAGTCAGTTGGATGGGAATATATCCACATGGGCTGCGTCTTCTTGATTCTACCACGTATAGCGACTGTAGCACCATATAGTAGAGCAATCGTGGAGAATATCCCGAGTATGCTTAAAGGGTTAACGAATAGGAATGGTTCATTTGTTTGCGTAAATCTGAGTAACGGCACAAACAGTATGAATGCTGCAGCATACCCGTATACGGTGATTAAATGGTTTATCCAGTTGGACACTCTACAGAGTCTAAGCTTTATCTGAGTAAAGAAGTGGATGGGCACCGTCTTGACGAAGTAGGATAACAGCATTGTGAAGGGTACCTTTATCCTCCTACCATATTCATCTCTCATAATAAATCTATACATTCTATAAATGTTTGTTAGCAAGATAATGGCGAGAATAAAGAAGACTACTAGACCAGCGGTATCTACAATATATATAGGTGCAAAAGTCTCAAGTTCAACTTTGTCAAGAACTATCGGTCCATGTAGTAGAAAGATTAATAGTCCTACGATGGCTGCGATTGATGCTATAGCTATTACCTCAATCTTCTTCGAGAGGTATAATAGTCTAGAGAGACCCGTCCAATCATACTTAGTTGTTAGGTATCTTCTTAGAGCCATCATGAAGCTTCCAGGGTCAGCGTCTCTTGGACAATAATCACTACACTCACCACAGTAGTAGCATAACCATGGATCAGCAGAAGATGTTACCCTATCTTCTAAACCCATAACAGCGTAACGTATAAGCTTCCTAGGATAAGATGCTCTACCCTGAGTCAGGGGACAGATAGCTGTACAGTTACCACAATTGAAACATCTAGAGAACTTCTCTGCTCCCAGCTTTATGATTGTATTTGGGAGCTCAACATTTATCCTTGTAAGTGTTTTAGTGCTGATTAAAGTTTGTATTTGCTCCATTCCACACTATATATAGTTCTTATTTTAAAAAAGCGGTTGGTTTATACTGTATATACTATCTTTACTTTTTAATAGCTCATTAGTATATATTTTCAGCAGATTCTTGGAACTATCTCACCTAACGGTGGTTCAAGTATCCTATATCCTCCGATAACTGTTTTCACTACCACTAAGCTTATGTCTTCTTTCTTCTCTCTAACTTCCCCTATTATCTCCGCATATCTATAACCTAGTCTATGCATTGTTTCAAGTATTTCTTCTGCAGAACCCCCTTCTACGCCTACTACGGCTACTCCCTCGGATGCTAGGGCTAACGGATCTAACCCGAGCATCTGGCAGTAACTTGCTACAGGTTCTCTTATGGGTATCTTCTCTTCATCTATGATTATAGTTGTATTTGATGATGAAGCCCAGTTATTCAATGTCATGGCTAATCCTCCTCTAGTAGGGTCGCTTGCTGCGTGAACGTCTCCGCCGTACTTTTTCATGAGGGGTATCATCAAGTCTGCGAGAGGTTTAACATCGCTTCTTAATTCATGTTCTTCAAGTGTAAGACCTTTCTGTGCAGCATATATCGCTGCTCCATGCTCAGCTATGGGTCCTGAAACGATTATCTTGTCTCCAGGCTTAAGATTCTTATCTACTATTAAGCGTTCTGCGATGCCAAGCCCAATGGTAGTTATGATGATCTTGTCTAGCTGTCCACGAGGCATAACCTTGAAGTCTCCACCAATCAACTTTACATCTAAGCTACTGAATACATTGAACATTGAATCTAGAATCTTATCCAATGTTTCTCTCTCCAATCCCTCCTCAACTACTATAGAGTCTAACGCAGCTATAGGAGTTCCACCGAGCATTAAAACATCATTTACCGTTCCAGAAGCTGCAAGCTTCCCAATATCCCCACCTGGAAAGAATATTGGGCTTACAGTATAGGAGTCCGTAGTCACAACAATGTACTTGCCCCCATCTATCGGGATTGCTGCTGCATCATCTGGATAGTCTATCCCTAGACCGCCTTTGATAGACTTCATCCAAGATGGTAGCTTACTGAAGATAGATTCTTCGAGTAGTTGATTCATCTCTCTTCCACCAGACCCGTGAGCTAACGTAATCTTATCCACACTGACCACCTAGCCTTTTCCGGTTAACCATCTCTTAACAATTCTATCCATTTCTTCGATCTCTTCTATTGATAGCTCCCCTTCTTCAACAAGTTTTTCAGCAGCTTCTCGAATATACTTGAAGCTATCTAGGAATTCTTCTTCTTTAAGCTTAGAGATTATGAAGCCTGCGTGAACTATTACGTAATCGCCTGGTGAAAGGTCATCAACAGCTGAAAGCACTTCTTTTACTATTCCACCAAAATCTACTTTAACGAAATCGTTGGATACTTCTACAACCTTACCGTAGACGCCCCAGCACATCCTACAATAACATATGCTGGGAGAATCTAAAAAATATAAAACTATAACCCAGGTAGAACTCCATCCCTAGAATAATTAGATATAGACCTTCTAAATGATGATCCAGAAGAATTGACTTTGTATTGTCTCCTATAAAGGGATATCTTGTTGTTTACCTTACTAGAGCTTGTTCAGGTCTAGCGAATAATTCAATATACTGTTTAACTCTTGCTTCAAATATGTCTGGTCTAAACTTCATCTCCATTGCTGCGATAGTGTTTAGAGGGTCTTCAGGGTTAGGATTGTTTAGTAGGTTCCTGAGAGTCTCGATTAAAGTTATTACGTGGAGTGATGGAGACCAATCTTCTTTCAAGATGGATTCACATATTCTAGCTGGAACCTCGTCTGTAAAGTTTGGATGCCATATACGTGTCCACCATACAACGTCTGGTGGAGTGTAGGGGAAGGTGCGAGGTATAAGTATCTCTACTTTAAAGTATCCACCTTCGTAGAGTCCTTCTCCGATTATTACCCCTCTATAATGTGTTAGGTCTCCATCAACTACATCGAAGAGAGGCTCATGCTCATGGACTAGTTTGTATTCAAGTGCAAGCCTCTTATACCAGAGAAGCTCGGGGAGCTCAGCATGCACGATCAGACCCCCCTACGGTCCTCGTTATCAATACGAGTTTATCTCCATCTTCTACACCTATGTCTTGAAGTGTTTCTGTATCTTTCAATGCTCTACCCCTGAATGTAAGCCTAGTCGTATCTGGAGGAAGCTTCTTCATAGCACATACTTTTGCTCTTATAGCACCTATAGTAGTTGAAGGTGAAACTTCTAATTCAACCGGGCTTCCACCACCCACTGCGGGGACAACTTTAATCTTCATTAAACCTTCTCTCCCTCAACCTTGTAAGCTATCCACTATAATATATAAATATTTGTATCTTGAGTGCTCTACGAAATTCTAAAGAATGCTTACAGAAATACTCTGCGAACCTACAAGGACAATGTATCAACCTGGTAAAGGCCAAGAACCATACATGTATTTAGGGCAAAAAATCCTCCAACCATATTGTCTTCCAGATAACTTATCGGGAAAATGCAGTAATAGCGCTTCTCCCCATAGGCAATTGTATAAAATCTTATCCTGAAGACTAGATATGTATGATGCGGCTGAATCTTCTATTAATGATTAAGTTAAACAACGTTTGTTAAATAATAAATATATTTTAGGAATCCCCAGAGTTTAGAGAAGAATTGAGAGTAAGAATATATCCACTTGCATTGGGTAAAGCTGTAAAATATACGATGATGGATCTTGAGAGAGAAGTAGCAGGTCTCTTGATTGGAAAGTATGAAAAGAGGCAAGATATACTAGAGATATGGGATGCAATATCGGGAAACCAGAAATCATCCTCAGCATTCGTATATCTAGATGAAGAAGTTATGGCTGCAACCTTTGAGTGGCTTACAAGAGAGAGACCTGGGCTGAGTATTGTTGGATGGTATCATTCACATCCAGGCTTCGACCTCTTCCTCTCAACAATAGATATTGAGACGCAGAGGAGATACCAGATGATGTTTCCTAAAGCTGTTGCAATGGTCATCGACCCACTAGAATACGTTAAGACTAGAAGGCTTGTAGACTTAAAGTTTAAGGTATTTCATATAGATAGGGAGGGAAGAGTAGTACCGCTAAGAGTATCCATCGGTATACAGAGAAAGAAGGTAATAGAAAGCACTATAAGAGGGATGGATACAGTAGACCTCTTCTTCATTCAATCTCCTGAACCGCAGGAACGTGAAGAATACAAGTTTACAGCTTTCTCAAGCTTAGGAGAAAAATTCAAGAAGCTGAAGGAGAGGTTCACATCTTTCTAAACAAGGATAACTGGTCTGGATTATTATAGTTTTTTAAGATTTTTAAATAAGCATAACGTTATAAAATTGAATAAGAGATGCCGAAGTCTAAGGGCTTCAGATACAAGTCGAGGAGCATCCTCACTAAACCTAGGGGGGCTAGGTCAGGCCCTAACCCTGAGATTTATCTTACAGAATTCAAGCCTGGAGATAAGGTAGTGATTAAGATTAACCCTTCAGTCCACAAGGGTGCCCCGCATAGGAGATACCATGGTAGAGTTGGTGAGGTAGTTGGAAGACGTGGTAAGGCGTATCTTGTATCTGTAACACTTGGGGAGAAACTGAAGCAGATTATGGTTCTGCCAGACCATCTAATTAGATGGAGTGGATGAATAGATGGCTAAGAAGATTATTCAACAGATACCCTTATCTCTACCAGAAGTGAGAGAAATCCTTGAGCAGAGAAAAGAGAAGCTGGATGCGATGCAGCTTAGAGTTCTAGAGTATGCTAGGAAGTACTCTAAGCTTTCCCCTATTAAAGCTAAGCAGCTTATAGAAGAACTCATGTTGAAGTTTGAGTTAAATAGGGAAGAAGCTGTTCAGATAGTAGATATATGCCCAACAAATATAGAAGAATTGCGTTCCATCTTAAGCGGTTACAAACGTCTCGTCTCATTTATCTTATTCTCAGAAGATAAACTACGGGCGATAGTGGATCTTGTCGAGAAATACTTGAGAGAAGATATGCAAGAATAGCTTATCGAATAACAGAATAACTAGAGGGTGTGAAAATATTTGTATAAACAGAAGAAGTATGAAGATTTTGCATACGTGTTAGACTTATTCCAGCCCCAGCGCCAACCACTACAACATAGTATCACGGTAGGTAGACATGAGTCAATCGCTCAACTGCTAGGAGAACAATTCTTTACACTATTAGAAGCAGCCATCAATGAGAAACATAAACCAATGGTAGGAGTAAGGATATACATTGGGAAAGATATTCCAAGAAACATTCTTAGGATAATCAGGAGGATAAGATACGATGACCTAACGCAGAATGCCAAGAATGAGCTACCGAGCATAGTTAGGAAAATAGTAGAGACAGATGAAGCTAGATTCATAGAGTTCTTTAACAAGTCTACCCCAGTAACTCCGAGAATGCATGCACTAGAACTAATCCCAGGGATAGGTAAAAAGATCGCTATGAAGATCTTAGAAGAAAGAGAGATACAACCATTCACAGGTTATGAAGATTTAAAGAAACGTATTGGATTACAAGACCCTGTTAAAGCATTAACCAATAGAATACTCTATGAATTAATGAATACTGAAGAAAGATACAGGATATTCGTTAGAGAGCCTGTAACCCAATTAAAACAATTATGAAGAAACTTGGACAGCATTTCCTAGTAGATTATCTACTTCTAGATAGACTTGTAGAGTATGGGCAAATTATAGAGAAAGATGTAGTCTTAGAAGTTGGAGCAGGTACAGGGGAGCTTACATCGAGGCTAGCAGAGAAAGCAGGAAGGGTCATAGCTGTCGAGATAGATGAAAAACTTGTAGAGGAAGCATCTAGGAAGCTAAGCAAATATAATAATGTAGAGCTTATCAACGGGGATATCCTAAAAGTAAAACATAAGATAAGAGGGTTCAATAAGGTTGTATCAAATCCACCCTACCAGATCTCTACGAAGCTCATGCATTGGCTTATTTTGAGCCTACCTGAAAGAATAGTATTAACACTACAGAAGGATTTCGCTCAGAAGATTACTTCACCTCCAGGTTCGAAGAAATACGTGTACACTTCTTTCCTAGCAAACCTACTCTATAAGTGTAAGATCATCGAGGATGTTCCTAGAACTCTGTTTAAGCCTATGCCTAGGGTAGATTCAGCAGTAATCCTCATGGAGAGAATAGAGGAGCAAGTAACACCTGGGGAAGAAGAATTAAAACTAGTGAAGATCTTATTTACTCAGAAGATGAAGAAGTTAAGAAATACTCTTAAAACTGTATCGGAAAGACTGCAATTGAGCTTTAAAGAGATAGAAGAAGTTCTCTCAGAAGAATTGTTGAATGAGAGGGTATACCGTATACAGCCTCATAAACTCTACGAATGTGCAGAGAAAGTAATCCGACTAACAAAAGTTAGAGGCTACGTGGATACATTGTGAGAATAAGCATTTCCAACTGGGGTTCTTATTAAATGAGTAAGTTAAATGGCTAGAGGAGTTTAGGAAATTCTTTATTCTTAAAGTATATGCTTAAAAGGTGGATTTCCCAGCTTAATCGTGGGATGAAGGCTAAGAACTGGAGGTCTGTTGAGAGACCATATACTAGGAGTGATTATATTCATGGTGCTCCACATTCTAGGATAAATAAGTATACTATGGGAGTCTATAAAGAAGATTATACTCATGAACTGCTTCTAGTAGCTAAAGAAGATATGCAGATAAGAGATGTATCTATAGAATCTGCGAGGATCTCTGCAGATAAATACTTGTCTAGGAAGGCAGGTGAAGGAAACTACTTCCTAGAGATTAAAGCTCACCCCCATCACGTATTAAGAGAGAATAAGATGATCTTTGGAGCTCATGCTGATAGACTCCAAGAAGGTATGAGGAGAGCCTTCGGTAAACCTGTAGGTAGAGCAGCACAAGTATCATCAGGCGAACCTGTACTAAGAGTATTAACATATGAAAACTGGGTTCAGACAGCTAAAGAAGCGTTAGAACTAGCTTCAAAGAAGCTTCCAAAGAATTATACAATCACTATATCGAGAATCTCTGAGAAGAAAGTAGCAGCTTAACTATTAACCTCAGAAACATAATACACTTCTGCTCCATAACACTTGATTTCATTACATGATAGCTTAGCTTTACTAAGTTGCATTAACGTTTAAGATAATGTTTTAAAGTTGGTTACCTTGTTAGAAGCGGGGAGAAAATAGATGAAGTTAAAGATATTCTTCGATGGTTCGTCGCACGGCAACCCTGGACCCTCAGGAATAGGAATAATAGTATATGATGAAAGTTTTAGAGAGGTTACTAGATTTTCAGAACACGTAGGGGTTAGGACTAACAATGAAGCTGAGTATCTAGCTTTAAAGAAGTCTCTAGAGATAGCTCTAGAGTTGCGTGCAGATGAAGTAGAACTCTATTCTGATAGTGAGCTTCTAATCAAACAAATGAATAAGGAGTACCATGTAAGAAATGAGAAGTTAAGTAAGCTGCATAGAGAAATACAAGATCTAATGAAGAATATTAAAGTAAAGATGATACATATAAGTAGAGAAGAGAATAGAGGAGCTGATAAACTAGCAAATAAAGCTGCAGAGAATCTTAGGTAGTATTCCTAGATAATATCCTCATCGTGACAAGCTTGATATGTAAGCCGAAACCTATAAAGATAAGAATATAATATCCTATAGAGTGAGGTTTATCGATGGGTAAGTCCCTCCGTAGACCTATATTAATGATCCCTGGCCCCACCGAAGTCCCACATGAGGTTTTAGCTTCAGTTTCCATGCCTGTCTACCCACATTATGGTAGAGACTGGGCTGAGATCTATGAGGAAACTACTAAGCTTGCAGCTCAATTATTTAATACGAGTGGAGAGGTGATAATATTTCCTGGACCTGGTTCAGCTGCTCTTGAAATGGGTATAGCTAATCTCATAGCCCCTGGTGAGAAGATAATAGTTATCTCTAATGGTTTCTTTGGTGATAGAATTGATGAGATTGCACATCATCTAGGATGTAGGGTTGTTTCACTTAAAGCTGATTATGGTAGAGTCGTTGAACCTAGAGAACTAGAAGAAACATTAAAGATACATAGAGATGTAAAAGGGCTGGCAGTTGTTCATAATGAGACATCTACTGGAGTTAAGAACCCTATAATAGCCTACGGTAGGATAGCTAAAGAACACAACCTATTCTATATCGTTGATGCTATTTCTTCATATGGAGCAGTAGAACTGCAAGTTGACGATTGGGGTATAGACTACTGTGTTGGATATGCTGGGAAAGCATTATCCTCTGTTCCCGGGATAGCTCCAGTAGCTATAGGTCCCGAAGTATTTAGATTCATAGAAGATAGAGGGTGGAAGCCTTCATCATGGTTTCTAGACTTAACTGTGTGGAAAAACTACATGGATAAATGGAGACAGATCGGTCATCCATATCCATCAACGGTTCCAACCCATAGTATAGTTGGATTAAGAGAAGCATTGAAAATAGCATTAAACGAGGGTCTAGAGAAAAGATATGAAAGACATGAAAAGATGGCTGCTGGATTCAGGAAAGCTGTTAAAGCTATGGGCTTAGAAGTCGTTGCACCTGAAGAATACGCGTCCCCCACTGTTACAGCAGTCAGGTCTCCTGAAGGATTATCTAGTAAGATAATTAGAGAGATGCTTGAGAAATTCAATATAATGGTCTCGGGAGGCTTAGGTCAGCTTGAAGGAAAATGTTTTAGAGTTGGTCACATGGGGTTAACAGCAACACCCCACTACATAGTCTACACTATATCAGCATTAGCACGAACACTTAAGAACCTGGGAGTCAAAGTAGATGAGTACAGACCGATAGAAGAATTTTATAAACATATCGAGAAGTAATAATAACTTCTTGTCTAAACGCAAGGTTTATCTTATTCAAGCTTTAGTGTAATTGAACAGAATGTCATTACTAAAAAAAGAGGATAGAGAGTTCTTAGAGAATAAATTTGAGAGGGAACTAGAAGGCAACGTTAGGATAATACTCTTCAAGAAGAAGAGCGACTGTGAATTCTGCGGGACAGCAGAACAATTAATTGAAGAAGTCTCATCAACCTCTACTAGACTTATTAGGGAAGTCTACGATATTGATGAGGATGTTGAGCTTGCTTCTAGGTGGAGGGTAGACAAGGTTCCAGCCATACTATTATTCGGTGAGAAAGAGTATGGGGTTAGATTCTTCGGTCTCCCATCTGGGTATGAGTTCTCAACCTTCATAGAAGACATTGTAGATGTCTCTAGGAATACTAGTAGATTAACGCCTAAAACTAAAGAAGTCGTCAAGAAGATAGATAGACCAATACATATACAAGTATTTGTTACACCCTCCTGTCCATACTGTCCCAGAGTAGTAAGACTAGCCCACCAATTTGCTATAGAGAATACTCTAATAACTGGAGACATGATTGAAGCATTAGAATTCCAAGAACTATCAAATAGATATAATGTTCTAGCAGTTCCAAAAACAATAATCAATGATCAAATCTTCTTTGAAGGAGCAGTCCCAGAAACACTTTTTCTACAACAAGTCTTGAAAGCCTTATGATCAAAGACTTAGAAATCATCTCTCAATATCTACAGTAGCTATCCTCTCTAATATTAGAAATAAAACTGCCTCATACAAGTCTCTGGCTTGGATAGACTCAATCTCTTCCTGTTTTACGTTGTAGAATTCTAGAGCCTTATACACTCTATCTAGAGAATGAAGTGATTCTTCAGTTAATTCTACCCCATTTATCTCTTGGAGTAGTTTATTTGAGAGCTCCATCAATTCATTCATGTTTCTAGCAACGATGCACACCCCAACCTCATTTAGATCCCTGTTTACCCCAATCTTCCTGATTGCTTGATCTATCTGAGTCTCCGAGGAGAGTCTAAGAAGGATCTCTATACCTAAGCTCCTAGCAATATTTGTCTTAGAATTAAATGCATTAATAGCTGACATGGCCGCGAGGTATACCTGCTTCAAAGAGATTATGAAGTCTGATTTGAATACCTCTACTACTGCAGTATCCTTAGATAATTCATTGAGTAACTTCTCTATGCCTACTAATACATTTTTACTAGGTAAACCGTATATTCCGACTGAGATAAAATAATCCTTATACTCTATCGTCTCCAAGCTATTCCTGCATCTTAAGTCTGTATACTGTCATATAAGTTTCACAGAAATAGAAATCCAAATTAAACACATCTAAATTCTTAAGATATGATACCTACAGCCTTCCCGATTAGGTAAATAGCTAATAATAAAATTGACACCCACACAATTACAATTATCACTACTCCTTTACGGTAACTAGGTGACCCCTCTCTAAATGTAACCTTTGCCTTCTCCCTATATTCTCTCAATACATCTGGTGGAATAATCTTTACAGCATACCCGATTAGAGCAGGGACTATGACTAGATCCTCCAACTGCCCAACTACTGGGATGAAGTCTGGTATCAAGTCTATGGGGCACATTAAGTAGCTGACTGCTAATCCTATCAGGATTTTCGACCTAAACGGTATTCTGGGATCTTTACGTGCAAGATATAATGCTAGAATATCCCATTTTAGTTCATCAACACCTGATTTTATCTTCTCACGATATTTCTTCAAGAAATTTATCCAAACCCTAACTCCCATTATCTTTATCTAAGATGTCTCTCCTTCAACTTATATATAATGTTAATGGGGGTGTGTATGGATTTTTGATTAGAGTTGGTCCCCCTCTGTTCCTAGAAATTTTTCATCAGGAGTTTAGTTTTGTTCATCTTTAAACGGAACCGCCATGTATTACAGGTATTAAGACTATTCTATCACTCTCTTTAACGTGCATATTCTCTAAGCCTAAGCTCTTAACTTCTACACCATTAACTAGAATCATTACATCTGGAGAGATTTTCCCAGAAGATTCCAATATCCTCTTCTTAATAGATTCGGGAAGCATTTCTAATACTTCTAGGAGCTTCTTCTCTCCATCAATCTTTAACTCTAATTCACTAACACCAGCAGCCTTCTTCAATGGACCAATGAACTCTATCTTCATCTACTACATATTTACATAGTTTCCACTTAGTAAAGTTTCTCCATAATCTTGAAAACTCTACACAACTAGTTAAGTGGTATAATGTAGAGTATTTTATGCTAGCTTAGATGTGCATCATGGACTATGGTTTAAGTTCATCTAAAGAGCGTTTGAGAAGATACTCGTAGAGCCCGCTTGTTTCTTCAAGTATTACTATACCTTTCGTTAAGATGTGTAGTCTAAAACGTGGAGATATTATATCGAGGGGTATGATGTCGACAGGGTAGCCGAGAGCTTCTTCAACCATAGTTCCTAGTTTAAGAATATCTTCCAAACATGTATCCCTCCTGTACACTGCAATGTCTATATCTCTAAAAGAATCTAGCTCTACAAAGCTTCCAAAGACTACTGCAAGTTCTACACTTAAACCATGAAGTATGTTCTTCAACTTCTCTAGAAGAGTGTTCTTCTCCTCACTGCTTAATACATAGTATTTGAGCTTATCATTTAACATGGTTGGCAACCTTCTCTAGAAATGATAGCACATTTTTAAAATCTTTCCTAACATCTTCATATATCTTCCTATCATCTATGATCCAGTATCTATGTACCAATAAGTTTCGGAGTCTTATCAACTTAGTAATATCGTTAACTCGTAATCATCTAGGAGTCCTTTATCTCTCAATATTAGGAGGGCTTGTAATGGCGTTTCCGGTCTTGATCCAAAAACTCTTCTTACGATATGTATGGCTAGAGATGATAAAGCTTCAGTAACTACGATAAGATTGTATCTAAGCGCATACTTCTCAGCATCAGATATTTCTTTAAAAGATTTACTAGAATACCTTGCAATAATTAGGATTGCTTCTTTAATCTCTGAGGTTAGTTTTTCCATAAAATCTTTATTTACCTTCTCCATAACACATACCTAACCTTCATGAATCTAATGTATAGATTTAACTTCGTTTCCAATAATGTTTTCTCTCATCTTTCATCAATAATCTACTATAGCTCCGTTCTGCAAGATGTTTAAGCTCCTGTGTCTGGTTTAGCGTATAGTCGTCTCTTCTTCTTTAATGATGTTTTGAGGGTATTGGTTGAAACCCTCTTCAGTGAGGTGCATGGTCTTCATCAAGTCTGTGCAGGTCATAATCATCATCCGAGGGCATACTAACATATGTAAACCTATTATTTTAAGATGTATCGTACAATAATTCTTATATTCTTAACCAATAAATTTATTCTAGATCATGATGGATAAAAGTAGTGGAATAGTTTCCCGAAAAATCTCTATTATAGCGCTTTTATCTGTTGGTGTTTTTATCTCGAAGATTTTTCTACCATCTCCAATTGATAAGTTTATGATTGTATTTCAAGCAATCTTCTATACTCTGGCGAATTTCATGATCGGGAGATTTGGTGGAACTATGACTGGCGCAGTTTCGGGTATGCTTACACAGTTTTGGAGACCCGTATTCATCCCATTTACATTCTTATTCGCAGTAGCTTATGGATTCATGATCGATTATTTTATTTCATTATTTAGAGCAAGGTCTTCATCGGCAGCTGTTAATACCTGGAGGCTCATGGCTGCATTAACCATAGCTTCTGCAATCGTAGGGGTTGTATCAATGTATGTTACAGTAATGGTTGGGATGATGCCATGGGCTCCACTCCTATACTTAATGGTACTTATTGGAGGAACCTTGAATGGTGTTGCTGCAGGATATATAACAGCTCAAATCTGGAACAGGTATCTAATGAAGAAATGGAGATAATCCACTGTTCAATGTTATATCTTTGAGTAATGTAAAGAATGCTTTCTTTAATGCTGATTCAGGATGATGTTTTTGCTGTTATCTTTTCTTCTTTTACTTGATTCAGTGCTCGTTTAAGTGCTTCTGTTATATGTTGTATATCTTGGAGAGTTATCATATATGGTGGTAGAAATCTTAATACTAGTCTTCCAGCTCTTAACGCTATTACACCATTATCTTGTAAGAGTTTTAGTATGGGGGTAGGCTCGAACCTCGTCTCTATACCGAGCATAAGCCCTCTACCCTTCACTTCTCTTACAACTTCTCCGAATTCCTCCTTAATACTTTCAAGGCTTTCCCTGAATACTCTACCAATACTAGCTGTCTTCTCTACTACGTTTTCTTCTAGTAGAACTTGTATTGAAGCTGTTAAAGCTGAGCATGCTAGCGGGTTTACTCCAAAAGTTGAGCCATGGTCTCCCTCTTTCAATTTCTCTCCTAGCTCTGATTTAATAGCAGCTAGACTTACTGGGAAGCCTCCTCCTATAGCTTTTCCAGCTACTAGTATGTCTGGTTCTATGTTAGCGATTTGATGTGCCCAGAGGTAGCCTGTCCTACCAAACCCTGTCTGGACTTCATCTATAATCATCTGAGCCCCCGTTCTATCACATGCTTCTCTAATAGCTTTCAAGAATTCTATTGATGCTTCATTTAGCCCGCCTTCCCCCTGAATAACTTCAACAATTACGCCTGCAGTTTCATTATCTACTTCTCTCTCTACTTCTTCCACCTTATTGTATGGTAGGAATCTTACATCCCATGGGAATGGATCGTATCCTTCCCTATATTTTGGATTCCATGTTACTGAGAGAGCTCCCATAGTTCTCCCGTGGAATGCATTAATGAAGGAGATGAATTTCTTCCTCCCTGTAAGTTTTCTAGCAGTTTTTAATGATAGTTCTACTGCTTCCCCTCCACCATTCAACATATACACGTATTCAAGTTTCCTTGGCAGGATCTTGCTTAAGCTTTCTAATGCTTTCTCTTTAGCTTCTGTATCGAATGCAGGGTATGCTCCATAGATTTTGTCAAGCTGATCTTTTATTGCAGTGATTATCCTCGGGTTTCTATGCCCTAAGAAGAGTGAGCCATATTGGGTGTGGCAATCAATATACTTTCTTCCATCAAAATCCCATACATACTGGTTTTCAGCTCTAGAAAGTTTCAAACCTCTAGGACTATAAAACTGGATTAATCTGACCATAATCCATCCTACCTATTTTCGATATACGTTAAACTTGTTTAAAAACTATTATCTTATGCTACGGATATTGATGAAAAGTATAAATACAGGCTAGACAACTCCAATATCGCCAACTTCTCTATACCATGGTTTAGACGTTCCAATCTTTGACCGCTTAAGCCAATTCTTAGTCTTCTCTGAAGATTCTACGGCTTCACGAATCTTATCAATGTTATGGATGATCTTGTCAACGTGATCTATCCCAATAAGGCTCTCTTCCTTAAACTTGGCTGCATAGAGTTCAACTTTCCTCAAGTTTTCTAGAGCATCATACCAGAACCCCCAATCATCAGAAAGTATACTTGCTATATACTTTCTATTTACAACTTCTCTATCTGCATGGTCACCTACATCATGGCTCATCAGAATCGCTATCATGTCGATTATATCTTTCCTGTTTATCTGATGTATTTGGAGTTTCTCTAGCATTAAGTCTGTTAGAGTTATAGTTGGGTAATCTAATTCAAGTCTACCTTTTCCAGGCTCGCTTCCAAAGTTTACGTCATGGCTGAATTCTAGTTTATCAAAGAATATATCCACTCTTACTTGGTCCTTAAAGTAAATCAATCTCTTATGCCCGAATAATGCATTTATCATCTTGTTTTCATCATAGTTTAATTCTTTCATAAGGTTGATTACTTGCTTCCTCTGTTTACTGTAAGCAATTAAATCTATATCTGTGAAGAGAGCACCAGTATCAAGCCTTCCCGAGTTCTTGAGGAAATTCAATGTATCTCCATTCTCTTTACAGTGAAGGTATACAGCCAATGCTCCTAGAATTCTAACTACCGTGTTTCTTTTATTAGCAGCTTCTACAAGCTCGAGTGCCGCTCTTAGCACCCTCGAAGAATATTCGTCCAGCAACATTAATTCGATTCTCCTAATAATCTTACGCGTTATCGTAAATATATAAATATATATCCGTTAGACAACATACATCACATGTCTAGAGCATGTGAATACTTAAAGAGGGAGGAGAAGTATATAGGAAAGACCATTGGTATTAGATTCTACCCGATAGTTGTAGATAGAGCAGAAGGCTCAAAGATATGGGATGTAGATGGGAGGGAATACATAGATTTTTCATCACAGTGGGCTGTAACTAATATAGGCCACAACAATCCAGAGGTAATCGAGGCAGTAAAGAAGCAGTTAGATAGACTAGTATTTTCTTCTCATACTACTTTCCCTAATACGGTTGCAATCGAGCTAGCTGAAAAACTCGTAGAGATAACTCCGGGAGAATTTGAGAAGAAGGCTTGGTTTGGCTTAACAGGCTCAGATGCGAATGAATTCATCTATAAAGTCATGCCAATATACTCTGGTAGAAGGAGGCTTCTCGGTTTCCAAGGCTCATACCACGGTCAGACTATGGGAGCATTAAGTCTATCGGGACATAAAGCTTTAACAAGATTCATCGGCTTCCCAAATACTGTCAAAGCACCTTATCCTTATTGTTATAGATGCCCTTTTAAACAGAGTTATCCCGAATGTGGATTACTCTGTATAGAGTTCCTAGAGAATAATGTGTTGGAGAATGCGCCTTCTGAAGACCTAGCAGCAATAATTGTTGAACCTATACAGAGTGATGGTGGAGTAATTGTTCCACCGCCGGAATTTATCCCTAGACTCTATGAGATATGTAGAGATAGAGAGATAAGCTTGGTAGTAGATGAAGTTAAAGTTGGATTCGGTAGAACTGGTAGATTCTTCGCCGTAGAACATTCTAACGTGGCTCCAGATGCAATAACGATAGCTAAACCAATGGCTTCAGGCCTCCCATTAAGCGCAGTCGTAGGCAGAGCTGAGATCATGGATGCAGCCTCAGCTGCACATCTATTCACTAGTAGTGCACATCCAGTTAGCTGTGCAGCTTCTTTAGCAACAATAGACTTTATTCTAAGAGAAAATATTCCTGAGAAAGCTGCTAAAACAGGAGCATATATCTTGAAGAGGCTTAATGAAGTATACGAAGAGCATCCATTGATAGGTGATGTTAGGGGGAGGGGGATGATCCTGGGGGTTGAGCTTGTAAAAGACCGTAGAAGTAAGGAGCCAGCTACCTTTGAGACGGCGTGCCTAGTTTACAGAGCTTACGAGCTTGGGCTACTCATTACTTATGTGGGAACTTATTCTAACGTTGTAGAGATTACCCCACCATTAACAATAAGAATGGAAGAAGTAGATAAGGCTATGGAAATATTTGAGAAAGCATTAAATGATGTTGAAAAAGGATTAGTAGATAAAGAGAAAGTTAAGAAGTTCGCTGGCTGGTGAATGGAATATATGGGCTACCGTTATCCCATATCTCAATCTTAAAATCATTCTCCAGCAGTATACTCTTCAGCTCCCCCTCAACCTCGAAGGGCACAATTATTATAATGCCTCCTTCTCTACCATCTCCTCTAATTAGAGCTTTCCTAACATGCTCAGCAGGTTGAAGATGTACGCCGTATCTTCTGTAAGTTTCCCGTATAATGATTAAGGGCTCGCTATCTACTTCTATCAAACCAGCATAACCAACATAATGACCAACGCTATCCCTAAAGACTTCTTCAAATCTCTCTCTCAATAATAATTTTTCTGATAATCTGGGAATCTTTTCAGAGTCTAATAAATGCTTCGTATTCAAATTTAATATAGCTTGTACTCCGTATTTTTCAGACTCCTTTAGTATCTCTAGAAGAACATTCATCCTCTCTTTAGATAGTAAATTACCATCAGTCTTACTGAATGTTTTCACTGGGATAGCTTTAAGCTTAGACATGGTTACTTCTTGGATTGCGTAAATTATTCCTTCAGGGCTTGCTCCAAGTTCTTCCGGCTTCTGAGTAGTTGGAAGGTCGTTAAACCTATACCAAATACTTCTGTATTTCCCACATAATTCTCTAGCAGCTTCTTCCGGAAGACTCTCTATTTCTCTCTTTAATACTCTAAGCTTCTCTATATCAGATGGGTCAACATTCACTCTTGCAAGATATGCAACATAGTCTTGGTCTACTATCTCATTTCTACATGTTCTATATCCTAAGCCTCTTAAGATGTAAGCTGCTGTGAAAGCTCCGCAGAAGTTTTCTTTCTGGTCAAGCTCCTTAAGATACTCTTCATGGATGGGTAGAAAATTTGGTGTAGGATAGACTTTAATCGCTTCACCTATAGCTGATAACACCTTATCTACGTCAACATCTTTTAATGTGTTTAGAACTTCCCTAATCTTAGAATACCGGAACATAGTTCTTAATCTCCCAGGGACTTACATAACGATCATATGAGTCACATTCAACTTTCTTTACTTTAATGTATTCTTCTATAAGCTCTGGACCAAGCTCTGATTTAAGATAAGAATCTTTTTCAAGATATGTTAAAGCTTCTCTTAAGCTACTTGGTAGAAATTCGATGTTCTTCTTCATCCTTTCTTCTAATGTAAGCTTATATGCATCAGTATTGATGGGATCCCCAGGGTCCATCTCCTCCCTAATACCATGAACCCCCGCGGCTATAGTTCCAGCTAATGCTAAATAGGGGTTTGCTGCTGCATCAGGAGTTCTAAACTCTATCCTAATATTCTTTTCTTCTTTTTCAGTTCTAGTTGTCGGGATCCTTATCGCAGCAGACCTATTATTGTATCCGTAACAAATATTTGAAGGAGCCCAAGAGCCTGGGATCAACCGTTTATACGAATTAACTGTGGGTGCAACAATAGCTGATAATGCTTTCATATGATGTAGGATCCCAGCTATAAAGTGATAAGCCATCTTTGATAAATTTAATCCCCTCTTATCATTCTTGTCGTAAAATATATTCTGTCCTGTTTTGCTGTTAAGTACGCTCATATGGAAGTGCATCCCACTTCCAGCGTGCCAATCAAATGGTTTAGCCATGAATGTAGCTACCAAGCCATGTTTCGCTGCTACACCTTTCGCAACATCTCTTAAGACAACCATATCATCTGCAGACTTCAATACATCTCTATGCTTCATGTTTATCTCTAATTGTCCGGGGCCATATTCTTTTATTAATCTAACCACCGTTATCCCTGAAGCTTTAAGGGCATTTATGATCTCTATTGCTATCTCTCCAAGAGTATCGTAGCCAACCGTTGAGAAGCATCGAGCCCAGTCTACTGGCTCAACCTTGTCTGGAGCAACCTGCTTCAATATGTAGAACTCAGTCTCTGCTGCACACTGAAATTTTATTCCAAGTTCTTCTTCATATTTTCTTGAAAGCTTTCTTAGTAGGGTCCTCGTACAGAAGCTCCAGTCTCCACCATCTCTTAACTTCATATCACATATAGCTCTGCCTTGACCTTGAGAATAAGTTATAGGTGCGAAGGTCTCTAAGTCGGGGACTAGGAATACATCTTCAGATTCTGGACCGAATCTTGGCTCTGACAATAAAGTATCAAGAGATGTAAATGACTGCATCGCCATAGTTAAGCCTATCCCATAGTTTAAGTGGTCTTCAAGCTCGTCTACATATGATGCTTTAGCTCTAAGAACGCCGTCTAAACCAACATAGATAAACCTAACAATCTGTATATTGTACTGTCTAACAACATCCATAACATTGTATATCTTGCTCATAACGCTCTATCTTGATCTAAATAGATTAATTAACCTTCTTATATTCCGTGAATTAGGCTCAAGTCTAACTTATAAACTTTGTTCGCAGTAATCTGATATCAAATGAGCCCCTATCAAAATTTTTTACAGATTTTCTCCGTAAAAATTTATATATAGTCTATTTACACGAATATACCATGAGCTCTGACGAAGTTTTATTTATTAGAAAAACCTCAGGGCTTGTAAGAGAGATTGGAGCTTTCTCAGTAATGGCGATAGCCGCTAACTACGTAATTGCTGATGGTTTCTATCTATTTACTGCAGGTCAAGGATACTCAGCCCCTGGAGCAAACATACCTTTAGCATTAATCATAGGTGGTTTAATAATGTCATTGGCAGCATTCGCTGTAATCTTCTTAACCATGGCCATGCCTAGAACAGCATCCGATTACGTAGGAATTTCAAGAGTACTGCATCCACTCATTGGATACGTAGAAGCATTACTCGTCTTCGGAGTACATATCTGGATCGTTGGAGCATTATCATTCTTCATGGCATGGTTCTGGGGGAGCGCAATTATACAAATCGGCTTAGCTACTCATAATCCCTCGCTAGTCTCCCTTGGAGAATGGTTGTCAGTTGATACAGGTGCAGCAGTAGGCTTAGGAATACTATATGTATTAATCTTCGGTATAATCAGCCTCCTCGGAGTAAAGATATTCAAATACGTTGTAAACATACTCTTCGTAATAGCATTGATAGCTGGTGTAGCAACGATAGCTGGAGCAATATATGCATCCACACTCTCATTGGCTCAGATTAGAAGCTTATGGGATATGACCTACGGAGCTGGAGCATACGATGAAATAGTCAGGGTCGCTGAAGCAGGCGGATGGAAAGAGTACATTGCTTCTTCTACGGGTGACCCATCAAAGTGGGGCTGGCCTGGACCATGGTCTCCTGAAATAACACTTTCACTAAGCATAGTAATCTCTGCATATGCTTTCTGGGGTTTAGAATTCGCAAACTATATGGCTGGAGAGATTGATAAACCTAAGAGAAACTTCCTCCTCGGGACGGTTGGAGCAATAATCCTTGTCTTCGCATACTATCTACTCGTCTCCGTACCTACATTATTCGGATTCAGAGAATTCTTCTCAATGTACGAATACGTTATGAACGAAGCTTCGGGTCAGCTTACGATTAACCCTGTCCAGACACCTACTTGGGCTGTCTTCATAGCTTCATTATTTGGAGGCTGGGCTCCTATACTTGCAGTACTTGTTACTTTGGCTGTGCCTTTATGGGTTATGAATGGTCTCCCGGTATATATGATGGTGCCGACAAGAATATCTTTTGCACTAGCATTTGATAGGTTCTTCCCAGAGAAGATGGCGGAGGTTAATGTTAGGTTCAGGACACCTCACTGGTCTATTATTGTATCGATGGCAATCGCTATACTAATGATATTGATTTTAGCATCACCAGAATATGGTCCATTATTCTATGCTATTACAGCAGTGACAGCTGTAGCGGTTAAATGGTTCCTTTCAGCGATAGCTATAACAATCCTACCATATAGGAGGCCAGAGATATATAAGGAAGGATATACTGGAACTATAGGAAAGATACCTATCATAACTATAGTTGGTGGTGCAGCAACAATAGCAACACTATTACTGTTAATACTTGGTATCCAACAAGTTGCTTCAGACCCAACCTTGGTTTCTCCATTATGGATGATCGGGTGGACTCTGCTAGCCATAGCATTATACTCCTACTATAGATGGAGGAATATAAAGAAAGGAATAGAAGTCAAGAAAATCTTCGCTGAGATACCTCCAGCATAAATTATATCCCTTTATTTTTTGTAGCTTAATTAAAGTTATAAGCAAAGTGGGATAACTTGTTTAATACTGATATATGGGGTGGAGTCGAGAGGCATGGATTCATTCAAGATATTCTTCATGGCAGATATTCATAACAGCGAGATTGTTTTTAGGAGATTCTTATCTATACCCAAATACTATGACGTAGATGTTCTTATCCTTTCAGGAGATTTAACAGGCAAAGCAATCATACCAATTATAGACCTTGGAGGGGAGAGATACCAATACACGTTTAAAGGTAAGACTGAGATAATAGAGGGGTGTGAACGATTGAAAGACGCATTAATCGAGCTGAGAAATAGAGGACTTTACACACATATCTGTACAGAAGATGAATTAGAAGAATTGAAGAATAAACCTGATGAAGTTGACAGGTTATTCAAGAAGCTGATAAGTGAGACGATCCAAGAATGGGTTAGAAGTATTGAAGAAATTATTCCTAAAGAGAAGGACGTAATTCTTATGCCTGGAAACGATGACATACTGGAAATAGACCCAATAATACAGAAAAGTGATAGAGTAATCTACCCTCTTAATAGGCTTGTCGAGCTCCCCCTTGGATATGGAATGATCTCTATGGATTACGTTAATCCAACTCCCTGGAATACTCCTAGAGAATCAGAGGAGAAGAATCTATGGAAGATGCTTGAAGAAAAAACGGGTTTAGTTGACCGAGAATGGGGAAAGATCATATGCTCATTCCATCCACCACCATACAACACCAAGCTAGATTTAGCACCTAAACTTGACAGGAACCTAAGACCAGTATACAGTTTTGGAGAGCTTGAGAAAGAAAATGTTGGAAGCAAGTCTGTAAGAAGATTCTTTGAGAAATACAATCCTCTTATAGGTCTACATGGACACATACATGAGTCTCCGGGATATGATAAAGTGGGTAAAACAATCGTATTCAATCCAGGCTCAGAGTATTCTGCCGGGATCTTGAAAGGAGTAATCCTTGAATTAGATAGAGACGGATTAAAGAATTGGTATAGGATAGGATAGGAAACATGAATGATTACATAGCCGCTCTAGGCAGTAGGGCAGTGGCTACTCAATCACCTTTATCATCAAGAATAGCATTAAAGATCATGGAGAATGGAGGAAACGTAGTAGATGCAGCGATAACTGCTTCACTAGTATTGAGCGTAGTTGAGCCTGGCTGGAACGGGATAGGTGGAGGGGGGTTCGCATTAATATACTCGGAAGACTTGGGGATGAGAGCTCTCGACTACCGTGAGACAGCACCTTTAAACATAAGAGTAGAAGACTACCAGAATGAGGAGGACATATCTATCGGCTACAAAGCAGTAGCTGTCCCAGGAACACTTAAAGGATTATGGGTTCTCCATCAAGAATTTGGAGAATATGATTGGAAGAAGATAATAGAAACTGTAGAAAAATATACAGAATCAACGACCGTATCAAAACTTCTAAGTAGATGCGTGCATCACAATCTAGATAACGCATTGTATAAACTTAAACTCTTTAAGGAAAGTAGGGAAACCTTCCTAAGAAATGGTGATGTATATCCCGAAGGCTTCACAATAAGCCAGAATAGATTTCGATCAACTCTCCAAAAGATAAGAGAAGGCATACAAGACTTCTATGAAGGCGAAATCGCTGAAAAACTCCAAGAAATATTCAACATGAACAGAGGATTTTTATCATTGAAAGACCTATCTAACTACAAGCCAGTGTGGAGAGAGCCTATAGTTACAGAGTTAGAGCTAGATAATAGGAACTTGAAGATGGTTGGCTTCCCTCTACCGAGCTCATCAATACTGATAATGCATGGTTTAAAGACAGCAGACTACCTGGAATTACATAAAAAAGACTATTATTTAGAACTGGCGTACCTCCTAACACACCTAATTACAGAAAGACTGCATAGGATATGTGATCCCCTCTTTTATAATGGAGATCCGTTAGAGCTTCTCTCAGAAAAAAATATAAGAAAAACCGCTGAGACACTACAGACATACGGTCTTGAACTTCTAACCGATAAAGATACAGGTGGAACCAGCCATATAAGCATTATAGATGGTACAAGAAAAATGTGCATCTCCCTTACCGAGACAATTGAATGCTTTATGGGCTCCGGCTTAACGATCAATGGAGTATTATTTAATGATGAGATGCATGATTTTACTATTGAGGAGAACCATCCCAACAGTATATATCCAGGAAAGAGGCCTGCGAGCAGTATGTCGCCAATGATAATACTTGACAAAGATGACGCTCCTGAGATAATAATAGGTGCATCGGGAGGATTAAGGATAATCTCTGCAATCACTCAAACATTATTAAACTACCTAGTAAGAAAACTTGATCCAGCTACATCAATTCTAAGAGGTAGAATCCACGTAAAAAAAGGAAAGATAATAGTAGAAGATAATGCCAGAGATGAAGTTCTTAGAAGCTCTCTAGCCAGTAAGTTACCTATAAGCGGAGTAAGAGAAGTATCCATGTATCCTGGAACAGACCTATATTTCGGAGCAGTCCAAGCCATATTCAAGAAAAACGATAAATATCTAGCGGTCTCAGACCCTAGGAAGCAGCCAGGCTCCTATGCAGAAAACTAAACTTAAAAATATGATACCCCACCTTAAGCTAAACAATAAAATAAATTCATTAATCTCCAAGTATAATCTAATAAGAGTAGGGTAAGGAGAAGGAGCCCCGGTAGCTCAGCCTGGTGGAGCACTGGCTTGGTAAATTAGAGAATACGGAGAGCCAGGGGTCGCGGGTTCAAACCCCGCCCGGGGCTTACCTAGTTCTTGGCTGGTTGTTAAAGTTTTTATGTGGAGACTACATTTGATTCTCAGATGAATAGGGAGAAATATGTCTGTAAGGTTTGTGGTAAGTCTTTTAGGAGTGGGTCTGGTTTAAGAATTCACATGAAGACTGAGCATGCTGGTAGATATTATGGGTTTAGGGTTGGTATACCTATTCTAGTATTCATTATGGTCATAGCATTTATTGGTTTAACTATTGGTTTTCCTCTCGGTGGACAGCAAACGCACACAACTTCATTGACTACTCAACAAGCTACATTATCTACTTTTAAGCAGACTAGCCTAAAGAAGGCTCCTGAATTTTCCTTACCAGTTTATGATTTATTAAGCTCTACAGAACGCTACATTAGCTTATCAGATTTCTCTGGGAAACCCGTCTTCCTTGAATTCTTCTCACCAAATTGTGGGCACTGCATAAAAATGATCCCAACTATAGAAGAGCTAAGTAAGAGATATGGTGGGGAAATGGTTTTCCTTGTAATCTCAACTCCGATGAGAGACCAGTTGAAGAATGTAATTGAAAAATATGGTTTAACACAGACTATCCTAATAGATGATAAGTATGAAGTTTTCAATAAATATGATGTTAAAGGGACGCCGACATTCGTTATACTAGATAGCTCCCATAATATAGTTGAATTAATTGAAGGTGAGAGACCAATAGAAGTACTTATGACAGCTATAGAGAGGGCTATAAGTTGAAGAAGAACTTCTGGGTTCAGATTCTACTGGCAATCTCTCTTACTGGTGTAGGTTTATCTTCTTACTTAGAGTATGTTTCAAGCCAGCCTACATGCCCAGTTGGTTTCCAAGGATGCGACATAGTGATCACCAGCCCATACTCTAGAATTTACGGTGTATCTTTATCTTTCCTCGGCTTAGCTTGGTTCTTAATACTGTTAATCCTAACGGTTTTAGCATCCTATAAAAATAGCAAAAATTTTTCCTACATTATTCTTGGATGGACTCTAGCAAGTATACCTTCAGTGGCTATTCTAGTATGGATAGAAGTAGTTATTCTTAATGCTATCTGCATATACTGCACTATAGCACATCTCCTTGGGATATCATCTATTATTCCAGCCTACAAGCTGGCTAGATAGATTAGATAACTGTAACCCATGCTGCTCCTCTGGGAGAGCTGGAAATCTAGTATAGGGTAAGGATGAAGTCTAAAGCAATCCTTATAACTCCATTCTATATAGCTAATTGATGTCAAGTTAGTTTTTGGGTAGTGGCTGGTAATGAGTCTTACTGATAGGGAGAAGCTTGAATTGATGAGACAGGGTATCATTAGGGGTTTTATTATCCCCCAGCTTGAGGAACGTGGATACCTTGTAAGTTACTGGAAGAGACCGATATCTCTTGAAGATATGTATCTTAGAGATGATGGGTGGAAGCCATTATACAGCCGTTTTACAAGCTGGGAAACATATAGAAAAGATTACCCACTATATCTCTTCTTCAATACATTCTATGGAGATGTTTATGAAAAAGCTTATAAAAACTGCTTCACTGAGTATCTAATAAGCATACCAAATTACCAGTTAACTCCATCTCTATTGGGAGTATTTACTAGGCTGAACGTTGGGAATGGATACTACTGGAAGCATAGAATACCGATAAACCTCTCATACCCAGAAGCATGCGTAAAGATTATAGATGCAACTTATGATGAATTAGTCATATCCCTAGCTAGAGAAGGAGTATTAGATGAACTTGAAAAACTAGAATCTAAGATAAAAGAGCAACCTAGAAACAATGGTTCATGTAAGTAGGTCTATTTACCAGTATGTTTGAAAGTGGTAAGCTCATTTTCAGAATACCATTTCATGAACCTTTCTGAATAATTACATGCTCTAGACTTTTTCCTACAATTTCTCCTCTTAAGCATCCAGGGTCTGGTGCGAGAAAATCATTAAAGTATCCATATGCTCTAGCTCTACATCCTCCACAAACATATCTATATGGACATTCTCCACAAGGCTTCTTAAGTAATTCTTTATATCTAAGTTTTCTTAAGACTGGGCTACTACTCCATATTTCTTGGAAAGAGTTGACTCTTAAGTCTCCAACGATTATTGGTAGAAAGACGCATGGAGTAACTTTTCCATCAGGTTGTATAGCTGCATATATCCTCCCTGCCCCGCATCCACCTATGAATTCTGCTAGGGCTCTAAGAGATTGACTATGAGGTGGGGTGAAATGTGTAGGTAGGCAGTCACCTCCACTGCTCATCTGCCATGAGACTCTAGCAAGCTGAGGAGCCGTAGAAGCTACTTGGACTCTAGACTTACGTGCCAATTCATACACCTTCCTAAGGAGTTCCTCTCTCTCAACTGGTGTTAAATCTAGTTTTACTATGTCTCTGCCTCTCCCAGTCGGTATAAAGTTGAAGAAGATCACCCTCTTTACTCCAAGTTCTTCTCCAAGCTTAACCATATCTTCAACTTCTCTATAGTTGAGTTTAGTAACGGTCATGGCCAAGCCGACAGATGCATTCATCTTAACAAGGTTCCTAACCCCCTGAATGGTTGTCTCCCAAGCTCCCTTAACACCTCTAATCTCATCATGTATCTCTGGGCTTATAGAGTCCAAGCTTACTTCAACATACTTTAATCCAGCTTTCAAAGCTTTCTCAGTAAACTCTATACTTGAGAATCTTATACCATTGGTTGCCACGGCCATGTATATCCCCCTCCTAGATCCTTCTTCTACAATCTTTAAGAAGTCTGGATGAATAGTTGGTTCACCACCACTTAGCGCTATCAATGGTACGCCTGCTCTATCTAATTGATTAATAATATCCAATTTCTCTTTTAGAGTAAGTTCGCTGGGTAGAGGTTTAGATGCATTCTGATAACAATGCTTGCATCTTAGATTGCATGCATTAGTAAAATTCCAAACAATAAGGAATGGTGAGCACAGCTTCTGCGGCACCGTAACACCGTAAAGTATCAAGCTCCTGAATACAAGCTCTATACCTCTTCTAATAGATGGGTCTTTTATGCCTGCTTCAAACTCCATTCTACTAATCTTCATACGTCTTAGTGCAAGCTCAATGAATGAGTTAAACAATCTGTATTCGATCATACATTCTAATGATCTACTATGTAAAGAGGCATCGCTTGCTAGCATCGATAAGATATGATCTAGTCTTGAACGATAGCCATGAGGGTCTTCATCTGCAAGCCTTCTCAACACGTTTCTAATAAATGAGTTACCTATCAATCTTCGAGTAAACCTTAAAACATCTACTTCAAGCGACATCTCTCCATATACGTAGTATCTATACGGGTACATAAGGCTACTTTAGATGCTCCTTAAATATGATGCATCAAGCAATCATGTACATGTATAGCATTCCTTAAAATCTGGGATTAACTAGATACAGTATGTGTCTGCGAGTCTAAGGTATTCTTGAAGTGTTAGATGAAGTGGGATTACATGTATCCTGCGCTCACTCATCATCTAGTTTTTTAGCATTTCTATTCAATGGAGAAATAGTAGTTTAGATGTATTACCCGGTAGGTTAATTTTTAAGACCTCGGAGAATAATGTTATGGGAGGGATCTTGAAGAATGGTTGAAGTAAGCTTTGAGCAGATATCTCCTGCTGACTTCTTCTACAGGAATAGAGATATAGCTGGATTCAGCAATCCTTCTAGGTCACTATATACAAGTATAAGAGAACTCGTAGAGAACTCACTGGATGCAGCGGAGATAGGTAGAATTCCTCCAAACATAATTATTGAATTATCAGTTGAGGGGCAAGCGGAAAGTGAGGGAACGGCAATCTATAGATTAAGAGTTGAAGATAATGGTATTGGTGTTGATAAAGAGTATATTCCGAAAGCTTTCGCTACAGTTTTATTTGGAAGTAAGTATGGGTACAAGCAGAATCGTGGAACCTTCGGTCTAGGCGGTACTATGGCTTTACTTTATGGTCAGATAACAACGAATAAGCCTGCAACCGTTATATCGAGTAGAGGGGGTAAGGAAATTCATAAATTCGTATTAATGATAGATATTGTTAAGAATGAGCCTAGAATCTTCAAGCATGAAGTATTCAAGAATGAGAAGAAATGGAGAGGTACAATAATTGAATTCTATCTAGAAGCAGATTATACAGGGAGTAAAGCGAAGATTATTGAATACCTTAAACATACGGCTATAGCTAACCCGCATGCCTCACTATTATTCATAGACCCCAAAGGTAGAATGTACTATTTCCCAAGAGTTACAGATAAAGTTCCAGACCCTCCTAAAGAATCACTACCTCATCCTGTAGGTGTAGATGTTGAAGCAATGAATAGGCTTCTAGCAAACTCTAAGCAGAAAGATATGTTATCATTTCTAGTTTCAAATTTCCAGAGGGTTGGTGAGAAGACTGCTAGAGAAGTACTTCAGTTAGCTGGGATACCTGAGGATGCTAACCCAAAGAAGTTAACACATGACCAAGTTACCTCACTAATTGATGCGATTAAACGTTATAACAAGTTTAGGGCTCCAGACCCTTCAAGTGTAAGCCCAATCGGTGAAGAACTATTAAGCATAGGAATAAAGAATATGCTTCAACCAGAATTCGTATATGTTGTTCAACGTCCACCATCATCGTATTCTGGCTTCCCCTTCGTAGTTGAAGTTGGCATTGCATATGGAGGGAACATACCTGCAACTGAGGGGATCCAGCTTTACAGGTTTGCTAACAAGATACCCCTCCTATACGATGAGAGAGCAGACGTTGTCTGGAAAGTCGTTAATGAGAGAATAGACTGGTCAAATTATAAGGTTCCAAAAGTGTCGCCTGTAGCCTTAGTGACACATATCTGTTCTCCTAAAATACCTTATAAGAGCGTAGGTAAGGAAGCCATAGCAGATAGACCAGAAATAGAGAGAGAACTCGTAATAGCTATTAGAGAAGCTGCTAGACAGCTTAAACTATACCTCTCAAAGATTGAGAAAAAGCAGACAGCTATAAAGAAGCTGAATATCTATGCAAAATATCTACCCATAATAGCTACATGCGCTGGAAAACTAGTTGATAAAAAACCCCCAGATATCACTAAACTTTTAGGTCGCCTAGGTATAGATGAGAAAACATTGAAGGAAACACAAGAAAAAATTCTTAAAGAATTGGAAGAGAAATACCTCGTTACAGAGGAAGCTGAGTAAGAAATCTTCTACATCCTTATATACCCTTCTTTTAGAATCTTTCAAAAATAATTTTTCAGACCATAATTCTTTTATCCCAGTTTTAAGTCAAAGTAAAGTATGAAAATTGCACTTGCATATTCAGGTGGATTAGATACTACGGTGTCGATTAAGTGGTTGCAGGAGAAGTATAATGCAGAAGTAATCACGGTTACTGTAGATGTAGGTCAAGAAGAAGATTTTGAAGAAGTAGAAGAGAGAGCTTTAAAGAGTGGTGCTATCAAGCATTATTTTATTGATGCTAAGAAGAAGTTTGCGGAAGAGTATGTTGCTAAATGTATTAAGGCTAATGGATTGTATGAAGGTGCTTATCCTCTTTCATCAGCTTTGAGTAGACCTCTTATCGCCGAGGAAGTAGCAAAGATAGCTATTAAAGAAGGATGTGATGCAGTAGCACATGGATGCACAGGTAAGGGAAACGACCAGATAAGATTTGATGTAACATTCTCTGCAGTAGCTCCAGGTCTAAGAATAATTGCACCCGTAAGAGAATGGAATATGAGTAGAGACCAAGAGATAGAGTATGCATTAAAGAATGGTTTACCCATAAACCCGAGGAAGAGCAGGTTTAGTATTGATGAGAATCTATGGGGTAGGAGTATAGAAGCAGGAGAACTGGAAGACCCATGGGTTGAGCCACCTATAGAAGCCTTCAAGTATCTGAAACCACTAGATGAAACACCAAGCCACCCCCAAGAAATAGTAATCGAGTTCGAGAAGGGGGTACCTATCTCAATCGATGGATTAAAGATGCCTCTAGAAGAGCTAATAATAGAATTGAATAGGATAGGAGGTATGCATGGATTCGGCTATATAGACCATATTGAAGATAGAGTTGTAGGATTAAAGTCTAGAGAAGTCTATGAAGCTCCAGCAGCTCTACTGCTAATCTATGCACATGTAGATCTTGAGAAGATGGTTCTGAATAAGAGGATCCTAGATTTCAAACCAATAATTGAACACAAATGGGCTGAGATGGTTTATTCTGGTCTATGGGTGGATCCTTTAATGAAAGCTATGGATTCATTCATTAATGAGACGCAGAGAGAAGTTTCAGGAGAAGTTAGAGTAAAGCTATTCAAGGGTTCAGCTAGAATTATTGGAAGGAGAGCTGAGAAACCATTATACAGCCCTGAGATGATAACATATACATCTAAGAGCATCTTCGACCAGAAAGCTGGAGAAGCATTCTCAAAGCTCTGGGGTCTCTCAAGCATAATGTATTACACTTACCAGAAGAGAAACATCAACCAATCTTAGACTCTAATCTTTCTCCTAAACCACATCCTCCGAAACACTAAAAGACAACTGTAAACGGAATCTAGTAGGTGTAGAGTAGTATGAGCATATTTAGAAGTGCAAAGTTAAAGAAAGAGATGGACCGCGAGATAGCAGAATATATTTCATCACTATCTTTTGATGGTGAGATACTTAATGCTGTGATATGGATTAACGCTGTACATTTAAGGATGCTTAATGAGAAGGGCCTATTAAGCATGGGAGAACTTCAAAAAGCTTTAAACACTTTAAGGGAGATCTATGAGAATCCTCCGAAAGAATTAGACCCTAGGATTGAAGATATCCATGTCTTCATTGAGGAAGCTATCTCTTCTGCTTCTGAATATTCTGGAGGAATGCTATCCTACGGTAAGAGTAGGAATGATACCGTGGCCACAGCTATAAGAATTAGAGCAAGAGAATATCTTCTTGAAACAGCTCTAACTGAATTATCTCTAGTAGATGCATTACTCAACCAAGCTGAGATACACTCTGAAACAATCTTCCCCATATATACACATCTACAGAGAGCTGTCCCCGGCACTTTTGGATTTCTACTCCACTCATACGCTAGCAGAATCCTCAGGAATACATCAAACATAGTAAGCATCTACGCTAGAGTGAACCTCTCACCCCTAGGGTCAGCTGCAGCTACAGGCTCGTCAGCACCTATAGATAGATTAAGAGAAGCCCAGTTGCTTGGATTTGAAGACCTGGTTGAAAACTCTCTAGATGCAACTACTTCAAGAGACTATATAATTACGATATCATCGTATCTTGCTAGCTCAGCGATAACGTACTCATGTTTAGCAGAAGAACTTATACTATACTCTACAGAAGAATTTGATTTAATAGAATTTCCAGATGAATTTGCTTCAACTAGTAGTATTATGCCTCAGAAGAAGAACCCGGTAGTTGCAGAGATAGCTAGAACGAAGATTGGAGAAGTCCTCGGCGAAATAGTTAAGATAGTTTCTATAATGTCTAGACAGCCGAGCGGTTACAATCTAGATTACCAGCAGATAACGCCTAAGCTATGGAACTCGTTTAGAGAAGTAAAAGATACTGCAAAGATACTTTCTAAAATGATCACTGCGATAAATGTTAATAGAGAGAAAGCTCTCAAATCATGTACAGGCTCAATCCTACTAGCCGAGGTTGCTAATAGATTTGTAGAAGAAGGCGGGCTGAGTTTTAGAATTGCCCACCAACTCTGTGCAGAACTCTCCGAATTCATTGATAAGAATACTTTAGATGCCGCAACATTTGAACAAGTAATTAGAAAATATAACGTTTCAAATATAGATTTTGAGAGATTTCAAAGTTGGCTAGACCCACATAAGATTATACATTCTTACAGAACTATAGGGTCAGCTAACCCCGAAGAAGTAAAGAAGATGATTGAGGTAGACCGTAGGAGAGTAGAAGGATTAAGACAATGGTGTAGAGATACATTAGAGAAACTACAGAAACTATTCCTCTCCTCAATCAAAGCTTAATACTAGTTATCTAAGTCCTCCTCCAACCTAGTATGATACTGCTCTCCTTAAATTACATCGTCTTAATTAAGAATTATTTTAAAAAATATGGATTATATGTTTGGAAAATATTGAGCGAAAGTAGTCCGTTAAAGCTTCTTCTTTTTCTTTAATTCTTCTCTGAGTTTCTTTGTTTCATTCCATTTAATCTCTAGCGTTGCTGGGTCTAATACTACCCCGTATATGTTTCTTGCTATGTCGATTGTTATATACTCATTCTTGACGTCCATTCTAACTAGTTCTGGGTCTCTCTCGAGAGGGTCACCCCAGCCTCCTCCACCTCCAGACCTTAGGCTTACCATGTCTCCCTTCCTCAGCTTTACAGCTGCAACTTTTCTAACGATCTTTGGTTCTTCACCCTGCTTATAGATTACACAGTAATTTGGTGTCCCATTCATTCCTCCAGCCACGCCCCATGGTGGGAATTTATTTCTACCAATAGATACTGTAAATGAAGCTTCACTACATAGAACTCTATAGTCTTTAATCACGCCAAATCCTCCTCTGAATTTACCGTGCCCTGTTCCACTTTCAACGTTTAGGCAGTATCTTTCTACAAGTATTGGCATATGTTTCTCGTAGACTTCATTTGAGGCTATGTATGTTTCTCCATCTCCACATGCTACTAGCCCACTCTCCCCATCCATATCGTATCCTGCACCCCATCCCCCAGCTTGTGGTTCCACTATGGCGAACGGTTCACCTGTCCTATCATCTACACCTCCGAGTATTGTTGCTAGAATTGATAGGAAGTGTCCAGCGGTTAGCTTATCTGGTACATGCGGTGCTAATGCTTTCCATACCAGGTCTGTTGCGTATGACATAGCTTCCCAGAATGTTGATGTAGGGGATGGCTTAACAGGATTAAAAGCTGAGCCAGGTGGTGCAATAACTTTTAATGGTTTAAAGTATCCACCATTTAGGTGAACATGTGGGTCGGTTACAGCCATGTATGTTTCTCTAACTCCAGAGACAGTGGCGGGATAAGGTGATGCTATAGACCCCTTCACGCTTCCACTTCCAGTGAAATCAGCTATGAATTCTTCATCAGTTATAGTTACCTTAACCCTCACGTATACAGGTTCATCTGTTAATCCGTCATCATCTAGATAATCTTCTGCCTCAAATACTCCTTTAGGCAGTTTCTTCAAATTCAATAATGCCAACTTGTATCCATCATCTATGATCTTCTCCATAGCTTCTTTAACACTTTCTATGCCATATTTTTCAATCAATTTTTCAATTCTCCTTGCAGCTACTTTCATAGAAGCGGCTTGAGCTTCCATATCACCTAATGTGTGCAATGGTAAACGTGAATTCTCTAAGATTATATCTATAACATCTTTATTCGGTTTTCCTTCACGATATAATCTCACGCAGGGGAATTGCACCCCTTCCTGATATATTTCAGTAGAGTCGGATGTCCAGCTTCCGAAATGCATTCCCCCTACCTCGCTCCAGTGACCTTTATTCAAAATCATTGATATCAGTTCATCTTTATAGAAGACTGGCATTGCTAATGTAACATCATTTAGGTGTGTTCCAGATTTGTAGGGCACGTTAAGGATATAGATATCTCCAGGCTGCATTTCCCCACTCCATTTTTCAAGTACTTCTTTAGCTACGAAATCCAAGACTCCTGAGAATCCTGGAACACCTGGAGCTTGAGCGATTAATTCTCCTTTTGAGTCTGTGATCCCGACAGCGTAGTCTAGAACCTCGTAGATTACTGGGCTTTTAGCTGTTCTTCCAAAAGCATAAAACATTTCTTCATTAGCAGTTATGAGCCCATTCTTAATTATCTCTAAAGTGAAAATATCCACCTTACTCATTCTACTCACCTCTTAATACATTAACATTTCCATATTTATCTACGATAGCTTTCTGAGAAGATAAAACCAGGATCGTTGAGGTCGGGTCCTCGATTATTGCTGGGCCATCAATTCTAAATCTCGGTGATAGTTTTTGTTTACTATATACAGGGACTGTTAACTCATTACCGTTTACGTAGATTCTTCTTTCTTGCATGATAGCATCATCTAGGGAACTCACTATATTATTTAGTTCTTTCAATTCAAACTTCTTAACTCTATATTCACCTACTAGATGGAAGTTGACTATTTCTACAGGACTATCTAATCTAAAAGCGTACTCTCTCTCATGATATTCATGGAATCTTTCTATGATCTTCTTAACTTCTTCATCATCTATACGGCCTGATGGTAGAGGTACCTTAACCGTATGTTCCTGCCCATAGTATCTCATATCAGCGTATCTTTGAATTACGACTTCTACTACGCCTAATTCTTCCTTGAAAATGTTCACCATCTTTTGCTCAAGACCACTATATATCTCATTCACCCTCCTTGAGGCATTTTCCCTATCTAGTCTAATTATCTCTGTAACTACCAAGTCATGTCTAATGTCTGTGGTCAGCATACCCCATGCACTAAAAACTCCAGGTGGGATGACTGGTACAATTATCTTCTTTATCTCTAGTTCTTCAGATATAAATGGTGCAAACATTGGTCCTGAGCCTCCGTGTGCTATTAATGTAAAGTCTCTAGGGTCGTATCCCCTCTGCACAGAGACTACTCTAATAGCATAAGCGGCATTCTCATTTGCAAGCTTGATTACTCCTTCTGAAGCTTCTTCAACTGAGATATTGTAGTGATCCGCAATCTTCTCTTTAATAGTTTTAACCGCTAGGTCTTTATAGATCTTCATCGCTCCTCCAAGAAGATACTCTGGATTAATTAATCCATTAACTACATATGCATCGGTAACAGTCGGCTCTTCTCCACCTTTACCATAACATGATGGGCCAGGGTAAGCTCCAGCAGCTTTAGGCCCTACCCTCAAGTTTCCGATCTCGTCAATCCATGCTATACTTGTCCCACCATTACCGATCTCAAACGTATCAACTACCGGTACTCGGACTGGATAACCAGCAGTGAACCTAGTTCTTTCCACATAATACTCTGTGTGGACTCTAGGTGTTAAGTCTTCAACCAAGCTTGCTTTAGTAGTTGTGCTACCTCCATCTAGTATTATGATGTTTCTCTCGCCGATTAGCTTAGCGATATAGATGCCACCGATAACTCCTGCAACCGGGCCTGACTCAATAGTGTAGATAGGATACTTTTTTGCGAAATCAAATGATGCCATGCCCCCGCTTGAAAGCATAACGAATGGTTTTCGTGCAAACCCTTGCTTACTGAATTCTTTTTCTAGTTTTTCTAAGTATTTTTCGAGCTTAGGCTTAACGTAAGCATTTAAGACTGCTGTCGCTGTTCTTTCATACTCTCTCCATTCACGGGTTATCTCATGACCTAAAGTTATTGGTAGGTCGGTTTTTTTACGGACAATCTCTCCAGCTCTTATTTCATGAGATGGGTTAGCATAAGAGTTTATGAAGCTAATACAGATACTTTCAACACCTTCTTTGAGAAGTTTCTCGGTAGCTTTTTCTACATCTTCTTCATTTAACGGTTTTAGAATTGTTCCATCAGACATAACACGCTCATCAACTTCAAGTCTAAGATACCTCGGCACGAGGGATTGAGGCTTCTTGTATCTAAAGTTATACATGTCTCTCCTGTTTGATCTCTGAAGCTCAAGTACGTCCCGGTATCCTTTAGTTGTGATTAACCCTACTTTTGCACCTTTTCTCTCAATAATGGTGTTGATTACCAATGTTTGACCATGAATTATTGACAGAACTCTAGAAAAGTCTACTCTACTCTTTACCACTGTGTTTAATACTCCTACAGATGGGTCATGGGGTGTCGTCTCATCTTTAACCCATACGAAGTCTCCTGTTTCATCATCATATGCGACGAGGTCTGTAAAAGCACCACCAATATCTATACCTACACGATAAACCATTTTTAAATCACTTTTAAAATAAATCATCACAATTTATTAAAGATTATGACTTATCCAGCCACCAAATTTTTATACTCACTACTGGAAGCATGGAAAAAATGTAAAGTCCGATTTGAGAAAACCTAATACTTACAGGTATATCTGATTTATTCCAGATTAAACTTTATATATGCTGTTAGAACATCTCTTTGAGAAGAATATGAGGAGAATAGTAGATAATTCTAGGTCAAGACATTCTCCATCCCACAGAAAAGGCGTTAGTAAAGCCGCTATAACCGTCGTGGTAATAATCGTGATAATCGCAGTAGTAGGCGCAGCTTACTTCTTAACATTGCCTCCCGCGCCAACACCTACAACGACTCCAACAACACCCACACCTACACCAACAACGCCTACAACAGTTGTGACTACTCCAAGCCCAACGGTCATTACGACACCAACCCCAACCATTACACCAGTTAAAGAGAGACTTCTAAGAGTATCATTCGCTAATGTTCCATACATGGACCCAGCTGTAGGATCCGATGAAGCTAGCTCAGTATACTTCATTAACGTATATGATACCCTAGTTTATCCTACTAAGGAGGGGACAGTTAAGCCCCATGTCGCTGAAAGATGGGAAATCTCTAAAGATGGCTTGACATGGACTTTCTACTTAAGGAAAGGCGTAAAATTCCATAGTGGACGGGAATTAACAGCAGAAGATGTAGTATTCTCATTGAAGAGGATGATTATCATAGGTGAAGGATATGGGTACCTCTTCAAACCGTACGTAGACCTTGAGAAAACTAAAGCCTTAGACAAATATACTGTACAGATTGTTCTAAAGAATCCCTTCGGGCCATTCTTGATAACATTAGTCAGATTATATATACTAGATAGCGAGCTAGTAAAACAGCATATAGCTGAAGGACCATACGGTGATATGGGTGACTATGGTAAGACATGGCTAATGGCTGGAGAAATGGATGCAGGTTCAGGACCCTACAAACTACATGAATACAAGAGAGGTGAGTCTGTAACACTAGTCAAGTTCGACGAGTATTGGGGTGAGACGTCACCCAATGCTCCAACGAAAGTCATAATGTATGGTTTCACTGAGCCAACAACCATACGTACGATGATAGAGAAGAGACAACTTGAAGTTACAGACCAGTGGCAGCCGCTGGAGAACTATGAAGCTATGAGCAAGATACCAGGTGTGAAGATAGCTCAAGTCCCGCAAGCAATGATATTCTACATAATGCTTCATACAAAGAAGCCTCCGACAGATGATGTCCACGTTAGGAAAGCAATAGCGCTAGCATTCGATTACGACACGGCCATCTCAGATATAATGCCATATGAGAAGAGACCAGCTGGGCCGGTTCCCAGCATGCTTCCAGGAGCAGACCCAACCCTTAAACCAATAGAGAGAAACGTCGAGGCGGCTATAGAAGAACTTAAGAAGTCGAAGTATTGGGGCGAGCTAGATAAGTATCCGATCGAATATTGGTGGATCGCTGAAGTCCCATGGGAGGAGAGGGTTGCACTACTCTTTAAGGCAAACATGGAGGAGATAGGATTGAAGGTAAACGTGGTCAAGGTGCCCTGGCTATCAGTCGTAGAAGGTATGACCAAGATGGAGACTACTCCGAATGCGGTATCTATATTCGTTGTTGCACACTATGCAGAAGCAGGCTCAATACTATCTTCAAGATATCATTCACATGCTACTGGTACATGGGAGCAGGGTGAATGGCTGATGGACCCAGAGATAGATGCGATGATAGAAGACGCATTAGGCACAATAGACTTTAATCAGAGAATGCAGAAATACTATCAGATACAGAGGAGGATTATTGAGTTATATCCATCTGTATTCGTATATGAGCATGTCGTTCTAAGAGCTTACCAAGCTGCCTACGTTGATTATCCAGCTGCAAGAGGGGAAGTAATCCCCATCGCTGAGTATGAATTAGACTTTAGATGGTTCCAAGTATTCCCAGAGAAGATCCCTAAGTAGGATGTGAAAAATGCAGAGCTTAACCTTCTCTTTTATTTTTTATGATGCTTACAAGGTGATTTCTCTTGAGTAAGATTTTATACATAAATCCCGTTGGAACGGATGTTTTTGATAAACCTATGAAAGAATACTTAAACCAATATAAAGATCCTGATACAGTGCTAGATGTAACATCGTTCAAAGAAGGGCCACATCATTTAGAATACTACTCATATGACGCCATTGTCATACCTTATATCTTAGAGGAGGTTAAGAAAGCAGAAAAGAAAGGATATGATGCATGCGTTATAGGATGCTTCTACGACCCTGGGTTGAAAGAAGCTAGAGAAGTAAGCAATATTATTGTAACAGCCCCCCTTGAGTCCTCAACGTGTATAGCATTATCTCTTGGAGAAAAATTCTCTATAATAGTTGGTAGAAAGAAGTGGGTGCCACTAATGTTGAATAGAGTGAAGGAATACGGGCTTGAGGATAGATTAACTTCCTTTAAAGATGTAGGTCTAGGAGTATACGACTTCCATAAAGATGAGAAAGAAACTGAGAGGAGGCTATATAGTGTAATCGAGGAGAGTCTTAGGGAAGGAGCTGAAGTAATAATACTTGGATGCACAGCTTTCTTCGGATTCTTTAAAATAGTTCAAGAAAAATATAAAGTCCCAGTGATAGACCCAGTAATTGCTTCAGTAAAACATGCTGAGCAACTCATTAAGCTAAAAAAGTTATGTGGATGGGGTCACAGCAAGATATACTCGTATGAATCTCCTCCTACTTCTGAGATACTCAAGTGGAATCTTAAAAGCTTAATATAGTAATTGCATGGTTAAGGGATGAAGACTTAAGATTAATAGATAGTTGTGATTATAATGAATCAGAGAATGGACATAGAATTAACGATTTTAAAACGTTTGCAAAACTTCCTAAACAATTATTACTTTAGGAAAATACTTTATAGTATCGTAACACTCTTCGGGATCTCTATACTAATATTTATTATAGCTAGGGTTTTACCAGGTGACCCTGCCAGGCTCGCTTTAGGACCTAGGGCACCTGAAGACGTTGTGGAACAGTATAGAAAACTTCTTCGATTAAAAGAGCCTATCTATGTACAATACTATTATTGGCTTATTGATGTTTTCAATGGTAGATTCGGACTATCATTAGTAACTTTTAGGGATGTTCTTACAGACATCATAGAGTTCCTTCCAGCAACGGTAGAGTTAATTATCTTTACATTGATCATCGATATTGTAGGTGCTTTTAGCTTAGGGGTTCTCAGCGGTAGGAAACCGAATTCATTTATTGATAACTCTGTAAGAATATTTGCTTACGCTGGCATAGCTATACCATCGTTTGTATGGGCTATAATACTTCAGCTTATCCTTGCTAACTGGCTAGACCTGCTGCCAGCGTATGGGAGGCTTAGCTTAGGAATCGAAGTAAACCGTATCACGGGTATCGTTACACTCGATTCTCTCCTAACTGGAAATGTTATCGCATTCATTGACGCCATAACTCACTTGATCATACCTTCATTATCTCTTGCGATTGGATGTATAGCTCAGGAAGCAAGAATTCTAAGGTCTAGCTTAATAGAGAACGTGAACAAAGATTATGTCTTAAATATGTATGCGCATGGAATCCCTGGTTCAACCATATTCTTTAAATATGCTCTCAAACCTTCAATGATACCCACCATCACTATTATGACTCTTGATATGGCATCCATGCTTGGAAACGCATTCCTAGTGGAACTAATATTCAATTGGCCTGGATTATCAAGGTATGGTATCACAGCAATGCTAAGAAAAGACCTGAACGCTATTGTTGGGGTCGTACTTGTCATCGGATTAGCTTACACGATAGCATCTATAATCATAGACCTAGTAGTCTCCTATCTAGATCCAAGAGTGAGATATAGGAGGTGAGGGAGAGTGGGGGGAACCTCTATTCAAGAAGTAAAGTTCATCGAATTAGAGAAGAAGATTAAAAGAGAGAACTGGAGAAGAATATGGTTTAGATTTAAGAAGAGCAAACTATCTATCTTAGGTCTATCAATGATTCTAGTATTACTATTTACGGCTATCTTCGCAGATTACGTTGCACCTTATCCTTCTCACGCAGGTTTATACATAGCATTCAAGAACGCTTACAAACCCCCATCCTTTGAACACATTCTCGGCACAGACATGTATGGTAGAGACGTCTTCAGTAGGATAGTCTTCGGTTTTAGATACGCTTTTATGATGATTGGGCTGGTACTATCACTTGTAGTCCCAACGGGAGTCATACTCGGCTTGATAGCAGGATACTATAGAGGAACATTTATTGAGACAATAATAGTTAGGCTATCGGATATCTTCATATCTCTGCCACCGCTTGTCTTAGCTTTATCTATAGCTTCTATACTTGAACCAAACATATTCAATGCTATGATGGCGGTCTCATTAATGTGGTGGCCATGGTACGTAAAATTAACATACTCTATGACAGTATCGCTTCGAAACGAGCCATTCATACTTGCAGCAGAATCTCAGGGAGCATCTACACTACACATACTCTTCAAGGAGCTACTCCCAATACAGTTAGGAACAATACTTACCAAGGTTACCTTGGATGCAGGGTGGGTCATACTTATAGGTGCAGCGATCAGTTTCGTTGGGCTTGGGGCACAGCCACCAACGCCTGACCTGGGTACAATGGTTTCAGAATATAGTAAGTATCTCCCAGAATACTGGTGGATGAGCTTGGGGCCTGCAGCAGGCATAGTATTGATTATACTTGCTTTCAACTTGCTTGGAGACGGTATTAGAGATGTTTTTGCAGGTGAGTAAATATGCTGCTTGAGATCAGCGACCTATATGTTTACTACAGAAGCTACTGGTATACTCTTAAAGTGTTGAATGGAGTATGGTTGAGGCTGGACAGGGGGGAGCGTGTAGGGATAATTGGAGAGTCTGGAAGCGGCAAAACAACTCTGTTGAAATCAATCCTTAGAATACTTCCACAGAATGGTATGATACCTAAAGGAGAAATAAGATACGATGGCAAGAACATCCTGAAACTAAGTAGTAGTGAACTTACCAAGATAAGAAGGAGGGAGATTGGGATGATATTCCAAGACCCTATGGCCGCTCTAAACCCCGTCTTCAAGATTAGAGACCAGCTATACGATATCCTAAAGTACAAGATGATGATAGAAGGTCATAACCCATCAAGTAGAGAACTCTACGAAGAGGCAGTGAAGATTTTTAGCGATGTTAGACTACCTGACCCGGATAGAGTATTAGAATCCTACCCTTTCCAGTTAAGTGGAGGGATGAGGCAGAGGGTTATGATAGCTATGGCGTTAATATCAGCTGGAAAACTATTACTTGCAGATGAGCCGACAACCAATCTTGATGTAACAATTCAAGACCAGATCTTAAAACTAATACATAGACTCGCAGCTCAGAGGAATCTTAGCACCATCCTCGTCTCCCATGCGCTTGGAATGGTTTACCAGATGACTGACAGAGTATATGTGTTATATGCAGGAGACATAATGGAGGAGGCTAGGACGAGAGACTTGTTTAGCAAGCCTAAACATCCATACACGCAGCTACTAGTAGCAAGTACTCCTAGGCTTAGCTCTGTAGGGGTGGGAGAGGGAATAAAAGGTAAACTTCCAGATTATCATAATCCACCAGCTGGATGCAGGTTTGCGCCAAGATGCCCCTACGTAATGGATAAATGTATTAATACAAAACCTAGGAAAATACAGGTTAATAGAGAGCATATAGTTTCATGTTATCTCTACGACTGAGAGGTGTTTGAAATGCATGATGAGGTAATCTTAAATGTTTCAAACCTTAGAAAATACTTCAAAACCACGGAAGGTATAGTTAGAGCAGTGGATGGGGTAAGCTTTAACGTAAGATATGGTGAAACACTAGCATTAGTCGGTGAATCGGGTTCAGGAAAGACGACTACAGGTCATGTTATAATGGGATTCTACTCTCCGGATGATGGAGAGATCATCTATAAAGGAGTATACGATCTATCATTACCAATGAAGAAGAGACCTCTAGAATTAAAGAGGGATATACAGATTGTCTTCCAAGACCCGGGTACATCTCTAAACCCGAAAAGAACAGTGAAAGATATTATTAGTTTACCTCTCCTAGTACATAAAACTATTGAGAAGAAGAGGATATACGAGAAAGTAGCAGAATTATTAGACTATGTCGGGCTGAGTGAAGAATTCATGTTTAAGTATCCGCACGAGCTTGGAGGAGGAGAGAAGCAACTTGTAGCTATAGCCCGAGCCCTTGCACCACAGCCATCCTTCATAATCCTTGACGAGTCAACATCTGCCCTTGACGTATCTTCTCAAGCCAAAGTCCTTAATACTCTTATTAAGATTCAGAAAGAACTTAAACTCACATACTTATTAATAACCCATGACTTAGGAGTTGTAAGAAACATATCTCAACGTGTAATGATAATGTATCTTGGAAAAATCTATGAAGAAGCTCCAACCGAAGAATTCTTCAAGTCTCCTATGCATCCATATACTCAGATGCTCCTATCTTCGATACCCACTCTATCTGAAGACGATGAAAAGATTAAACCTAAAGGGATAGAGTCAGTAGGTGAGATACCGAGCGCAGTTAAACCTCCAAGCGGATGTAGATTCCATACGAGATGCCCATTCGCTAAACCAGTATGCAGTCAACAAGAGCCTCCAGACATTACTGTGAATAGCGGGCACATCGTCAGATGCTGGCTCTATGAATAGCTAATCTATCTACGTCTCTAAGCAATCTAATTCCCTTATGATTAATAGTCTTGAATATATATTGATTTTGGTAGTTTAGTGAGGTTGATGTACCCTTCTCTGGTCACTATGATGTTATCTTCTATTCTTACACCAAACTGGTTTGGTATGTAGATGCCTGGCTCAACTGTAAAGACCATCCCGCTCTTCAGGGAGTCTTTATTCCCAGTCTTGATGAAGGGTGGTTCGTGAACTTCTAAACCAATCCCATGCCCAGTCCTATGTATGAAATATTCTCCGTAGC
>Ga0272449_1000284_pt1 | contig 62167 bp, 50 predicted proteins | sample YNPCB0241_FD_198679 | JGI IMG/M metagenome (GOLD analysis project Ga0272449, IMG submission 198679) | Hot spring sediment microbial communities from Yellowstone National Park, WY, United States - YNP-CB-024-1 | ecosystem: Environmental > Aquatic > Thermal springs > Hot (42-90C) > Sediment...
AGGGGTTTTCGCTTCACGGTATCTTTTTTCTGCTTCGAAATAGTGAGGTGGTAAATTTGCCGGCATACGATTTTCCCTCTCTTAACTTACAGTTTTGTGCTCTTTTCAGGCTTATAAATAACAAAAAGCTCTATATCAATCAATCTTGGAGCGTGTTACAGGAGGTGGTCACCTTAATAGATTCGGTAGTGAGTGGCCTTTTTATGGGGATGTCTCGCATTCGCTCGACATGGCAGGTAAAACGGACTGTTAGCCCGAGTCTCGCGTTTCACGGGACCCCCCGAGCGATAACGAGATGTCTCCTCAAGACATGTCTCGCCTAAGCTCGACAAGACAATGCGGGGATTTTTGGACATTAATAAATTCGTGACAAAAAGTAGAAATTTTGTTAGAAAAAATGTGACAAAATCCACAATAGTGTTTATCGTGTATTTGCACAATATATGGGAAAGGGGAGCAATGATTTGCAAACATTGTGGCGGTTTGGTTGTTCTGGTTAGAACTTGAAGGGCGGTGTTCTGGCGCTGCAAGGAATGCGGCTCAAGATTCTCTCTGGAAGAAATGAAAGAAGCCATAACGGATGAGCTGGAAGAAATGATAGGATGGTGTCGAGTTGACAGGCTCTGATTGGGAAGCTACAAGCAATGGAGCTTCACTTTGTATTCGTCGGTAAAACAGCCTTTCCCGACATAGATCAGACCGTTAAGCGTTATTTGAAGAAGATCAGGAGCTTTTTCCCAGTATCCGTCCATATAGTTAAAGAAGAAAAAGAAACGAAACACAGAAATCCCGCTGAGATAATGGACAAAGAAGCTGAAAGGATTCTCAGAATCGTGGAACGGGAAGGATATATCGTTTCCTGGGATCGCACAGGAAAAATGATGTCATCGGAAGAATACGCAAATCTCTTTCGGCAATGGATGGACAAAGGCGTAAAGTCTTTGTGGATGATCGTTGGGGGAGCTCTGGGACTTTCTCCCGTTGTGCTGAGCCTTTCTAACGAGATTATTTCACTTTCTCCAATGACCTTTCCCCACGATCTAGTAAGAGCCGTTATTGCCGAGCAAACTTACAGAGCAATCAGCATTATTAATGGGATTCCCTATCATAAATAACAAATCGCAGATTTACTTCCGGGAATTCTTATTAACGATTTGCTTGATTAGGCTGATCTGTTGGTCTAATATCCCCTTTGGTTTCATGAAAACTGTGGGCATTCCTAAACTACATGCGACGAGGTTTTCCAATGTACATCTTGGGGTTAGATATTGGTTCAGTCAGTATAAACGCCGTAGTAATAAAAGGCGATGGGCTTAGTTCAGCCCCTATTGATGAGTTTATAGTCGAAGAACTTCCTTACAGGAGGCATTTTGGACTTGTCCGTGAAGAGACCCTTAAAATTCTGGAAGATGTCATATCACGTTATAAGCCAGAAAATATCCAGGCCATAGCTATAACCGGGTCTCATGGAGAACGGATTGCAAAAGAACTGGGCGCCTTTTTTGAGGTAGAAACAATTGCTCAGGTGGTTGGAACCATTAAGGTGGCACCCGGTGTGAGGACTATTATAAGCATCGGCGGGCAAGATGCTATGCTCTTTCAGATTGGTTATGCTCCCGATGGAACCTGGTTTTTGGAAGGATTTAACATAAACGGTCCCTGCGCTTCCGGCACCGGTTCGTTCATAGATCAGCAGGCTGAACGGTTGGCTCAGGTCATGTACGGGGCAGATTGGGAGCCGTCCCAGGAGCATCTCCAGAAAACTCTCGAAGATTTTATAGCTCTTGGTCTTACCAGTTCGTCTCCCGCTCCAGTAGCATGCCGTTGCACCGTTTTTACCAAGTCGGACATGATCCATCTACAGAACAAAGGTGAGCCGCTTCCTAACATAATCGCCGGCCTTCACTACGGTAATGCTGCAAATTACATGAGCACTATTGTCGGAAACCGGGAAATTCAGAAGCCTATAGTTTTTATCGGTGGGATGGCATCGAATGAACTTCAGGTGCGAGCCTTCCGATCCTATTTCCCATCCCTTACGGTGCCACCGCTTCATACCTCGGTTGGAGCCCTGGGAGTTGCGCTTATAGCAAAGGACAGAGCAATAAGGCATCCTATTAACCTTGATGCTTTGAGAGATCAATCTGAAAAATCGGCCGATTTTGGCCGAGCCGAACCCCTAAGACTTGAATGGACAAACTTCCCTAAGGACAACGCTCTGCCTTCTCTGAAAAGTTCTAAAAACAAACGTTACCGTGGCTTTCTCGGAATCGACATAGGCTCCACTACCACCAAGTATGTCTTCATGGACGAAAAGAAAAAAATCCTGCACAAAAATTATGTGCCTACCAGAGGCCGTCCTATTGAAGTCACTCAACAGCTCTTAAAAGGACTCTTTGAAGCTTTCAACGGCAGATGTGACATTATCGCCGTTGCAACCACAGGTTCTGGGCGAAATGTCGTGGGAGATTTCCTTGATGCCGACCTGATTATTGACGAAATTACCGCTCATGCTCGAGGTGCCGTGGAGATTGACCCTGAAGTGGACACGGTTTTTGAAATTGGTGGTCAGGATTCTAAATACATCCTCCTTCACAGAACTCATCCCGTAGATTTCGACATGAACAAGGTCTGTGCAGCCGGAACGGGAAGTTTTCTCCATGAGCTTGCCAACAAGATGAAGATCAACATTGTAGGCGAATTTCAGGAAGTGGCTCTTTCTTCCAGGTCTCCCATCAATCTTGCTGAACGGTGCACGGTTTTCATGGAATCAGACCTTATGAGCTACGCTCAGAAGGGCGCTCGTCGTGAGGATCTCATTGCGGGGCTATGCTACGCCATAGTGCATAACTACCTCAACCGAGTTGTTGGAAAGCGAGCCATAGGGAATCGAATTATGTTCCTCGGAGGCCCTTCTCTCAATAAAGGCATTGTGGCGGCTTTTGAAAGAGTTTTGAAAAAACCGCTCATAGTCCCCAAGCACCGAGAAGTCATGGGAGCTTTTGGAGCGGCACTGCTGGTAAAGGAAAAATGGGAACAGGCGGGAAAAGATCAAGATCCTGATCTTAAGAGCAAGATTCAGCAAAGAACCAGCTCAATTTTTGATCTTGTTGACAGTAAAGTGGAATACAAGGAAACTATATGCCATGCTGATCCCAAATGCCACAACGAATGTAAGTTGAAAATATACAATTTCGGTGGCCGTAAAAGCATCTGGGGAGGAGATTGTGGACGATATGAGGTGACTCGCTACGACGGACCCACCGAGACCGATTACATTGGTGAACGGAATCGGATGTTCTGGGAGCTTTTGAAAGAATGGGATGTTGAACCAGGGACTACATCTCCAGGACGATCAGACCTGCCGCTGATAGGCGTTCCTCTTGGAATTCATTTTTGGGAATGGGCAGCTTTGTGGGTTCCAATCCTCCGTCGGCTTGGTTTTCCGGTGCTTCTCAGCCCAAAAACTGATCACGCCATAACAAGAGCCGGCATCGAAACTGTTACTGCGGAAACCTGTTTTCCCATTAAAGTTTTCCTCGGGCATGTCAGATGGATTGCCGATAGAGCTGAACTGTTCTTCCTTCCCACGGTTATAACAATGCCAGCGCTGGCAGAAAAGGAGGTAAGTTTCTTCTGCCCCCTTGTGCAAAGCGGCCGCTATGTGGCTGCTCAAGCCGTTCAACTGGATAGGTCTCGTATCATTGATCCGACAGTTTACCTTAAGGACGGCCCCGAACGAATCGCTCACGCTGTTTCCCGAGCTTTGCCGCCATCTCTTGGTATTTCCGATGATCAAGTTATTAAAGCAGTGATGGCATCATGGGATAGATACTGGCGTTTCAGGGAAGAATTGAAAACCAGAGGCGAAACCATCGTTAAGGAATCTATCGAAAGCGGCACCCCGCTATGGATTATCTCTGGAAGGCCTTACAATCTTTACGATACTCGCCTCAACCTGCAAATCGGTCAGCATCTTGCAAAACGAGGCATTAGAGCCATAACCTTTGACTTTATAGATCTTGCGGCTGAAGATATAAGCGATTTCCCTCGTATGTATTGGGGCTTCGGTTCTAGAATTGTTCGAGCTGCCAAAAGAATTGCCAGAACGCCTCACTTATACGGACTTCATATAACTAACTTCAGTTGCGGGCCTGATTCCTTCATTGAGCATTTCTATCGGCATGTGCTCCAGAATAAACCGGCACTCATTCTGGAGTATGACGAACATACCGCCGTTGCAGGGATTTTGACGAGAGTGGAAGCTTACCAGAATGTAGTGAAAAACATTGAAAAAAATATGCAGATTCCAGAGACTCCCCACGAGGAGCTTGGATTTGAACACCTTAGCAACTGACATCGAAGGGGGATGGTAAGGTGACTAATGTGCTGGAACATCCAACCTTTAGGCGTATAACTGATCAGGTAGGGAAGTTTAATCTCAAAGGCAAAAAACTCCTTGTTCCGGACATGGCTCCCATAGGAGCTCGCCTTTTTGCAGCGTGCTTTAGAGCCTTCGGCGTTGATGCAGAAGTTATGGAAACCTGCAAAGGGCTTGATCTCGGCAAAGCCTTTACTTCAGGGAAGGAATGCTACCCGTGTCAGGTAACACTTGGTGATGTGCTTTATCATCTGAACCGAGAAAAGGAGCGGCTGGGGAAAGATTTTCACCCCGAAGATTATGTTTATTTCCTGCCGGAAGCTGACGGTCCCTGCCGTTTCGGCATGTATAACAAATTCCAGCGACTTGTGCTGGATCGTTTTCCTCAGTTTGCCGACGTAAAAATAGCCTATCTTTCAACGGCAGATGCCTATTCAACCGACGGTATTCTTCCACCCGAAGAAGCCTCGATTTTTAAAAAGCTCTCCTACGTGGGCATGATCGTGGTTGATGTGCTGGATCGTATCACATGGAGAGTCAGGCCTTACGAACGTATTCCAGGAGCAACCGATAGGCTGATCGAAGAAGCGGTAAGAAAACTTGAGATTCTTCTGTCTCGAAAAGGCATGGAACTTCCATTCAACGAAATGTATGAAATTGTCGATGAAACTGCAACAAAAGCTAAGTTGCTCATAGATCCAAGGATTCCTCGCAAGCCCAAGATAGGCATTGTGGGCGAGATTTATTTGCGAACGCATCCCGGGGCTAATCAGAACCTTATCAGAGAAATCGAGCGATTTGGTGGAGAAGTGGTTAACTCTTCTCTTGCCGAATGGTTCAATTTTGTGAGCTACGAAGGGCTCAGGAAGCTTGGCCGTGAAATGCAACTTGCCTGGTATCTAGGCCATAGGCGGAATCTCCTCCCTCTCGCCAAAAAGCTTCTGGCTCAGGGACTTGAAGTAGGTTATCAGCTTCTCAGACAGAAGCAGGTCTATGATAGAGTTCTTGCTAAGCTTGATATTCAACCGGATCACTCGGTGTGGACAATTGAGCGGCATCTGAAGCGTTACGGTGTATTTTCATTCCAGATAGGCACGGAAGCGGCTCTGAGTATCGGTGGAGCCATTGAATATGTTCTCGAAGGATTTGACGGTATTGTGAACGTTTTTCCCTTTACCTGTATGCCCAGTACGGTCTGTGCCGCTATACTGCGACCGATTCTTGCGAAATATCGTATTCCTTATCTGGATGTGGCATACGATGATTCGGTTCAACCCAATCGAGAAATGGCAATCAGGACTTTCCTTTATCAGGCAACTCAAAGAAAACTCCATAAGGCAAAAGGTGCATGAGCAACCAGATTCTACTTATTAACGCCATTCATCCGGAGGAATTCCGTATAGCTCTGGTTGAAGGTTCCAGTCTGGAGGGCTTTTTCATAGAGACTACATCCAGAGCTACCTGCGTGGGCAATATTTACAAAGGCATTGTGGAACAGGTGCAGCCAGCTCTACAGGCTGCCTTCGTAAATTACGGAGCTGAACGTAACGGATTCCTGCCTCTTGATGAGATCCATCCGGATTATTTTTGTCAGGATCCTGTGGGGGAACCTCGTATTCAGGATTTGATCCAGCCAGGACAGGAAGTTCTCGTGCAGGTCACAAAGGACGTAGGAAACCTTAAAGGCGCCGCTCTTACAACCTACATATCCCTTGCAGGAAGATATGTGGTGTTGATGCCGGGGCGGAATCAAAGAGCTATTTCTCGGAAAATCACAGACGAAGAACAGAGGGAGCGTCTTAAAACCATTGCTCACGAGATACCACTTCCAGAAGAATTCGGCATAATCATCAGAACGGCAGCGGCAAATCAAACAAAAAAGGATATCCTGAAGGATCTTCGATATCTTCTGAGAATCTGGGAAAATATTCGAGAAAAGGCATCAACTCAACCTGCGCCGTCTCTCATTTATCAGGAAAGAGGCCTGGCAATACGTGTTATAAGGGATTACTTCACTCCCGAGATAAAACGCATAGTGGTGGATCAAAAGGATGTTTACAAAGAAGTTAAGGATTTTCTCAGGATTATAAGCCCAAAGCATCAAAACTGTGTTGAACTGCATCGGCACACTACGCCGCTTTTTACGCATTATAAGATTGAGGATCAGATTGAACGCATATTCGACAAGAGAGTGCCACTGAAGTCTGGGGGATATCTTATTATTGAACAGACCGAGGCTCTGGTGGCGATAGACGTAAATTCGGGCGGGGCTACTGTGGATAAGGACATAGAGGAAACAGCTTTTCGAGTAAACATGGAAGCGGCGGCGGAGATTCCACGACAACTCCGGCTTCGTGATCTTGGTGGATTGATCGTTATTGATTTCATTGACATGAGCCACCCTGCTAAGAAGGCAAAGGTTGAGCAGGAACTCCGCAAGGCAACACGAAAGGACAAAGCTAAGATTACCGTAGGAAAAATTTCCAGGTTTGGTTTGCTTGAAATGTCCCGCCAGCATCTGGGCATGAGCGTTCAGCTTGGGTCTTACAAAGAATGTCCCTACTGTCGAGGGACGGGCATGGTTCAGACCGCAGAAGCTGCTGCTCTGTCTTTCCTAAGAAAAATTTGGGCAAAACTTGCTCTGGAGGACGGTGTTCGTAAGTTACGGGTAAAAGTCGCTCCAGATGTGGCGTTCTACCTCCTAAACAGAAAGCGACCTGACATTATGGATCTGGAGGATCGTTATAAAGTAAGCATCTTCGTTGAAGGAGATCCTTCACTACGCCAGGACGAAGGTATTATAGAAGAAGTTTAAACTGTCATTCCGAGGCACGAAGTGTCGAGGAATTCCCCCGAGGAAGGAGATCCCTCATCCCGTGTTCCGCGGGATTCGGGATGACAATTATTCCTCTGTGTTCTCTGTGGTGAGCTTTTTGGCTTTTACCACAGAGGGCACGGAGTAGGGTCTCTACATATCGCCTTAGTTTTTTCGAACACCCCCAAGGAATGCCCTGTTAGGAATGAAGAGCTTGCCGGGATTTAGGATGTTATTAGGATCAAGAGCGTATTTTATCCGCCACATGGCTTCGAGAGTTTCTTCCCCAATGTCCCACCTGATGAACGGCGATTTGGCTATGCCTATACCGTGTTCGCCAGAAATAGATCCACCGAGAGCCAGAACCGAGCGAAAAAGAGCTTCTGTGGCTTTGCCTGCCGATTCTTTCTCGACCTTGCTTTGAGGATCGTAAAGAATATTTACATGTAGATTGCCATCCCCTGCATGACCAAAGCTTACAATGGGGATGCCAAACTGCCTGGAAAGTTCCCGGACGGTGTTTACAAGTTCGGGAAGTCGTGATCGAGGAACTACTACGTCTTCGTTAATCTTCGCCGGACGGATTTTGGCAAGACTGGGCGATATAGCTCTCCTCACTGCCCATAAAGCCTCACTTTCGGAATCATCGGAAGAAACCAGCACCAGTAAGGCTCCGTGGTCAATACATATCTGGCGCACAGCATTGGTGTTTTTCTCCAGAAGTTCTTCAGGGTCGTCAAGCTCTATAAGTAGCAAACTTTTGGCTTCCGACGGTATTGGAACAGGAGAATGAGAAGCCACAAGGGAGAGTACATCCTCATCCATGAATTCTATTGCCGATGGAAGTATGCGACGCTTCAAAATTGTAACCACAGCCTTAGCTGCATCCTCTGCTCCCCGAAAAGGCACAAAAAGAAGATAGGTTGCGGTGGGGGCGGGAATAAGCTTCAGTAAGATCTTGGTGAAAATGCCCAGCGTTCCTTCTGAACCTACCATAAGCCGAGTCAGATCATAACCAACAGATCGTTTTATGGTGGCTTTGCCTGTTGAGATAACCTTTCCTGACGCCAAAACGACTTCCAGCCCCAGCACATAATCTTTTGTCACGCCATACTTGACGGCTCTTGGACCTCCCGCACCCGTTGCTACATTGCCACCGATGGTCGAAAAAGCCAGGCTCGACGGATCAGGAGGATAAAACAGTCCGTAGCGATTCACGGCTTTCTGAAGCACTCCAGTGATAACGCCGGGCTCTACCAGGGCTGTGAAATTCTCTTCGTCTATCTCGATAATTCGGTTCATCCTTTCCGTGGAAAGCACTATACCGGGTTGAGTCGGAACGGCTCCTCCTACCATACCGCTTCCTGCACCACGAGCATAAACGGGAATGCGTTCACGGTTTGCTTCGGCAAGGATTCTAGACACTTCTTCTGTAGAACCTGGTATTACAACGCAAAGCGGCATTGCTCCAAGCCTGCTGGCATCGTATCCATAAGCGAGCCTGTCCTCTGGTTCCGTGAGCACATTAGGTGCTCCAACTATGTCGATACATCTGGCTATGAATTGTTCTGACTTATTCATGATTCTGAGGAATTTCTCCTTCCTGTTGCTCATGAGGTTCTGTGTTTTCAGTAGGGTGCAAGACGCTTTGCCCGTGTATGGGGCAGAATTCCGTAGGTTCATGTCCTTCAATGAAGTATTCTGTATAAGTTGAAGGACATTGTTCGGTGGCAAGAACTCCGGATAGGCGGCAGATATTCCGAGTCACGACTCCTGGCGGTGGGTAGAAGGGCTGGGGATTCAGGAGATATGAAATGTTTTTCATGAACCTTGCCCAGACTCGCAAAGCTCCCGTAGCTCCAGAAAGCCCTGTAGGACGGTTGTCATCGAACCCCACCCAAGCCAGAGTAACCATATCGGTGGTATAGCCCACAAACCAGGAATCACGGTAGTCGCTTGTAGTGCCAGTTTTCCCGGCGCAGGGGAAGTTTATGCCCATTGAGGCAAGTGACCTAGCAGTGCCTCTCTGAACTACTCCTTCGAGCATGTTGGTAATAAGAAAGGTTTCTGCAGGTGATGCGATACGAGTCCATTCCATCTGGTGTTGTTCTTGAAGCATCCCCTGAGCATCGTAAACTTCTTTTATGGTGATGAGGAAGGGCTTATCGCCGTCGTTAGCTAAAGCCGTGTAGGCGGAAGCAAGCTGAAGCGGGGTCACTTCCAGAGAGCCCAGAGCAATGGAGGGGTAGGGCTCCGGATTATCCAGCAAGTCTATTTTTTTCAAGAAGGAAGCGATATCTTCCAGCCCGACATCCATTGCAAGCCGAACTGTGGGAACGTTCAGCGATTGTTCAAGAGCTTCCCTTAAGGTAACTCGGCCACGGAAACGACGGTCGTAATTTTCGGGAGACCACGATGTGCCATCTATCGAGACCGTGAGCGGTTCATCATCAAGCCAGCTTGCAGGTGTCCAGCCCTTTTTAATGGCTTCCAGATAAATGAAGGGCTTGATAGCAGAACCTGGTTGTCTCATGGCTTTGGTTGCTCGGTTGAATTCGCTTGTAGAATAATCTCTTCCTCCAACCAGAGCTCTTACCATGCCGGTTTTGGGTTGGACGGCTATAATAACGCCCTGTAAAGGTGAACGGCCGCTCGACCCCACGGAATCCTCCTGAAGAGCAGGATAAGAAGCCTCGAGTTTTTGAAGCTCGGATCTCACGGCCTTTTCCGCTTCTTCTTCAATCTCGGGAATTAAGCTTGTGTATATAGCCAGCCCATCACTTTCAAGCACTTTGGGATCGTAAAGTCGCTTCAGCTGTTCAAACACCAGATCCACAAAGTAGGGAGCCTGCTTGAGAGGAACATTGAAGCCCTTAAAGGTTTCAAGGGGCTGGCTTTTAGCAATCTTCAACGTTTCCTGATCGATTTTCCCCTGTTCCGCCATAGCTTCCAGAACAACGTCACGGCGAGCCTTGGCTCTTTCTGGATGAAGGATAGGGTTATAGAAGTTCGGGGCTCTGATCATACCCGCAAGAGTTGCAGCTTCAGCAAGAGTAAGGTCTTCTACGTTTCTACCGAAATAGATTCTTGCGGCTTCTCCAACACCTCTAATTTCCACATTGCCTCGCTGTCCCATGTAAACTTCGTTTAGGTACATCTCTAGGATCTCATCTTTGCTGTAGCGCAGTTCAATGACAAGAGAAATGATCGCTTCCAGGATTTTCCGCTTGAGAGTTCGCTCCGGTTCCAGGAAATAGTTTTTTACTAATTGCTGAGTGATTGTAGATCCACCCTGAAGGATTTTTTTGGCTCGAATGTCTGCCCATAAGGCTCTTGCAATGCCTATAAGATCCACTCCCGGGTGCTCGTAAAATCGCCTATCTTCTATGGCCACAACGGCATCTTTGAGAAAGGGAGAGACACTGCGGATGTTTACAAGAATTCGCTGTTCCTTGTTGTGGCCGAAGAGTCTTGTGAGTTCAACCGGTTCGAGTTCCCAGTAAGGTAGTTGCCCGTCATCGGAGGATATTTCCGTAAGGATGTTGTTTTTTATCTTAAAAGTAACTCGTCGTTCCGGTATGTTTCTGCCGGGAAAATTAAATGATCGAATCCATGCGACGCATTCTCCTTTGGATGTATCAATCCAGTATTCACCTGGTTTTGATGGAGGGAGTGGACTTTTTCTGTAAAAACGCCGGGTCAACATCTGAGAAAGCATTTCTAGACTCAACGGTTGCCCCGGAAAGAGAATTACTCTGTCTGAAAAGACATACGAAGGAATACTCCACCTTTGACCCGAAAAACGCTTTTCCACCTGCCAGGCAAAGTAAAAAAAGACACCGGCGAGGACCACCAGAATTGATATGGTCCAGCCGGCCAGAACATATATGAAACTTGATTTCTTTTGCCTGAAAAGTCTGAAAGACGACGGTTTTTGCATTATTTCTCTTTATTTGCTAATCCATAGAGCTCCCGATTCAAAATCGGAAAGTATCTTAGAACTACAGGATCCCATAAGCCAGCCTTTTAGAGTGCCTTCTTTAGCTTTGCTTCTACCTATAGCCAGAACTGCAGCATTGGATTCTTTCATCTTTTGAAGCAGAGCTTCTGCCGGCTTTTTTGCTGGAATAATTTCTGTGGTGATGCGTTCCTTTTCCACACCGTTTGCCAGTATAGCTTCAACTGCTTCTTCTATGATTTTTTGACTTTCCTCTGAGTGGCTACCCACATGACATACTGTGACTGTGTGATCTTCGTCCTTGATCATAAAGCCTACGTGGTCTGCTATTCTGAGACTTGCTTCTGACCCATCGGTTGCAACAATAATATGGCGCCTTGGTGAAGCAATGCGCTTACATACCCACACGGGGAAATCTATTCGAGCCTCCAGGATTTCTCGACTTGTGCTCGTTCCAAGAATGCCCTCAAAGGCCAGATAGCCTCGTCGCCCGAGCACAACGGCATCATAAAGTCCATTGTGTCCTTCTCTTACAATGTCCTGAACAACGCCGAAACGTTTTTCCGCTATTTTCGTGGTAATGTTTGATGCCGGAAAGCCCGATGTGGTAAGGAGTTCCGCCGCAAGCTTCTGGGCTTCGGTAGCTTCCTGGCGATTGAGATTGTTTTGCTCTTTGGATGAAGGTCCTACATAGAAAAGAGTTATGTTAACGTCCTTTTTGACGGAGAAAAAAGATGCAACAAAACGAACACCATAAAAAGCACTTGGTTCATTGCTTATCGTTACCAGAAGATGCTTGTTCATGCTTGACTCCTTCTTCGCCTATCTAGATTCGTACCTCCTCTTTCCCTCCGCATGCGAAGAACGAAGGGGATTGAATACTCCATTCTGCTTTGCCCAAAAACAGCCAAGCTCGATAAAGACTAATAACCTCAAACTCTCCGAACACTTTAAATTAGTCAAAGAATCTTGGCAAGTTTTGTGTTTTCAAATGGATGATACTTTTCTATTATGTGCTTCAACGGTAAGAAGTTTAATCGGTAAGGGGGTATGAAACAGAGGGATATTTCAAAAAAGGGAGTAAGACCATGAAGGTTGGAGTAGTTGGCGTTGGCGGTGTAGGTGGGTATTTTGGTGGCCTTCTTGCAATGTCAGGTAATGTAGATATCCATTTTTTGGCTCGAGGAAAGCACCTGCAGGTAATTGAGGAAGAAGGGCTGACGCTTGTATCTAACGATAAAAGCACAACCATCTTTGTTCACGCTACTTCCGAACCACAGGATATAGGATATGTCGATTTGATTCTTTTCTGTGTCAAGTCTTACGATACAGAGTATGCAGCCCGTTCTATGGAGCCCATGGTCAGTCCCGATACGATAATTCTTACCCTACAGAATGGTCTGGACAACGTGGAAAAGATTGCAAAGTTTTACGATCTTTCCCAGATCATGGCCGGCACGACATATATTGAATCAAGAATAGCTTCTCCAGGTGTAATACTTCATAGAGGCAATCCTGGGCGTATAGTTTTTGGTGAGCTGAACGGTGAAATAACCGATAGAGCCAAACGAATACTTGACTTGTTTCTCGGGGCTAAAATTGATGCGACATTGACTGATCATATTCAGCAGATACTTTGGGAAAAGTTCCTTCTCATCTGCGCTATTCATGGTGTTTGCACTGTATCTCGATCATCTATAGGGCAGGTGCTCGCCTGCGAAGAAACCAGAGATTTCATTAAGGGCGTTATGGAAGAAGTTAAACAGATTGCCGATAGAAAGCATGTAAACTTGCCCGATGATATCGTTGAACGCTCGATGATTATTGCCGAATCTTATGACAGAGCCTTCAGACCTTCTATGCTCAGAGACCTGGAGTGGAAACAACCTCTTGAAATTGATGCTCTCAACGGTTTAGTAGTTAGAATGGGGCATGAGGTTGGGGTTAACACCCCTTTAAATTTTGCTATTTACGCAACCTTGAAACTTGAAGATTTAAAGATTCAGAATCCTTACTGGGCTTCCGTCGTAGAAAAACGTTGACGACATAGGGGCGTGTAAAGCATGAAGGACTATTACAAAATTCTTGATGTATCCTATGATGCGTCACCGGAAGCTATCCATGAGGCTTATCGAAAGGCCGTTAAAAAGTATCACCCCGATGTGGCAGGAACAGGTAGCCACGAGCGTTTTTTGGAAGTTAGAGAAGCCTACGAAGTCTTGAGCGATCCTGAACAGAGAAGACGGTATGACCAAAAGAGGCGAAATGCCAGGAGAAGCAATGATCAATGGGTAGTAAGAGAATCGGTCTGGTTACACGGCAGGAGATGCTCAAGAATATTCAGAAGCTCTCCCGATAATGTAGTCCAAGCTGAGCTAATTCTTTCCAGGTCTGAAGCCTATTACGGTGGTTTCTTTACTATTGCGGTTCCGTTTAATCTCTTGTGTCCTTCATGTAGCGGTTTGTTTTGGCTGTCTCTGTGTTGCCGGGAATGCCAGGGGAACGGCACAATAAGTCGGTTTGTGCCGATTACGGTAAAGGTGCCGCCTAGAACTATTCCCGGTACCGTTATCATTCACGAATGCACCGATCCATGGGGAAGACAGGTTCAGGTTGAGTTTTACTGCAGGGTGGAGAGATATCTTTAAGGAGAGATGCCTATGAGCTTTGTTATTATGGCAGGTGGATCCGGAACCAGGTTCTGGCCAGTAAGTCGCAAGCACTACCCAAAGCAGTTTCTTCCTATTACTGGCAAAAGACCCATGGTTGTTGAGACCTATTCTAGAATAAGACCTTTAGCTAAGAGCGATTCGGAAATTTTTGTTGTGGTAGGATCTCATCATACCGACATAACCAGAAAACTTTTCTACGGCACAGATGTAAACATCATAGCCGAACCTGTGGGAAGGAATACGGCTCCGTGCATTGGTCTTGCCGCTGTTTTGGTTCAGTCCAAAGGGTTTAATGAAGCCATGGCGGTTCTTCCTTCCGACCATTATGTGGCTTTACCCGATCTTTTCCGGAAAGATCTTGCGGTTGCTATGGATCTCGCTGGTAAAACCGACTGCATAGTGACGCTTGGTATTGTTCCCACAAGACCCGAAACCGGTTACGGCTACATAGAAGTTCCTCCTGGAAGTTCGCTGGAAACGGGGAATCCACTTCCAGTTAATTCTTTTAGGGAAAAACCGGATGTCGCAACTGCTGAAAGCTACCTCGCTTCAGGACGTTATCTCTGGAATGCAGGTATTTTTGTAGCAAAGCCCTCGGTGTTCTTGGGAGAACTCGCCCATGCTTTGCCCGAATTTTACCAGCATCTAGAAAGTTTCAGATCCGCCCTTGGAACCTCAGACCTCGATACTCTTTTGGTCTCTCTCTATCAATCCGCTCCAAATATATCTTTCGACTATGCCGTAATGGAAAAGGCAAAAGTTCCGGTGTTCGTTGTGCCTTCTTCCTGTGGGTGGAGCGATGTGGGATCATGGTTTAGCCTTTACGAGTTGAAAAGTGCTGAAAAACTTCCTAAAGATGGGAATGTTGCTGAAGGAGAAGCCTTCTTCTTCGATGCCAGTGAAAACTTTGTCTATTCCACCACTTCCCGCACCATTGTTGTTTTGGGACTGTCTCGAGTTCTGGTCGTGGATACCGAAGATGCCGTCCTTGTTGCCGGTATTGATCAGCATCAGAACGTCCGTGCCATACCGGAATATTTTGCCAGGATAGGCAAGAGTCAACTGGTGTAACGGTGAGGTAATATCAAGTGAACTGGGTGAAATGGTTTTACTGTCCTCGGTGTGGCGTACGTATCAACAGGAAGGGGACTGAAAGTAAAAAAACACCCGGGACAAAATATGTTTGCCTCTCCTGCGGGGAGGTCTTTTACAGAAATCCTACTGTGGGAGTGGCAGTTATCGTGCTGGAAGGAGATCGGCTCCTTCTGGTGAAACGTCGTGGTTCTTACGAAGGGATGTGGTGCATCCCCTGTGGGCATGTGGAATGGGGTGAAGACGTTAGAGATGCCGCCAGACGTGAATTTTTTGAAGAAACAGGCCTTCATGTTCAGATAGGGCCTGTCTTTGATGTCCAATCAAACTTCCACGATCCAGAACATCTTACGGTTGGAATATGGTTTTGGGGGCGAGTAGAAGGAGGCGTATTGAAAGCGGGTTCGGATGCTCAAGATGCTGGCTTTTTTCCGCTTGAGCACTTACCAGAACCTATGGCTTTCCCAACCGATAGAATCATTTGCGAGAAACTCAGAAAGTATATATCTTCCAGCATAAGTCAGCGGCTGTGTGAAATGCAAAAAACTGAGGAGCAATAGATGAAGGAAAGTTGGCTTGTCACCGGAGGCGCAGGTTTTATCGGTTCGAATTTTGTGCATTTTGTAAGGAAACATTATCCCGATGTAAAAATCGTTAACCTGGACAAACTAACCTATGCCGGGCACATAGAATCTCTAGAGGATCTTAAAGACGATCCCATGCACGTCTTTGTTGAAGGAGATATAGGCAATCGCGAACTTGTTAGGTATCTTCTTAATGTTCACAATGTTGTTAAAGTTGTTAATTTTGCGGCAGAATCCCATGTAGATCGTTCCATCGAAGGGCCTGAGGAGTTTGTGCAGACGAATGTGGTTGGAACTTTCAGACTGCTCGATACTGTGCGGTTTTACTGGATGAATCTTGATGACGATCGGAAGAACAGGTTTCGGTTTCTCCATGTTTCTACCGATGAGGTTTATGGTTCACTGGGACCGACCGGGCTTTTTACCGAGGATAGCCCATACGAACCCAATAGCCCCTATGCCGCATCAAAGGCGGCGTCGGATCATTTTGTGAGAGCATACCACAAAACCTATGGTCTTCCTACCCTGACCACCAATTGCTCCAACAACTATGGTCCCTACCAATATCCGGAAAAACTCATCCCGCTCATGGTTCTGAATGCTATCGAAGGAAAACCCCTTCCTGTTTACGGGGATGGTTTACATGTTAGGGACTGGCTTTACGTTGAAGATCACTGCAAGGCGCTGTGTCTTGTGCTGGAGAAGGGCACGGTGGGAGAAACCTACAATATCGGGGGAAGGAGCGAAAAAACCAATATTGAAGTGGTTACGATGATATGCGACATCCTTGAGGATCTTCTACCGCTGGCGAAAAACACTTTTTTGAAGGAAAATTCTCCCTCGCTGAAATCTTACCGTGATCTTATAACCTTCGTGCCGGATCGTCCCGGGCACGATCGAAGGTATGGACTGGATACGTCGAAGATTGAAAAAGCCCTTGGATGGCGGCCTGAGGAATCTTTCGAGTCAGGTCTCAGGAAAACTATTAAGTGGTATCTCGATAATCTCGAGTGGTGTGAAAAAGTCACAAAGGGTAAATATGATCGTCGAAGGTTGGGGCTAATATCCGTGTAATAACAAGCAGTGAAACTAGCGAGCAAAGGGAGCACATGATAAGTTTAAAGCCGATAGGTTATGCAAGAGTTTCTGTAGAGAAAGTTCCAAGACACTGGACGGTTTCCGATGTTGAGGGAGAATTGATTATAGACCAGGATTACGTAAAGGGGCTTGAGGATATTAAGCCGGGGGATCGCATAGTTGTGATTTTTCATTTTCATAAATCTCCTCCGTTTGATCCTGCTCAGCACCTAAAACAAAAACCTCCTCATAGAAATGAGTGGCTTGGGGTGTTCAGTATATGTTCTCCTATAAGGCCAAACCCCATTGGGCTGTCTGTTCTAGATGTTATAAGTGTTGATGGCAATATCATCAAAGCAAAGCGATTTGACATGCTTGACGGAACTCCGATACTTGATATTAAGCCTTACATTGCTTACGAATCTACAAATGATAGAACATCGCATGGTGGGGGAATGTCGAATGGAAATCCATGATCCTGAAAAAACGATTTGTTTTTGCTTTCAGCATAAAGTTCAGGATATAATAAATGACGTGTTAGCAAATCAGGGGCAGTCTAAAATTCTTGAAGAAATTTTAGCAGCAAAGAAAGCTGGTGGGTGCAGATGTAAAGAGGTTCATCCCGAAAGACGATGATGTCTTAGGGATGTCCACCAGTTGGTGGAAGAAGCTGGAAAACTTTTAAAAGAATTAGGGGCTGAAAAATGATTACAAGAAGATGGGTAACATGTTTAGCAATTGGAACTTTTTTGATTTTTTGCGTTTGTCCTTGTTTCGGTGAGGAAACATCCAGCAATGAGACAAAGGCAGAAGAGAAATTCAGCCCTCAAGTTCAGCAGACGGAAGCATCGAAGGAAGGCACCACTCAGCAGGATTCAATACAACCCTCTGCATCAGTACCAACCACATCGTCTAGTACACCGGAGGGTCAAGAAAAGAAACGAGAACTTCGCCTCCAGGCTTTAAAGACTCTGATGAATCAGGATTTTCGGTATAGCTTAGTAGCGGCAATAGGAAATCCCTTTGTGCCCTTTGTTCAGCCTCCACAACAGAAGGCTTCTCCAACTGAGCTTGCAGAAGGAGCGCCGCCTCCGCCTGTTATTCTTACTCCTCTTCAGAAAATGGAGATAGGGGAGATTGAACGTGGTTTCAAGGGTGTTCTCTGGACGGCTAACGAACGAAAGGCGGTCATCGAAGATCCCACAGGTAAAGGCTACATAGTAAGTGTCGGAACACCAATAGGAAATCAAGACGGCGTGATTACCGCTATCTTCCAGGATCGTATAATTATAAGACAAAAAGTGTGGGATAAGACTGCTCGAACCTTCAAAGACGAAGACCTTGTTGTCAAGCTGAGGAAAAAACCTGAGGGTGTAGAAGAATAGCTGAGTAATTGGATTACCCGTGAGATGCCTCGCATTCGCTCAGTATGGCAGGTAAAAAAGGGCTGTCACCCCGAGCGTCGGCGAGAGATCTCCTCATGGGATGTCTCTAGAGCGCATGGTTGTGCGTCCTTACGCTCCTACATAAACACGTATCGCATTACACATAGTTTTGCGCAGTAGGACTTCTTACCAGCAATCGGCAATTTTCGAACATCTCCTGGTCAATTTGACATTCTGCTACCGGAAGCGGTGGAAAGCATTCTAATGCCTAGCAGAACGGCTCCGCATGTAATGGCGGAATCTGCCACGTTAAAAGCCGGCCAATGGGCGTTACCAATGTAGAAATCCAGAAAATCAATAACAGCGCCCATTCGGATACGATCAGTAAAGTTTCCGACTGCACCACCTAAAATCAAACCAAGGGGAATGATATCCCAAAGCCGGGCATACTCCAACCGTGCGACAATGAAGTGCAGAACCGCAACGGCACAAAGAGCCACCATGCCAAATATCAATGTGGCTTCCTGAAGATGAGCAAAAAGGCTAAAGGCAACTCCTGTGTTTCTTACATGAACCAGGTTAAAAAATCCCGGTATGATTTCAACTCTGCTGTGTAACGGTAAAGCCTTTATAACTAAATGTTTCGTTAATTGATCGGCTAGGAAAATCACTCCTCCTGTAATCCAAAACGGCAGGAAACGCTTCCATCTTTCCGAATTCATAAGCAAGTTCCTTGTAAGCATCACTAAGATAGCGTTCTAGATGTGTAAGAGCAAGGGCAGCCACCCTATACAGGTGAGGTCTGCCCGTTTCTTGCTTTTTAACATTGTTATGTTTTTGCTTATGCATTTTCCATTTGAGTAATCACATTGCGGCATCGAGTGCATAGAGTTGGGTGATCATTGTATGCCCCGACACTTTTCTCCCAGATCCAGCAGCGTTCACATTTTGCTCCGTCAGCTTTAGATACTCCCACTACCAGCCCTGGTATTTCGGAGCTTTCTATGATCACAGGGATTTCTTGATTAGCTGGATTTCTATATTCTACCTGAGACACAATAAAGACCGTCTTTAAAAGCTCTGCATCCTTTTCAAATTCCTTTGCCATTTCTGGTGGGAGGTTTAGAATAACCTTTGCTTCAAGAGAGTGACCGATAAGTTTTTCCTTACGAGCTTGCTCAAGTGCTACAGATACTTCTCTCCTGATGTCCAGGATACGTTCCCATCTGGTTGCTAGGTTTTCATCAATGAGATTTTTGTTAACTTCCGGGAGAAATTCTTCAAAGATAGACTTATCCTTGTCTTTTTTGCCAGGCACGTAGCTCCAGGCTTCTTCAGCAGTAAAGGAAAGGATGGGGGACATCAATTTTAGAAGCGCCACAAGTATTTCGTAGATGGCCGTTTGAGCAGACCGTCTTTCACGACTTGCAGGAAGCGATGTGTAGAGTCTATCCTTCAGAATGTCCAGATAAATGGCACTAAGGTCAACAGTGCAGTAATTAAAGAGCAGATGATAGACCTTGAAAAATTCAAACCGTTCGAAGGCATCTCGACACCGTCCAATAAGTTTGTGAAGCTGATGAAGAGCGTAGCGATCGATTTCTTCCATTTGTTCATAGGGAATACGATCCCGATCTGGATCGAAATCGTAAAGATTTCCCAAAAGGTAGCGACAGGTATTTCTGATTTTACGATAAGCTTCGCTTAAGCGTTCCAGAATATTGGGTGAAATCCTTATATCGTCGCGATAATCTTCTGCGGCAACCCAGAGTCTCAGTATTTCTGCGCCGTATTTGTCAATCACTTCTTGAGGATAGATTACATTCCCGAGAGACTTTGACATCTTATAGCCGCTTCCATCAACGACGAACCCGTGGGTAAGCACCGCTTTGTATGGTGCCTGGTTTCTGGTTCCTACGGCAGCTAGAAGACTCGAATGGAACCAGCCTCTGTGCTGGTCACTTCCTTCTAGGTATAGATCCGCCGGAAACTGCAGATCATCACGTCGCTCAAGCACAGCCGCAAAGGACACTCCAGAATCAAACCACACGTCAAGGATGTCTGTTTCTTTCAAGAATCGTTTGCCTTTACATTTCGGACAGCTAAAACCATCGGGAAGAAAATCTTCTACAGACCTGTCGAACCAGCTATCGGCACCTTCTTTTTCAAAAATCGCCACCACTCGTTCAAAAATTTCTCTGGTGGCAATAATCTCACCGCAATCCGCACAGTTTACCACAGTTATGGGCACTCCCCATGCTCGCTGGCGAGATATGCACCAATCGGGACGATTTTCTACCATGTTGTAAATTCTGTCCCTACCCCATGCAGGGATCCATTTAACCTTGTTGATCCATTCGAGAGCCCTTTGGCGAAGCCCTGTTTTGTCCATAGAGATAAACCATTGGGGAGTGGAGCGGAAAATGACCGGTTGTTTACATCGCCAGCAGTGAGGGTAACTGTGGGTTATTTTGCCGTCTTTAATAAGAGCCTGAACCTCCCGCAGTTTGGCAACCACGTTGGGATTTGCGTCAAAAACGAACTGACCGGCAAAGAATGGAACGTCGTTGGTGAAACATCCTTTGTCGTCCACAGGAGAATATATATCCAACCCGTATTTGATCCCCATGTCATAGTCTTCTCGTCCATGGCCAGGAGCCGTATGGACGCATCCTGTCCCTGCATCGAGAGTAACATGGGTGCCGAAAACGATGCGGGATTCTCTATTTATGAAGGGATGAACGCAGGCTTTTCCTTCCAGATCGGAAGCTTTAAGTTGTTTTACGATGCGATAGGTTTTAACCCCAAATTCTTCCATGCATCGCTCAAGAAGTCCTTCAGCAATGATCCATATTTCATTCCTATCATCAGGTTTGACTGCCACATAGGTAAAATCGGGATGAAGAGCTATGGCGAGGTTTGCGGGAATAGTCCAGGGAGTTGTTGTCCAGATTAGCACACTAACTGGAACATCTTCTCCGTCGGTTATTTCTTTCGTAAACTCTGGCTTGAGGGGAAACTTGACGTAGATCGATGGTGATTCGTGATCCTCGTATTCCACTTCCGCTTCGGCCAATGCAGTCTGGCAGTGAGGGCACCAGTAAATGGGCTTTTTGGATCGTATCACACTTCCGTTCTCGAAGAATCTTCCCAGTTCTCGAGCAATGGTTGCTTCGTAATCGTAAGACATAGTGAGATAAGGGTGTTCCCAATCGCCCAGGACACCTAGGCGTTTGAATTCATCTCGTTGAATGTTTATGAACCGTTCTGCATAGCTCCTGCAATACCGCCTGATGTCCCCTGGCGACATGCTCTTTTTCTTATCACCAAGTTCCTTATCTGCCTGATGTTCTATAGGGAGTCCGTGGCAGTCCCATCCCGGCACATACACAGCATCGTAGCCGCTCATTTGCTTGGTTTTTACAATCATATCTTTGAGAATCTTGTTTAGGGCCGTGCCAAGATGGATATGGCCATTAGCATAAGGAGGACCATCATGCAGAATATATCGGGGGCGTCCTTTGGACATCTGACGTAGTCTTTCGTAAAGCCTGCTTTCTTCCCATTTCTTGAGGATTTCTGGTTCCTTCTTGGGAAGATTGGCTTTCATGGGGAAATCGGTTTTAGGAAGATTCAGCGTCTCCTTATAGTCCATTTTTTCCTCATCCCTTTCTTTTTTGTATGCTTTAGCTCATGGGAATGTCTTTTTAGTTAAAAATGCGCCTAAGTAGATAACACAGGCAAAGGTTAAGTCAAGCCACTCTCTTTTTCTAGCAAAAAATATTTTTTTCGATGATTGACCTGAACATTATCTTTGACGTATCTCTTGGGCGCATTCTTAGGTGATGTTGGTATTGTGTATTTTGCTGGAACTCACATGCGAGAGGCATAAACGATCATGGACACTAGCTGTTTACCTATCGGGATGTTTGATTCTGGCGTCGGGGGGCTTTCTGTACTTCGGGAAGTAAGAATCTTGATGCCTCAGGAAGATCTTATCTACCTTGCCGATCAGGCTAACGTTCCCTACGGTTCTAGATCATTAGAAGAAGTTCAGAGGTTTTCACTGGAAATTACAAAGTTTTTACTAAGCCAGCCTGTCAAAGCGATTGTTGTTGCCTGTAATACGGCGTCGGCTGCGGCGCTACGGTATCTTAGGGAGGTTTTCCCGGATGTACCTTTTATAGGCATGGAACCGGCTGTTAAGCCAGCTACAGAGCAGACAAAAAGTGGGGTTGTGGGGGTTCTCGCCACCAGAGCCACCTTTCAGGGCGAACTCTACGCTTCTGTGCTTGAGAGGTTTGCTCATGGGGTTAAGATCCTTCAGCATACCTGCCCAGGCTTGGTGTCTCATATTGAAAAAGGCGCCATTGATGATCCAAAAACCAGAGCAATCCTTGAAGAAGCTCTTCTTCCTATGCTGGAGCAGGGGATAGATACAGTGGTTCTGGGTTGCACTCACTATCCCTTCGTTATTCCTGTTATTAGGTCAATAGTGGGACCGAATGTTCGAGTAATTGATCCAGCACCTGCTGTAGCTCGCCAGGTAAAACGTGTCCTGGAATCGAAAGGGACAATTCGGAAATCTGCTCATGATGGCAAGGTAACTTATTACACAACTGGTGATGTTGTCTCCTTCGAACGTACGGTCAGCGTTTTGCTCGGGGAAAAATGTCGGGCTAGTTCTTTAACTTGGGATAACGGTAAGTTGTTTGCTCCCAAAAATTCGGGTATTTCCAACGGGACAGGCACTTCTGGTGAAAAAGAAGAACGTTATGCATGTCGGTCTTGAAATTGTGTAATACGTTGATTTTGAAGGATAATTCTTTTCTTGACATTTGGGACAAGAGTCTTTATATGAGCCTCACTTTGCTAAACTTATAGTTTAATGAAGGTAAACTATGGAGGATGGACTTAACATAGGGCTTAAGCTAAAGAGGTTGAGGATGGAGCGGGGGCTGACTCAGGAAGAGCTGGCGAGTAGAGCCTATCTAACGAAGGGATTTATCTCTCAGCTCGAGCGGAATCTTACCTCGCCTTCTATTGCTACGCTTAAGTCCATATTGGATGTTTTGGGTGTAGATTTGGCAGATTTTTTCCGGGATGTGCGACATCATCCTGTGGTTGGACATGAACGTAAGCGAGTGCTTAGTTCAAGGTCAACCGATGATTGCAAGATCTACTATTTACTTCCTGGAGCCACAGGAAGACTTATGGACGCTGTGCTTGTTGTGCTGGCAAGAGGAGCCAAAATGCCACAACAGGACTCTCACGGAGGTGAAGAATTCGGTTTCGTTTTGAAAGGCAGAATTCTTTTGTGGCTTGATCAACAGTTTTACAAATTGAAAGCAGGTGATTGTTTTTCTTTTAAAAGTTCAGCAAAGCACTGGATAGAAAACGTTGGCAACGGTGAGGCTCATGTTCTTTGGGTTGTAAGCCCGTTGAGGTTTGAAAATTAGGATTTGAAGGTTCAGGAGGCTACTGTTTAGGAAATAATGTTTTTGGGAGAGGGGAGGTAAACCGTAATGGCTATGAAAAAACCAGAGTTTGGTTTTGGAGTACACCTCATGTTGGATGGGTATGGTTGTAAGCGTGAAACGCTGGTTGACATACAGTATATTTACGACTTCCTCGATAAGTATCCGGAAGAAATGGAAATGACGAAAATTATGCCTCCCTACGTGTTTCGCTATGAGGGGCTTATTCCGGAAGACTGGGGTATATCCGGTTTCGTGCTAATTGCAGAAAGTCATATAAGCATTCATACTTTCCCGGAAAAACTATATTTGAGCGTGGATATTTTCTCTTGCAAGCCCTTTGATACTCAAAAGGCTATTGATGCGCTCAAGGAATACTTTTCCATACAAAAGGCAGAAATCCATGTGCTAGATCGAGGTCAGGAGTTTCCCAATACGATCCATGATTCTGCGCAGGTGGTTCGGATGGACCGGATGTTGAGAGGACGAAAGTAAAGAGGGGCAATGGCTAAGGATAAAAATCAAAGGGGGATCCTATCGTTGCTATCGCTAGGTTCCCCCTATTCTTTTCTCGGTCTTGAAAGAAGCGAAGAAGCCTTTGAGCGGGCTCGAGTCGTCCTAATACCTGTGCCCTATGACGGCACGACAACCTACCAGGCTGGAACAAGAGAAGGGCCTCGGGCTATTATTCTGGCATCTAAAGAGCTCGAGCCCTTTGATGAAGAAACTCTCACAGAGCCATATCTTACCGGCATTTTCACTCTGAATGAGCTTGACGTAACAGTTTCATCTCCTGAGGAAATGGTTCTCAGGGTTGCCAAAGTGGCCGGCAGTGTAATGGATCTTGGCAAATTCCCTGTGATGATTGGCGGCGAGCATTTGATGACTCTCGGGATGGTTAAAGCTCTGGCTGAACGGGAAGGAACGGGCTGGGGAATTCTTCATATTGATGCTCACGCCGATCTTAGGTCGGAATACCAGGGAAGTTCCTTCAGTAACGCCTGCGTGATGCGACTTGCTCTTGATTATGCTCCCATAGTTTCTGTGGGCATCCGTTCTCTTACAAAGGAGGAGTTTGATTTTGCAAGAAGCCGCCCTGTTCCAATTTTTTTCTGCCATGATATCCTGAAAAACCCCGGTTTGTTGGACAAAGCTTTGGAACTTTTACCGGAGAAAGTGTACGTAACCATTGACCTGGACGCTTTTGATCCATCCATTATGCCTTCTGTAGGAACGCCGGAACCGGGAGGCCTTGAGTGGTATGATTTAACGGGTTTTCTTAGGAAGGTCTTTTCGGTAAAAACCGTTCTTGGATTTGACGTGATGGAATTAAAACCCATACCAGGATTGACCGCTCCCGACTTTCTCGCCGCTAAGTTGATATACAAGCTTATTGCTTACCTGTCCCTTTCTACCGCCGTAAGGCTCTAGCCACCTACCAGGGACAGCCAGGAGCAAGATTCAAAGATTTTTTAACAGGATGGCCTCGGAAGATGATCGAAAAATAAACGTTGAGTTTCTTAACTAGCTTAGATTTGGTGTTTTATGCACAGCTTTAGCAATTTTGACTTCATGGGGGCGAGCGTACAGTTGCGACCATTTCCCTTTTGATGTTATTGGTAGCCTGATGGTTGGATTGATTGGTGCTGGAGTAAGCTTTATACTGGCGAGACCGCTGAATCCCATGAACAGGATGGCTAGTTCCATCACAGACAATCTAATCAAGCCCAAATGTGGCTCGAAAGGGTGGTAGTCTAAAGGGGGCACCAGGCCTTTATTTGGGGAGTTCTGAGATGCTACCAGAAGAAAAAGCAGTGGGAAGAGCTTTAGGGATAGAAAATGATAACGATGTAAAAAAACTTCTTACGATCTTCGATATTAACAATGACGACCTGGAGCATATCAAGGAGCTTGGAAAGCTTTTACCGCCTGATAAGTTCAAGGAAGGAATAGCGGTTGTTTATGAGTTTGTGAAACACCTGAGTGAGATCGCAGGTTACTATGCTTGCCCTGGAGCAAAAGATATTTCTCTCTATTTCCATGAACTTTTGAAAGGAAATTACGATTACTCCTACTGCCTCAGACGGTTTCAAGTTGGAATGAAGCATGACAATGTTGGAATAAAACCAGTGGTCGTTTTATCCGCTTACAATGCATGGGTTTCGTGGGTTATAGAGTGGATTATAGGCAACTTTCCGGCTTCACACGTAGTTAGCTCGATAAAAGCTCTAGAAAAAATTACCTGTTTTGATAGAAACTTACTTATAGGAGCTTATGTAACCAGAAAGGAGTTGAATCTTGAGGAAAAGCGCAAGCAAGTTCTAGATCTCAACCGCATGCTTAGAGTTACCTATTCCATAAATCAACTCATTGTAAGGGCCACAGATCGTAGCGAGCTTTTCAACGAAGCTGTCAGAATTCTTGTCAAGGAAGGTGAATTTGCTCTTGCCTGGATTGGGATGATAGAGGAGGAGACGAAACAGGTCATTCCGGTAGCTTCCTATGGAATGATTGATTATCTAGATGGCATAAAAATTTCTGTGGATCCAAAAATTCCAGAAGGAAGGGGTCCAACTGGCACAGCAGCAAGAGAGGGAACTGTTCAAGTTGTTATAGCAATCGACGAAGACTCTCGCTTTTTACCCTGGAAAGAAAATGCCCGGAGGTTTGGTATAAAAAGTAGTGTAGCTTTACCTATCAGATCTGATCAAAAAGTCGAAGCAGTTTTAAATGTTTACTCGACTCGAAAAAACCAGTTTTTACAGGATGAAGTTGCATTGCTTCAATCTGTAGCTGATGATTTGGGGTATGCAATAGCTCACCTCCATAAGGTTAGAGAGCTCGAGTATGTTGCTTCTTATGACGCGCTTACAGGAGTCTGCAAACCAACTCCCTTCGAAAAATATCTGGACGGAATCATAGCTTTTGAAGGTTCTCGTGTTATGGTCGTTTGGCTGGATGTAGCCAACTTTACGATGATTAACCGTACGATGGGCATTCATACGGGAGATCGTGTGCTTGTGGAGCTGGCCAAAAGATTGGAACGTTTCTGTGGATATAAAGAGAGAGTGGGGCGTATTGGAGGAGATGAGTTTATTGTGGCGTATGAGGTTGGGAAATGGCAAAATCCTGTGGAAGTTGTTCAAGAGCTAAGAAATGTTATTACCACTCCGTTTGCCTTGGGATGTTCGAGTTTATCTTTGACAGCCACCATGGGAATATCCGTTTTTCCTGATGATGGATCCAATGCCCAGGATCTTATCCATAAAGCCAAAATAGCTTTGTTGAAAGCCAAACGCGCTGGAAAAGACACGATTGTTTTCTATAGTTGCGAATATGAAGAGAAGCTAAAAAAAGCTCTAGAACTGGAAATCCAACTTAAAGAAGCTATTGAAAAGCGCCAGTTCGTACTTTTTTTGCAACCTAAGATAGATATTTCAACTCGTAGCCCGGTCGGTTTTGAAGCCCTTATAAGGTGGAATCATCCTGAAAAGGGGCTTCTTTTGCCTGGAAGTTTTATATCAATTTTGGAAGAATCTGGTCTTATTGTTGAAATGGGGTGGTGGGTTATTGAAGAATGCCTAAGACTTTTACGGCAAAGCCAGATTTTCCTGAACCATGGGTTCTCCCTTGCGTTTAATATTTCTGCAAGCCAGTTTGAAGAAAAGGATTTTATCTCAAGGTTTCTAAATCTTGTCGGGAAATCAGGTATTGATCCGTCAAGGCTTGAGTTGGAGATCACAGAAAGTCTTCTTATAAGAGACACCCCAAAGACTATTAGTGACTTGAAGAAAATTGCGGAAGTCGGCGTTAAGATCTGTATTGACGATTTTGGAACAGGCTATTCTTCCTTCAAGTATTTGAAGGATATTCCTGCTTATATGCTGAAGATAGACTATTCTTTTGTAAAAGGCTTGCCCGAAGATGAATCGTCTGTTGAGATTGTGAAAGCCATAGTTGGAGCAGCTAATGGACTGCGGAAAAAGACTATCGCAGAAGGTGTGGAAAGAAAGGATCAATTGCTGTTTCTAGCAAGTATCGGAGTGAACGAAGTTCAGGGATTTTATTTCGCAAAGCCTATGCCTGAACATGAGGCTATGCAGTGGATCAAGGAATATGATCCGAAAAGGTATTTTTGACATGACTTGTGCCGCCTTAAGTGCTTGCCTGTTTTAAATAAGTCTTTTATCTTCAGCTTCCGAGGTTTAAAATAGTGAGGATGTTCGAAAATATTAGACGAAGAATTGAGGGGCTTTCTTACGAGATGCTTCGCATTTGTTCCATGACAAGTAAAAAAGACTATCACTCCGAGCCCTCCTTTTTGTCATCCCGGCCCTCCTTTTTGTCATCCCGAGCGATAGCGAGGGATCTCCTCATAAAACGCCGTTCTGAACGAAGTGACGGGCAGGAGGCCGGTCATCCCGAGTGAAACGAGGGATCTCCTGGAAGGGATGCCTCGCTGACGCTCGGCATGACAGTGCTGGCGATTTTTCGAACATCCCTTAAAATAGTTTTTAAACTTGGATAGAAGAGTTAAAGAAGTTTAGTTTTTCAACCATCTTGGAGGGGTTAAAATTATGAAGATTTTGCTGGTTTACCCAAGGGTAATGGAAACTTTTTGGAGCTTTGTGCATGCTCTCAGGATTGTTAAAAGAAAATCGGCTTTCCCACCCCTTGGGCTTCTAACTGTTGCTTCCATGTTGCCTTCTTCCTGGGAGAAGCGGGTTGTGGACATGAATGTGGAACCTCTTACAGACGATCAGATTAAGTGGGCAGATTATGTCTTTATCAGCGCAATGGTTGCTCAACGCCGATCCACAGAAGAGGTCATAAGAAGATGCAAGTCCCTTGGAGTAAAGACTGTTGGTGGGGGACCTCTTTTTCTCTGTTTCGGGCACGAGTTTCCAGATGTGGATCATCTTGTGCTTGGAGAAGCTGAGGCGATTTTCCCGGAATTTTTAAGAGACCTTCAGAATGGAAGGGCAAAGCGAGAATATCGGTCTTCAGAACATCCTGACATTACCAAGACACCAATTCCTTCCTGGCATCTCATCGATATTCGTAATTATGCCACCATGAGCATACAGTATTCTCGTGGATGTCCATACGACTGCGAATTTTGCGACATCATCGTTATGAATGGACGACGACCAAGAGCCAAAACTCCGCTGCAATTTATCGCCGAACTTGACGCTCTTTACAATGCCGGATGGCGAGGCGCTGTGTTTATAGTGGATGATAACTTCATTGGGAACAAGCACAGAGTAAAAGAACTACTGCCTCAAATTATAGAATGGCAGCGAGAACGAAATTATCCCTTCGCCTTCTTTACCGAAGCCTCCGTTGATCTGGCATCAGACAAGGAACTTATGGAACTCATGGTTAAAGCCGGGTTTAATAAGGTTTTTCTGGGAATTGAAACACCTGAAGAAGAAAGTCTTCTGGAATGCGGTAAACATCAGAACCTCCGCCAGAGTCTTTCTCAGTCGGTGCGGACCATTCTTGCTAATGGCCTGGCTGTTATGGGAGGATTCATTATCGGCTTCGATCACGATAAACCAGATGTTTTCGAGAAACAGTATCGTTTCATTCAGGAAAACGGTATAGTAACCGCCATGGTCGGGCTTCTTGCTGCAATCCCTAGAACAAGACTCTATAAGAGACTTGAAAGGGAAGGGCGGTTGCTTCCTGATTTTAAGCCTTCGGGCGATAACACTCACTCTGATGGGAGTTTAAACTTTATCCCAAAACTTGATAGGGATTGGTTGATTTCTAACTATCGTAAACTTATGGCAAAACTTTACGAACCTTCCACCTATTACAGCCGAGTAAAACGCTTTCTGGAGCTTTACAGGCCACGGGGAGAAAAGAAGCTCTTTCTCCAGGATATTGAATCCTTTCTGCGGTCCGTCTGGTTCCTGGGTATTAAAGACAAAGCAGATGCTCGAATTCGCTACTGGAAGTCGCTCCTGGATGCTTTCTTAAATCACAGGGCTGCCTTCGCTGAAGCGGTTACTTATGCTGTTTATGGCTACCATTTTCGAAAGATCTTCTGGGAAAAGGGCGATCAAAGACAGCTTGATTATTAGAGTGTTTTCGGAAACGAGAGGAGCAACCCCTTGCGGATTGCTCCTGATCAATTCAGTGGCTTTCTGCCAACCAGCGAGCTACGTCTTTTGCAAAGTAGGTAAGAATCATATCGGCTCCGGCTCGACGTATGGCTGTGAGAATTTCCATGACAATCCGTTTTTCTTCTAGCCATCCTCTTTCACAGGCGGCTTTGACCATGGCATATTCTCCGCTCACGTTGTAGGCAGCAAGAGGAAAGTCGAACATATTTTTTACCGTGCGGATTATGTCAAGATAGGCAAGAGCGGGCTTGACCATTACAATATCCGCACCCTCCTTTATGTCCATCGTCACTTCGCGGATGGCTTCTTCAGCGTTAGCAATATCCATCTGATAGGAGCGACGATCACCAAATTGAGGTGCCGAATGGGCAGCTTCCCGGAAAGGACCGTAAAAACCGGAACAGTATTTTGCTGAGTAAGCCATAATGGCAGTTTGGGAAAAGCCGTTTTCGTCAAGAGCCTGACGAATAGCCCGAACTCTACCATCCATCATATCCGATGGCGCCACTATATCGGCTCCACTTTTTGCGTGAGAAATAGCGATACGGGCTAGCACATCCAGCGTGGCATCATTATCCACTTCCTGACCTTTTAGAATGCCGCAATGACCATGGCTCGTGTATTCGCATAGACACACATCGGTTATAACAACAAGATCTGGCGTGGCATCTTTTATCGCCTTTACAGCCTGCTGGACTACTCCAGACTGACTGTAAGCTTCACTTCCTCGCTCGTCCTTTTCTTCCGGCACACCAAAAAGTATCACCGCAGGAATCTTGAGCTTTGCTACTTCTTTGGCTTCTCGAACTACTTCGTCCCGCGATAGTTGAAACACTCCTGGCATGGACGCTACCGGTCTTCGCACCTTTTCTCCCGGTACTACGAAGAGAGGGTAAATCAGATTATCCACCGAAAGCCTTGTTTCTCGAATCATACGCCTGAGATTCTCTGTGCGTCTCATCCTTCTGGGACGATATTGAGGAAATTGCATCGGATTTAAAACCTCCATTTCTTTTGTTTAATCTCGGAAACGGTCCGGTTTATTGGCTATCATCGCGTCTGATTTCATCGTCCGTGAGATAGCAAGCTGGGTCTGGTGCCCATAAATCTCCCGTCGCAGCTTCTGCCCGCACTCTAAAGTTCCCACCGCATATGTCCAGCCATCTACAGGTAGAACAACGCCCTTTTACATAGAGCTTCTTGTTTTTAAGCTTTCGCATGAGAGGGTCGGATAGATCCGTCCATATTTCGCCAAAAGGCCGTTGCCTTACATTACCAAAAGAATAATGCCGCCAGAATTGATCGGCATGAACCGACCCATCCCAGCTAACACAACCAATGCCTCTACCGGAGTTGTTTCCTTCGTTCATTTTCAGAAGTTCCAGGACTTCGCTGGCTCGTGGCGACCCTTCCCGAACCATCCTGAGGTATAGGTAGGGACCATCGGCATGATTATCCACCGTAAGCACCTCAGTGGGTTTGCCGTTACGGTGAAGCTCGGCTGTGCGGTCGATTATAAAATCAACGGTTCGCCTGGTTTCTTCATGGGAGAGATCCTCAGACATTAGCGAGCTGCCTCTTCCGGCGTAAACCAGATGATAGAAACAGATACGAGGAATCCTGCGTTCTTCGATTAGATCAAAAATGGCTGGGATTTCGGAAACATTCCGGCGATTTATGGTAAACCTGAGACCTACCTTTATGCCGGCTTCCTGGCACGCAGCAATGCCATCCATCGCTCTGCCAAAAGCACCTCGGACACCTCGAAACCGGTCGTTCACTGTCTCCGTGCCGTCGAGGCTGATGCCAACGTAGGATAATCCAATGGCTTTCATTTCGTTGGCAATCCGGGGAGTAATCAAAGTGCCGTTGGTAGAAATGACCGCTCTAAGCCCTTTTCCCACAGCGTATGACACCAGCTCCAGCAGATCGTCTCTCATGAGAGGCTCGCCACCGGAAAAAAGAATAACGGGACAGCCAAAGTCGGCAAGGCTATCTATGAGAGCCTTACCTTCTGCTGTAGAAAGTTCATCTGGGCTTGGGCTTGCATCAGAACGAGCATAACAGTGGACACACTTTAGGTTACACCGTCTTGTAACGTTCCACACCACAACCGGTTTCTTATCCTCGGAGAACTGTAACAGGTGGCTGGGAAGTTGATTGCTTTTTCTCCCGTAACGGAGAGCGTCGGATGGTTCAACGGTTCCGCAATATAGTTTTGAAATGCCGATCATGGAAGAAGACTCCTTAAGTCTTTATACCGGAGGAAAATCCTCCTGTGATTTTCCGATGGGATACTTTTGGTAAGTAGTTCTTACAAGATCGTCCATGTATTCGTCAGGATTCAGGACAGCTTCTCTAGGCAGTGTGAATTGCATCTGTCCACTACGTTCGGCGATAAGTTTCATAGCGTAGTCGAAGTCTCTAGCGATTTCGCGGCATATAACCGCAGCGGTGGTGTCTCGCTCAAGTGCTTGCAAGATGATTTCATCCACGGCGTCTTCCGTAAAGGTTATTTTAAAACCGTGTCTTTCGTAAAAGTCTGATTCAAAGATGCGGATCTGGTTGTAGAGCAGAGCTACTTCGTCAAAAATCTTTTCGACGGGTATACCGGTCTTCATGTGATAGTCAATGACTAGCTCTATGCGGGCTGGAGTAAAAATGATCGGGTATTTTTTTACATAGAACTCAACTTTCTGAGCCGATTTCTCTCGAACTCTGCATCTTTCCTCGTTTTTGATGGATCGGTAAAGAGCCATTCTATCTGGGTCGTGCGGGTTCGCAAGCAGAGTTTTCAGAGATCCTTCTGGGTCTTTCACCGTTTCTTTGGTCACCACCAAAGTTTTGATTTCTGTGGATGGCAATGTTTTCTCGAAGGGGATCAGAATTTTTTCCACGATGCTTACCAGAGCTCTTGCTCCGGTGCCTTCCATGTAAGCGAGTCTGGCTATTTCTCTTAGAGCTTCGTCCTGAAAGACAACATCGATGCCGTAACAACGAAAGTCTTCCTTCTTGCCGGTGATAATGGGATTGTTAGGATTTCTCAAGATTTCGTAAAGATCTTCTTCCTCTAGAGGATCCAGCACAGCAATAACCGGTATGCGGCCGATGAATTCCCTTTCAAAACCGTACTGAACAAGATCATCTGCTTTGACGTATTTGAGATACTCGATGTCGTTGTCCTTGCTTTGAATTTCGGCTCCGAATCCTATGCCCTGCTTTTTCATTCGGTTTTTGATGATTTCCGGTAGCTCTGGAAAAGCTCCGCTCATGACGAACAAAATATTCCTTGTGTTGACAACTCTTCTTTCTCGCCGCCCTGTTCTGCGGTAGTGTTCTATAGCCTGGAGTTGGGAGATGGGATCGTAGGAATTCCTGAGATCCACTTCCGTTTCTTCGAGGGGCTTTAAAAGAGCGCGTTGGACTCCCGTGCGGGAAACGTCAGGACCGATTATGTTCCGGGATGAAGCGATCTTATCAATTTCATCTATGTAGATTATACCGTGCTCTGCCAGCTCAATGTCATCATTTGCCACGGTTACCAGGTCTCTTACAAGATCTTCCACATCACCGCCAACATAACCAGTTTCGCTGAATTTGGTAGCATCTCCCTTTACAAAGGGCACATTGAGCTTTTCGGCGATGAGCTTAACAAGATAGGTTTTTCCTACACCGGTTGGACCTATCAGTAAGATGTTGTTTTTGATCCGCCCTACTATGTGGCTCTTTCCGAATCTTTCGCGCTGTTTCTGCAGACGGATTCGGTTATAGTGAGTGCAGATCTTGGTAGCAAGAATCGCCTTTGCTCTATCTTGTTTAACCACATACTGGTTAAGATAACTTTCGAGCTCCTCTGGCTTCATGTCGAAACGAATTTTCTGAAGTCCGGAGCTCTTCTTTTGAACACCTTCTTCCTCAGACCTGAAACTCATTGTTTGGAAGGGCGACATGACTTTAATCCGTATCCCGTATTTTTTCTTGAGATAGTCGTTGAGTTCCCTTTCAAGTTCGTCTGGATCAGGGAACTGTGAAGCTTTTTCCATAAGACACCCGTTTCCTTTTGTGTTCTTGATTCTTGTTTTTGTGGTTTGGTCTCCCATAAATCAAGAAATTTTCCCAGCACTCCTGAATATAATCGCCTGTAGCGCTAATTTCAATAAGCGGAAAAAAACAAATAGTGAAAGTCCAGAAATTTTTGCTGCCTTCCGTATTCAAAGGCAGATTGACAGACAAATCTTTTAATGTTAACCGAACCAGGTGGTGTGGTTAACATGAGAAACAAACCAGGAGGTTTGAGATGTTCTTTTCAGATAGTCACGTCCGCTTCATGCTGGAATTTGATAGGAAACATCTCTGGCATCCCTATACCTCTCCAACAAACCCTCTTCCCGTGTATCCCGTTGTTGCAACCAGAGGCACAAGACTGATTCTGGCAGATGGTAGAGAACTCATTGACGGCATGAGTTCATGGTGGTGTGCCATTCATGGTTATGGTCATCCTGAGCTTGTAAAGGCGGCGATGGAGCAGGTCCAGCGTATGTCTCACGTAATGTTTGGAGGTATCACTCATCCTCCGGCTGTTGAACTGGGTAGCATCCTCCTTGATATCGTTCCCAAAGGGCTTACCAAGATATTTTTCTGTGACTCCGGTTCTGTTTCAGTTGAGGTGGCTATGAAGATCGCCCTACAGTACTGGCATGCGCTGGGTAAAACGGAGAAAAAGCGTTTTCTCACGATTCGCTCCGGGTATCATGGGGATACCTTTGGAGCCATGAGTGTATGTGATCCTGTAACCGGTATGCATAGGCTCTTCAGAGGCTTTCTTCCTCAAAATCTATTCGCCAATGCACCGCAATGTAAGTTTCATGACCCGTGGGATGAAAATGACATAGCAAGTTTGGAAAATCTTTTAACTCAACACGCCAATGAAATAGCCGCCATTATTCTTGAACCGGTGGTGCAGGGTGCGGGCGGCATGAGGTTTTATCATCCGATGTACGTGCGTCGAGCTTACGAGCTTTCAAAAAAGTGGGACGTGCTCTTCATCGCCGATGAAATTGCCACGGGTTTTGGACGAACAGGAAGAATGTTCGCCTGCGAATGGGCGGACATAACCCCTGATGTCATGTGCATTGGTAAAGCTCTCACTGGAGGCATGATGACCCTTGCCGCAGTTCTTACAACCGATAGAGTGGCGGAAGTTATTGGAAATGGTGACCCCGGCATATTCGCTCACGGTCCTACTTTTATGGCTAATCCATTAGCTTGTGCGGTGGCTACGGCCAGTGTGAAGTTGCTTCTCTCATCTCCGTGGAAGGAACGAGTGCTCAAGATTGAAGAAATATTAAAGGAAGGGCTGAAGCCATGTGATGACATACCTGGAGTGGCGGATGTAAGAGTGCTTGGAGCGATTGGAGTTGTAGAAACCAGAGAGCCGGTTGATGTCGCCTATCTTCAGAGGCTTTTTGTGGAGCGAGGCGTTTGGGTTCGGCCGTTCTGGAAGCTTGTCTATGTTATGCCGCCTTACGTGATTGAGGAAGAAGAGCTAGAGAAACTATGCCATGCTATATGTGAGGTTGTAAAAATATGGAACGACAATCCTGTGCCCTAAATATTACCGATCAGGATAAGTTTGGGTTTGTCGATGAAGAAATAAAGGCCAGAAAGGCGTCCCACCGCTTGAGGACTCTAACTTCCGTAGTGCCCATTTCGGCAACGGAGGTGGAAATTTCCGGAAAGCGGATGATATCTTTTGCGTCAAATGACTATTTGGGTTTGTCAAAGCATCCCTTTTTGAAAGAGCGTGCTGTTGAATACATCGTGCGCTACGGCACCGGTTCCACGGCGTCGAGGCTGGTTTGCGGAACCTACGACTGCATGGAGGCTCTGGAAGCAAAACTTGCTGTCATGAGCGGTATGGAAAGAGCATTGATACTTCCATCGGGTTTTCAAACCAATGTAAGTCTTCTCCCCGCGCTTGCAAGCAAAAGGTCACTTATTGTTTCCGATGAATTAAATCATGCAAGCATTGTCCTTGGCTGCCGTCTTGCTCGATGTGCTGTAGAGATTTTTCCTCATAACGATTATGAATCTCTCGAAAAGATCCTTTGCCACCGCCGTGGTCAATTTGACCGAACAATCATTGTAACGGAAAGCGTTTTTTCCATGGATGGAGATCGGGCCGATATAGACAGACTTGTGGAAATAGCCAGGAATTTCTCGGCGATTCTGGTAGTGGATGAAGCTCACGCTGTGGGCGTGTTGGGACCTGACGGCATGGGACTTTCGGTAGGCCGTGGAGTTGATATCATCATGGGAACCTTTAGTAAGGCTTTGGGAGCGAGCGGAGCCTATGTGGCCTGTTCTGCAAAAGTGGCCGATTACCTTATAAATTGCTGTTCGGGCTTTATTTATTCGACGGCTTTGCCTCCGGCGGTTATTGGCGCCGTTGACGCTGCTCTGGATATGCTACCAACCATGAGCGAAGTCAGGGAAGAACTCCACAAGAAAGCCGATTTTGTGCGTAAGTCCCTTCAACAACTTGGTTTCAACACGGGAAAGTCAACCACTCATATTATTCCGGTCATTGTCGGAGATGAACGCTCAACGCTGGATCTTTCAGAACATCTTCGCCGTAACGGCATTTTCGCCCTCGCCTTTAGACCTCCAACAGTAGCTCCGGGAACAAGTAGAATAAGAATCTCCCTCAGTGCGGCTCACTCCTGGGAAGAAATTGGAAAACTTGTGGAGGCTTTTTCGTCATGGGGCGGTGACGACCGCCGGCCAATTATTTCCCACTTTAACTGATACACACGCTCGGATTGCAGTCGAGGAATCATTCAGATTGCATTCATTCGTAGGTGGTGTGTGATGATCGCAAACCTTCCTGAACGAATTTTTGTAACAGGAACCGACACGGGGGTTGGAAAAACCCTTGTCTGCGCTGCTCTTATGGTTACTTTTGATTCCGCCTATTACTGGAAACCCGTGCAAACCGGAAGCGAAGAAGGTACCGACACCGAATGGATCAGAAACATCACCGGGCTTCCGGCGGAAAGATTCATACCCGAAGCCTACTGTTTGAAGAAACCTCTGTCGCCTCATGCTGCAGCAGTTCTAGAAGGCGTGACCATAGATCCTTCTTCAATCATTCCTCCATCTGTTGATGGAAGGCTTATTGTTGAAGGAGCAGGTGGGGTTATGGTGCCGCTTAACGATCATCATTTTATGCTGGATCTAATGAAACAGTTTGGTTTTCCGGTTCTGGTTGTGGCAAGAAGCACTTTGGGAACCATCAATCATACGTTGTTGACTCTTATGGCGCTGAGACATGCCGGTTTGGAAGTGGCGGGCGTGGTTATGAACGGTCCTCTTAATGAATCCAACAAGAAAGCGATTGAACATTTCGGCAAGGTGCCGGTGTTAGCTCAAGTAGAGCCTCTAGAAAAAATTACGCCGGATTTTCTTAGAAAAGCCATTATTAAGTGACTCCAACCAATGGCGAACTGGATGAACCAGTAATCATCTCCAACCACCTGCACGGGATCATTTTGATAGCCAATCCCGGCGGGTGAGATATATGCTGTGAAAGACAGACACGTCGGTTGTTTGAAAAAGCGACATCCACCAATTGCATTAGAGGTTCAGAATGTTATATATGTTCGCTTGAACGCAAGTATTTTGAATAAACCAATAGAAAGGCCTGATTTGTAATTTTGTAATGATCTCTAAAATCCTGCCTCTTTCGATTTATCCAGACATTCGAGATATCTTTAAAAACAGTTGGCCTATCTTAGGTGTTATGCTTTCTAACTTCATCGTGGGATACACTGATGTTTATGTGGCGGGGCTTATTGGTTATCGCACGCAGGCGGTGGTAGGACTTGTTAATCAGATATTTTTCCTTTCCATTATCGTAGGAAACGCCATAGCCGTTGGAACTGTTGCTCTCGTGTCCAGAGCGTTTGGGAAAGGAGACTATGACCTCGTTCGCAGGCTGACTTTACAGAGCATGATGCTTGCCGTTGTTATAGGAGGATTGCTTTCTATTGGGATATTTAGTATTGCTCCGTTGGTTGTGTCTTGCTTTCACATTTCGGAAGATTTGATATCTGAGGCCACGTCATTTCTCCGAGTTTTTTCCTTTGCCATATTTTTCAATTATATCATCATCATGGGTAGTGCCATTCTGCGGTCCACAAATCGGCCACACAAAGCCTTTGCTGTGATAGGGATTTCAACTCTTATTAACGTTCCTGGCGATTTTTTTCTGACCTTTGGGTTTGGAAGCTTTCATGGCTTTGGCTCTATTGGTATCGCCTGTTCTACCGTAGCGGCTCTCGCAGTGGGAACTTTCATCACTATGCAGTTTGTCGTAAAGCCCTACGGATTAAGGATAAAATCTTATCTACAGTCGTTTTCTCGGGTTCATCTACGGCAAATAATAAAGATAAGCTGGCCATCGGCCGTTCTTCAGCTCGCCTTTCAGGGAGGCACGCTTGTGCTTTACCGCTATCTTACGGCTCTAGGGTCTTACGGCACAATTGCGATGGCGGCATATACTAACGGTATTCGCATTGAATCCATCATTTTCCTTCCGGCTTTTGCAGTCAACATGGCGGTTGCGGTTCTTGTTGGGCAGGCGCTCGGGAGAGAATCTATAGAACATGCGAGACGCATTGCCTATACTGCCGCCCTGGTAACCATCGTGATACTTTTTCCTGTGGCTTTCTTCCTTTTTTGGAAAGCTCCTTTTGTGGCTACCTGGCTTTCTAATAATCCAGACGTGTGTGAAGAAACCGCTCGGTATATTCGCATCAACACGGCTTTTTATCCGTTGCTTGTCATGAGCATTGTTTTCGGAGGTGCTATGCAGGGTGCTGGAGACACTAGAGGTGCCATGTGGATTATCATTGCAGCGGTCTGGATTATAAGAGTTCCTCTTGCCGGTGTTTTTGCTCTCGTTCTTTCCTGGGGTGCTACCGGAGTTTGGTGGGCAATGGCATGTTCCATGACTTTTCAGGGTATTTCGATGTTTTTAAGATTTCGCACTTCTGCCTGGTATCATTCGTTTAGTAAGTAAAGCTTTTCGTTTGATAATAGAGTCTGTAAATCCTTTGAGTTTCTAGATATGCAAATTTCCTATTTGATTATCCAGCCGATTAAATCTATCGGTTTCTTGTATAGCGTTCACACATCTTATCGGGAGGACAAACCATGGAAGCTACAGCATTAAAGCCAAAAAAGATTGCGGAAGATATTAGAAACTATCTTAATCAGTTGAATCTTTCCTACTGCCTCACCTGTGGTACCTGTACCAACGGATGTCCCATCACAGGAAATCCCGGGGCTGAGGGGCTTGACATTAGAAAAGTGCTCAGGATGATCGCTCTGGGACTTATAGACGAAGTGGTTAATTCTAAATTTCCCTGGATATGCACGGGGTGTGGGCGTTGCGCTCAATCCTGTCCGATGAATATTGATATTCCTTACATTATGCTTCACATGAAGCATCTTCGCCCGAGAGATCAAGTGCCGGGGATTCTTCATAAGGGAGTTGAAAACTGTCTCGCCACAGGCAACAATCTTGCTATACCAGAACAGGATTACATCTTTCTAATGCATGATATGGGTAACGAACTTGCCGATGATTGCTGTCCTGGATTCTATGTGCCTATAGACAAGGAAGGTGCCGATATTCTTTTCTTCCCGAACTCAAAGGAAGTTTTCTCCGACAATGAGGACATGAAGTGGTGGTGGAAAATTTTCTATGCCGCCAAAGAAAACTGGACTATTCCTCTTAACAATTGGGAATCTGTTGACTGGGGAATTTTTACCGGAAACTATGAAGCAAGCCTGGAATTTGCGCGTCGAAAGCTGGATCATGCTAGAAAGCTTAAGGTTAAGCGCATGATTATGCCAGACTGTGGTGGAGCATCCTACGGGTGTCGGGTTGGCATAAAGAATCTTTGCCACATGGACCCGTCGTATGGTGACGTGAAGTTCATCTACCTTTATGAATATCTTGTGGAATTGATTAAATCAGGACGCATTAAGCTAGATAAAAGCGTTAATGCCGGTAAAGTTTTTACCTGGCATGATTCCTGTAAACACGGACGTGAGCTGGAGCGGCACTTTGGTAAAGGCTTTTATGAAGAGCCCCGCTGGATAATTCAGCAATGCGTGGATAACTTCGTGGACATGGAACCTAACCGTTCTCTTTCCTTCTGTTGTGGTGCTGGAAGTGGTAACTGGCCTACGCCCTATGAAGATGATGCTGCATGGCACGGTAGAAGGAAATTTGAATCTATAAAGAATAGTGGAGCTGATGTCGTGGTGGTTGGTTGCTCTAATTGTCGTGACCAGCTAATGAGACGTCTTCCTAAGTATTTCAAAGACTACAAATATGAAGTGAAATATATTTGGCAGCTCGTAGCAGAAAGTCTTGTTATTGAACCGTGGAGTGATGAAGAGATTGAAAAGGCTCAGCAGGAAGCCGCAGCTCAATGGGAACGGCTAGGCTTCTCTCCTGAGGAAGAGTAACATCCCACAAAATCCCGAAGAGCTGGTCTCCTCCCCCTATTTAACCAGGCTCTTCGGGAAATATTTTTTGGATAGGCTTGCAGAGCAAACCAGGGTTAAATAACAATATCGCAGACTATATCGTAAGCCCAAAATTCCTGGCTTACGGGGAAAGTTCCGTAAATAAGATAAAAAAGCGGTGAAAGCTTGTTCTTTGCTTGTTCTTCCTCCGAAACATTAAGACGCTTTATAGATAAAGCCTGCCGCTGTATCGCCTTTTTTTCGATGTCCAGAAGCTTTACATAGCATTTTCTGCCTTCAAGTTCTTCTCGAGCATTTACAAAAGCCCCGACCAGTATATTTCCCCCTTTGCTGCCCTTAAAAGCCTGAACATAGGAATCGAAAAGCTTGGTTACGGGGGCAATTAGCTGTGCATCTCCCTGGGACGAAGTCTTATGCAACGGGATGTTTTGTTTTGTTGGTCTGCCTTCGCCTATTGTAATGCCTCTTTTCTTGGATAAGAAATCCTTCAGAATGGAAAAGGGATCGCTAGCTGGACCTTCTGTGGCTTTAGATATAAGGTACTGAGCGTCAATATCTGCGTGCATAATTCTTTCTTCAAGGCCCTGAATGTCCGCCATATTTAAACCTACCGTGCCTCCAGGGGCGTCAAATCTAATCTCGCTCCCTTTCTTCCAACAGTATGGAAAGGCAAGAGTATTTCCGTTGTGAAGTGTTGCTAAAATATCGCCAGCAAAGGCTACATTTCCTATAAGAACCCAAATGACAGCTCCGCAGATTAACGCAAGCTTCCTTTTCATTTTCCTTACCTCCTTTAGTTATCCATTTTGAAAAAATTGTCATGATGTAGTATTTTGCCAGCGAAATAAAATTCTTTCTAGTTCAAAAAACGAAAAGTGAAAGCCATAAACCACAGAGTCATTGCTGCTTCTTTTGTGCTTATAACAGGCGGATCCTGGCTGGAGGCAACCTATGCTTTTTTCATGGGGAGTATTCCCGATCAGCTTGAACGTATCGGCTCCAGACGTTTAATGGCCCATCGGGGTTTTTCTCATGATCTTGGATTGTGGGCTGGGCTGATCCTTTTCGTTATCTTTTTTCCCTTTTCACCCCCAGCGCTAATATCGATACCGTCAAGTCACTTTAACGAAGTTTTCTATTTCAGAACATGGGTTCTTTTCCTCCCCGGTTTGTTACACTGCTTGTGTGATATGTTAACCCCTAAGGGAGTGCCATTTTTGGGAGCAAGAATCTCATTGCCGATCCTCAATCATGGTCTATGGAAGGAATATCTTCTTTCATGGAGCTTTCTCTTCGTGGCAGTAGTGGTTCACACCGAAAGGTTTTCCCACATTTTTACGGCTGTGTGGAGACGTATAGGATTACCATAGGCATTGAGCAGATAAAGTGCATCGAAGAGCAACGAGTCAATGCGGTCGAATATTTTACGACACAGTCCTTCATGGCTCATACTGTGCCCGAAAAGGTAACTTCTAAGTTCGTCAACCTGAGCATTATCCACCTGGCTTATTTTGGAAAGAGGGGCAGCAAGAGATGCCAATCGCTCTAATATGAGTAGCTTCCTGGCCAGGGAGAGAAATTCATCTACTAGAGATTCAAGTTCCTTTAGTCGATATTCCCATGAGTTATTGAAATCCTTCTTTTGCTTTTCATCCACAGCAGAAAGAACTTCCACGGAAGCGCAGAGGAATGCAAGGCAGGTCGACAGCATAGAGTATTCCAGCCCTCGAACACCTCTTTTCCATCCAAGTAGCCATGGCTTGCGCCAGAACCACATAAGATGACGTTCCCCCAGATGGATAAATTCCGACACTTTGGCAATTATTCTCTTTATGTGGTAACAGTGGTTTTGAGATGGCAAATCGGGAAAAGAAATCCTAAATGCCTTTGTTTCTGGAACCGATTCTTTTGCCTGTTCGCTAAGATATACCAAGCATTGTTTGAAGAATTCGTTTCCTTCCTTGTCTCCTGGAGTTTCAAGATGAGGATAGGACAGAATCAAGCGTCCCGATCCGTAAGAACCTTCAATTATTGCGGGATTGTTCAAGAAATACCGCCATGGATCCAAATTTATACCGTAAACGGCTTCCAACCTTTGAAGTTCCTCGGGTTCCACGCCGTCTATAGGAATATCTGAAACCCAGAAATCTTCACCGAGAGATTCGTAAAAGGCAATGGGGACTGCATGGTTCTTTGAGATGAGAGCAAACTGCGATGGCCACCATACAGAGGTTTTCACTACATCGGGCAAATTTATGCCCCAGTCTAAATTTGATTTTGCAATTTTTATGTAAACTGTGCCACTTGCACTGGGCAATCTTTCCTTCAATGAGAGCCGATGAACAGGCACCATTTCAAGCGTGTTCTTACCGGAAAGTCCTAGCCCGGCTCCTCCACAAAGACCAAGGTAACATCCCCCTGAATGGACGAACTTTCGAATAGCTTTTTCACCCTCAATTCCCAGAGAAGCCTTTTTGTGAGAAGCCCATCCACCAGGGACAATAAGCACAGAATAGCTATTGAGAGCGCCTTCCTGGATTGCCCGGGCATTCAAAATGTCGAAAGGCAGTTGGAGCTCCAGGAGCGTATCATAAAGGAAAAGACCCCAAAGAAAAGATTGGTCCCAGAAGACAGCAAGTGGCTTCACAGCTAAGCCTTTCTCTTATTCTTCTCCTAAATCAACCATGCCTCCCATTTTAAGAATAGCTACTCCGCCTTGAAGATTTCGCCCGCTTCTGCCAAGTTTTGCCTGAATTTGCCTGAGAGCCTCATAAGACCTTGCACCAGAATTGCAAACCAGAATAAGTTCCTTTGCAGCCGGGATTTCGTTGAGTCTGTATTTAATTTCTTCCTGCGGGATGTTTACCCATCGGTCGCCAAAACGCTCGACATAGGGGTTGGCATTAGCTGGAGATCTAACATCCAGCACGCAAATATCCTGTGGAGAAGATGCTTCAGATTCCAGGAAAACGGAGCAGAACTCTTCTGGATCTATAGTAATGTTCAAACCATCTATCATGTTTTCCGCCACGTTCGCTGCAGCGTTTAAAATATCCATGGCTGAAGCAAAAGGCGGACTGTAGGCAACTTCCATGTTGGAAAGAGATTCAATAGTTGCTCGATTAGCAATTAGCGAAGCCACTACATTAATCCTTCCAACAACGGCGTCACCGTTTTTACCTATGCCCTGAGCTCCCAAGATACGACGAGTCTTTTTGTCTGCCACAAGAGTCATATACATAAGTTCCTGAGTCGGATAGAAATGAGCACGATCCGATTGAACCACGTAGGCACGCACAGGATCAAATCCTTCAGACACGGCTCTTTCGTAACTGATTCCTGCTGAAGCGACGCCGAGTTCGAAAATCTTAACAGCGAAACTTCCAACCGTTCCATCGAAGGTGGCATATCCTCCCGCTATGTTCGTTCCAATGACTCGCCCCTGTCGATTTGCAAGTGACCCTTGAGGGAAATGCACCAATTTACCCGTTACCAGATGAGGAATTTCTATACAATCTCCACCAGCGTATATGAATGGGTCTGATGTTTGAAGTCGTCTGTTTACGACAATGCCGCCTCTTGGAGTTACTAATAGCCCTGCCTTTCTTGCAAGCTCGCCGTTCGGTTCTACACCCACGGCCGTAATAACCAGATCGGCTGAGAAAGAATTTTTATCCGTTGTTACGGTGTAAGTTTCGCCGTTTTTCTCAATTTTTGTTACGCATTCACCAAGATGTATGCTTACACCGTGTTCTTCCATGTGTTTTTTGATAATTTGAGCCATGGCAGGCTCAATAATGCCTGGAAGCAATTGAGACATGATCTCAATCACTGTTGTCTGAACGCCCCAGAGGTCGGTAAGAGCTTCCGCCATTTCGCAGCCTATGGGACCGCCTCCAATAATTACAGCAGATCCCACTTCGCCTTTGGCAACTCGTTCTCTAATTGCTATTGCATCATGCAGATTGGATACGGTCATCACACCTGGTAGATCTGCGCCGGGAATAGGCGGTTTTCTCGGTTTGCTACCAGTTGCAATAACCAGGAAGTCGTAGGGAATGGTTTCCCTGGTTCCTTTAGAAAGATCTTCAACCATAACTTCCTTCTTCCGCCGATCAATATCTACAGCGCGAGTTCGCGTTCGAACTTCGACATCTTTAACGTCACGGAAAAATTGAGGTGTTCTGACCATGTGAAAGCTGGTGCTCATGAGTTCTTTGACATCGCTTACTTCGCCGGACACAAAGTAGGGGATTCCGCATCCTCCATAGGAAATATATTCGTCCTGGTCTATAAGGAGAATTTCGGCTTCTGGATCCAGGCGTCTTAGTCTGCAGGCGACCTTAGGACCTAAAGCAACTGCTCCGATTATAATCACTCTCTTTTTCATTTTTCCAAATGCTCCTCTCTTTAGGTCAATCGTTTCCAAACCCGTGTATAGCTCCACAATCAGGGCAAGTCCAGGTAATACCGTTACATGTCATGCCCCAGAAGTTTTCTTCCATACAGTCCCAGCAAATCATAAACCCACATGAAGAACACCACCAGCAGAAGGGCAATTTTTTCCCACAGGCATGGCAGATGAATTCCCGAGGCTTTCTCAATTTGCTGGTTTTTTTATCTACAACAGCACCATTTTCCATGGGAGCTTTGCCTCCTATTTTCGATCATAGCTTACTTAATCATTCGAAGGTTTTTCAAGAACTAGGTTTAAGCAGTGACGAAAATAGATGTAAGTGCCCAATAGTATTTGCGAAAGTAAAGTTGGCATTCACCAGGAAAATGTCAATGCTCACTTTTTCTTTGACATTTTTGGGTTTGTTCCAGATTTTTAGTGAAAAGCTTGCGGGGTTGCATGAATGACGGGGAGGAAAAATCATGGAGAACCAACTGTTTAGGTATGTCATAGTCGGAGCTGGTCTGTGCGGTAGTGTTCTTGCTGAACGCATCGCCAGAGTGCTCGGAGAAAAAGTCCTTGTCGTAGAAAAGAGACACCACATTGGCGGTAACTGTTACGACGAGGTCGATTCTAACGGTATTCTGGTTCATAGGTATGGGCCACACCTTTTTCACACAGATAATGAAGAAGTGTTTTCGTACCTTTCACAGTTTACTGAATGGGAAATCTATCATCATCGAGTTCTTGCCTTCGTGGACGGCATGAAAGTTCCTGTTCCTTTTAATTTTAATTCTATGGATCGGTTGTTTCCCCCGGAATTTTCCCGAAGAATTCAGCAGAAGCTTATGGATCTTTACCCTCTGAGTTCGAAGGTGCCCATCCTTGAATTGATGAAGCATGATGACCCGGAAATTAAATTCCTCGCTCGCTATGTTTATGAAAAAATCTTTCTGGGTTACACCTACAAACAATGGGGCAAAAAGCCAGAAGAAATTGATCCTGAAGTTACGGCTCGAGTTCCTGTTATGATTGGCCGGGACGATCGTTACTTTCAAGATAGATTCCAGGCAATACCCAGGCGTGGATATACGGAAATTTTTAAAGCTCTCCTGAGGCATGAAAATATTAAACTCATGCTGAACACCGATTTCAAAGAGATCGGTTCTATACGAGATGACAAAATCTACCTTTTCGGGCGAGAATTTGATGGAGTGCTCATTTATACAGGCCCTCTGGATGAATTGTTTGACTATCGCTTCGGAAATCTTGAATACCGATCTCTCGACCTTGAGTTTGAAAACAAAAAAATGCCGTGGTTTCAGGAAGCACCAAGCGTTAATTACCCGAATGACTATAACTTCACGAGGATTACGGAGTTTAAACATATTCACTTTACCAATTCCGACTCCACAACGATTTTGAAGGAATACCCGAAAAGTTACGTTCCCGGACGAGACGTTCCTTATTATCCCTTCTTCACTCATGAAGCCCGCAAAGCATACCTTTTGTATAAAGAATATGTTGCTCGGTTTCCCAATCTCATTCCTGTAGGTAGATTGGCGGATTATCAATACTACGACATGGATGATGCGGTTCACAGAGCGCTAACCGTGTTTGAGGAAATAAAAGGTAATTATCGCAGAGATAGGTAAAATAAAGGCCAGAAGTTATGCATACGGCGTCCTGATTCTTTTGCAGGTGACCTGACAAAGTTATTGTAAGTTGACAACAACAATGTGTAGGCGTATTATCAAGTGAGAAATGAAAGTAAAGTCTGGTTTAGCTTTGTAGACTATGTGTTATGGAGGCTTTATGATGCACTCTAAGTCGGATATAGATCCCAACAAGCCTATTTACCCTATAGGCGTTGTGGCGGAAATCATAGGGGTTCACCCAAGAACGATAAGAGTCTATGAGCAGGAAGGACTTATAAAACCGCCTCGTAGAGGTGGCAAACGGTTTTTTTCTAATGCCGACCTTCAGTGGCTTCGATGTCTTAGGAAACTTATTTCCGAAGACGGTCTCAATATAGCCGGCATAAAAAAGCTTCTATCCATGGTTCCGTGCTGGCAAATTAGAAATTGCGATGAAGAAACAAGGAAGAAATGCCCTGCTATGTTAAATTTTTCCACTCCTTGCTGGGAAATAAAACCGCAGGTTTGCCGTCAAAAAGGACTAGATTGCGCCGATTGTGAAGTATACAAAAGTAAAATCCACCACGTACTGAGAGCCAAGTGCAATGAATAGCAATTTATCTATAGCTTCTCGATCTTTCGTCTTTGGACCTGTGCCTTCCAGGAGACTGGGGCGTTCCCTCGGGATTGACCTCCTTCCGTGCAAGATGTGCTCTTTTGATTGCATCTACTGTGAATGCGGTCCTACAGAACATCTAACGGTAAAACGATTTTCGGAGCCGTCGCCGAACGAGGTTCTTTCAGGCCTTAAGGCTTTCGTTGAAGCCTTCCAGCCAGCATTCGACGTAATTACTTTTTCCGGTTCGGGTGAGCCAACTCTTTACGAACCAATAGGCGATCTTATTGACCTCATAAAACGCGACTTTCCTTCTCGTCCTGTGGCTGTCCTGACAAACGGATCACTTTTCATGGACCCTGCTGTAAGGGCATCCCTTCTCAGATCTGATATTGTTTCCCCATCCCTTGACGCTCCTGATGAAGCTCTTTTCAGGAAAATAAACCGACCTCACCCATCCCTAACCTGGGAGGGGCTTGTGGAAGGACTCATTGCCTTTAGGAAAGAATACCGTGGAATTTATCGTCTGGAGGTGCTTCTCATCAAAAACATAAACGACAGCCATGAGCACCTAGAGCGAATTGCCAACGTGGCTTCCAGGATAAATCCAGACGTCGTTGATCTTACCACCATAGCCCGTCCAGGGACGGTTTCTTCGCTCCAAAGACTTTCTCGGGAGGAAATGGAAAAATGCGCCGATTTTTTCAAGGATGTTCCATGTTCTATAGTGGGTGGTTATCTAAAAAAGGGCGTCGCTCAGGAAAGAAAAATCTCCCCTCAGATGCTTGAAACTCAGATAGTTAACCTCCTTGCCCGCCGCCCATGCTCTCTAGATGACCTGGCAGATAGTCTGGGAGTGCCCTCCAGAGATGCTAGCCAGATCCTTTCTCGCCTTACAGCAGAGCGTAAAGTGCTGGCTCAGGAAGTTAACGGTAAAATCTTTTACTCCCTGGCTTCCTCCTTGCCCTGAGGGATAGTTTCCACCGTAAGTGTCCGTTCAAAAAGTTCCTTTGCTAGCTTAATGACGGCTTCTGGAGTAACTTGCTCGAGCTTTTCGTGTAATTTTTTGCGGAAGTCCCAGCCCAAACCCAGAGCTTCGTTCAAGGCAGCGTCTTTTGCTTGAGAACTAATGTCCTCAAGAGAAAGCGACTCCATGGTTAGAATGATGTTCTTTGCGGTCGCAATATCCTGGGAAGACAGTAAATTCGTTGCTGTTTTCTGAAGTTCCTGAAAAATGACGGCTTTTACGCGCTCTCGATGTTCAGGAGCAGTCTGAGCAATTACAGCAAAGTAGCCTCCCTTTATGCCATAGAAGGGAAAGGCGTGAACAACATAAACCAGATTCTGATTACCTCCCCGAAGTGCTTCCTGAAGCCGACCACTCGGATAGCCGATACCGGATATGTTGGCGTCTATGATGTCTAGAGTTGCCCTCCTGGGATCGTTCATTTCAAGACCGGATGTACCCACCATAATTCCAACAGCCGTTTTGGAAGTTTTCACTCCAACTGATGAATCTTTGTCTTTGGGTGAGAGTTCAGCTTCCGAAGGGTAGGGGAAGGAGGTAGATTCTCGCTTCCACGAACTGAGCTTTTCTTCTAGCAAGCGCAAAATCTCCTCTTCATTAAAGTCACCAAACACTGCCAGCACACTTCTCGACGGCACAACCATACGGCGATAACATTCGGCTACATCGGCTTTGGTTATGCCGGAAACAGATTCTTTTGTTCCAAGAGGATAGAAACGATAAGGATGCTTCTTGAAAAAGTGTTCATGAAAAATGATGGAAAGCTCCTCCTGCCAGTTTTCTTTAGCTCGATCAATCGCCAGCAAGGTTTCCTGACGTTTTTTGTCTAACTCCTGGTCCGGAAAAGTCGCCTTGGAAACTATTTCAGAAAGTATATCAACCGCCTGTGGAAGATCATCAGCCAGCACTTTCATAGACACAAAATAGCTGTTTCGTCCCGATCCAGCCCTGATTTTTCCGCCTCTTGACTCGATTATCCGAAATATATCGTTTCTTGTATAGTTTTCTGTCCCTGCCGTAAGAAGCGATGAAGTCAGGTGAGAAAGCCCGGGTTTATCTGGTGGATCTAAAAGCTCCCCACCTAAACCATGAAGTTCTATAGCCACCATGGGAAGTTTGTGATCGGGTTTGAGTATCACTCTCAAGCCGTTAGAAAGTTTTTTGACAATGGGTTCAGAAGGAGGAGCTTGACCGGAAGCTGACGTTGATCCTTCTTGCTTAGCACTGGAAGGTGGTTTTACCGCTACAATTGTTGCCAAATCCCATCGAAGATACTTCTTTGCAACTGCCTGGACGTCTTCTGCTGTAACTTCTTTGATTTTATCAACGTAAACTTCGTCGAAGTAGGGATCTCCGGTTTCATCAAAGCCGTATAAAAGCGAAAAAGCCTGTCCCGAAGATGTTGTTCTCTCAAAGATATGCTGACTTATGACCTTTTTCTTTGCCGCTTCCAGATCTTCCGACGAAACTCCCTGCTTGGCCAGGGAGTCAAGAACATTTTCCAGAGCTTCCATTGCTTCCGCTCTTTTTCCTGGAACTGGCATGAGCGAAACAATCCATTGCCCTCGGACAAAAGACGGACTCCAGTGAAAGGCCGAAACGCTCGAAACGACTCTTTTCTCTTCTTTAAGTTCTTTGACAAGAAGGCTTGAGTTGCCTTCTCCGGCTATCATTGCAAGTACGTCGAGGGCATAAGCGTCAGGGTGGGAAAGATTGACGGATGGGAAACCCACCATTATTCGTTCCTGGTCTATGAAGGGCAGTTCCTTTTCTGCCTGTCTCTTGGTCACAGGAAGAGGCTCTTCGGGTAAAACGATTTCTGAAGGTGGTTTATATTCCCAGCCTGATGTCTTTTCGGCGATGAAACTAATTACTTCCTCAGGCTGAATAGGACCAACCACGCAAACTATGATATTGGCGGGAATGTATCGGCTTTCGTAGTATCGCATGAGATCTTCTCGGGTCTGGCGAGAAAAGACGTCCATACGCCCAATAACCGGATAGCGGACGGGATGTTTTTGATAGGCCGTCTCGAAGAAAAGATACCATAGCTGCTTTCCCGGATCATTTTCCCCCATACGAGCTTCTTCCATTATAACGCCTTTTTCTCGTTCTACTTCGGTTGGCTCAAAGGAACAGTCATGGACAAAGCTGAGAAGAAGATCCAGAGCGTCGCGGTAATGTTCCTTTGTGGTGTTTATGTAATACACCGTGCGGTTGTAGGACGTGAAGGCGTTGGATGCCCCTCCCATTTGCTCTATCTTACGACGTATTTCGCTTTCTTTCAGAAATTTGGTGGATCCCCCGGACACCACGTGCTCAAGATAGTGAGAAAGTCCAGAGAGAGGCGGTTCATAAATAGATCCAGCTCTCACCAGGACGTAGGATGAAACCACGGGCGTTGAATTGTCCGACCTGACCAGCACAGTAAGGCCGTTTTTTAACCGTACGAATTTATCCGAAGAGGAGTTGGAAGGTAAAAACTGGTCAATGAGCGTTGATGTAGTGGCAGGCAATGGAACCTGCCACAAAAGGACAAACAGCAAAGCAATCCATAGAAACCTGTATTTTCTAGCCATTGGGTCGTCCTTTCAGGTTCTTAAATAGGGGCAGATCAGTGAAACCTAGGAGATATTTTTAAGCTCCTCCTGGAGCCAGCGAATTTTTTCTTCGTCCCTGAGTTCCTCAGGTTTTTCAAGTTCTGTTTTTAAAAGGTCTTCCAGTTCAAAACGTCGCCTTTCTTTGAAAGCTGCCACGTCCTTTCTGAATTGACGAAGAGCCAGTTGATGCGACTTTTCGTATTCTTCCTGGAGTTTCTTTTCAAGATCATCGCTCATGGACTATTCCCCTCCTTAAAATTTTTTCTCTGAGTCGATACATCTTTAGCCTAGCGATTGTTAGCTTTATGTCAATAGTGAAGCTGAAGCACTCATTGACAGATAGAGCTTATTTCGATTAGACAAGTTAAGAGGCATTACGCTTACGGCTTTGTGAATATAACGGTTTTAGGAATGATTTTTACCTGTCATGCCGAGCGAATGCGAGGCATCCCATGAGGAGACCTCTCGCTGACGCTCGGGGTGACAATGAAGGAGCGAGTGTATATGGAGGAAAAACGGGAACTGTTTGAAGTGAAGATTATCTGCGATTTTGCTGCAGCTCATTTATTAAGAAATTTCCGTGGGAAATGTGAACATCTCCATGGGCATAACTGGAAAATTGAGGTTGTAGTTCGAGGGTATAAACTTAACGAGAGTGAGATACTCCTTGATTTTGGCGAACTGAAGCAGGCTACGAAGGAAATCGTGGGAGAACTAGATCACTCTTTTCTTAATGACTTACCGGCTTTCAAAGAACGTAACCCCTCTTCTGAAAATATTGCACGTTACATCTTTCAAAGGTTATCGCAACGGTTCGAAGGTTATGATTTCTGGATTTATAGTGTGTCCGCATGGGAATCCCCCAATTCCTGTGCTACATACTATGGTTTTGTGAGTTAGCGATCAAACATATTGAACCTGGTAAAAGGAGTAGAAAATGGAACAGGGAACCGGAGAAAAAAAAGATTTAAAGCGATTTTTACGGCCTGTAGCTATAGGCGTAGCAGTGGCTATTGTTTTGGTCGTTATCGTTCTGTCTATACAAAGCCGTATGCAAGCACTAAAAGCTAAACCAGGTGTCGCTCCAACTGCCCAGTCTCAGACTTCAAAAACACCAGAAGTTCATAAACCTGAACCTAAGGCTGAAGAACCGCAGATTGGTGAAATTAGAAGGGAACCTTCACGTCCTGCCCCATCCTATACCTTGCCGGGTTCTCGAACTCAGAGCGCCCAGAGGGGACAAGTTCAGCAGAAGATTGAGCCATCAATTCCTGGGAGTGTAGAAAAGCCTGTTCCCGGAGAGGCTGTAAAAGAACCGTCTCCTCATACAAAACCTGGGGCTCCTGGAGTGCCTTCACCAAAGGAGATATCTCCTCGGCTTCCCGGCACGGTTCCTGGTGTAACAGCACTGCATGAAGGAAAACATGAAGGGGTTCAGTTACCGGAAATTGATCCCACTCCTGGTGTTACTTTTGTAGAAACTATGATTCGTCTTATGGAACATGAACTTAAAGGGCGGTTTCTTGGATGGAGACCTAACGACCTGATAATAGGTCGTTTTACAGACAATATTAACAACTACCAGCTTGGAGTTCTGGAAGCTATGCGTTTTACCACTCTCCGGCTTAAGGATAGTCTTACTCGTATGGGCGAAGCAGACGCTTATGACCGAGATCTTCAGGATGCTCTTAACCTTTTCATGAACAAAGCAACACAATTTTGGTTCCCATCGGCAGAGGCATCTTATGGCGAAGCGGTGGAACATCTTAAAAGATTTCTGGATAAACTTAAACGTGGAGAACGCAAGTTTTATTATCGAGTCGATAATCTGATCTCTCTTATCATTTCATACAACGATTTGCTGGGCAATGTTAACAGAACGTTGATTATGGATAAACACCCGGATGGCAAGCCTGTAAGCTGGTTTGAAGTGGATGATTATTTCTACTATGCTAAAGGTGTTGCTCATGTGATGTTTGAAATTCTCAAGGTAGTAAGAGTGGGCTTTAGAGAACAGCTTGCGATCATCAATGCTACGGAGATTATGGACGAAATCCTTCATGAACTTTCTCGTGCTGAAAAAATGGATCCATGGATTATCCTGGATTCCGATCTGGATGGGTTATTTGCAAATCACCGAGCCAACTTGAACGCTCCACTTAGCGAGGTTGCCCACCTGATGACGGTTATGAGCAGGTTCTGATTAGATTCGGCGGGCAAAAGTGAAATATTTGGTGGCGAAGGTAAAACCCTTCGCCATTTTTATTTTTCGGGCCTGTATTTACAAACTGAACCTCAGCCACCAGCGCTAGACGTTTTCGTTTCACTCAAGTTTTTCTTGACTAACTTAGCGTAAAGGTATAATTTGCTCCTGAACCTAACGTTTGGTAGATAAGTGAAAGGAAGTTATATGCCGGAAAATAGTTCTACAAAGAAGGAACTCTTTCGAGTCGCCGCAAGGCTTTTCAAAGAAAAGGGCTATCGAGCCACATCCATGCAGGATATCGCTTCGCAACTCGGTATCCAGAAACCTTCCCTTTACTACTACATCTCTTCCAAAGAAGATCTCCTGAAAGAAATCGCCTGGGTCACCATGAAAATGCTAATAGACGCTATCGAAAAAATAGCCTTTTCGCCTTTGTCGCCTCGAGAAAAAATAGAAAAAATCATAGAATCACACGTCAAACTTATATGCGAAAACCTTGATCTTTTTACCGTAAGCCTTCGTGAAATAAACCCTATAAACGCAGAAACCTTCTGGTCAGATGTGGTGGCTTTAAGAGATCGTTATGAAAACTATGTGCGAAGTATTATCCGTGTTGGAAAAGAATCAGGGGACTTTAAACGGGATATGGACGAAAAACTGGCAGGTTTCGCTCTCTTGGGAGCTCTAAACTGGACTATCCGCTGGTATTCTCCTCAGGGAGAGAAAAGCCCGGAAGAAATTGCCAATGCCTGGAAAAAAATTTTTATGGATGGATTTTTGGCAGAAAAGGAGGAGTCTTAAATGTCAGCGAATTATCAGTTCATTAAAGCTTACCGAGAAGGTCATCTCCTTACAGTGGTTATAAATCGTCCAGAATCTATGAACGCATTGCATCCACCGGCATGTAAGGAGCTGGATGATGTTTTCAATGAGTTTTCTGACGACCCGGATCTATGGGTGGCGATTATAACAGGGGAAGGGGAAAAAGCTTTCTGTGTCGGCAATGACCTGAAATGGCAGGCAGAACACGGTGCGGAGGCATTACGACGAGGCATTGACAGTCTTCGAGGTGGCTTTGGTGGCATAACAAGGCGACTCGATTGCTTTAAGCCCCTAATCGCTGCTGTAAATGGTTTTGCTCTTGGAGGGGGCTTTGAGATCGCTCTTGCCTGCGATGTTATCATTGCTGCAGAACACGCCAGGTTTGGACTTCCGGAGCCCAAAGTTGGAGCGGTGGCGGCAGCAGGTGGAGCTGTGAGACTGCCTCGCCAGATTCCCTACCATTTCGCTATGGGAATGCTCCTTACGGGACGACACATAACCGCTCAGGAAGCTCTTCAACTTGGGATAGTAAACGAAGTAGTTCCGGCAGGAGAACTTATGAATTGCGCCAGGAAGTGGGCAGATGAAATGCTTGCCTGTTCGCCTCTGGCTTTGCGAGCCACCAAGGAAATAGCCATTAAATCAGCTGATATACCCCTGTCACATGCGCTGTTTACGGTATATCCAGGCCTCCAGACCCTGAGGAACTCGGAAGATTACATGGAAGGAGCGAGGGCTTTTGCGGAAAAGAGAAAACCTCAGTGGAAGGGACGATAAAAATTTTTTGCTTATTCACCTACCTTCTGGTAGGTCTGAAATATGTATCCCACGATAAAATCGGGGACAACCCGAAATAAAAGGAGGTAAAGACTGTGGACTTCACAATCCCAGAAAACTACAGAATGATGGCAGAAACCGTTAGACGCTTCGTTGAACGCGAACTTGAACCTATCAGTAAACAGGTTGAAGAAGAAGACCGTATCCCCGAAGAAGTTGTCCAGAAAATGCGAGAACTCGGCCTCTTCGGACTTTCCATCCCCGAAGAATACGGTGGACTCGGCCTGGGAACTCTCGGAGAATGTATCGTTTACGAAGAACTCTCTAAAACCAACGCATGCTTCCGTACTCGTATCGGCACAAATAATGGTATCGGCTCGCAGGGAATTCTTATAGACGGCACCGAAGAGCAAAAAAGAAAATACCTGCCTAAAATCGCTTCAGGCGAATGGACTGCATGTTTCGCTTTAACCGAACCAGAAGCGGGTTCTGACGCTGCAAATATCAAAACTCGAGCCGAACTCAAGGGCGACCACTGGGTCCTAAACGGTAGAAAGTGCTTTATCACGAACGGTGATATCGCCGATGTGGCTACGGTTTTTGCCGTAACAGACCCTCAAAAGCGAGCAAAAGGTGGAATTACGGCTTTTATCGTCGAGAAAACTTTTCCCGGGTTTTATGTAGGAACTATCGAGAAAAAGATGGGTCTTAGGGGCAGTCATACGGCCGAGCTTATCTTCGAAGATTGCATCGTTCCTCGAGAAAACGTTATCGGCGGCGATCAGATGATAGGCTACGGATTTAAAACCGCCATGAAGGTGCTCGATAAGGGACGCCTTACCATGGGAGCCTGCGCCGTCGGAGCTGCTCAAAAACTTCTTGAACTCTCTGTAAAATACGCCAAACAGCGAATCCAGTTCGGACGTCCTATTGCCGAATTTCAGGCTATCCAGTTCATGCTGGCTGAGATGGCGACCAACATCTACGCCGCAAGGCAAATGGTCTATCACGCAGCCTGGCTTCGAGATCAGCGAGGAACATCCGTTATCAAAGAAGCTTCCATGGTAAAGCTTTTCTGCACCGAAATGGTTAATCGAGTTGCCGATATGGCTCTGCAGATCCACGGCGGTATGGGTTACATGAAGGATTATCCCATTGAGCGCTTCTACAGAGACGTTAGGCTTATGCGAATCTACGAAGGAACAAGCGAAATTCAGAAGATTGTCATAGCAAGAGAACTTTTGAAAGAATACGAATAGGGCAAGGAGGGAATAGACCATGGCGATCAACATCAAAAAAGTCTTTGTTGTAGGTGCAGGTTTGATGGGAAGTGGCATTTCTCAGGTTTGCGCTCAGGCAGGCTATTCCGTCTGGATGTGTGATGTTTCTCAGGAAGCTCTCGATAGAGCGATGAAAAATATCCGTTGGTCTGTTGAAAAGTTTGTTGAAAAAGGAAAACTCAGTGAACCCGTAGATACTATCATTGGAAGGATCACGCCCGTTCAGGACTATTCGCCGGCATCTCAAGCTGATCTCGTCATAGAAGCAGTCTTTGAAAAACTGGATCTTAAGCAGGAAGTTTTCAGAAAGATAGATGAAATCGCGCCACCTCATTGCATTATTGCCACAAACACAAGCGCTATTCCTGTTACAGAACTTGCCGCCGTTACAAAGCGTCGAGATAAAGTTCTGGGGCTTCATTTCTTCAGCCCTGTTCCCATGATGGACGCTGTGGAAGTGGTGCGAGCCATGACCACGAGCGAAGAAACCTTCAAAACCGGCGAAGCCTTTGTAAAAACCCTGGGGAAAGAACCTATTCTGGTTCGTAGAGACGTCCCAGGCTTTATTATCAACCGCATTAACTTCCCTGCCACTATGGAAGCTATGAGACTTGTGGAAGCAGGGATTGCCACGGTGGAAGACATTGACAAGGGACTTAGATTGGCTGCTGGTCGCAAGATGGGCATCTTTGAAACAGGCGATATGGTCGGACTTGATGTGACTTATGGCGCTTTGATGGCAATCTACGAAGAAACTAAGGATCCTCGGTGGTATCCACCTGAGATTCTCAGGCGTAAGGTCCGACTCGGTCATCTTGGTCGAAAAACCGGTCGAGGCTGGTATGTCTATGACGCAGATGGAAATCGTCTTGGTCCCGCCGATGTGTAGAAAGGAGATTTCATGAGAGAAGTCGTCATTGTAAGCGGAGTAAGAACGCCCGTTGGGCGTTATGGCGGTGTTTTGAAAGATGTGGAAGCCTACGATCTGGCAGCTCTTGTTCTGAATGGAGTCATTAACCGTATCGGGCTTTCTCCTGATGTGGTGGATGAAGTAATTATGGGGCAGGCTTATCAAAACGGTGAATATGTCAACATCGCCCGTATGGCTCTCCTTAAAGCCGGCTGGCCTGACACAATTCCCGGTATCACCATTGATCGACGTTGCTGTACCGGTCTCGATGTGGTGCGGTTAGGCATGGCTCTTATTCAGTCAGGTCAGGCCGAAGTGGTGGTAGCAGGTGGAGTCGAAAGCATGAGCAATGCCGAATTCTACCTGCCGGGGAGCATCAAATGGGGCATCGGAGGAAAAGGGAAAATGCCTCGCGGTCATGGGGATCTCTCCCTCTGGGGAATCCCCCTTTATGACCGCATCCAGAGAGCTCGCGTTATGTCGCAGCCCATCGAACGTTATGGAGTGCTCCCCACGATGATGAGCTGGGCAGAGACCGCCGCTGAAGAAGAAGGAATCAGTCGGGAAGAATGCGATAGATGGGCTCTGGAAAGCCATAGAAAAGCTGTGAGGGCTATGGAGGAAGGAAAATTCAAAGAAGAACTTATACCAATTACGGTGCCAGGACCTAAGGGAGAAAAAATCGTTATAGATCGTGATGAAACACCCAGAAGCGATACGACCCTTGAAAAGCTTGCCTCTCTGAAGCCAGTTCTGGGGGGAGTTTGCACCGCCGGGAATTCCTCTTCAGAAAACGATGGAGCGGCAGCCGTTGTGTTGATGACAAAGGAGAAGGCTCGCTCTCTCGGACTTGAGCCTCTCGCCTTTATCAGAGCTATAACCGTTGCCGGATGTGACCCTCGCTACACATACAATGCTGTGCCAGAAGCCGTCCGTAAGGCTCTGAAAGCAGCAGGACTTTCGATTGATCAAATGGATCTTATCGAAATTCAGGAGGCCTTCGCCGCTCAGGTGCTCGCTGACATCAAAAAAATGGGACTTTCAGAAAAAGACTACGATCGAATTAATGTAAACGGAAGCGGCATTTCTCTTGGTCATCCCATAGCCTGCACTGGAACGAGAGTTCTTGTGACTCTTCTTCATGAGATGAAACGTCGTGGAGTTCGCTACGGTCTGGAGTGTATATGCGGCGGTGGGGGGCTTGGAATAGCAGGGATTTTTGAGAGAACCTAGACTAACGGGGGGATTTTAACCATGCCTCGAGTTATGGAAGATGTCGTCGTTGTAGATAGTGTAAGGACTCCCTTCGGGAGAGCAGGTGAAAAGGGAATTTTTTGGAAAACCAGAGCAGAAGATCTGGCTGTGGCGCTTTTTAAGGCTCTTCTGGAAAGAAATCCCGCTCTGGATCCGTCCTTTATTGACGATAGCATCTGGGGAGTAACTCAGCAGGTAAAAGAGCAAGGTGGTACGTTGGGACGTATGGTTCCCATCCTGGCTCTTGGAGAAAAAGGCTGGGGTATTCCAGGTTGCTCTATAGATCGGATGTGCGCAAGTAGCCTGACTGCGGTTGGTTTTGGTGTGTCAATGATTGCCTCTGGCATGGCAGAATGCATCATTGCAGGTGGCGTCGAACACATGGGACATCTTCCTATGGGCTTTATGCGAGATCTTCATCCCCGCGCTGTAGAAGCTCTAGGCGATGAAACTGCTCTCGTCATGGGGCAAACAGCGGAAAATATTCATGATCGTTTTCCTGAGTTTACACGAGAAATGGCAGATCGTTATGCCTTCATGAGCCAACAAAAAGCGGCACGAGCGATTCAGGCTGGTAAAATGCGAGACATGATTGTTCCTATGACGGTTGAACTTCCTGATGGGACGGTAACAACCGTTCAGGAAGACCAAACGCCCCGACCCAATACCACTCTGGAAGCTCTTGCGGCTTTGAAACCTGCCTTTAGAGAGAACGGTCGAGTTACCGCCGGGAATGCCTGTCCCCTTACGGATGGAGCTGCCGCAGTGCTTATTATGAGCGAAAGCAAGGCAAAGGCTTTGGGGCTTGAGCCAAAGATGCGTTTTGTATGCTGTGGGATTGCCGGCGTTGATCCGAGAATTATGGGCACTGCCCCTGTGCCCGCAACGAAAAAGGCTCTTCAGAAGGCAGGTCTCAAGATGGATGACATTGATGTGATTGAAATCAATGAAGCTTTTGCCGTGCAGGTGCTTTATTGTCTGGATAGATTAGGTCTTAGCGCCGATGATCCTCGAGTTAACATGTGGGGTGGGGCAATCGCTTACGGTCATCCTCTCGCCGCATCAGGGGCTCGGCTTATAGCCTTTCTCCAGCGTATCTTTAAGGAAAATTCCGGATATCGCTATGGCATTACAACGCTCTGCGTTGGCCGAGGCCAGGGATACACCATTATTTGGGAAAATCTTATGAGGTAGCAGGGAAAATCAGGGGGATTAAGATGAGTGACATTACCCGCTATGGGGAGTTTTTTGCTCAGCCGGTTAGTCTGATAGGGGTTGGGGCTGTTAAGCGTCTTCCTCACTTCGCAAAGGCTCTGGGGGCTAAAAAGGCGCTTCTTTGCACGGATAAGGGAGTAGCGGCTATTGCTAATGAAGTTGCTAAAGAACTGCGAGAAAAGGCTGGAATTGAGGTTGAGATTTTTGATGATGTGATTCCCAATCCAACCGGTGAGTGTGTTGAAAAGGGATATCGGCAGTTTAGAGAAAGTAAGTGTGAAATGCTTGTTTCCGTTGGAGGGGGTAGCGCTCACGACACGGCTAAAGCCATCGGAGTAATGGCATCTCATGATGGATCTTTGTGGGATTATGTGGGAATCAATAAGCTCCGGCGAGCCATTCCTCCCGTTATTGCCGTAAACACTACAGCCGGAACAGGAAGCGAAGTTACGAGGTTTGCCGTTATCACCAATGTGGAAAAGAAGACCAAGCTTACAATTATTGATTGGAGACTTACTCCTGTTGTTGCCGTAAATGATCCAGAGCTTATGGTGGCTATGCCTCCACCTCTTACAGCAGCAACCGGTATGGACGCTTTGACTCATGCTGTTGAAGCCTACGTTTCCCGAAGTGCAACCCCACTTACTGATACTCTAGCCCTTAAATCTATCTCGCTTATTTCCAAATATCTCAGAAAAGCCTTTGCCAACGGAAAAGACATGGAAGCCCGATCTGCTATGGCTTACGGGCAATACCTTGCAGGTCTTGCTTTTAACAGCGCGGGAGTGGGATGCGTGCATGCCATAGCGCATCAACTTGGTGGTATCTATAATCTTCCTCATGGAGTCTGCAATGCGGTTTTGCTTCCATGGGTTCAGGAATTTAATCTTATCGCCTGTATGGAACGTCTTGCCGATATTGCCGTAGCAATGGGTGAAGGCCAACCGGGACTTTCTGTTCGTGTCCTGGCAGAAAAAGCGATTGAGTCCATCAGGCTTCTTGCTCACGATCTAGGAATACCAGACCGATTAGGAGAACTTGGAGTAAAAGAAGAAGACATTCCTTTAATTGCCACCGAGGCTCTAAAAGACCCATCCTGTTTCACCAATCCGAGAAAAGCAGAAAGGGAGGAACTGGTTGGGCTTTTAAAGAGAGCTTTGTAAAACTAGTTGCTGTAATGGTGATACTATGCCTGACTAAAACCCGTTATCTTGTTATACGTTGGGTGCCGGTCTGAGCCGACGTTGCTCCAACCATCCAGATGTTCCTGTTTGCGAACCCATTCATCGAAGTGTGGACAACGGGAGCGGATGGCCGGCAACACAATTCGGCGGGCGATTAGCGATCCGTGTAGCAGTTTGCGATAGTTCAGAAAATAACGGGCAATTCGTGCCATTGGATGTGTATCTTTCCTTTCATTAATCTATTCGGGGGAGAGGCCTGATATTTCTTGGGTCAATTTGCCTGCTTCCTTTGTCCTGGGGAAAGCCCTAACGATTTCGTCGGGCTTGGCAAATAGTAGAGCTTCAAAATTCGTGCAGAGTCAGGAATGGGATGAATCGAGGTTCTATGATGTCTTTTCGGAAAGCATTTTCTAGAAAGGTAACATGTTCATACGGAGTGGCAGGCGGTACCTTTGCCTTGCCTGAAAAGTTGCTAGGCAGGCTGTAGTAGTCTAGTGAATAATACTTTCGGAGCAAGGAAAGCAGGAGGATGTTTGAAAAATCTCCAGTACTATCTTGCCGAGCGTAAGCGAGGCATTCCATGAGAAGACTCCAGTGACTCTGTTGCTTTTTTACTCAGAACGTAGCAGACTAAAATTCTCTTCAACACCAAAAAACTACCACAGGGAGGGCTATTAGACAATGTATCGAATCAACTACGAAGATCAGGATATGGTCATCAGAATTCCCAAAAGGTTGATTAAACCTGAATCGCTTGCTCGCTTCCTTGGGGATGTTACGGTAGAAAGCTTGATACAGGAGAGTCCTTTTTCAGAAACCGCTATGAAACTCAAGGCTCAGAAACGATTTGATGATTTGCCCAAAGGCATTCACTTGCTTAGAAACCCCGATCTAAATAAAGGTACGGCTTTTACGGAAGAAGAAAGAGATGCTCTTGGATTGAGGGGGCTTCTTCCTCCAAGAGTTCACACTATCCAGGAGCAAATGACTAGAGTTTTGGAAAACATAAGGCGAAAACCTAACGATCTTGAAAAGTATATTTTCATGATAAGCCTTCAGGATCGGAATAAGACCCTCTTTTACCGTGTTCTTCTTGAGAACATAGAAGAACTCATGCCCATAGTTTACACTCCAACCGTGGGACAGGCATGTCTTGAATACGGGCATATCTTCAGAAGACCGAGGGGTATTTTCATTACTCCAAAGGACAGAGGTCGCATCGTTAATCTCCTCAGAAACTGGCCTCATAAGTGCATCCGAATCATAGTGGTTACAGACGGTGAAAGGATACTTGGATTGGGAGATTTAGGAGCAGACGGGATGGGTATTCCGGTTGGAAAGCTGGCTCTCTACACCGCCTGCGCAGGAATACACCATTCTCTTAGCTTGCCTGTAACAATAGATGTTGGAACTAATAACGAAACTTTGCTTAGCGATCCGCTCTATATCGGCATAAAGCAAAAGCGCCTCAGGGGCACTGAGTATGACTCGCTGATTGAAGAATTTGTTACCGCTGTGAACCATGTGTTTCCGGGAGCCCTTATTCAGTTTGAAGATTTTGGCAATCAAAACGCCTTCAGACTCCTGAAGCGCTACCGTGATAGGATTTGTTGCTTTAACGATGACATTCAGGGAACGGCCGCTGTAACCCTGGCAGGCCTATACTCTGCGCTGAGAATTACAGGGGGACGGCTCAGGGATCAAAAAATACTTTTTCTTGGAGCAGGAGAAGCAGGTCTCGGTACCGGAGAATTGATTGTTTCGGCTATGATGGCAGAAGGTCTTACTTTAGAGGAAGCCAAAAAGAGATGCTGGTATGTAGATTCCAAAGGATTAGTGGTAGCAAGTCGAGATGATTTAACAGAGCACAAAAAGGAATTCGCCCATGATCATCCCTTCCTGCCAGATCTTTTGTCGGCTGTTGAAACCATAAAGCCAACAGCGCTCATAGGAGTCTCTGGAAAAGCTCGCATGTTCTCTCCGGAAGTTCTTTCAGCTATGGGACGAATAAACAGTCGTCCCATTATTTTTTCGCTTTCCAATCCCACATCAAACACCGAATGCACGGCGGAGGATGCCTACAGGTACACCGAAGGGCGAGCGATCTT